>Ga0307476_10001826_pt1 | contig 12875 bp, 9 predicted proteins | sample atmos_gasesECM2C_2_FD_203314 | JGI IMG/M metagenome (GOLD analysis project Ga0307476, IMG submission 203314) | Hardwood forest soil microbial communities from Morgan-Monroe State Forest, Indiana, United States - atmos_gasesECM2C_05 | ecosystem: Environmental > Terrestrial > Soil > Temperate... | reverse complement strand
GTGGGGATTGCCCCGGCCCTCGGACCCGCCCCGTACCCTTTACCTCATGGACCGCGAGCTCTTCGAGCACTACGTCGCCGACGCGTCCCGCCGCGGCCCCGCGGCCGACGACGCTTTCACCGGCGCCGCCGGTGGCGCCGCCTGCGGCGATCTCTCACGACTCTCCCTAACCATCGACGACGGCCGTATCGCCTCAGTCACCTTCGACGCCGAGGGTTGCGGCGCCACCACCGCCGCGACCGCCGCCATCGCCGAGACCATCGACGGCTCCCCAGTCCTCGACGCCGCCCGCCTCTCGATCGACGGCGCCGAAGCCCTCCTCGGCGGCCTCACTCCCGCCAAGCGCCACGCCGCCCAGCTCGCCACCGATGCCCTTCACCGCGCCCTCAGCGCCGCCGCCGCTTCGCAGCTCCCCCTTGCAGCCTCCCGAAGTGAGGGGGAAATGGCGACCACTCCTGATCGGGGTCGCCATTTCCCCCCAACCGAGCCGTCCGAACCCTCGGCCGGGGAACGCCCCCGCGTCGCCGTCGCCATGTCAGGTGGCGTCGACAGCGCTGTCGCCGCGCTGCTCGAGCGCGAGCGCGGAGTCGAAGTTATCGGCATCACGGTCAAGCTGTGGGCTGATCCCGACACCGACGGCGCCAAGGCGTGCTGCTCGCCGGAGGCGGTGCTCGGCGCCCGCGGGCTCGCCCACACGCTCGGGATCCCGCACTTCACGCTCGACCTCGAGGAGGAATTCCGCCGCCGGGTCGTCGGCCGCTTCGTCTCCGGCTACGCCGAGGGCCGCACGCCCAACCCGTGTGTCCTCTGCAACGGCGAGGTCCGCCTGGCGGCGATGATCGACCTCGCCGAGCGGCTCGGGGCCGAGCGCCTTTTGACCGGCCACTACGCGCGCATCGTCGAGGACGCTGAAGGGCCGCTGCTCGCCGCCGGCGCCGACGCCGCCAAGGACCAGAGCTACATGCTGGCGGCGCTGCCGCCGGCGCTGCTCGACCGGCTCGGCTTTCCGCTGACCGAGCTGACCAAGGCCGAGGTGCGGGCGATCGCCGAGCGCCACGGGCTGCCGGTCGCGCGCAAGGCCGAGAGCCAGGACCTCTGCTTCCTCGCCGGCCAGGGCAAGCGCGGCTTCCTCCGCCGCCATGGCGGCCTCACCGACCGCGAGGGCGACGTCATCGACCGCAGCGGCCGTCGCCTCGGCCGCCACGTCGGTCATCACAACTTCACCGTCGGCCAGCGCCGCGGCACCGGCGTCTCCCTCAACGAGCCGGCTTACGTGCTCGCCACCGACGCCGTCGCCAACACGGTCACGATCGGCACCCGGGCCGAGCTCGAAACCAGGCGCGTCAGCATCCGCGACGCCGTCCTCCATCGCGACGGCGGGCGCGTCGACGCGGTCCGTCTCCGCTACCACTCGCGCGCTCTGCCGGCCTCGATCGGCGCCCCCGGCCGCGGTTGCCACGACGCGCTCGAGATCGAGCTCGGCGAGGCCTTCGCCGGCGCCTCGCCCGGGCAGACCGCGGTGCTGTTGGAAGGTGAAACGGTCGTCGGCCACGGCACGATCACCGCCGCGGCCTGAGCCGCGGCCAACGCCCCCGCACCTTTTGCGAGCGGAATATTTAGGCTCCCTCACATGAAGGCCCAGGAGATCCGCGACACCTACCTCTCGTTTTTCGCGGAGCGGGGGCACAAGATCGTTCCCTCGGCCTCGCTCGTGCCCTCCGTGCACGACCCCTCGGTGCTGCTCACCACCGCCGGGATGCAGCCGTTCAAGCCCTATTTCCTCGGTCGCGAACAGCCGCCGGCGTCGCGTCTCGCCGACGTCCAGAAATGCTTCCGCACGACCGACATCGAGGAGGTCGGCAACACCGCCCGCCACCTCACCTTCTTCGAGATGCTCGGCAACTGGAGCTTCGGCGACTACTTCAAGGCCGAGTCGATCCCCTGGGGCTGGGAGCTTGCGACCCAGGGCTTCGAGATGGACCCAGAGCTGATCTGGGTCACCGTCTTCGGCGGCGACGAGGAGCTCGGGCTTGGCCCCGACGAAGAGGCGATCGAGATCTGGAAGGCGACCGGGGTGCCGGAGGAGCGGATCGTCCTGCTCGGCCGCGAGGACAACTTCTGGCAGGGCGGCCCGACTGGCCCTTGCGGCCCCTGCTCGGAGCTCTACCTCGACCGCGGCCCCGCCTTCGGCGGCGAGGATGACCGCCCCGGCGACGACTCAGACCGCTTCCTCGAGTTCTGGAACCACGTCTTCATGAGCTACGACCTGCACGAGGACGGCTCGCTGACCGAGCTGCCGACGAAGAACATCGACACCGGCATGGGCCTCGACCGGATGGCGGCGATCCTCCAGGACGTCCCCTCGGTCTACGAGGTCGACCACATCCGGCCGCTGATCGACCTCGCCGAGGAACTCTCCGGCCACGGCTACGAGGAGGGCGAACGGGTCACGCGGGCGATGCGGATCGTCGCCGACCACACCCGCGGCGCCACCTTCCTGCTCGCCGACGGCGTCGTTCCCTCGAACGAGGACCGCGGCTACATCCTGCGCCGGATCATGCGCCGCGCGATCCAGCAGGGCAACTCGCTCGGCCTTGAATCGCCCTGGCTCGGCAAGTTCGCCGAGCGCACGATCGAGCTCATGGGGTCCGCGTACCCGGAGCTCCTCGCCGAGCGCGAGACGATCGCCCGCTGGGTCGGCGACGAGGAGGAGAGCTTCGGCCGCACGCTGGAGCGCGGCACCGAGCTGCTGGAACGGCTCGTCGCCCAGGCGAAGGAGAGCGAGACCTCCTGGATCGACGCCGCCGACGCCTTCAAATTGCACGACACCTACGGCTTCCCCTACGACCTGACCAAGGAGCTCCTGGCCGAAGAGGGGCTCGCCGTCGACGACTCCGGCTTCGAGGAGCTGATGGAGGAGCAGCGCCAGCGCGCCCGCACCGGCGCCGCCACCGCGCACGGCTCCGAGGACACGCACGAGCGCGTCCTCGCCTTCGCCGATGCGGCGCCGCCGACCCGTTTCGTCGGCTACGAAACGCTGCGCGTCTCGACTGGCCTGGCGGCGGTCGAGACGGTCGACGGCCGTGCTCTGATCAAGCTCGAGGAGAGCCCCTTCTACGCCGAGGGCGGCGGCCAGGTTGCCGACTCCGGCGTGCTGCGCTGGGGCGGTGCCGAGGCCAGGGTCGTCGACGTCTACCGGGTCGGCGACGACCAGGCGATCGAAGTCGAGCCCAGCGGCGAGGCGATCGAGCCGGGAGTCCGGGTCGAGGCCGAGGTGACCAGGGACACCCGCCACGCGACGATGCGCAACCACACCGCCACCCACCTCCTGCACGCGGCGCTGCGCGAGCGGCTCGGCACCCATGTGCGCCAGGCCGGCTCCGCCGTCCGCCCCGACAAGCTGCGCTTCGACTTCACCCACGGCCAGGCGCTGAGCGCCGAGGACCAGCGCTACGTCGAGGACCGGGTCAACGAGTGGATCAAGGCCAGCCACCCGGTGCGCTGGCTGGAAATGGAGCGGCCCGAGGCCGAAAAGCTCGGCGCGATGGCGCTGTTCGGCGAGAAATACGGCGAGTGGGTGCGGGTGGTGGAGATCGAGGACGTCTCGCGTGAGCTCTGCGGCGGCACCCACGTCGCCAACACCGCCGAGATCGGCATCTTCAAGATCTCCTCCGAGGGTTCGAGCGCCGCCAACGTGCGCCGGGTCGAGGCGATCACCGGTCCCTCGGCCATCGACTACTTCCGCGAGCGCGAGGCGGAGCTGCGCCAGGCCGGCGAGCTGCTCGGCAACGCCCAGGACCCGCTGGCGGCGGCGGGCAAAGCGGCGGAGCGGCTGAAGGAGGCCGGCGCCGGCGCCGCGCAGGCGCAGGCGCAGCAGCTGGGCGAGGAAGCGAAGCGGCTCGGCGCTGGGGCCGAGGAGATCGCCGGGGTCAAGGTCGTCGTCGCGGCGACCGAGCTCGGCGACCAGAAGGCGCTGCTCGACGTCGCCAACCGGGTCCAGTCCTCACTCGGCGGCGCCACTGCGTTGGTGCTGGGCGGCGGCGACGGCGACAAGGTGGCGCTGGTCGCGCTCGCCAGCCAAGAGGCGGTCGCCAAGGGCCTCTCGGCCGCGACCCTCGTCCGCGAGGCGGCGGTGGCCGTCGGTGGCGGCGGCGGTGGCCGCGACGACATGGCCCAGGCGGGCGGCAAAGACCCGGCGAAGCTGGACGAGGCGCTGGCCGCGGCGCGGACAGCAATCGCGCGGGAGCTCGGTTAGCGCGTGCGCGTGCTTGCCCTCGACCACGGCACGGTGCGGATGGGCGCGGCGCTCTCGGACCCGACCGGAACCCTGGCGACGCCGCTGCCGGTGATCGAACCGCCGGAGCCGCGCGCCGTCGCCGAGCTGGTCGCCGAGCACGGGGTCGAGCGGGTCGTCGTCGGCCTGCCGCTGCACCTCAGCGGCGAGGAAGGGAGCCAGGCGGCGCTGGCGCGCACTTTTTGCGCCGAACTCGAAGCCATGCTTTCGGTTCCGGTGGAGACCTACGACGAGCGCCTCACCTCCCGGATGGCGGATTCCAGCCGTCGAGCGGGCGCCTCTGCGGCGCGCGACTCGATCGCCGCCGCTCACATGCTGGAGGGATATCTGGCAGCCCAGGCGGGTAACGAAGGAGAGCTTTGAGCGACGACTGGTCCGGCGACCCCTTCGCCGATCCCAACGATCCACAGGCCCGCGAGCGCGAGGAACGCCGCCGCGAGCGCGAGGAGAAGCGCCAGAAGCGCGAAGCGAAGAAGGCCGAGAAGAAAGCGGTCGCGCCGCCGCCTCCGCCCGAGGAACCGGAGGAGCCGCCGAAACCGCCGCGCACGCCCGAGCAGGAGTTTTGGGACGAGGACCCGCCGACGCCGGAGCCGGACGAGAAAGCGGCCGCCGAGCCGGTCGCCAAGCCGTCTGACGACCCAGCTTCGGATGAGCATCCAGTCCCCGCCGGCGCGGCTGCCGCCGCTGCAGCCGGGGCGGCGCAGGGACCGGCCGACCCGCCGACGCCCGCCCCCGAGCCGGCGCAGGAGCAGAGCTACGAACACGAGTACGAGCCGCGCCAGGCGCCGTCCGAGGACTGGGGCTTCCACGAGGAAGGCGATCCGGAGATGATCGGTGCCGCCTCCGGCCGGGGCGGCGGTCGCGGTGGTCGCCGCGGCATCCTCGGCGCCCTCGCCCGTCACCCCTTCCGGATCGTCGGCGTCATCGTCCTCGTCATCCTCGTCTGGTTCCTCTGGTCGCTGTTCCAGCCCTTCCACGGCGACGGCAGCGGGAAGGTGCAAGTCAAGATCCCGAAAGGGTCGAGCGTCAGCGAAGTCGGTGACCTGCTCGAAAAGAAGGGCGTGATCTCCGACTCGACCTTCTTCCAGATCCGGGTCACGCTCGAGGGCAAGCGCTCCGACCTCTACGCCGGCCACTTCACCCTCGCCCACGACATGAGCTACGGCTCGGCAATCGACGCGCTCTCGAAGGCGCCGGTCAAGCGCGTCACCACGGTGACGATCCCCGAGGGCTACAGCCGCCCGCAGGCGGCGCAGCTGGTCGAAGAAGACGGCATCCCCGGCAGCTACACGAAGAAGACGGTGAAGTCGAAGTACCTCGACCCGGCCGACTACGGCGGCAAGAACGCGAAAAACCTCGAGGGCTTCCTTTTCCCGGACACCTTCGAACTGAAGCCGAAGGCGCCGGTCACCGACCTCGTCCAGCTTCAACTTCAAGACTTCAAGGTGAAAATCAAGAAGGTCAACATGAAGTACGCGAAGTCGAAAAACCTGACGATCTACGACGTGGTCACGATCGCCTCGATGGTCGAAGACGAGGCCGGCGTCGCGAAGCAGCGGAAGCTGGTCGCCTCGGTGATCTACAACCGCCTGCGCGAAGGGATCCCGCTCGGGATCGACGCGACGATCCGTTTCGCCAACAACAACTACACGAAGCCGCTGACCCAGTCCGAACTCGAAGTCGACTCCCCGTACAACACCCGAACCAACCAGGGTCTGCCCCCGGGCCCGATCAACAGCCCCGGCCTCGCCGCCCTCCAGGCCGCCGCCCATCCGGCCAAGAGCGACTTCATCTACTACGTCAACAAGCCGAACACCTGCGGCGAACTGACCTTCGCCAAGAACGACGCCGAATTCGAAGAAGCCGTCGCCGCCTACGAAAAGGCACGCGATGAAAACGGCGGCAACGAGCCCAGCAGCTGCTGAGGGCAGGAACGGCCGCGGCGCCCGGGAAGGAACCCTCGTGAAAAAGCTGGCGGTGATTGGCCACCCGGTCGGGCACTCGCGCTCGCCGGCGATGCAGACGGCGGCGCTGGAGGCGCTCGGGCTCGCGCCCGAGTGGACCTACGAGGCGATCGAGGTGGCGCCGGAGGACTTTGAGGCGAAGGTGCGCGAGATGGCCGCGTCGGGGGAGTTCGTCGGCGCCAACGTGACGATCCCCCACAAGGAGGCGGCGCTTGCCCTCGCCGACGGCCGCAGCGCCGCCGCGATCGCGATCGGCGCCGCCAACACGCTGAGCTTCGCCGAGGGCCGGGTCGAGGCCGACAACACCGACGCCGGCGGCCTGCTGGCCTCGCTGCCGCGGCCCTCGCGGGCGCGGCGGGCGCTTGTCTTGGGCGCCGGCGGCGCCGCCCGGGCGGCGATTTGGGCCCTCGCCCGCGGCCCGCTCGAAGTCAACACCGACGAGGACCCCGAGCGCGAGGAGCGCGAACCGATCGAAGTCGACGTCTGGAACCGGACCGCGGCGCGGGCGGAGGCGATCGCGGCGGAGATCGGCGGCCTCCCGGTCGACGAGCCGCGCCAGCGTGCTTACGGCCTGATCGTCAACACCACCGCCGTCGGCCTGCGCGGCGAGGACCCCTTCGAGCAACTGCCGCTGGAGCCGGACAGGTTCACCTCCGAGCAGGTCGTGATCGACATGGTCTACGGCGAGGGGCCGGGCCGGTTGCTGGAGGCGGCGGGCCGCTGCGGCGCCGGCATAGTCGACGGCATCGAGATCCTCGTCCAGCAGGGCGCCCTCTCGCTCCAGATCTGGACCGGCGAGGCACCCGACCTAGACACCATGCGCACCGCCGCCCGCGGCTAGTGTCGAGTGTTGACTTAACCGGGCTATGGGCCGGTCAACTCAACACTCGCGCGGCGGGGCCTATAGGCCGGGGCGCCGATAGCCTAGGCGGCTCATGACTACCTTCCGTTTCACCACTGCAGGCGAGTCGCACGGGCCGGGGCTCGTCGCGATCGTCGAGGGCATGCCGGCCGGGCTCGAGCTCGACCGCGAGGCGCTCGACCGCGACATGGCCCGGCGCCAGCTCGGCCACGGCCGCGGCGGGCGGATGCGGATCGAGACCGACACGGCCGAGATCCGCTCCGGCGTGCGCCACGGGCGCACGCTCGGCAGCCCGATCGCGGTGCTGGTCGCCAACCGCGACTACGCCAACTGGGAGGAGCGGATGAACCCCTGGCCGGTCGAGGGGTTCTCGCCGGATGAAGTGCACCTGCCGCGGCCCGGCCACGCCGACCTCGTCGGCGCCCAGAAATACGGGCACTCAGACATCCGCAACGTGCTCGAGCGGGCCAGCGCCCGCGAGACCGCCGCCCGCGTCGCCGCCGGCACGATCGCCCGCGGCTTCCTCACTGCCCTCGGCGTCGAGGTCCACAGCCACGTCCTCCAGATCGCCTCGATCCGGGCGCCCGAGCCCGAGAACCTGACCCCAGCCGACTTCGAGGGCGTCGACGACGACCCGGTCCGCGTCCTGGACGCCGAGACCAGCAAAGCGATGGTCGCCGAGATCAACCGCCTGCGGAAGGCGAACGAGAGCCTCGGCGGCAGCTTCGAGGTGCTTGCCTTCGGCCTCGTCCCCGGCCTCGGCTCCCACATCTCCTGGGAAGACCGGCTCGACGGCCGGCTCGCCGGCGCTGTCGCCTCGATCCAGTCGGTCAAGGGCGTCGCGATCGGCGAAGCATGGGACGTCGCCGGCCGCCCCGGCTCCGAAGCCCACGACGAGATCTTCTGGTCTGAGGAGCGCGGCTACTACCGCGAGACCAACCACGCCGGTGGCCTCGAGGGCGGGATGACCAACGGCCTGCCGCTCTCGGTCCGGGCCGCGATCAAGCCGATCTCGACCCTGACCAAGCCGCTGCGTTCGGTTGACACCGAGACCAAGGAGCCGGCCCAGGCGCTGCGTGAGCGGACCGACTCGACCGTCGTCCCCGCCGCTGCCGTCGTCGCCGAGGCGATGGTCTGCCTGACCCTCGCCCGCGCCTACCGGGAGAAGTTCGGCGGCGACCACATCGACGACGTCCTCGCCGCCGTCGAGCACTACAAGCAGCGCATCGACTTCCGCGGGTAGGGCGATGGCACGGCCCGCGATCGTCTTCATCGGCTTCATGGGGGCCGGCAAGAGCACGGCGCTCGCCGCTGCCCGCCACGCCGGTCTGGAGACGACCGAGATCGACGAGCTGATGGCCGAGTCGTTCGGGATGCCGATCACCGAGGCCTTCGAACAGCATGGCGAGGAGGGCTTCCGCGAGCGCGAGGCCGAGATCGTCGGCTCGCTGTTGGAGGAGGCCGACGGCGGTGTCATCGCGCTCGGCGGCGGCAGCATCCTCTCCGACCGGATCCGCCGCGCCCTCGTCCGCCACATCGTCGTCTGGCTGCAGGTCGGCGCCGCCGAGGCCTGGCGCCGGATCGCCCACTCGAGCCGGCCGCTGGCGACCAGCGCCGCCGACGTCGAGCAGCTGCTGGCGGCGCGGCTGCCGCTCTACGAAGAGCTCGCCGATGCCATCGTCCCGGTCGGCGATCGCGACATCGTCGAGCGGGCGCTGCCGGCGATCCAGTCGCTGTCGGACCTGCCTGCCGGGACGAAGCTGATCTGGGCATCGAGTGCCTCGGGCGAGTACCCGATCTACGTCGGCCCGGGCCTGCTGTCGGCGGTAAGCGAGGGCTGGTGGCCGGTAGAGGGCCGGCGCTTCTGTGTCGGAGACACCACGACGATGGGGCTTTACGCGGATCGTCTCGAGCCGCTGAGCGCCCGGATCGAGGTCGATCCGGGCGAGTTTTCAAAGAGCTTTGAAACGACCGAGAAGGTGATCGAGGCGCTCGTTGATACTGGCATGAACCGGCAGGATCACATCGTCGCTCTTGGTGGTGGGGTCGTCGGCGATCTGGCCGGATTCTGTGCGCACATCTATCAGCGTGGGGTGCCCGTGGTTCAGGTGCCAACGACGCTCGTTGCTCAGGTTGATTCGGCTTACGGCGGCAAGACCGGTATCGACTTGGTGGCGATCAAGAACTACGTTGGCGCATATCAGCTTCCAGCCGCCGTTCTCGCTGATGTCAAATGTCTGGAGACCTTGTCGCTGCCGGAGTTGCGGTCCGGATTCGTCGAGGTGCTGAAGACCGGGCTCCTTGCGGGTGGCGCTCTTTGGGAGCGCGTTCGGCTCATAGAAGATCTTGACCCCCCAGAGCTAACTGACATCGTCCTCTCTTGCGCTCGATACAAGTGCGAAGTTGTCGCCGCTGACGAGCAGGATTCAGGCTGGCGAAATGTGCTCAACCTCGGCCACACGATTGGCCATGCGATAGAGGCAGGCACCATCGAGCAGGGAATGCGACACGGGGAGGCTGTCGGCATCGGACTCCTCGGTGCACTGCGGCTCTCTGACGCGCCGGACCTGCGCAGCGAGGTCGAGTCAATCTTGGTGCGCCATCAACTTCCCACTGAGGTCCGCTTTCATCCCGATGAGAGAGACATACGCGTTGACGAACTCCTGAGGACGATCCAGCTCGACAAGAAGCGGACCGCGGCGGGGGTCGGGTTCGTGCTCCTGTCCGAGCCCGGGGAGCCCCGGGTGGGGCAGCTGGTCGACCCCGGTAAGGTCCGCGCCGCAGTGGAAGAGCTCGTTCCATGACCAGCACCCGCAACCGCGTCGCCGTCCTGCACGGCGTCAACTTCGACATCCTCGAGCGCCGCGACCCGGCCTTCTACGGCGGCAAATCGCTGAGCGAGCTCGAGCACCAGATCTCCGACTGGGCGCGCGAGCTCTCACTGGAACCGATCTTCTTCCAGACCAACCACGAGGGCGAGTTCGTCGAGTACCTGCACCGGCTGCCGGACCTGGCCGACTCGGCGCTGATCAACGCCGGCGCCTGGACCCACTACAGCCGCGCGATCGCCGACGCGCTCGGCGTCTCGCAGCTGCCGGCGGTCGAGGTCCACCTCTCCGACGTCGAGGCGCGCGATGACTGGCGCAAGGTCTCCGTGTTCGACGGACTCGTCTTGGCGAAGATCTCCGGAAAAGGCGCTGACGGCTACCGCGAGGCGCTGGAGCTGCTCGCCGGCGAACTCGGGGTCAGCGCCTGATGCGCGGCCGCGGCGACCGCCTCGAGGCGGAGCTGGCCGAGCGCGAGCTCGACCGGATGCTGGTCACCGACCTGACCAACGTCCGCTACCTGACCGGTTTCACGGGCACGAACGGCGCCTGTGTCTGCGGCCCCGGGATCCGCCTCTTCCTGACCGACTTCCGCTACACCGAGCGTGCCGCTGCCGAGGTCGAGGGCTGGGAGCCGATCACCGTCGCCGGCGACTGGCTGGCGAGCATCGCCGAGCGGCTCGAGGGCCGGGTCGGGTTCGAGGACGATCATTTGGCTGTTCGGTCGCTGGTGAAATTGGAGGAGAAGCTGGGGGAGGGTGTCGAGGCGGTCCCCGCCGGCGGCGCGGTCGAGAAGCTGCGCCGGGTCAAGGACGCCGAGGAGCTGGCGGCGATCGAGGCCGCCTCGGCGCTCGCCGACGAGGTCTGGCAGTGGAGCGTCGAGCGCGGGCTCGCCGGCCGCAGCGAGCGCGAGGTCGCCCGCGCCGCCGAAGCGCGGATCCGCGAGCTCTGCGGCGACCCCTCGTTCCCGGCGATCGTCGCCGCCGGCCCCAACGGCGCCCTGCCGCACGCCGAGCCCGGCGAGCGCGAGATCGGCAAGGGCGAGCTGGTCGTCTTCGACATGGGCGCCCAGCTCGACGGCTACTGCTCGGACGGGACCCGCACCTACGCGACCGGCGAGCCCGGCGAGGAGGCTCGCGCCGTCTACGCGACCACGCTCGAGGCCCAGCTCGCATCCCTGGAGGCGGTCAAGCCGGGCGTCAGCGGCGAAGACGTCGACGCCGTCGCTCGCAAGATCATCGACGAGGCCGGCCACAAGGAGCACTTCGGCCACGGCCTCGGCCACGGCGTCGGCCTCGAGGTCCACGAGGGCCCGCGGCTCTCGCCAAAGTCCGACGACGTCCTCGCCACCGGCGAAGTCGTCACCGTCGAGCCCGGCATCTACCTGCCCGGCAAGCTCGGCGTCCGCATCGAGGACTTCGTCGTCGTCAGCGACGACGGCTACCGCAACCTCTCGACGCTCCCCAAAGAGCTGACGCTGGTCGACTAGCGGCTGAAGTCGTCGTCCGCCGAGAGGCGGGCGCCGAAGGCGGCGAGGAGGTTGACGACCGCCTCGACGTCGCGCAGGTCGACCATCTCGACCGGCGAGTGCATGTAGCGGAGCGGGATCGAGACGAGGCCGGTGGGGATCCCGGAGCGGGAGATCTGAAGGACGTCGGCGTCGGTGCTGGTGCCGCGGCCGCTGGCCGCCAGCGAGTACTCGATGCCCTCGGCCTCAGCGGTCTCGACCAGCAGCTCGGTCACCTTCGGCGAGAGGGTGGAGCCGCGGCCGATTACCGGGCCGGAACCGAGCGGGCTGGAACCGAGCTCCTTCTCGTCGACGCCGGGCGCGTCGGTCGCGTGGGTGACGTCGACAGCGACGGCGACGTCGGGGCGCAGGTGGAAGGCGGAGGTGCGGGCGCCGAACAGGCCGATCTCCTCCTGGACGGCGGCGACCGCGGCAAAGGAGCCGCCGGGGCCGTCGCCCTCGGTGCAGCGGCGCAGGCTCTCGAGCGCGACGTAGGCGCCGAGCCGGTTGTCCATCGACTTCGAGACGAGGCGGTCACCGGCGACGGCGACCGGCTCGGCGTCGATCACGACCGGGTCGCCGATCCGGACCAGCTCGGAGGCCTCGTCGCCGTCGGCGGCGCCGATGTCGATGTGCATCGCCTTCAGCTCGACGACCTTCTTGCGCTGGTCGGGCTCCAGTAGGTGGATTGGCTTGCGGCCGACGACGCCGGGGACGATGCCCTCCTTGCCGCGGACCGCGACCCGCTGGCCGACGAGGATCTGCGGGTCCCAACCGCCGATCGGGGCGAACCAGAGGAACCCCTTCTCGTCGACGTGGGTGATGACGAGGCCGATCTCGTCGATGTGGCCAACGACCGCGAACAGCGGCTCGGCCTCGCCGACGCGGGCGATCGAGGAGCCGAGCCCGTCGCTGGAGAGATCGGCGAAGGACGCCGCCTTGCGCCAGATCTCAGCCGCCGGCCCCTCGTAGCCCGAGGGGGCGCCGGCGCGCAGCAGTTCGTCGAGTAGTTGCGGCGTATTGCTCAAAACTCGCAGCAGTCTTTCAAAGTCGGACGTTCATCGTACGTTCGTCCAGTGCGGGGGCTTCAACCGGTGGAAGTTGGCGGAGTTTCGGAGGTCTCGGAGTGGGCGACGGAAAATTCGCGTCGGACCTCGTCGCGGGTCTCGCCGTAGCCGCGGTGCTCGATCACGATCAGAGTCACCATCAGCACGACGACGATCGCCAGCGAGGCGATCGCGGGGATCGCCGTCGCCACCGGGATCAGCAGCAGCAGGACGATCGCCAGCCCGGTTCGGCGCGTGTTGATCGACTGGACGTGGCGGTAGCGGAAGCCGACCAGCCCCAGTAGGTAGACGGCGACGCCGCCGAGCAGCGCGAAAGCGGGGACGGTGTGCAGGTGCTCGGTGGTGTGGCCGATCGT
>Ga0307476_10001825_pt1 | contig 12878 bp, 10 predicted proteins | sample atmos_gasesECM2C_2_FD_203314 | JGI IMG/M metagenome (GOLD analysis project Ga0307476, IMG submission 203314) | Hardwood forest soil microbial communities from Morgan-Monroe State Forest, Indiana, United States - atmos_gasesECM2C_05 | ecosystem: Environmental > Terrestrial > Soil > Temperate... | reverse complement strand
TGCGCGATGCTCCGCCAGTCGATGTGCACATCGTTACGCAGGAAATGAAGTGAGGCAAATGGTCAATCCAGACGGAAAGCGCAATATTTTAGTGGTCGATGACGAGGCGCAGATCACTCGAGTGCTCAAAACTACCCTCTCCGCTCAAGGCTACGCAATTCGAACTGCAGCCGACGGCATGCAGGCTCTGTTAGAGATGAAAACCTGGGCTCCGGATTTAATCATCACCGACTTGCGAATGCCCAACATGGATGGGTTGGAACTTTGCAGGCAGGTTCGAAGCCAATCTCGGATTCCGATTATCGTATTGTCCGTCAAAGGCGAAGAGACAATTAAAGTCAAAGCCCTCGATGCCGGGGCCGACGATTACGTCACCAAGCCCTTTAGCGTAAAGGAGCTATTGGCGCGAGTACGAGCGGCACTTCGCAGAACTTATACGGACGAGCAGTCGGAAACTCCTGTAATCGATGCCGGCGATTTTCATGTCGACATTCCAGGCCGCCGGGTGGAAGTGCGAAATCAGGAGGTACATCTCACTCCCAAAGAATTCGATGTTCTGGTGTACCTCGTGAGGCACCCTAACAAAGTCGTGACCCACCGCGCTTTACTTTCGGCAGTTTGGGGACCGAACAGCGTAGAACAGACGGAATATCTACGCGTATGCGTCGGGCGCCTGCGGAAGAAACTCGAAGTGGACGAAACTGCTCCGCGCTACATCATCACGGAACCGTGGATTGGATACCGTTTCGAGGCGGGAGACTGAAGCAAAAAGCAAGAGTGATGGCTTTTATCGAATTTCAACACGGAATTTCAACATCCAATTTTTTTCACCAATGATCTCCGCGATCGAGGAGAAGTTTCGGAATGCGCTTTCTCAGTCCGATTGGGCTGAGGCCGCCGCTCTATTGAAAACTTCCGATTTAGCAGCCGCGGCTGAGGACTTAAGAAGGCTTCCGTTTGAACAGCAGCAGAGAGTGTTCCGCGAACTGCCTCTCCAGTTCGCTGCTTCCTTGATTCCACGTTTTCCCTACTACGATCAATACGTGTTACTGCACTCGCGAAGCCGCGAGGAAATGCGCGCTTTGGTCGACCAGATGAATCCCGACGATCGAGTGCGGTTCTTCGATGAACTTCCAGAAGAGGCTTGGCAAAGGCTGATGGACGAACTCGCAGATGCGGAAGAAGCTGCGAGTTCTGGGCAGAGGGAGTTGATTCCCGCAACTGCGGAAAAGCTCTCACCCTCACCGGAGGTCATCATTGAGGCCCGCCAGGTTGAAAAGAGCTTTGAGCAACCGGATGGAAAAGAAATTCAGGTCATCGCAGCCACGGATTTGTCCGTTGAGTCGGACACCATCTGTGCTCTTCTGGGACCCTCGGGATCTGGCAAGTCGACACTGTTGCGAATACTGTCAGGACTGACAAAGCCAACACGCGGAACTATTCTGTGGCGGGGCCGACCTCTCGACCACAAGCAGAATGTGGGAATCGTATTTCAGAGTTTTGCGTTGTTCCCTTGGCTCACCGTTCTGGAAAATGTGGAGGTCCCGTTACTCGCGCGGGGCTTGGACCATGCGGCGCGCCATCCGAAGGCGATGACAGCGCTGGCTGTGGTGGGACTCAAGGGCTTTGAAAATGCATATCCTAAAGAACTTTCGGGCGGGATGAAGCAACGCGTCGGATTGGCACGCGCGCTTGCCGTGGAGCCCGAGGTGCTGTTCATGGATGAACCATTTTCCGCGCTGGATGTACTAACGGCCGAGAATCTTCGTGGCGAATTGATGGAGTTGTGGAGCAAGAAGGAGATCCCAACCAAGAGCATCTTCCTGGTTACACACAACATTGAAGAGGCGGTTTTATTGGCTGATCGAGTGGTCGTGCTGGGAACACATCCAGCCAGGATTCGGTCGGATTTTCGTATCTCGCTACCTCGACCACGCGAGCGGAAATCGGCTGAATTCCTCGTATACGTCGATTACATCTACAAAGTCATGACCCAACCCGAGCGGGAATTGGGACCGTTGACGAAACTACCCTTGATGCGCAAACCTTCCTTTCAAGTGCTTCCCCACGCAACTGCCGGTGGAATGGCGGGCCTGCTGGAATTCCTGAATGATCGCGGCGGCAAAGAAGATTTGTATCACCTTTCGGAGGAGCTGCTCATGGAAGTGGACGATCTGTTTCCCATCATGGACGCAGCCGTGATGCTGGGCTTCGCTCACTCCAAAGAAGGAGACGTACAGATCACTCCGGCGGGCAAGGCATTTGCTGAAGCCGACATTCCGCAGCGAAAACAGCTTTTCCAGGTAGCCGTGTTGAATCATGCGACACTGTTACGGCAAATACGCAACGCTCTGGAACGAAAATCGGACGGAACTCTCCCACTGGAATTCTTTCGCGACGTGTTGGACGAGCATTTTTCCCAAAAAGATGTGCAGAGCCAGATCGATACCGCCTTGAATTGGGGACGGTATGCAGAGATTTTTGCCTATGATTCGGAAACTGACCGGCTTATGCTCCCACCTGCAACCGACGTTGCCCATTCGGGCGATGGCGTTCCTCCTCACTAATGAAACCGCGCGAATCAGCTTCTAACGAGCCAGGGACGTCGATAGGGTGGGGTATTGTGCCCGCTGGCGCCACTTCACTGTCGCGTGAATTGCCGATCGTGCTAGCTGGAATGGGCTTGTTTTATGCCATCCTGGCTTTTGCCCGTGACTGGTCGGGACCCATGAATTCCCAGGCTGAGATTAGCCTGAGTCCTGCGGCTTTACCCAAATACGCTCTGTTTTCCGTGTTGCGGATTGTCGCTGCCTACCTGATTAGTTTTGTCTTCACGCTCGTCTACGGCTATACGGCAGCCTACAATCGGCGCGCCGAGAAATTCATGGTTCCGCTCCTCGATACGCTGCAGTCCATTCCAGTTCTCAGTTTTCTGCCGCCAGTAATGATCGCGATGGTGGCGCTGTTTCCCAGCCGCCAGTTGGGAGTTGAACTCGGATCGATTCTTTTGATCTTTACCGGCCAAGTGTGGAACATGACTTTCAGCTTCTATTCGTCGCTGAAAACCATTCCCGCTGAAATGCGAGAAGCGGCTATCGCGTACCGCTTGAGCTCGTGGCAGCGATTCTGGCAACTAGAATTGCCGCAGGCCGCGATCGGGCTGATTTGGAATTCGATGATGTCGGTCGCGGGCGGCTGGTTCTTTCTGATGGCTTGCGAAATGTTCGTTCTGGGAAGCCGGGACTTCCGTCTGCCGGGCCTGGGATCGTATCTCCAGACTGCGGCAAATGCAGGGAATACGCGCGCGATTTTGTGGGGCGTGATGACCATGATCGGAACGATTATCCTGCTCGACCAGATCGTCTGGCGTCCCGTCATCGCGTGGGCGACGAAGTTTAAAATGGAGCAAGTCGGGGAAGCGGACACGCCGCGTTCGCCGATTCTGGCTCTGCTGCGCGGGTCCAAACTTCTTCCCTTCGTGAACCATTCCATGTTGTTTCCGGTCCGCGAAAAGTTAAACCTGCACTTCGCAAGGGAGCTTGAAAGAGAATCCGTCGCGGCGCGCAAGGGCGGAATATCACGGTGGGCTCTCTACTCAATACTGATCTTCGGTGGTGGTGCGATCACGTACGCGGTGGCAAAAATGCTCGCGATGCTCGCAACTCTCTCAACCGTGGAAGTTCGCCATATCGCCTGGGGCGGGGGAGCTACGTTTCTGCGAGTGGAAGTAACTCTACTGCTCGCCGCGCTCTGGACTATTCCCGTCGGAGTTGCAATAGGCTTGCGGCCCAGACTGTCGGCGGTCGCGCAGCCGATTGCTCAGATCGCTGCATCTGTGCCGGCAACCGCGCTGTTTCCGATTATCCTTCTGATATTGATTCGTGCAGGGGGCGGCTTGGGAATCGGTTCAGTTCTGCTGCTACTCCTCGGCACGCAGTGGTATCTCTTGTTTAATGTGATTGCCGGTGCCATGGCGATCCCGGCAGATCTAAAAGAAGTCTGCACCACGTATCGATTGAGCCTTCCGGAACGATGGCGAACTCTGTTCTTTCCGGCAATATTCCCATACGTGATTACAGGTTTTGTGACCGCCTCAGGCGGAGCGTGGAATGCCAGCGTCGTGGCGGAATATTGTCGCTTCCGCGGTCAGACCATTTCCACAATCGGTCTAGGTGCCATTATCAGCCAGGCAACGGACAGTGCCAATTTCCGCCTTCTGCTAGCGGCAACGGTGGTAATGGCAGTGATCGTGGTCACGATCAACCGGCTCGTCTGGCGGCGGCTGTACGTAGTTGCGGCGACTCGGTTCAACTTGGAAGGCTGATTCCCTCTAAGTTGCAGCGTTGCTCCACTCGGGAGCAAGCCTGTTAGAAGAGCAGCCATGCAAAAAGAGCGAGGGGCACGCGCGAGCGTGCCCCTTGATTGGTATCGGAGAATCTTGCTGCCAATTTATGCGCTGGCCGTCGCCGCGAGCGATTTCGGCGCCTCGACTGGCTTAGAGTGATTCTGCCCCTCTTTGTGTTTTCCCTCGCTGCTGCGGACTTGAATTCCGCCCTTCAGCGCGGCGCCATCTTCCACGCTGATGCGGCTGGTGGAAATGTCGCCCTGGACCGAGCCTTCGGCGCGGATATCGACGCGATCGCTGCACTCGATGTTGCCAGTCACCTTGCCCATGACCACAACCTCGCGGGCATGGATGCTGGCATCCACCTTGCCATTGCGGCCGATCGTCACGCGGCTCTCGGGCATGGTGATTTTGCCTTCGATACGCCCGTCGATGTAAAGAGCCTCGGAGCCGCTCACTTCGCCCTTAATGTATAAGGTGCGTCCGATGGTGGCCTGATCTACGGGAGCGGTGACGGTTTTGATCGGGTTGTATGCGTTGGGGTTGGAGGCCGGTGATGCGGCCTTGGGATTGAACGAGTCCGACGACTGAAGCATGTGACCTTCCTTGGGTCTCCGCGCGGCGCCTCGCCACGTGCGCAATGCGAAAGCGCCTGACACCTGGGTCATGCGGGTGTTTGAAATTTGGTGGCCTTCGGCAGTTGCTGGCCTAGTGGCCAATCCGAATATCGCACACACGTAAGTGAGAAGGAGAGATTACGGAAGATGTTGTACGGGTGCGGACGAGGCCGATTGCGACAGCGCTGCGTCCTTCGCGGAAACTCCGCGAAGTTGCGGGTAAAGGCTTTAAGAACTTAACCGCGAAGGACACTGAGGGCAGTACGCAGAGGACGCAAAGAAAACCTCGGGAAGTGCCTTTAGGCGGAGCTCGATAATTCCTCGGAGAACTCCTCCCACTCTTTTATGAGAGCGGCGTGGCTAGCTTTGTTCTGATCAAGTTCCTGCGATTGGCGCTGGCTTTCTTCGGCGCTGACAAAATTTTGCAGCGTGGTTTCCAGGCGCACAATGGCGGATTCTACTCGGCTGATTTCCTCTTCCAGTTCGTGGACGCGATCTTCCATTTGCTTGCGCTTGATGGGGTTCAGGCGCTTCCTGGGGGCTTCGATTCCGCTGTCCACCTCCGTGCCTGGGTTGCCGTTGGTAGGCTGGCGCGACACTTCTAGAGCCCCACTTCTCGCAACACCCTGGAGAAGCGCGGCACCCGCTTCTGATTTTGATCCAGCTCTTGATCCGGCTGCTCCCGGCACATCGTCGAGCGTGGGCGTAACGTGCTGTCCGCCTTGCTTGCGCCAGAGATAGTCTTCGTAGTTGCCGGGGAAGACTTCGACCTTCCCGTCGCCCACTTCGAAAATGCGTGTGGCCAGCTTGTCGATGAAATAGCGGTCATGCGAGACGAAGACGACCGTGCCCGTGTATTTCACGAGCGCGTCGAGCAGCACATCTTTGGCGCGCAGGTCGAGGTGGTTCGTGGGTTCGTCGAGCAGCAGGAAGTTTGCTGGATGCAGCAGCAGGCGGAGGAGGGCATAGCGTCCACGCTCGCCACCGGAGAGGACGCCGATTTTCTTGAAAACGTCATCTTCGGAAAAGAGGAAACAGCCGAGCAGGCTGCGCAGTTCAGTCTCGCCCGAGCCGGGCGAAGCGTCGCCGAGATCGTCAAGAATGCGGGCGTCGGGCTCGAGTTCTTTGTACTGATCCTGCGCGAAGTAGTCGGCTTCCACATTATGGCCCAGGCGATATTCGCCGCCCGTCACAGCCTCGGTGCCGGCAAGGAGTTTGATCAGCGTGGATTTGCCCGCGCCATTGACCCCAACTAGGGCGATGCGGTCTTCGCGCTCTATCATGAAGTTGACGCTGCGGAACACGTCTTTGTCGGCGCTTCCGTTTTTTCCCGGATATACTTTGGCCACTCCTTCGAACTCCGCCACGATGCGCCCGCTGGGCTTGGGTTGCGGGAAAGAAAAGTGAATGGTCTTTTCTTCCGGAGGAATCTCGATGCGCTCGATCTTTTCCAGTTCTTTGATCCGGCTCTGCACCTGCTTGGCCTTGGTGGCCTGATAGCGGAAGCGGTTGATGAATACTTCGAGTTGCTCAATGCGGTCCCGCTGGTTGCGGTAAGCGGCCTGCAATTGCTCATTGCGCTGCGTCTTCTGGGCGAGAAACTTGTCGTAGTTGCCGGTGTAGAACCAGAAGCGCTTGTTCCAGATTTCGGCGATCTTGTTTACCGTCACATCGAGAAAGTAGCGGTCGTGCGAGATCAACACGAAGGCATGCGGATAATTCTGCAAATATTCTTCCAGCCAGTTGCGTGCTTCGAGGTCGAGATGGTTTGTGGGCTCGTCGAGCAGGAGCAGGTTGGGTTTCTGCAAAAGAAGCTTGGCGAGGGCGAGGCGCATCTGCCACCCGCCGGAAAATTCGTCGGTCAAGCGCGGCCAGTCTTCTTTCGTAAACCCCAAACCCATCAGCACTCTGCCTACTTCTGCTTCGATCGAATAGCCATCGCGGGTGCGGAACTCGTGTTCCACGCGGTGGTAACGGTCGGCGACCGCATCATATTCGGCGCTCGTGTGATCAAGCTCCGCCATGCTGTGAGTAAGAGATTCCAGTTCAGTTTCCATCGCCCGCAGATCGTCGAACACCGACATGCACTCGGCGAAAACGCTGCGGCCCGAGAGCGTCAAGCCGTCCTGGGGGAGATATCCGGCCGACGTGCCTTTAGCGACGGTGAGGGTGCCGTAGTCGAATGTATCCGTACCGGCGAGGATCTTCATCAGAGTGGATTTGCCGGTTCCGTTCCCGCCGACCAGGCCGATGCGGTCGCGGGGCGTGATGAGCCAGTCCACGTTTTCGAAGAGGAGTTTGTGGCCGAAACGTTTTCCGGCGCCGGAGAGCTGAATCATGGGACTTGAGTTATCGTCTCACAAAACCATCTGGGACTTCATTCCCTGTCTTCCTGAGCGAAGCAGAGCGCTTCGCATTTCCGAATCGCTACGCGAAGGCGAACGATACCTTCCCGCATGATGCGGTTTCTGGTCGCGCTGGTAATTTTCATGACAGAGGGAGGCACTTCGCCAAAGGATACTCAGTGGCGATTGACCAAGAACTGCCCTTGGTGCATAGGGATCCTTCGACTGCGCCCAGGATGACAGATGAAAGAAGTAATTCGATCACGGCCAGACGACGTGGGCGATCGGATCTTTTGAGGAAGCGGCGTTGCGCGGCCCGGAGTAGCTTCCCGAGACTTCCGAGTGGGGCCGGATGCGTTCCAGGGCGCGGTCGATGACGGCTTCGAGTTCACGGAAATATTTCACCTCGCGTCCCTTCGCGAGCAGGCGTTTCGCTTCTTCGGCGCTTGCCCACGTGGGGCGGCGATTGCCTTCGTCGGGCCGGCGCATCTGATGAACTTCCATCAGAAAAGCTTTGACCACGAATTCCTGTACGCCGCCGGGCTGCCAGAACACGCCCTTGGAATGAAGATAGAGATGGAAGTGTCTCGGCTCAATGGTGCCGATCGCGCCAGCTTCTTCGGCAGCTTCGCGCTCGGCGGCCTGACTGTGCGAGAGCCGAGGCTCAGTCGATCCCTTGGGAAAAGTCCATTTGTTGCCGCCGTTGGTATTAACCAGGAGGAACTCAACCGCCGTGCCCAGTCTGCGATAACAGATCGCAGCCACCTGCAGCGGCAACGATTTTCCAACGCGGGTTGAACCCATGGCGGTCCTCCTTCACTTGTTAGATGCTATGTGCACCATATTGCAGCAGTGTTAAAGTGCAGCAAAAAATGTGCAAAGCAGAGGGTTACGAAAGGGTTACGTCCCGTCATAGTCCGCGCCCGTACACCGGAATGGCCGCTCCGGTCACATCTTTTCCGGCGTCTCCGGCCAGCCACACGATCAGGCCGGCGACGGACGCGGGCTGCACCCATGTGGAAGTGTCGGCGCCGGACATAGCCTTGCGGTTGGCGGGAGTGTCCATAGTGCCGGGAAGAATTATGTTCGCGGTGATGCCGGCATCTTTGTTTTCAATCGCGACAGTGCGGATCAGCGAAACCAGCGCGGCTTTGGACGCACTATACGCGCCGACGCCGGGCCCGGGATCTTCAGCAGCACGGCTGCCGACGGCGATGATGCGTCCCGCGCCCGCTTTGCGCATGTGCGGGATCACTGCCCGTAACATGTGAAACGCACTGTTGAGATTCATGTCGAACATGCGCTGGAAGGTAGCGTCGTCAGTGTCGGCGACAGTCTGGCCTCCGGCGAAGCCGCCGACCAGGTGGGCCAAGACGTCGATCTTTCCGAAGCGGCCGATGACCGTGTCCGCTGCCTTCTTTGCTGCATCCAGGCTGTCGAGCGAAGCCGGGAGCGCAGTGAAGTTTGGATGATCGAAGTCGGCCTGCCGGATTTTCGGCGCAAGGCCGACCACGACGAAACCGGCGTCCAGCAAGGCTTTCGTGACGTGCGTTCCGAGGCCTCCGTTGGCTCCGGTGATTAGGGCAGTTTTTCCAGTCATGTCATTACCTCGTGGGACGACGGATGCGTCCGTCGCTACATGGGCTTTTCTGCGGCCTGCAGAGTTTTTACCAGCCAGGGGATAATCACTTCTTTGAATATTCTTGGATCAGGCCACACGCCTACTTGCCTGCCCAAGTGTCCGCCTTTCGGATTGATCCACGCGTCTTTCGGCACGTCACCCTTGCTCAGCAGGAGGTATTCATCCTCGATGGGAACCTGCGTGTCGAGGACGCCTGCGATCACCAGCATGGGGGCCATCGCTTTGCCCAACAGGCCCTGGTGAACCAGTGACATCTTCGGTAAGTCCTCGCCCAACTCGTCGAGCGTGTGTACGCCTTCGAGAATATTCATGAGCGCGGGCACTTGATCGAAAAGATATTCGCGATTTCCCAGTAGATGGTTCATTAGAAAATCTTTCTGGAAGAACATATCGACCGGCGGGGACTGCGCGCTGGCGCCGCGTAGGCGGGCGCGCTCCACGATCGCCATTTTGGTGGCCCAGTATGCTCCCCAACTGACGCCGTGCAGCGCGATACGGTTCTTGTCGATTTCGGGGCGGGATTGCGCGTAGTCGATGACCTTCGAAAGCATGCGCTCGGAAGTTTCGCTGACCTTGATCGGCGCCTGTCCGGTGCCCGGGCCGTCGACGGCAAGATATCCGATGCCGAAGGGAAGAATCGCACTGAAACTTTCGGTGAGATCTTCCTTGCGGCTGTCGAGACCGTTGACCGCGATCACCAGCGGCACCGGGCCTGCAGGATTCTTCGGCAGGCGCAGATATCCGATGATTTCCTTTCCTTCGAAAGGAATGCGCACGACTTCAAGCGGCGGATCGAAGAACCTCGCGTGATCAAGAAATGCTTCCAGCGCCTTCTCGTAGGATTTCTGCTTTCCTGGAGAAGATGGAATCGGCCAACGTCCAAATGAATAGAGGCGCCAGGCGCGGACATAGTCGGCGTTGGCCTTCGTGGGATCGGATTTCTCCAGTGACTTCGCTTCGTTGAAATACCGATCGGCCACGCGCATGAAGCCGGCAGCCCATTCATCCTTGTCGGCACTGTGAATGCTCGCGAAAGCTTCCTTCACGTCCGCGGGGTCGAGACCTATCAACGGATACTGGCCGACCTCGGCGCGGTGAACTGCTTCGGTTTTTACTTCATCAATGGTGCGTTCGCGGTGCTCCTGAGCCGAAGCCCTTCCGGCGACGACGAACGTGCCTGCGAACAACCACATGAATATTGCAAATGAAGTTTTGACTTTCACAAGGATTGGTCCCATTTTTCTGGCTCGCGATGAGCGACGCCCATGACACAGCCGCCGTTAAGACTGGAAACGTCTGGTGTCCGACGGTTGATCAGCGGTGCGTGATTCAGACTAGCATGAGGTCAAAGATACTTGTACTGGCATAACCTGTGGGGTTAAGACTGCCAAAGCGAAATTCGAAAAGCTGAAGTAGCTTCCGGCTTCGACCCTCAGATTGGAATCCGACTCTCAGACGCACTCGTCTGATATCTTTTATCTTTCCCCTTTTCTCACGCCAATGCACTCTGCTCAGCGCCCACGCCCGTGGATGGTAATTTTTGCCTTCGGGCTCGTGTACTTGTTCTGGGGCTCGACCTACCTAGCCATCGACATTGCGGTGCAGACGATTCCTCCGGCGCTGATGTGTGGGGTACGGTTTTCGATCGCAGGAGTTGTCATGCTCGCGGTCTGCGCCGCGAGCGGGCGCAGAGTCTTGTATTCTCCACGGCAGATCGCGCTGTCCGCTGTTGTGGGCCTCCTGCTGCTGATGGGCGGGAATCTTACGCTCTCGTACGCGGAACTTGCCGTGTCGTCGGGCCTGGCCGCGCTGATCCTTGCCATCACGCCCCTGTGGTTTCTAGTACTCGACTCTTTGCTGCTGGGAGACCATCACATCTCTGGACGTGGCAAATCCGGGTTGGTGCTTGGAATTCTCGGCCTGTTCGTCCTGGTCTGGCCGCAGTTGCAGTCCGGCACTCTGGGACACCGCGAGCTGTGGGCGTCTATTAGTTTGATCTTCGGCTCCTTCTCGTGGGCGCTGGGGTCCGTGCTCTCGAAGCGGTGGCAGTCCGGCATGGACATATTCAGCGCCACCGGCTGGCAGGTCGTGGCGGCGGGAGCTGGGAATTTTATTTTCGCTTTTTTCGCTGGCGATCTTTCTCGTGTGCATTGGACCGTGCGCGGCATCAGCGCCACCATGTATCTGGTCGTCTGCGGTTCCTGGATCGGTTATACCGCATACATCTGGCTGCTGGAGCACGTACCCACGTCGAAGGTCTCCACCTATGCGTATGTGAATCCCGTGGTAGCCGTGTTTCTGGGCTGGCTGATTCTGCATGAGCGCGTCGACCGCTTCATCTTGGCGGGAAGCGCAATTGTGGTATTTTCCGTTGTCCTTGTCACCGGCGCGAAGGTGAAGGAAAAGACTGAAGCGGAGGAGATGCCGGCGGTGGAAACGGCGGGAGATTGAGGTTTCGTCTCCAGCGAGGCGAGTGTACCTGAATACGATTGCCATCCCGAGCAACACTAGGGATCTGGGGTCTTGCTGACGCTACCTGTATCGTTCCGGTGGGCAAACACTCAGATCCCTCGCTTCGCTTGATGACAGGCATTCTTTGGGCAACCGCGAGACTCCGCTTATTTCGAGCCTTCATCCTCCTCTGAATCATTTACCAAGTCCACCACATGCCCGCGAATGGCAAATGTCTCCTTGGTTCCGCCTCCGGGCGCGAAGCTGACTCGTACTGGACTCCGCTGCCACACCGGTGGCGGGCAGGCTGAGTCCGGAGCTGCGCCATCGACGATACCGTCGTCGGACAGTTGCTTTCTCAATACGGCCTTGCGGCGGCTGATTTGCGCGACCATAGCAAACGTCTTCTTTCCGTCGTCCGAAACTCCGCAATAGGCCACGTAGTCGCGATACCAACTGGCGGCGGAATAAAGAATATCGAACTCCGGAAGATTGACTGGGGAAACGTGGCCGGTCTGGCGATCCACCAGCAACCAGCCTCCGCGTTCCCATTGCCAGCGCGGGGCAGGATCTTGGGGCAGACTGTCATTCATCCGAAAAACGCGCCGCACCACAAACAGCCGCTCGGTTACTTCGTGTGGCGCACCAATTGCGTACTCTTTGACATGTCCATCAATAACGAGCGCGCGGATCTTTAGCGTTGTGGGTTTGTCTGTGCCCGAACCTGCAAACCACTGCACGGATGTCCCCCTCCCGAACCCGATGACATGAACTCTCGAGGCGGCGCCCGCCGCGGACGTCAGCAGTACAGTCGAGACGAGCAAGAAAACGGTGACGATTTGCCGAATCCGCATAACGCGAGAGTAGGCAAGACATGGAGATCAAGGCAAGGACTCCGGTCACATTCGCAAAATAGAGGTGCCAAAGTGGGAATAGCGGAATGCCGCAAAGCGTGATACCGTTGCAAGAAATTGGCTTCGCCCCGGCGAAAACCGGAAAATGACGGTAAAATCAAGTTGTAGAGTAAGCGATTCACCATGCGCGTCCCGCCTCCCTCTTCTTCTCCGTGGCCGTTGGTTACGGGGACAACTGCGAACGGTGAAGTCGCTTCTTATCAAGATATGGGTGATCTTCTAATCCGACGTCGTCCGCCGCGCATCCTGGTGGTCGACGACCAACCCAGCATTGCCGGCCTGATGAGCCAGTTGCTCTCCATGCGCGGATACGATGTGATCACCGCTTCCAGCGCCGAGGACGCCGAGGCGGAAATCCGCAAGCAACTGCCCGACCTGATCCTGTCCGACGTGATGATGCCCGGAAAGTCCGGCTATGAATTCTGTAGCGGCTTGAAAGAGAATCCGGACACGCGCCTGATTCCCTTCGTGCTGATCACAGGTCTCAGTGATAGCAGCGACAGAGTGCGAGGCATCGAAGCCGGCGCCGACGACTTCCTCAACAAGCCGGTGCTCGCCGAAGAA
>Ga0307476_10001824_pt1 | contig 12883 bp, 10 predicted proteins | sample atmos_gasesECM2C_2_FD_203314 | JGI IMG/M metagenome (GOLD analysis project Ga0307476, IMG submission 203314) | Hardwood forest soil microbial communities from Morgan-Monroe State Forest, Indiana, United States - atmos_gasesECM2C_05 | ecosystem: Environmental > Terrestrial > Soil > Temperate... | reverse complement strand
CCATCCGCCTGCCGGCGGTCCCGGACCACCCCCATGGCCTCGTCGATGCGCTCGTCGGGTGAGGCCCCGGCGTCCCGGAGGTAGTCGAGGCCGCGAAGGACGTCGTAGCCATAGCGAGGGGGGAACGAGAACGTCACGAACGACGGGTCCACCACGTCGCCCGTCGAGCGCCGCCGGAACATGCGCCGCGACAGCAGGTATTCCTCGCCGCGGCGACGCGCGCCGGCGATCTCCGGCGTGGACCCCGCGGCGCGCTCGTAGGCGAGCAGCCCCTCGAGCACGCAGATCGTGCTGTGGAACGACGCGCGCGCGCTGCGCGGCGCGTCGCAGTTCCAGCCACCGTCGTCGAGCTGCTCGCTGACCAGCCGCTGCGCGAGGCTGCTCGCCGGCCGCCCGAGACAGCCGCCGAGCGCCAGGGTCCCGCCGTTGATGCACGGCTCGACCTCGCCCTCGAAGAACGGCCTGCCGCCGAGCTCCTCGTGCCACCGGAAGCCCGCCGCGAGCCGGGTCACGGCCGCATCGACGGCCGGGTCGGCCGGATCGACCCCGGTCGACCGCAGGAGCAGCGCGGTGTACAGCGTCGGCACCCAGGCCGGCTTGTCGGTTCGGTGCCATGCGCCGTCGGGACCTTGCCGGGCGAGGATCTCGGCGCCCAGCCCCTCGCGGGCGACGCGCGAGCGCTCCGCGGCGACCGCCGCGGGGTCGGCGTCCGCCAGATCTCGCAAGACCTGCCACCGGATGGCGGGATCCGAATCGAGCAGCCAGTCGATCACATCCATCGCACGAGACCATACCCCGCGGCCCCGCGGCTGTATGCGACCTCGTCGATGTCCGTCCGATGGAGCGTGAGATCGAAGTTGTAGGCCCCACCGTGTGCAATGAGCTGGTTCTTGACGTTGCTGATCAGCGTGGTGCACGTCGCGTTCGCGTGCGCGGAGTTGCTGTTGGCTGCGACTCCGACGAGAACCATGGCGATCGCTGCGGGAATCACTGTGCTTCGCATGTAGTTTGCCTTTTCCGCCCCATTGGATGAGCGAGCTCCGTCCGTGCAACGGCCGCGCCGCACGCCGGCGGCGCCAACCACGCGATGGCAGATGGCGGCGCTCGGCGCGTTGCGCCGGCGTGACGACACGCGTGTCGTCGCAGCCAAGGTGGCCGGAGCCGGGTCGCTACGCGCGCTCGAACAGCGCCGCGCCGCCCTGGCCGCCGCCGACGCACATGGTGACGACGCCGTAGCGCAGCTGGCGGCGCTGCATCTCGTAGGCGATGGTGCCGACCAGGCGCGAGCCGGTCATGCCGAACGGGTGACCGATCGCGATCGAGCCGCCGTTGGGGTTGAGGCGATCCATCGGCAGGCCGAGCTTGTCGCGGCAGTAGATGACCTGGGACGCGAACGCCTCGTTGAGCTCCCAGACGTCGATGTCCTCGACCTTGAGGCCGTGCTTCTTGAGCAGCTTGGGGACCGCGAACACCGGGCCGATGCCCATCTCGTCGGGCTCGCAGCCGGCGACCGCGTAGCCGCGGAACACGAGCAGCGGCCTGGCGCCGGTGGCCTTGGCCTTGTCGCTCGACATCACCAGGGTGGCCGAGGCGCCGTCGGACAGCTGCGAGGAGTTGCCGGCGGTGACGCTGCCCTGGCCGCTCTTGGTGTCGAACACCGGCGGCAGCTTGAGCAGGCCCTCGAGCGTGGTGTCGGGGCGGTTGCACTCGTCGTTCTCGACCAGCGCGTCCTCCTGGCCGGTGACGGCGCCGGTCTTCTTGTCGAGGAGGTTGCGGCGGACCTGCATCGGGGCGATCTCGTCCTTGAGCCAGCCCTCGCGCTGGGCGCGCGCGATCCGCTGCTGGCTGGCGAGCGACAGCTCGTCCTGGGCCTGGCGGGTGACGCCGTAGCGCCTGGCGACGACCTCGGCGGTGTCGCCCATCGCCATGTACAGCGCCGGGAGGTGCTCCATGAGCCACGGGTTGGGCGAGGTGTCGCGCTCCATCATGGTGATCGACTCGACGCCGCCGCCGATGATCGCCTCGACGCCCTCGAGCATGACCATGTGGCAGGCCTGGACCACCCCCTGGAGGCCGGAGTTGCAGAACCGGTTGACGGTGGCGCCCGCGACGGTGACCGGCAGGCCGGCGCGCAGCGCGGCGACCCGGGCGACGTTGTGGCCGGCCGGGCCGTGGGGCTGGCCGCAGCCGAGGATGACCTCCTCGACGTCCCTGGGGTCGAGCCCGGGGACCTTGGCGATCGCGTGGCGGATCGCGTGGGCGGCCAGGTCGTCCGGCCGGGTGGCGTTGAACGAGCCGCGGACGCTCTTGGCGAGCGGCGTGCGCGAGCTGGCGACGATGACGGCTTCTCTCATGGCGGTGACCTCACTGGGGGGAATCGTGGAACCCGCGGCCTTCGGCGGCAAGCCGGGAGAGCAGGTGGGCCGGCTGCCAGTAGTCGCCGAATCGCCGGCGATAGTCCAGCACGCGGGCGAGCACGGCGGGCAGGCCGAGGCGGTCGGCGTGGAACATCGGGCCGCCCCGGTGGCGGGGAAACCCGAAGCCGTGGCAGTAGATGACGTCGATGTCGCCGGCGCGGACCGCGTAGCCCTCCTCGAGGATCCGCGCGCCCTCGTTGGCGAGCGCCGTGGTGATCCGCGCCAGGATCTCGTCGTCGTCGATCGTCCGGCGCTGGATGCCGCGCCGGGCGGCGGCCTGGGCGGCGAGCTCGTCGATCAGCGGATCGGGCACGCGGTTGCGGCCGCCCTCGTAGCGGTACCAGCCGGCGCCGGTCTTCTGGCCGTAGCGCCCCATCTCGTGCAGCTGGTCGGGGAGGTCGGAGTCGGGGCCGTCGGCGCGGGTCTTGCCGAGCCCCTTGAGGTACTGCTTGATCCGGTGGCTGACGTCGATCCCGGCGATGTCCTGCATCCCGAACGGGCCGACCGGCATGCCGAACGCGGTCATCGCGCCGTCGATCTGCGGCACCGAGGCGCCCTCCTCGAGCAGCAGCAGCGCCTCGCGCCGGTAGTAGGCGAGCATGCGGTTGGCGACGAAGCCGAAGCAGTTGCCGACGACGACCGGGACCTTGGCGAGCCGTCGGCCGAGCGCGATCGAGGTCGCGAGGGTCTCGGCCGAGGTCTCGCGGCCGCGCACGATCTCGAGCAGCTTCATCACGTGGGCCGGGCTGAAGAAGTGGTGGCCGACGACCCTGGGCAGCCGCTCGCTCGCCGCCCCGAACTCGTCGATGTCGAGCGTCGACGTGTTGGACGCCAGGATCGCGTCGGGGCGGGTCACCCGGCCGAGCTCGGCGAACGTCGTCTTCTTGAGCGCCATGTCCTCGAACACCGCCTCGACCACGACGTCGGCGGCGTCGAACCCATCGTAGCTGGTGGTCGGCGTGATCCGGGCGATCGTCGCGGCGCAGGCCTCGGGGCTGAGCTTGCCCTTGGCGACCGTGGTCTCGTAGTTCCTGCGGATCGCGGCCATGCCGCGCTCGACCGCCGCGGCGTCGACGTCCTTGAGCAGGACCGGGATCCCGGCGTTGGCGTACGCCATCGCGATCCCGCCGCCCATCGTGCCGGCGCCGATCACCGCCGCGCGGTGGATGGCTGCGACCGGCGTGCCGTCGGGGACGCCCGGGACGCGCAGCGCCTCCTGCTCGGCGGCCGCGAGGTGGCGCTGCGCCCGCGCCTCGGGTGCGCCGGGATCGGATGTGGGGTCGCCGGGGGTAGGCGTGCCGGGAGGCGTGCGATCGGGCATTTAGGTACCTCTCCAGTTCCTAAATCGGTTGCGGGGGCGACCGCAAGCGGTTCGCCGCGGTCAAGATGTCGTGCTCGTCGCCGGACATGTTGATAAACTGCGCGGGTCCTTATAACACGCACGACGGAACGCCCATGCCCCCAACACCGCGCGCGACCCTGGTGGGTCGCTTTCTTACCTCGAACGTCGGCCCCGGCGACGTGTTCACGCGCGAAGACCTCACCGCGGACCAGAAGCTGTTCGGTCAGACCGCGGCCGAGTTCATGCGCCGCGATGTCGTGCCCGGCGCCGCCCGGCTGTACGCCCGCGACTGGCCGTTCACCCGCGAGCTGTTGCGCAAGGCCGGCGAGCTCGACCTGCTCCGCCTCGAGATCCCCGAGGCCTACGGCGGGCTCGGCCTCGACAAGGCGAGCGCCGCGTACGTGTTCGAGCAGATCGGCATGAACCCGTCGTTCGGCGGATCGATCGGCGCGCACACCGGGATCGGGACCATGCCGCTGCTCTACTTCGGCAACGCCGCCCAGAAGTCGAAGTACCTGCCGCGGCTGGCGAGCGGCGAGCTGATCGGCGCCTACGCGCTGACCGAGCCGGGCTCGGGGTCCGACGCGCTCGCCGCCAAGACCACGGCGGTGCTGTCGCCCGACGGCAGTCACTACGTGCTCAACGGCCGCAAGATGTGGATCACCAACGGCGGCTTCGCGGACCTGTTCACGATCTTCGCCAAGGTCGACGGCACGAGGTTCACCGGCTTCCTGGTCGAGCGCGGCATGGGCGTGGTCAGCGGCCCCGACGAGCACAAGCTCGGCCTCGACGGCTCGTCGACCACCGAGCTGATCCTCGACGACGTCAAGGTCCCGATCGAGAACGTGCTCGGCACGATCGGCGAGGGCCACAAGGTCGCGTTCAACACGCTCAACCTCGGGCGGGTCAAGCTCGGCTCGCGCAACCTGGCGTGCGGCAAGTTCGCGCTCGGCAACGCGGCGCGCTACGCCCGCGAGCGCAAGCAGTTCGGCAAGTCGATCGGCCAGTTCGGCATGATCAAGCACAAGCTCGCCGAGATGTCGCTGCGGATCTTCGTCGGCGACGCCATGGTCTACCGCACGCTCGGCGACGTCGACCGCGCGCTCGCCACGGTCGACCCGGCCGACCTGCCCGCGGTGCTCGCGACGATCGAGCAGTTCGCGATCGAGTGCTCGATCAACAAGGTCGCGACCAGCGAGATCCTGGCCTATGTCGTCGACGAGGCGCTCCAGACCTACGGCGGCAACGGCTACTCCCGCGAGTTCCCCGCCGAGCGGCCGTACCGCGACGCGCGGATCACCCGGATCTACGAGGGCACCAACGAGATCAACCGGCTGATCATCCCGACCCGGATCCTGCGCGCCGGCATCCCGGCCGAGATCCCCGCCGGCGGCACCGGCGACCGCGCGGTGCTCACCGCCGCCAAGCGGCTGACCGTCGCGATGCTCGCCGGCGCCGCCGGGGCGTTCGGCGAGCGCATCGCCGATCACCAGGAGGTGCTCGCCCACATCTCCAACGTCGTGATCGACGGCTACGCGGTCGAGAGCGCGCTGGCGCGCAGCGAGAAGCTCGCCGCGTCGGGCTCGGACCGCGCCGCGCTCGCCGCCGACATGACCGCGGTGTTCGTCGCCGACGCCGCCGACCGGATCGTCCACGCCGCCAAGCAGGTCGCGCATGCGCTCGGCGATCGCGGCGCCACCGTGCGCGAGGCGGCCGCCGCCGTCGCGCACCCCGGCATGGACACCGTCGCCGCGCGCCGCCGGATCGCCGAGGCCGTGCTCGCGGCCGGCGAACACCCGCTGTAGCGGCGCCGGAGGACGTGTCGCGGGACCCCAGGTTGCAACGCGAGGGAGGCTGGGATCCCGCGACCTTTCCAGCGTTTCACAACCAGGCCGACCGGTCGGTTAAGCGACGCACAAGGGGCATCATGCCCCAAGGCTCTCCCGTGACGCCCCGGTCACGCACCGGGTCACGCACCCGGCCACGCCCGGCGGGTGCGGCGTCAGATCGCCCCGCCCGGCGGTGCGTTGGACGGCGCATGGCCTACCGCGATGACGTGACCGCCCTGTCCGCCCGGCACGACGCCCTCGCCGCCGAGCTGGCGCAGAAGACCCGCGAGCTCGAGGACTCGCGCCGGCTGCTGGATCAAGCCCAGGAGCGCGCCCGGCTGCCGGTGCTGGACCAGATCCGGGTCGCCACGCCGTGCACCGCCAGCTGGGACGCGATGACCGGCGACGACCGGACGCGGCACTGCGGGGCGTGCCAGAAGAGCGTCTACAACCTGTCCGGCATGACCCGCGCGGAGGCCGAGGCGCTGATCATCGAGCGCAACGGCGAGCTGTGCGTGCGCTACTACCAGCGCGCCGACGGCACGATCCTGCTCGCCGACTGCACCGTCGGCGTCCAGCGCGTGCGCGACCGGCGGCGGACCACGGCGCGCGCGGCCGCCCTCGTCGCCGGTGGGCTCGCCGCGGCCGGCGCGGCGGCGCTGCATGCCCGGGCGACCGAGCCGCCGTGCGCGCTGACGCGGAGCGATGTCGGCTTCGCGGTGATGGGTGGGCTCGGGGCTCCCGCGCCGCTGCCCCCGCCGCCCGCGCCGCACGGGACGGCCGAGCCGCTGGCCCCACCGCCCGCGCCGCACGGGACGGCCGAGCCGGTCCACGTGACGATGGGGAGGATGGCGCTGCCGCTCGATCCGCCGCCGCCGGCGCCGCGGCCGCGCGCCCAGCGCATCCCGACCCAGGCGCAGCCCATGGAGCACAGCCAGCTCCCCACGGAGACGCCGGCCGATCCACCGTCGGCGCCGGAGCGTCCGCGCTTCGAGCTGGAGCGCTGAGCGAGCGCGCTGACCGCGAATGTCCTATGGTGCGGGGCGGTGGCCGCTCCTGCTCCTCCGAAAGCGTTCAGCGCCCTCGGCCTGCCCGGCTACCGCGCGTACCTCGCGACGCTGATGCTCACGATGATGGCCGACAACGTCGAGCACGTCATCAGCTACTGGGTCGCGTTCCGCCAGTTCCACTCGGCGGCGCTCGGCGGCTTCGCCGTGGTGTCGCACTGGACGCCCTACCTCGCGCTCGCGGTCACCGTCGGCGGCCTCAACGATCGCCTCGACTCGCGGCGCCTGATCCAGGCCGGCGGCCTGCTGTTCATGCTGGTGTCGGCCGGCTGGGGCTACTTCTTCTGGACCGACTCGCTCCAGATGTGGCACGCGATGGTCCTGCTCGCCCTGCACGGCTGCGCGAGCCTCTTGTGGGTGGTGTCGGGCCAGGTGCTGCTCTACTACATCGTCGGCCCCGAGGCGCTGCCCAGCGCGGTGCGGCTGTCCGCCACCGCGCGCTACCTCGGCCTGCTGGTCGGCCCCGGCGTGGGCAGCGTCATCATGCTGACCCTGGGCCCGACGCGCGGCATCTTCCTCAACACGGTGTTCTACCTGCCGCTGGTGATCTGGCTGATCGGGGCGCCGTACGGCCGGCGGTTTCGCGGCGACCGCGCGCCGCAGCGCCGCGCCGTCCGCGGCCTCGCCGACATCGTCACCACCGTCCGCGAGGTCCGGTCGATCCCGATCCTGGGCACGATGATCGCGCTCGCCGGCAGCGCCTCGTTCTTCCTCGCCAGCGGCTACCAGGCGCAGATGCCGAGCTTCGCCCAGGATCTCGGGCACGGCGACCCCGGCACCGCGTACACCATGCTGCTCGCCGCCGACGCCAGCGGCGCGCTGCTCGCCGGCATCCTGCTCGAGAGCAGCGGAGGCGTGCTGCGGCCGCGGCCGCGCACCGCGATGATCCTCGCGATCGCCTGGGCGCTCTCGCTCGGCAGCTTCGCGCTCACGCAGATCTACCCGCTCGCCCTCGTCCTGCTGTTCCTCGCCGGGTTCTTCGAGCTGTCGTTCAGCAGCATGACCCAGACCCTGGTGCAGATCAACGCGCCGGACGCGACCCGCGGCCGCGTGCTCGGCCTGTACAACATGGCGTCGATGGGCCTGCGGGCGTTCAGCGGCGTCACCGTGGGGGTCGCCGGCGAGAAGATCGGCATCCACGTCTCGCTCGCTGCCGCGGCGGGCCTGCTGATCGTGGTGATCCTCGCGGTGCTGGCCCGCGCGCGCCGCACCGCGTGACGGCTCACCGCGCTCCCCGTGTGTCCGGCGCCGCATCCGATGACCCGATCTGGGTATTCGGCTACGGCTCCCTGATCTGGCGGCCGGCGATGGCGTACGTGGCGCGCCGCGCCGGTCGCATCGACGGCTGGGCGCGCCGGTTCTGGCAGGCCTCGACCGATCACCGCGGCACCGTCGAGGCGCCCGGCCGCGTGCTGACGCTGGTCGAGAGCGACGGCGCCGTGTGGGGGATGGCCTACGCGATCGCCCGCGCCGCGTGGCCGGAGATCGAGGCGGCGCTCGAGCTGCGCGAGCAGCAGGGCTACGCCCGCCTGACCATCGACCTCGGCCTCGCCGCCGGCGAGCGCGCCGGCCCGGTCGTCGAGACCGTCGCCGGGCTGCTGTACGTCGCGACCCCCGCCAACCCGTACTTCATCGGACCCGAACCGCTGGACGCGACGGCCGACGTCGTCCGGCGATCCCACGGCCCGAGCGGCAGCAACGTCGACTACGTGCTCGAGCTCGATCGCACGCTGGCCGCGATGGGCGCGGCGGATCCCGACGTCAGCGCGCTCGCCGAGCGCCTCCGGCATCCGGGTCGCGGCTGACGGCCTCGGCGGCTGCGGGCGGGGGCGGACGTGACAAGATCTGCCAGGTCGGCGGGCACTGGCCGCGATCGCATCGAGCGTTCCGCAGGAGGAACCACGGCGATCCGCGATGTCCGCCAGCTGGATCCGCTCGTACGAGGTCGACGGCCTGATCGACGTCGACGCCGCCGGCGAAGCCGCGTTCGCGGATCCGATCCAGGTCCGCCAGACCGACCCGCACGCCGGGCTCGGCGCGTTCGGGTGGGTGAACATCGAGCTGCTCGGCGGATCTCTCGACGGGCAGCCGTGACGGCCCGGACCTCGCCATCGCCGTCACGCCCGACCGGCGGCGGCGAGCGCGACGAGCTGGGTCAGCCCGGTGGCGAGCGCGGCGAGCAGCGCAGGGTCCACGACCTCGCCGTGCGGGTCGAGCCGGGCGCGCGAGAACACGTGGGCCCCGCCATCGACCAGGCGGAGGTTCATGGTCCGCAGCACCTCGGAGAACTGGGCGTGGGCGTGGGCCGCGCCACCGGGGGAGGCGCTGACCAGGAGCACCGGCAGGCCGATCGGCTCGGTCGCCGAGACCAGCCAGTCGAGGACGTTCTTGAGCGCGCCGGGCATGCCGTGGGCGTACTCGGGGGTCGCGATGATCAGGCCGTCGCTCGAGCCGATCGCCGCGCGCAGCGCTGCGACCGGCGGCGGCAGCGGCTCGACATCGAGGTCCGGACTGAAGTGCGGCAGGGTCGCCAGGCCGTCGTGGATCTCGACGACGACGCCGGGCGGGGCGAGGCGCGCGGCGGCGCGTACCAGCGCCGCGGTGGAGGAGGTGTTCCGGATGCTGCCGGCGATCGCGAGGAGCTTCATGGCACGTGAGGTCTCGACGAGGCCTCAGCATGACACGCCGGCGGCGACCCTTCGCGATGGGCCGCGTCACGATCTCGGCATCGAAGGCGATCGGATTGCCTCGCCGCGGAGCTCGTGAGGCCCGGACGGCTTTGCGCGCCGTCCGGGGCGAAGCGCTCAGGTCGCTACTGGGCGCTGCAGGCGGCGTCGAACGCGCGCAGGCTCGTGGTCGGAGCCAGGACGGTCGACACCACGCGGCTCTGCTCGACCACCGGGGCGACCGACGCGTTGACCATCATCGGGTTGGCGCCGGTCAGCACGGTCAGCGTCGCGTCGATGCCGTTCCGGTCGCAGGTGAACTGGCCGGCGACGTGGACGTTGATCGTGATCATGGTGTTGACCGGGGCGTTCGCGGCCAGCGAGATCGGGATCGACAGCGTCGAGCTCGAGAACTGCGGCTGCGCGGCGATCACGAGCGGCGCGCCGAGCTTGACGCCGGCACCCGCGCTCGTCGCCGTGACGGTCACGTTCTCCGCGGCGATGATGCCGTTGTTGGCGAGCGTCAGGTGCAGCGTGCCCGACTCGCCGGGGTCGAGGATGCCGTCGTGATCGCCGCGCGGACCATCGTCGGTGACGCTGAGGCCGCCCGTGGACAGCTTGGCGGCCAGCGTGCCGCTCTCGACCACGCCGGCGTTGGCCGCCGAGGCCTTGTCGGGCGAGACCGCGCACGAGCCGATACCGCGGCTGGCGAACGCCCCGGCCATCACCAGCATGTCATCGCTGTCCATCGCGCTCGCGGCGATCAGGAGCGCATCGCGCTGCTCGGTGAACGACGGGTTGCGCGGCGACATCAGGAGGCCGGCCACGATGTAGTCGGCCATCCGGCGGCGGGCGACCTCGACGCCGTGCGCATCGGCGACCACGTTGAACGCCTCCCACATCATGGCCGCCCAGATCTCGCCGGTGTTGTGGACCTCGCTGTTGTTGGAGCCGTCGCCGGGGAAGCCTGGCGTCGCGGTCGGGAGCGCGACGCCGTTGCTGATGTGGCGGAAGCTGAGGTCGTTCTTGGTGTGATCGCGGCTGTACGGGTACCGGCGGATGCCGAAGTACGCGAAGTTCGGGGTCACGCCGTCGGCGAGCGCGTAGTAGCCCTCGGCGTAGACGCCGTCCCGGTTGTCGCCCTCGCGCGCCATCATCATCAGCGCGTTGAAGTCGCCCCAGCCCTCGCTCATGCCGGCGCACTGATTCGAGCCGGCGCCGCCGCAGTTCTCGAGCCGGTGGTGCAGGTAGTGGCCCCACTCGTGCGCGATCACGCCGTTGTCGAGATCGCCGTCGCGCTCGGGGCCGGACACGGCGCTGGTGAGCTCGACGGTGACCGGGCCGGCGGTGAGCGCGGCGATCAGGGCCGCGCCGTCGGTCTTGCCCATCGCCACGGACGGGATGTTGGCGGCGGCGCTGCCGGCGAACGCGCGCGGATCATCCAGCGCGGGGTCGACCAGGACGACGCCGATCGCGCCGGCGGCCTTGGCGCTGTTGACGGTCTGGAGCGAGCCGCACACGCCGGAGAAGTTCATGATCGCGATCTTGCCGGCGACGTTGCTGGTGATCGTCTCGCAGGCGTCGTCCATGGGGGCGGTGCCGTCGGTGGCGAGCGCCAGCTGGCCGACGAGGTCGAAGTTGCGGGGGCCTGCGGCCATCGGCTCAGTGCGCGGCGTGCCGGTCGGACCGGCCAGCCCGGTGAGCGTGCCCGCGGTCCACAGGAACATGTTCATGGTCGGCCGCGCGCCGTCGGCCGGCGTCGCCATGTTGGCGTTGTTGCGCGAGCCGACGTTCGCGCCGGCTTGCGCGTCGACTCGCAGCGGGTCATTCGCGACGCCGCCGCGGCCGAAGTTGTCGGCCTGCGCGTTGGCGGTCGTCTCGGTGAAGCCCGAGTCGTAGTACCAGTCGTGCATCCAGTTGACCAGGAAGAACGTGTTGACCGCCGCGGCCTGCGACTGCGTCGTGCTGGCGAGCGGCTCCAGCGTGTGGTCGTAGACGTAGTTGAGGACGCGGCCCGACTTCACGACCGGGCGGATATCGCCGGCGGTGAACGAGCGGGTGCCATCGAGATCGGCGAACGCCTCGGCGTTGTTGCCCGAGGTGGTCGTCGCGTTGGTCGCCAGCCACGGGTCGAAGTTCTTGTTGAACGAGTCCATCACGACCAGGTTCGCCGGGATCAGCCCGGGCACCGAGCCGTCGGGCACGCCGGTCGGGTGCGGCGCGAAGCTCGCCAGCGCACCGTCGAGCGGCCGGCGGTTGCCGGTGGTCTCCATGTACACGCGGTAGACGAACGCGTCGTTCTGGACGAGATCCGCGTCGTCGAGGATCTTGCCATCGTCGGCGGCGACCAGGTAGCTGTGCGCCGAGAACGTCGGGATGCTCGGGTCGGCGAGCGGATCAGGGGCCGCGGAGCCCTGGACCTCGACCTCGTACGCCGGGACCAGCTGATCACCGACCTGCGCGAGGGTGCGCCGGGCGCGTGCCTCTTCGACCTGGAGCGCCGAGGTCGAGGCGACCTGCATGGGCTGCCAGCCGCCGGTGTCACCGGAGGCGGCTGCCTCCGCGATCGCCATCTGCGGCCGGGCCGCGCCGAAGTGCTGGTCGAGCGCGTGCGACAGCGCATCGGTCGCCGACGACGCGAAGCTCGGGGTGGCGGCGGCGGGCAGCAGCGTGCCCGAGATCGCCGCGAGCCCGCCGTCGGCGCCCAGCAGGACGTGGAGCTCGCCGCCGTGCACCGGCACGCCGCCGACGTTCTGGACGAGCTTGACGACCGTGGCGCCGTTGCGGAGCTGCTGCGCTCCGTTGTCGGCCAGCGCCATCGGCTGCGCACCGCGCACCCACAGCGGGGCGAGCGCCGCGACGTGATCGCGCGCGGCGGACGCGGCCGTGGCCCCGGCCGCGCTGGGACGCGGAGCGATCGTCCGCAGCAAGCGCGGTGCTCCGGATGGCTCGCTCGCCAGGATCGCCACACCGAACCCGGTGGCGAGCTGATCGGTCGAGATGGTGGACGGCGGCGCGCCGGGATTCGGATTCCCCGGACCCCCGGACCCCGGGGGCGCGGATGTCGATGGGCCTGTGGCACAGGCAACCGTGAAGATCAGGGGTGAGACGAGCGCTCGAACGCGAAGCATGATGGACCTCCCTCGCGATATGCAGGCTACGTCCGCTGGGGATCCGGGTGTGTCCCGGCGGGCCGCCTCGATGGTGTCCTGTGCTAACGGATGGCGCGAAGTCGCCTCGCGGAGTTCGCAGTTCCCGCGATCCCGCCCCGCGCGTCCGCAGACGCCCGGCCGGAGGCCTACCGACTGAAAGGTAACGGCGACGAAAATCCGAGGCGGATCTCCGCTGCGCAGCCCAGTCGGATCGAGCGGATAGCATGCCGGCGCCGTTCTCGAGCCGTGGGCTTCGTCACGACGCATACGCGGCCCGCGGGCGACCGCCGCGACCGGGGCTGTGCCCGCAGCGCGCGCCGGCCCGGCGGAACAGATCGTTCACCGGACCGCACGCGAGCGTGAGCTCGATCTGGGAATCAGCCCGGGAATCAGCCCGGCTCGATCGGCGG
>Ga0307476_10001822_pt1 | contig 12886 bp, 11 predicted proteins | sample atmos_gasesECM2C_2_FD_203314 | JGI IMG/M metagenome (GOLD analysis project Ga0307476, IMG submission 203314) | Hardwood forest soil microbial communities from Morgan-Monroe State Forest, Indiana, United States - atmos_gasesECM2C_05 | ecosystem: Environmental > Terrestrial > Soil > Temperate... | reverse complement strand
CGGCACCGACAGTGCACCGCACGCGCGCCGCGCCAAGGAGTCGGCGTGCGGCTGCGCCGGGGTGTTCTCCGCGCACGCAGGACTGGAGCTGTACGCCGAAGCCTTCGAAGCCGCCGGCGCCCTCGAGCGCCTCGAAGGATTCGCGGCCGTTCATGGCGCCGACTTCTACGGCCTGCCGCACAACGCGGGTACGGTCACGCTGTTGCGCGAGCCCTGGGAGGTACCGGACCACTACCCGTTCGGCGCCGACGAGCTGGTGCCGTTGCGCGCCGGCGAGCGCATTGCCTGGCGGCTGGCGCCCCCAGCCTCACGGCCGGCAGCATGAGCGAGGCTGAGGCGAGCGCCTCACCCCCGCCGTCCGCGGCCGCGGCGCTCATGGCGTGCCGCTTCCGCGGCTACCTGCCGGTCGTCATCGACGTTGAGAGCGGCGGCTTTCATGCCGCGACCGATGCGCTGCTCGAGATCGCCGCCGTGCTCATCGACGTCGACGCCGACGGCACCCTGCGCCGCGGCGCGACTCACTACTATCACGTGCAGCCGTTCGCGGGCGCGCGCCTCGACCCCACCTCGCTGTCGGTGACCGGCATCGATCCGCATCATCCGCTGCGCCCGGCGATCCCCGAACGCGACGCGCTGCAGCGCATCTTCCGCGAGGTGCGCCACGCGCTGCGCGCCTACGGCTGCCGCCGCGCGATCCTGGTCGGCCACAACGCCGCCTTCGACCTCGCCTTCCTCAACGCCGCGGTGGCGCGCGCCGAGGTGAAGCGCAACCCCTTCCATCCCTTCTCATGCTTCGACACGGCGACGCTCGCGGGCGCGGCGCTCGGGCAAACGGTACTGGCCAAGGCGCTCACGGTCGCGGGGCTCGAATGGGATCCCGGCAGCGCGCATAACGCGCGCTATGACGCCGAGCGCAGCGCGGAGATCTTCTGCCTGGTCTGCAACCGCTTGCGGGAAAGCTTCGCGGGCGCGCGCGAGCGCGCGGCCGCGCTCGGCTGGCTCAACACGGCGGCGGACGATGCGGCGGGCGAGGACGCGCCGCTCGCGGAGGCGACTACTGCGCCGCCCCCGCCTCGGTCATGAGCTTCTTCAGCTCGCCGCTCTTCAGCATCTCGAGCGCGATGTCGCAACCGCCGACCAGCTCGCCCTTCACGTACAGCTGCGGGTAAGTCGGCCAGTTGGAGTAGCGCTTGAGAGCCTCGCGGATCTCCGGCTCCTCGAAGATGTTCACGTAACGGAAGTTGGCGCCCACGGCGCGCAGCGCCGCGACGGTCTGCGCGGAAAACCCGCACTGTGGGAAGTCCGGCGTGCCCTTCATGAACAGCACCACGGGACCCGAGCCGAGCTCGGCCTTGATTCTCTCGACGACGTCCATCGTAACTACCTACCTCTGTTGTCTGCGGCGCTCCCCGAGCTCCGCGATCAGCCGCCACTGCTCCTCGGCGCTCATGGCTAGCCAGCGCCCGATCTCCGCCCCGGTCCGCAGGCATCCGATGCAGTATCCCCGCTCGTCCAGGGAGCAGATATTGATGCAGGGTGAGGGCGGGCGCTCCGGTGGCGTCACGCGCGCGGGCGCCTCAGTCACGCTCGAGTCCGCATGCGTTGAATTATGGGGGTGCCTCGCCTATTCTTCAAACGCTGCATTTTGGCCCAGGTCAATCGAAACAATAACTTGGAGACCGAAGCAAATGAATCCCCTGAACAACCATCGACAGTCCCTGGTCCTCGGCGTCGTCATAGCCGTGGTGCTCACGCTCCTGATCGGCGGCTTCAATTTCAACGAGCTGGGGCTGGCGCGCTGGTTCCACATCGTCGCGGGTGTGTTCTGGATCGGCCTGCTCTATTACTTCAACGTTGCGCAGACCCCGGCGCTCGCCGATGCGGCTGCGGATAAGGGCGGCCCGGGAGGAGCCGGCATCACCAAGTATGTCGCTCCGCGGGCGCTGTTCTGGTTCCGCTGGGGCGCGGTGGCCACCTGGCTCGGCGGCGCGTGGCTGCTCGGGCGGGCGGGCAAGTTCGTGGGCGCCTTCACGCTCGGCGCGGGCCTCGACGACCCCTCTCATTATTTTCTGACCATCGGCACGGGCGCATGGCTCGGGACCATCATGCTGTTCAACGTCTGGGTGCTGATCTGGCCGAACCAGAAAAAGATCCTGGGGATCGTGGCCGCAACTGACGAGGAGAAGGCCAGGGCGCGCAAGACCGCCGGCATGGCCTCGCGCATCAACTTCGTGCTGTCGATCCCGATGCTCATGTGCATGGCAGGTGCGAGCCACGGCCTGCCGCTCATCCGCTAAGCGCGGATGCGCGAGCCCCCGCGCGATCTCGCGAGCCAGGTCGAGGCGGCGCTGCGCGAGGACATCGGCAGCGGCGACGTGACGGCGGCGCTGGTGCCTGCGGCACAGCGGGTGCGCGGCAGCGTGATCACGCGCGAGAGCGCGGTGCTGGCGGGCCGGCCCTGGGTCGATGCGACGTTCCGCCATCTCGATCCGCACGTGCAGCTCGTCTGGCACGCCAACGACGGCGAGCCGCTCGCGGCTAATCAGGTCGTCTTCGACATCGCCGGCAGCGCCCGTGCCGTCCTGACCGGCGAGCGCACGGCGCTCAACTTCCTGCAGCTGCTGTCGGCGACCGCGACCACCACGCATCGCTTTGTCGACGCCGTGACCGGCACCGGCTGCACCATCCTCGATACCCGCAAGACCATTCCGGGACTGCGCAGTGCGCAAAAGTATGCGGTGCTGTGCGGCGGCGGCCAAAACCACCGCATGGGCCTCTACGACCGGGTGCTGATCAAGGAGAATCACATCGCCGCCGCCGGCTCGCTCACCGGCGCGATCCGCGCCGCGCGCGCTCATGCGCCCGGCCTCACGGTCGAGGTCGAGGTCGAATCGCTCGCCGAGCTCGAGGAGGCGATCGCGGCCGCACCGGACATCGTGATGCTCGATGAGCTCAGCCTCGCGGACCTGCGCGCTGCCGTCGCCCTGAACCTCGCGCGCGGGCGGCCCGTGAAGCTCGAGGCCTCTGGCAACGTGTCGCTCGAGTCGGCGGGCGTGATCGCCGAGACCGGCGTCGACTACATCTCGGTCGGCTCGCTCACCAAGCACGTGCGTGCGATCGACCTGTCGATGCGGCTGGAATTCACCGCCGCCAGGCCCTGAGCACGGTCCGCTGTCGAGAAGAGATCTGGTGCGAGAGCGTTCGGTTCCACCCTGGATCCTGCAGGGATGCCTGTTGGGCCTGTCTCTGTCCACGGCGCCCGGCGCGCAGGCCGCCGAAGTGGAGAGCGCAGCGGCCGCCTCGGCGCTGCGCGAGATCACAGTGACGGCGACGCGGATTCCCGAGCCGGTCGATCAGATTCCTGCCTCGGTTGCGACCGTGTCCGGCGGGGAGCTGCGCACACGCGACTCCTGGGACATGGCTGCTGCACTCAGCCTGGTGTCGGGGGTCGAGGCGCCGGCCGGGGGCGATGCGGGTCCGTCGAGCGCGGTGCCGTCCTTCTGGGGATTGCATGAATTCGATGCGTTTCTCCTCGTCATGGACCAGGTGCCCTGGGGAGGGGCCTTCAACCCGGCGATCACCACCCTCAATCTGAACGACGTCGAGCGCATCGAGGTGCTGAAGGGTGCCGGTCCCGTCATGTACGGTGCGACCTCCTTTGTCGGTGTCGTGCACGTACTGCACTACCCGGCCGGGGAGGCCTCCGACGAGGCTTCCGTGGCGTTCGGGAGTTACGGCTCCTCGCGCGGCGCGGCCGCCTTCGCACTCCCGCAGATCGGCGGCTACCAGCAGTCTCTGGCGGCGGACGGCGAGAACCGCGGTTTTGCCGACGGACGTGAAAAGGTCTCCGCCGGAGGGCTGCTCTATCGCGGCGCGCTCGACCTCGGTCCCGGCGAGCTGCGTGTCGATGCGAACCTCAGCGTCGTGCGCGACGCGCCGCCGAGCCCGGTGATCCGTGCGGGCAGCGCTCTCACCGACCTCACCCCGATCAACGCCAACTTCAACCCGTCCGATGCCGCGCTCGATGAGAGCAAATATCAGCTGGCCCTCGCCTACACGCGGCCGACGCCCTGGGGCACCTGGGAGACCCTGGCCTCCTTCTCCCGCTCCCACGTCGATGACATCCGTGCGTTCCTGCATCCGGACCTGAGCGGCAGCGCCGACACGCAGAACCAGAATCGCACGCTGCTCGATGACTACTTCGACACGCACCTCGCGCGCGACCTCGACCCCGTGTCCCTCGTCGTCGGCGCCGACCTGCTCTATGGGTACGGCCGGCAAGTCACTTTGAACGGCAACAGCGCCTACACCGTGCCGCTCGATGGATCGGTAGTGCCGTCGCCGACCACGCAGCTGCCGGTCGACGAGGTGGGCTTCGTCGCCGACAGGCGGCTGTTCGCCGGACAGTACGCGCAGCTCGACTGGAAGCCCGAAGCGCGTTGGGACCTGCTGCTCGGCGTGCGGCTCAACGAAACGAGCGAGAGCAAGCTCGCGAGCGACCTCACCCTGCCGCCGTTCACCCCTACCGAGCAGTACGACGCACAGCGTGCGAGCCGCAACGTCACCCGTCCCACGGAGACCGCGGGCCTCAGCTACCGCGCGTGGGCCGGGGGCAAGGACGAGCTGATCGTATACGCCGACTTCCGCAACGCCTTCAAGCCAGCCGCGCTCGACTTCGGTCCCGACTACCAGCCGGCGGTGCTCCTTCCCGAGACTGCCAGGAGCTACGAGGCTGGCTTGAAGGGTGTCGCAGCCGACGGCCGGCTGACGTGGCAGGCTGAAGCCTTTCGCCTCGACTTCACCAACCTCGTGGTGTCGACTGAGTCTGGCTTTCTGACCAACGCCGGCGGCGAGCGCCTCCAGGGAGTCGAGCTCGAGGCGCGCGGCGCAATCGGCACGGATCTCACCCTCGCCGCCAATTACTCATATCACGAAGCGCGTTTCACGCAATACCAGTTCTTCGATGCCGACGCCGGCGCCTATGTGAACGTGGCGGGCGATGAGCTACCGCTCTCGCCGCGCCAGCTCATCTCAGCGGGCGTGCTCTATCGGCCACCGCAGGGTTTCGGCGCGACGCTGACTCTGACTTATGTGGGGCGGCGGTATCTCGACGAAGAGAACATCGCCCCGGTCGGCGGCTACGCCAGGCTGGATGCGACCCTTGGGTACTGCCTCGGTCACTATGAGCTCGCCCTCGTGGGTACCAACCTCACCAACCAGCGTCCGCCGGTCAGCGCCAGCGAATTCGGCAGCGAGTCCTTCTATCTCCTGAACGCGCGCACGCTGTGGCTGCGCCTCACCTACCGCAAGCTCCAGGGAGGCCGGGCGGACTAGCCCGCGCGGCGTATGATTGCGGGCCCTACCGCGCACCAGGAGGTGAGTCGATGACCCGTCTTACGAAGATCGCCGTCGCCGCCGCGCTGGCGCTCGGCGGCACCGCCGCGAGTGCGCAGGGCCCGCCGCGCCCCGAAGTCCCCGACGCCATCAAGGCACCGACCGGCGAGCAGGTCGTGTTCGTCGCGCATGCGGCCGGCTCGCAGATCTACACCTGCGCCAAGGGAGACGACGGCAAGTCGCAATGGACGCTCAAGGCCCCGGAGGCGCAGCTGCGCGATACCGTGGGCGCGCTGATCGGGCACCACGGTGCCGGACCTTCGTGGAAGCACATCGACGGGAGCTCGGTGACGGGGAAAATGGTCGCCAAGGCGCCCTCTCCTGAGGCGGGCTCCATCCCCTGGCTCCTGGTGACGGCGGTGAGCCACGAGGGCACGGGGATCTTTGCCCGCGTCACGAGCATTCAGCGCCTGCATACCAAGGGAGGACAGGCGCCGCCTGCCGAGAAATGCGACCCGTCGAAGCCGGGCGCCGAGACCTGGATCCCCTACACCGCCGACTATTATTTCTTCGCGCCCGCCGCGAAGTGAGCTTGGTGTCGGAGGACCGGGCGGCGAGTGGGGCGCGCGGCCTTCAGGCCGCGGCGGACTTGAGCACGCGCTGCGGCTGGGCGACGCCGTAGCCCTGCGCGTAGTCGACGCCGAGGCTGGTCAGCATCTGGATGATCTCGGCGTTCTCGGCGAACTCGGCGATGGTCTGCTTGCCGGTGAGATGCCCGATCTCGTTGATCGAGCGCACCATCTCGCGGTCGATGGGATCGCGCAGGATCTCGCGCACGAAGCTGCCGTCGATCTTCAGGTAGTCGACCGGGAAGTGCTTGAGGTAACCGAACGAGGACAGACCGGTGCCAAAATCATCGAGCGCGAACTTGCAGCCCTGCTGCTTGAGCGCCTGGATGAAGCGGTTGGCCTGGGAGAAGCTGGCCACCGCGGCGGTCTCGGTGATCTCGAAGCAGATCTTCGATGCGTCGAGCCCGCTATGGCGCAGCTGCTCGATGACGAACGGCAGGAACTTGTCGTCGCCGAGGCTCTGGCCGGAGAGATTGATCGAGCATTGCGCCAGGTTCTGCCGCTCGTCGGCCTCCGAAACCAGCCAGCGGAACGCGTTCTCGATCACCCAGCGGTCGATCGCCGGGGTGATGCCGTAGCGCTCGGCGGCGGCGATGAAATCATTCGGCGCCACGATGCGGCCGGTCTCGTCCTTCAGGCGCAGCAGCAGCTCATAGTGTGCGCCGACCTCGACCCGCTGCAGCGGCTGGATCGCCATGCGATACAGCTCGAAACGGCCCTCTTCCAGCGCGGCGTTGATGCGTGCCGCCCACTGCATCTCGCGGCGGCGGCGCATGAGCTCGATGTCGTTCTCGGCGAAGCTGTGGACACGGTTGCGCCCGCCTTCCTTGGCCGCGCTGCAGGCGCTGCCGGCGGCGGACAGCACCGAAGCCACGTCCTCGTTCTCGGCGCTGATCGGCACGACACCAATCGAGGCGCCGAGGCGGAACACGCGATCCTCCCAGGTGAAGCGGAAGTTGCGCACTGCCTCGCGCAGCGTCTCGGCGGTACGCATCGCCTCATCGAGCGAGCAGCTCTCGAGGAGAATCCCGAACTCATCGCCCCCCAGGCGCGAGAGCGTGTCGCGCCAGCGAATCTTGGACTTGAGCAGCGCACCCACCTGCCCGAGGAGCGCATCTCCCGCCGAGTGCCCGCAGGTGTCGTTGACGATCTTGAACTGGTCGATGTCGAGATGGCAGAGCGCGTAGGAGGCCTCGCGCGCCTTGGCGCTCTTCAGCGCCCGCTCGAGCCGGCTCTCAAACTCGCGGCGGTTGACCAGCCCGGTGAGCAGATCGTGGCTCGCGTGATAGGAAAGCCGCCGGTTGAGCTCGCGTGACTCGCTGACGTCGTGGAACACCAGGACGCCGCCGGCGACGTGTCCCTGGCCGTCGCGGATCGGCGCGGCGGTGCTCTCGACGTAGAGCTCGTTGCCGTCGCGGCGGATGAGCAGCATCGGCCGCACCGATTTGATCGGGCGGATACGGCGGATCGAGACGGTCAATGGATTCTCGAGCGGCTCGCAGGTCTCCTCATGGAAGGCCCGGAAGATCTCCTCGACGGGCCTGCCCATCGCGTCCTCGAGTCGCCAGCCGGTGAGCTCCTCGGCGACCGGGTTGATGTAGTCGATGGTGGAGTTGGCATCGGTGGTGATGACGCCGTCGCCGATCGACTGCAGCGTAATCTGCGCGCTCTCCTTCTCGCGGAACAGCGCTTCCTCGTAAAGCTTGCGCTCGGTGATGTCGAGCTCGACGCCGACCAGGCGCAGCAGCCGGCCGTGCTGGTCGACGCGCGCGGTGGCGCGGCTGATCACCCAGCGCCACTCGCCGTTGCGGTGGCGCATGCGGTGGGTGCTCTCGAAGATCGGGGTCTTGCCCGCGACGTGATCGCGGATCGCAGTCTGTACGCGCGCCAGATCGTCCGGGTGCACGAGGCTGCGCCAGTCGGGCGAGCCGTGCATGTCCTCGTCCGCGTAGCCGAGCATCGCCTTCCAGCGGGGCGAGAAATACACCTCGTTGCTCTCGACGTCGAAGTCCCACAGGCCGTCGTTGGCGGCGGCCTGGAACAGATTGGTGCGCTCCTCGAGCTTGGCGAGCCGCGCCTCGGTGCGGATGCGCTCGAGCCCGGTGGCGAGACTCGTGCCGATCAGCTTCATGAGCAGCTGCAGGTTCACATCCCACGCCCCGCGCGGCACGGTATGCGCGAGGCCGAGCATGCCGGCGGGCTTGCCCTGCACGCGGAAGCTGATGATCAGCGCCGAACCGATCTGCAGTGCCGTCAGCTTGGCGCCTTCCGCCGCCTGCTCCTTGCGTGGGGAGCTCGTGTCGCGCAGCTCCGAGAGCCGCAGGTGCTCGAGCCGGCCGCGCAGCCATGGCAGGCCCTCGAGACTGACGCCCACGAGGCCCTCGGGCTTGCACTGCGCGAAGGCGCTGCGCGCGACCTGTACGTCCTGGATCACCGCCTCATCGGGATGCAGCGCGGCGAGAAAAGTGCAATCGCAGCCGGTAGCCCCGCGCAGCAGCTCGAGATTGCGCCGCACGCAGCCGTCCACTTCTTCGCGGCGCATGTTCTGGAAATCGACCGCGATCTTGGTGCAGGCGACGTCGAGGCCGAAAACAGGCTTGGGCTGGCGCCCACTCCAGGCGTCAGCCGAAAGGATGTCGGACGCGGTGAAGTCCTGTGGCTTATCCGACGGGGGCGGAGTCGCCATTTATCCGTGACCTCCCTTTACCGAACCTACGCAGCGTAATCCAAATGTTACGTCGCAGACTTGATACCCCGTCACGGAAGCGCGTGATTGAGATTCAGTGCCGCTTTCCGAGGGTTACGTAAGATTCTCGCACACTGATGGAGGATTACAAGGTAAGACCCTGTTGCGACAAGGGCTGTCAGTTAACAAAATCCTCACCTCTGGCGCGCGGCGGGAGCGCCGATCAGACCCTCCCAGGCACTGATCACCCGCTCAGCCTCGATGCCGAGAATGCTGGGGCTGCCGTTAATGGCGCCCGTGAGCGTGACGGCGGGGGTCGTCGCCCCTCCCGGGCGGTAGAGCCAGGGATCGATGTGGCCGAACAGCGCCACCGTGGGGCAGCCGAGCGCCGCCGCTGCGTGCGCGGGTCCGGTGTCCACCGCGATGAAGCTCTTCGCGCGCTCGAGCAGTGCCAGGAGCCGCGTCACCGGCAGATCATTCGCGGCGTTGACGGCGTCGCTCACCTCCGCCCGGCGCAGCACGTCGGCGATGAACGAGCTCTCGGCGCCCATTCCCGAGAAGACGATCGCCTGGTCCGGGCAGCGCGCACGCACGGCCCGCACCACCTGCGCCCAGCGCTCCTCCGGCCAGTACTTGGCCGCTCCCTTGCGCGAGCGCAGACGCCGCCGCGCCACGTGGCGGCTTCCCGGGTGGATGACCATCAGGGATCGGCCGGCGAGCCCGCGCCGGGTGAGCCACCCATCGAGCTCGCCTCGCGCCTCCTCACTCACCTCGAGATGCGCCGCCCGCGCCGGTGCCGGGGGGGCGAGCGGCAGCAGGCCGCTGAATGCCGCCGGGGTCAGCGCTCCGAGGCGCAGGTAGCGGTCGGCAAAGTTCTCTCCCTCGAGGAACGGATAGCGCGTCGAGTCACAGATGTAACCCGGCGGTATCCCGCCCCGCGCGAGCAGCTCGCGCCCCTCGCCCCGATCGCAGAACCAGGTGGGGCCGGCGCCGCGCGCCTTGAGCCACGCCACCAGCCGCTGCTGGCTCGGGCTCAGCCAGTAGGGAGTGCGGCGGCTGCGCAGGATAAGCAGCTGTCCCACCGCGCGGTGCCGGGCGAGCAACGGCCCGGACCAGGGACCGGAGGCGATGACATCGACGCGCCGACCGAAGCGTGCGTGCAGCTGCTCGAGCAGCACCGTGAGCAGCACCATGTCGCCGAAGGCTCCGCAGCGCATGACGAGCGGCGGCAGCGTGGCGGCCTGCGCGAGCCGCCCGTCGGGCAGGCCCGCGCTCATGCGCGCTCCCCGAGCACATCCCGGGCGACCCGGTACAGGCGCTGGAGCTCGCGCTCCATCTCCTCCTGCAGCCGCTCGAGCCCCGCGGCATCCGTCACCCGCGCGACGTAGCGCGGCGTCCCGATCGCGATGGCGATGCGCGCGAGAAACGGCACCGGGATCACGAACTTGTCCCACTTCACCAGCCAGGCGCGCGAGGCTGCGTACGCCATCGGCAGGACCGGCCGCTGCGACATCTGCGCGAGCAGCAGCGCGCCCGGCTTGAACTTGAAGCGCGGGCCGCGCGGGCCGTCGGGCGTGATGACCGGGGAGATGCCGTCGCGGGTCAGAGCCTGGTAGTAGTCGCGCAGCGCCCGCGCGCCGGTGTGGGTGGAGGAGCCGCGGATCACCGCCCCGCCGAAGCGCCGCACCAGCATCGCGCCGAGCTCGCCGTCGACCGACGGGCTGATGAGCCAGCCGGCCGAGAGTCCGCGCGCTCGCTGCTCGAGCAGAAATTTGCCGCAGAAGAGCTGGTGCTGATGCCAGTAGCAGGGAATGAGCGAGGGCGTGCGTGCCAGCGCCGCCGCCAGCTGCTCCTCGCCCTCGATGCGTACCACGCGGCAGCTGCGCCACCAGGCGCGGATGAGCGCCGCACCGAGCGGTACCGCCACCGCATAGAGGGCGCGCCGGGCCCGCGTCATGCGCCGGCTCGAGTGGGTCGCGGTCCGATAGAGCGTGTTGCGCAGGTTGCCGTCGTCGCCGCCGCTCATGGCGAGAACAGCTCCGCGAGCGACAGCGCCCGCGCTTCGAGGCGGTCCACCGGGAGGCTCGTCATCACGCAGGCCGCGGCGCCCGCAAACAGCCCGAGCGGGAACGAGGCGAGCCTCACCCCGCGACAACGCGCACCGCCCTCGATGAGCTCGACGTCATGCGCCTCGCCGAGCGGTGCGCCGCAGGCCTTGAGCGCCGCCTCGCGCGCCGCCCAGGTGGCGAGCCGCATCTCGGTCCCGAGCTCGACGTCGAAGCCGACCAGCCCGTGTGCGACGGCCGCGCATCCCACCCAGGGGCCGGAGTGACTGATGCTGAAGTCGGGCTCCTCCGCGGTCGCGGCCGGCCTGCGCGCGAGATGTGGCTTGCCGCCGTCGGGAAACATGAGCTCCCCGGGTGCGGCCCTCGTGCCGGTGAGCCGCTCGAGCGCGCGCAGGGCGAGCGCCACGCCAGCGAGCGTCGCGCTCGCGCGCGCGGCGTGCGCGGCGACTTCGAGACGCTTCGCGTACGGCAGGCGGCGGGCGAACTCGCGCGCTGCCTCCTGCGGCCACTGACCGCGCAGGTCCGAGTGATATAAGATCAAAGTTTGACTTTGGCTTTCAACAGCTTGCATGACCGCCGCCGCGCCCGCGAACAGCCTTCCACCTGAGGCCGAGCCGCAATTCGACGTCGGCTCCACCGACGATTCGCTGGAGCGCATGGTCGAACTGTTTGCCCGACACGGTGACACTTATCGCGTGTTTGTTCCGGCACGCCGATCTTATACCTATGTCATTCACCACCCGGACGACGTGAAGCGGGTGCTGGTCGGGAACCACCGCAACTACACCAAGGGTGTCGGTCTCGACCGCGTCAGGATCCTGCTCGGCAAGGGCCTCATGACCAGCGAGGGCGAGCTGTGGAAGCGCCAGCGCTACATGATGCAGCCGCTGTTTCACCGCCGGGTGATCACCGAATTCGCCCAGCTGATCGCCACCGCCAACGACCGCTTCATCGCCCGCTGGGAGCAGCTCGCCGGGCGCGGCGAGCTGGTGAATCTCACCGACGAGATGAGCGAGCTGACGCTCGAGATTGTGCTGCGCTCGATCTTCGGGCGCGATCTCGACCGCCTCACGCAGCAGCTCGGCGGCAATCCCTTCGAGGTCGTCACCCGGGAACAGAGCCGCGATCTGCAGTTCGCCTACAAGTTCCGCTCGCTCACCAAGCTCGTGGCGCAGCTCATCGAGCGGCGGCGCGCCGAGCCCGAGGAGCATTTCGACTACGTGGCAATGCTGATGGCGGCGCGCGACAAGGAGACCGGGGAGCCGATGGGCGCGCGCGAGCTCATCGACGAGATCATGACGCTGATCGTCGCCGGGCACGAGACCACCGCGAGCGGGCTCAACTGGAGCTGGTACCTGCTGTCGCAGCACCCCGAGGCGGAGGCGCGCCTGCACGCCGAGCTCGACGCGGCGCCGGAGCTGGCCGCGCCGACCCTCGCCGAGACGGAGGCCCTCGCCTACACCAGCCAGGTGGTGAATGAGGCGCTGCGGCTCTATCCGCCTGGGTGGCTGCTGTCGCGGCGCACGATCGGCGCGGATGTGCTCGGCGGCTTCGAGGTGCCCGCCGGCACCAACGTGCTGCTGCCGCTCTATCTGCTGCACCGGCATCCGCGCTACTGGAAGGAGCCCGACCGCTTCTGGCCGGAGCGCTTCGCCCCCGAGCACGAGGCCGAGCGGCCGCGCTTCGCCTACATGCCGTTCGCCGCCGGCCCGCGCCACTGCATAGGGGAGACGTTCGCGCTCTACGAGATGCTCATGCACCTCTACAAGGTGGCGCGCCGCTACCGCCTGGTGCACGTTCCCGACAAGCCGCTCGAGCTCGAGGCGCAGATCAACCTGCGCACCCGCTATCCGCTCCACATGAGGCTGGAAGCCCGACGATGATCAAGGCCACGACTCTGAACGAAATGCTCGAGGCGAACCGCGCCGCCCCGCGCAGCATCACCTACCTCGAGGGTGAGAACGAGTCGCGCAGCGTCTCGGCCGCAGAGCTCTACGAGCGCGCGCTCGGCATCCTCTATCACCTGCAGCGCATCGGCGCGCGCCGCGGCGACAAGCTGATCCTGTTTCTCGGCAACAACGAGCAGTTCATCGACATGTTCTGGGCTGCGATCCTCGGCGGCATCGTGCCGGTGCCGGTGGCGCTCGGCATCAGCGACGAGCACCGCCACA
>Ga0307476_10001821_pt1 | contig 12888 bp, 9 predicted proteins | sample atmos_gasesECM2C_2_FD_203314 | JGI IMG/M metagenome (GOLD analysis project Ga0307476, IMG submission 203314) | Hardwood forest soil microbial communities from Morgan-Monroe State Forest, Indiana, United States - atmos_gasesECM2C_05 | ecosystem: Environmental > Terrestrial > Soil > Temperate... | reverse complement strand
CTCTTCGGCGCCGGCAAGGCCTACGAGGTCCTCAATGATCTCGGCAAAGCCCAGGCGAAGTATCAGCAGCTCGTCCAGGAATATCCGAACACCGTCCTGGGTCAGGCGGCCGACGCCCGGCTCAAGGTTTTGAACGACCCCAGCGCCAAATCCCAGATGGACGCCGTTACCGCGGCGATCATCCCGGCCAAGTGAGAGCCGGCGCCGCCTACTCTGACATGGACACCCTCCCCGCCCAGGACGCCGCCGAGAGCCGTGTCGTCGAGCTGACGGCCAACTGTCGTTTCGACGGCACGCGCTTGGATCAGTACCTCGCCGGGTCGTTCTCCGACCTGAGCAGGTCCGTGGTGCGCCGAGTCATCGACGCCGGCGGCGTGTCGGTCAACGGCAAGCCGGCCAAGGCGAGTTACCGCGTCCGCCACGGCGACCACATCCGCGTCGTCCCGCCGCCGCCCACGCACCCCGAACCGGTCCCGGAAGATATACCCTTAGAGATCCTTTACGAGGATGAATGCCTGGCGGTCGTGAACAAGCCGGCCGACATGGTGGTGCATCCGGCCAAGGGGCACTGGTCCGGCACGCTGGTCAACGCCTTGCGGTTTCATTTCGGCCAGCTGAGCAACCTGAGCGGCGACTACCGGCCCGGCGTGGTCCACCGCCTCGACCGCGACACCAGCGGCGTCATCCTCATCGCCAAGCAGGACACGGCCCACCGCGACCTGAGCATGCAATTCGAGACCCGGAAAATCTTCAAAGAGTACATGGCGCTGACGGCCGGCGTGCTGGACCGCGACAGCGACTACATCGAGGGTCGGATCGGCCATCACCCCAACGACCGCATCAAGATGACCATCGCCGACGAGGAAGACGAGGACGCGCGCGACGCGTGCAGCTATTATGAGGTGATCGAACGGTTCCGCGGCTTCACGTTTTGCCGCATTCAGCCGCGGACGGGCCGGACGCACCAGATCCGCGTCCACCTGGCCAGCGTCGGCTGCCCCGTCCTGGCGGACAAGATTTACAGCGGCCGGGATCGCTTGCGGCTGTCCGATCTGGCGCCGCTGGCTGAGGGAGCGAAGGACGAGGAGTTGCTGACGCGACAGGCGCTGCACGCCCACCGGCTGCGGTTCCGGCATCCGCACAAGGGCAATCTGCTGGAGATCGAGGCACCGTTGCCGGACGAGTTTCGCCGCACGCTGGCTGCGCTGCGGAAGAATCGTCCGCTCTTGTGACGGACGGGACACAGCGGGAGCGTTCTCGATAAACGCTGGCGATCATCCAATCCGTCGGGCGGCACGGCACAATACAATGATCCGGCCGCCTGCGGCCGGCGGCGCATAGGTCGAGAGGGTCGGACGATGGCAGCGCCGGACAGGTCGGCGAACCGAACCGTCGGGGACACCTGGCTGCGGGTGGACGCGCTGGTCCAGCGCTTTGAGGAAGCCTGGCAGTCCGGCCAACGTCCGGCCCTGGACGACTATTTGCCGGTCGAGACCCCCGACCGCCTTCCGGTGCTGATCGAGTTGGCTCACGTCGACCTGGAGCGGCGGCTGAAGGGCGGGGAGGAAGCTCGCGCCGAGGAGTATTTGCTGCGCTATCCGGAACTGGCCGCCGACCCGTCCGTCGCCCGGGAACTGCGGGAGGCGGAGGGCGCCCTGCGGCGGCGCGAAGCGGCGCCGACCGCGACTCACATTGTCCGCGACCCTGGCCCGGCGAGCGAGGGCGGAAGCCAGAACAATGACACGCCGGGGCCAGCTCGGCTGCGCTGCCCGCACTGCCAGAACCCCGTGCAGCTGGCGGACGCGGCCGCTCATGAGGTGCTCTGCCCCGGCTGCGGCCAGCCGTTCCGCGTCCGCGACGCACGACACACCACAAGTACGGTTCCAATGCGGCCGCTGGGCAAGTTCCAGCTGCTGGAGCGCGTGGGCGCGGGCGCCTTCGGGGCGGTATGGAAAGCCCGCGACACGATGCTCGACCGGGTCGTGGCCCTCAAAATACCGCACACTGGTCTGGTGACCGCCCAGCAGGACCTGGAGCGTTTTCTGCGCGAGGCCCGCGCGGCGGCGCAGTTGCGCCATCCGGGTATCGTGTCCGTTCATGAGGTGGCGACGCTGGACGGACTGCCCGTCATCGCGGCCGAGTTTGTCACCGGCGTCACGCTCAAGGACTTAATGGAAGCACGCCGGCTGACCTGGCGAGAGGCCGCCGTACTGATCGCCGAGTTGGCCGAAGCGGTCCATTACGCCCACACCATGGGGGTAGTCCACCGCGACCTCAAGCCGACCAACATTATGGTCGGCTATGGCGCCGGCGCGCCCGAGGACGGCGCAAAATCGGGGGGAGGGACTCCCATCGGCCGGCCGCGGATTATGGATTTCGGACTGGCCCGCCGCACAGAGTCAGATGCGACGCTTACCGCCGAGGGGCATGTGCTGGGGACGCCGGCTTACATGAGCCCGGAACAGGCGGCGGGCAAGGGACACGAGGCCGACGCCCGGAGCGACGTCTACAGCCTCGGGGTGATCCTCTACGAACTGCTGACCGGTCAGTTGCCGTTCCGCGGCTCGAAGATGATGATCCTGGCGCAGGTGCTCAACGACGAGCCGCGGCCGCCGCGGCGACTGAACCGCAAGCTCCCCGTGGACCTGGATACGATTTGCCTGAAGGCATTGTCCAAGAACCCGGCGCGCCGCTACGCCACGGGTCGGGCGCTGGCCGACGACCTGCACCGATTTCTGGAAGGGCGGACGATTCGCGCCCGGCCTGCGGGGACGCTGGAACAGGTAGTAAAGTGGGCGCGGCGGCGACCCGCGGCGGCGGCGCTGGCCGCGACGCTGGTTCTGGCCGGCGCCGCCCTCCTGGGACTCGGAGTGTGGTTTACCGAGCGTCTTCGCGCGGAGCGCGACCGAGCTGAGAGGGCCGGCGCCGAAGCCGCGGCCCTGGCTCGGTCGGAACAGGAGGCGCACGCCCAAGCCGTGCAGCAGACCCGCCGCGCCGAGGAGCTGCTGGCGGACATGCACGCGGCTTCGGGGCTGGTCGCCTCGGAGCGCGGCGACCCGGCCCAGGCCGCACTCTGGTTCGCTTCCGCGGTGGGTCTCGCCCCCCAGGACGACCAGCGCGCCAGGGCGAACCGGATGCGCTTCCGGCTCTGGTCGCGCGCCCTAGCCCAGCCCAGCCGGGCCGTGGTTCAGCCCGTCAAGGACGCAGACCCCGCCTGGGACGGGTCGTGGAAAAGCACCGTCGGCCGGATGCTGCCGCACCCGGACGGCGTTCATCTCCTGGCCTGGTCCGCGGGGCCGCGCCGCTGGACCCTGTGGGATATGGCCGACGAGAAGGAGGTTCCGCTGCCCCAGGCGGACGAAGACGTTACAGCCGCCTGCTGGAACGCCGCCGGCGACCGGCTCGCGGTAGGCACGCAGAAGGGTAGTTGCCTAGTGGTGAGCTGGCCCGAGCAAAAGGTGGAGCAAGAGCTGCCGCCGGGCGGCCCGGTGCAGGAGCTGAGTTTCAGCAAGGACGGCCGCTGGCTGGCCCTGGCGCGGGGCGACGAGGTGCGCGTCTGGGACGTCGGCCGCGGCTCGTTCCTCGGCGAGGCGCTCACTCTGCCCAACCGCGTCCTCTGGGTGGTCTTTGAAGGGCGGGGGACGCGGCTAGCCGTCGCCAGCGCCGATCACGCCGTGCGGGTTTACCGGCTGCCGGGCCGCGGCGAGAAAGTCGAACAAGGCGGCCCGGCGCCCGTCGCGGGTCCACTGACGAACTGGCCGACGTCCTACCACGTTGACAGCCATCTGCCGCCGGTGTGGGTGGACGACGGCCGCGGCCTGTTGACCTGCGTTTCCAAGGAGGAGGTCGGCTGGTGGGACCCCGACACGGGCAAGCTGGTGCGGCGGCTGCGGCCTGAACTCTGGAATGTGGACACGATCGTCCTCAGCCCGGACGGGCAGCACCTGGCGGTCACCGGCTGGTTCGGCTGCCAAATGTTCGAGGCTCATTCCGGAATCCCGGTCGGCCCCAAGCTTACGCATACAAACCGCACGCCCTGCGCCGCCTTTTCGTCGGACAGCCGGTGGCTCCTTACCGGCGCGACGGACCAAACCGTTAAGCTGTGGTCGGTCCCGAATGGGGAGCAGCACGGAGCGACTCTGCAGGTCAGCAGGGAGCCTTTCTCCCTTGCCTTCCTGGGCAACGGGCCGACGGCGGGCCAGCTGGATGGGCTGATCCGCGTATGGCAGCTGGGCCGACCCACGTTGCCGTTCCGCGATTTCCCCACGCCGCCGGAAAAGTACGCCGACCTGACGACCCTTGTGGACGACGAGGGGCGTCGCCTTCTTGCGCCGGCGGCCGGCGACGGAGTTCAGGTGATCGACTTGGAGTCCGGCTCGCCGGTTGGGAAGCCCCTGGAAAAGGCCGGCCCGCTCCTTCAGGGCACATTCGTCCCGCGCCGCTCCCAGGTGGTGATTCAGAACCGCGAGACGGTCGGGGCGTGGGACTGGCAAACGGGCCAACCCTTGTGGGGGCCGGTGAACCTCCCCTCCAAAGGCTATTCGGTCGCCGCCAGCCCCGACGGCCGACTCGTCGTGTCCATGTGCGCCGACCGCGGCTTGCTGCTGGACGCCGCCACGGGCAAGACCATCGCCGAATTCATCCACGAGGGGAAGCCGGACCTGGTCAACTGTTTTCCGATGGCTCGCTTCAGCCCGGACGGGTCGTGCTTCGCCACCTTCCACGCCTGGCTCGGCGTGACCGTGTGGGACTCCGCCACGGCCCGGCCGCGGTTCCCCCCGCTGTCCGTCCCGCAACACACGGGAGCCATCGCCTTTTCGGCGGACAGCCGCTATCTGGCCACAGGCTCTGAAGACAGCGCAGCCCGCGTGTTCGACCTGGCGACCGGCCGGCAACTGGCGAAGCTCGACCAGCCCCACTGGGTTTTCGATGTCGCCTTCAGCTCCGACGGCCGGCTGCTCTTGACCACCGGCCGGGACGGCGCGGCCCGGCTGTGGGAATGGGGGACCGGCAAGCTGGTTTGCCCGCCGATGTCCCAGGAGCTGGAAATGAGCAACGGATGCTTTCTGTCCCCCACTCCGTGGCTGCTCACCGAGACGGCGAACGCCGTGCAGGCGTGGGACTCGGCGCTCGGGAAGCGGGCATCGCCTCCGTTGGCCAAGGATGCGGGCGTCGGCCTGCGCCTCGTTCTGGGCGGCCGTCAAGCGGCGGCGTTCGGCGAGCGGGGGCAGGTCCGTGTGTTCGACCTGTCGCCGCTGATCGACGACGACCCCAAGCCGCTCTCCGCCGAACAGGCGCGGCGACTGGCCGAGATTCAGTCCATGTATACGGTCCACGAAGGGGGCGGCCTGGTCCGGCTGACCACGGCCGACTGGCTGGAGCGTTGGCGTGCGCTCCATGCGGAGCGGCCGGACCTGGCGGCGGGGCCGGACAAGCGTCCGCTGGAGGATTGGCTCGGCACGGAGCCGCCCGAACCGCTCCGCAGCCAATTCGCCCGCGCCTTGCAATTCGAGGCAGCGGGCCGCTACATCGAGGCGGCACCGCTTTTCCGCAACGCGCTGGACGGCTACCGCCGTCAGCTCGGCCCCGCCCACCCCGACACGCTGGCCTGCATGGACGAACTTGGCATGGTCTACCGCCTGGCCGGCCAATACGAGGAGGCCGAACCGCTGCTCCGCCTGGTGCTGGACGCCCGCCGCCGCGAACCCGGTCCCGACGACCCGCTGACGCTCCGCAGCATGAACCGGCTGGGCGTGCTGTACTGGCAGGAAAGGAAGCTCGACCAGTCCGTTCCGCTGTTCGAGGAACTGCTGGCGCGGCAGACGCGGAATCTCGGCGCGGATGATCCAGAGACGGTCCTGTCGCTGGCCAACCTGGGCGTCAACTATCGCGACGCCGGCCGGCCGACCGACGCCGTTCGTTGCCTCGAGCAGGCGCTGGCGGCCGTCCGCAAGTCCCCGGACCATCCGCCCGCCGACCCGGCCTGGATCGATCGCGCGTTGGCCGACGCCTACCAGCAGGCGAAGCAATTCGACAAGGCGGAGGGCTTATACCGCGAACTGCTGGAGCAGGCGCGTCAAACGGCCGGCGCCGACGCCGCCCTTACGACGGAGGCGCAGGCCGAACTCGCCTCGAACCTGCTCGACCAGAACAAGTACGCCGAGGCGGAGAAGATGCTGCACGACTGCCTTGCCGTGCGCCAGCTGAAGCAGCCCAATTCCTGGTCCACGTTCAACGCCCAGTCCATGCTCGGCGAGGCGCTGCTGGGGCAGAAACAATACGCCGAGGCCGAACCTCTGCTGCGGGCAGGATATGAAGGTATGAAGCAACGCCAGGCTCAGATCCCGCCGATCGTGGCGCAGGCCCGCATGAGTGCGGCCGCGCGGCGGCTGGTGCGCCTCTATGAGGCCTGGGGCAAAGAGGACGAGGCGGCTCGCTGGCGCAAGGAACTGGGCGAAGCTGGGGAGAAGGCGCGACCGCCGAATCCGCCAAAGGACTGAGCCGTGCCGCGGCTCTTGGGCGCGCAGGCGGCGGAGGCCGGAAACCCAAGAAACACAAGGGGCTTCGGCCTCCAGTGCAAGGGTGGGTGAGGGGACTCGAACCCCCGACATTCAGAGCCACAGTCTGACGCTCTAACCAACTGAGCTACACCCACCATACGTGTGTTATGATAACTCGCCGCCCCAATTAGGCAAGGCGGTCCTGCGACCACGACGAGTCTGTGCTGCTCATTGCTAAGGCAGCGTGCGCGTGCGCTTGAATTTCCTTCCCAAAAAGCGCACCATGTCCGCCTGGCCTTCTATATCGAGTGAGAATGTGGCCAATTCCCCCGCCAGCGGACTCGCCCCTGGAACGTCTGCTTCATCGACCTGAAATGTGTCATAATGAAAATGCCGCAACGGCTTATCAAAACTGCTCCAGTGCAGCCGCAATGATCCGCCGTCCAGCCTGACCTGCACGGCGCCGTAGGCGGGATCCTCATACGTCCCGCGGTACGCATCCAAATCGTGCGACGGTTTAGTGCCCGGCTTGCGCGACGCCTCGCGCTTCGCCGCCTTGGCCTTTCGCTGCTCGGCCGCTTCCTTCAGCCGTTTCGCGAAGAAGCCGTTCCAGTCTTTCTTCGGCAGACCCAGCGCCGCGTCCAGCAGCGAATAGCCGACTGCATCGACAATCTGCGCATCCTCCAGGTTCACCAGCACGGCCACGCCGATTTTGTCCTTCGGCGCCAGCAGGATGTGAGCGCGAAAGCCGTCCACCGCGCCGCCATGGTCCCACAACGGCCTACCCCGATAATCGGAGATGCGCCAGCCGAGGCCGTAGCTCATCTGCGTCGTCTCGGTCATCGCAGCCAGGTCGTGATCCAGCGGCATGACGATCTGTGGCGTGTGCGTCTCGGCCAGGGCCGACGCCGAGACGAGCCGCTTGCCGTCGAGGACGCCGCCGGCCAGGTGGAATCGTATCCAGCGACTGAGATCGCGAACGCCCATTTTCAGCGAGCCGGAGCCGCGGACCTGGTCGTCGTCGTTATACCAAGAAATTACATCGATTTTGTCTTCGGCATTGCGGCGATGGGGGCTGGCATGGTCGGCCGACTTGAGGACCTCCGAGCGTGTGAACACGGCGCCAGTCATGCCGAGCGGATCGAGAAGGCGCTTCTGCAGGTCGTCGCGCCAGGAGCCTTTCGACGCCGATCCCACGGCCAGGCCGGCGGCGATGTAGCCGAGGTTGTTGTACTCGTACGCGGCGCGGAACGAATGGCTCGGCCCCAGGTAGGCCATGCGGCGGACGCTCTCCTCCAGGCTCCACGGGGCGTAACGCCACAGCAGGTCATTCGCCGCCAGGCCGGTGCGGTGACAGAGCAAGTCGCGCAGCGTCACGTCGCGGTCGGCCAAGGGATCGGCCAGGCGGAAGCTGGGGAGATGCTTGCGAACCGGGTCGTCCCAATCCATCTGGCCGTCGTCGATGAGCTGGGCGACGGCCGTCGCCGTGAACGCTTTGGTGAGCGAACCGATGGCGAAACGAGTGTCCGGCGTCACCGGATCGTTCTTGCTCTGTTCGCGGATCCCGGCCCCTTTCAGATAAATCACCTCGTCGTCGCGGACCACGACGGCGGCGACGCCCGGCGTCCGCCATGTGTGGAGAGCGTCGTCGAGAATGGCGTCGAAGGCCGCCGCGTCCGTGTCCGCTTTCGCCAGCGACGCCGCCAGCAGCAAAACGGCCGCCCAGACGCCAGGATGCTTTCGCATTGTCATTTCCGCCGCCTCCATGACAAAAGGGCCGGCCGGCTCGCGTTCGCGCCCTTGTCAAGTCCTGGTATAATAGCATCATGAAAAGGCATTCAGAACAATCCACCGACAGCCCGCGCGTCACCTTTTGGGGGGCCGCGCAATCGGTGACCGGATCGATGCATCTTGTGGAGGCGGCCGGACGGCGCATCTTGCTCGATTGCGGCCTCGTTCGCGGACGACGCGACGAGGCCCGCCGGCGAGACGCCCGCTTTCCCTTCCCCCCCTCCGAAATCGACGCCGTCGTCCTCAGCCATGCGCACATCGACCATTGCGGCAACCTGCCCAACCTGGTCCGCCAGGGCTTTTGCGGCCCCATCTACTGCACGCCGGCCACGCGCGATCTCACCGCCGTCATGCTCGGCGATTCCGCTCGCATCCAGGAAGAGGACGCCGTCGTCGCCGGCGTCGTGCATGGCGCCGCGGCCGACCCACCGCTGTACATACGGTCGGACGCCCATCGCGTGGTTGCGCAGTGCACCGCCGTGCCGTATGAGACGCCGCACGAAATTACGCCGGACGTCCGGCTGCGCTTCCTCGACGCCGGCCACATTCTCGGCTCGGCGATGGCCGAGCTGACCATCGCCCGGCAAACGCGCCTCAGCCGCATCACCTTCACCGGCGACCTCGGCCGGCGCGGCTTGCCGTTCCTGCGCGAGCCGTCCATCGTGCCGTCCGCCGACCTGCTCATCTGCGAAAGCACCTACGGCGGCCGCGTCCACGAGGGTCTGGACCGCCTGGCGCCCCGCATGGGCGACGTGGTCCGCCGCACCCTGGCCCGCGGCGGCAAGGTGCTGATCCCCGCCTTCAGCCTGGGCCGCACGCAGATCGTCGTCCACTACCTCCGCCGCTGGATGCGCGACGGCGTTCTGCCGCAGGCCCCGCTGTACGTGGACAGCCCGACGGCCGCCGACATTGCGGAGGTTTACGACCGCTATGAAGATCATTTCGCGGCCGACGCCGGAGGGGGCCTGCCGCCGGTGACCTACGTGCGGACGGCCGAGGACAGCAAGGACTTGTGCCTCAACCCGGAGCCGTACATCGTCGTGGCGTCCGGCGGCATGTGCGACGGCGGCCGGATCATGACCTATCTGCGGCAGTACATCGACGATCTCCGGGCGGCCATCGTGCTGGTAAGCTACCAGGCGGCGGGCACGCTGGGCCGGCAGCTTCTGGACAAGAAGCCGACGGTGCGCTTCCATGGCCGCACGTGGAACAAATGGGCCGAGGTCGTGGAGGCCAACGGCTTCTCCGGCCATGCGGATCAGAGCGATTTCCTGGCGCTGCTTGGCGGCTCGGCCGGGCAGACGGCGCAAGTGCGATTGGTCCACGGCGAGCCGGAACAGGCGGCGGCGCTGGCCCGCAGCCTGCGCGAGCACGGCTTCGCCGATGTCGAGGCGCCGCGGCTGGAGGAGACGGCGGAGGTGGCGTGAGTTCCTTTCGTGGGGCAGGATTCCAATCCTGCCTCTTCGGCTTTGCCTCACGGAAAGACAAACCCGATCTTTCGTGAGGCGGGCGGCTCTCATCGTGTTAGTCGCCGAGCCTGCGCTTTAGGATCAGGGTCGGCCCGACGAATCCCAACCAGTGGTAGCCGCAGACTTCCCATCCCTGTTTCCCAAGCCGGTTCAACATCTCGTCGCTCAGGGGGTCGTAGACCACTCCAGCCTCGTCAAAGAATCCCGACGTGAACCAGCGCCTGGCTAGGGTCTTGTACTCCCACTGTTCATGCATCGGGTCGCCTCCCCAAGCACGCTCTCACCCCGGCCGGACCATCGGCAGCACGTCCGCCAACCCGGCCGGCGCTTCCTCATTCTGCCGGAACTCCGCCTCGATTCCTAGTTCGCCCTCCGCCTGAATCACGCTGCAGATGTTGTGGCCGAGGAATTTGCAGAGCGCTTCGTGGACCATCGCGGCGTATGATAGGCGGCGCCGGTCGACGGTTTGCCGCTTTGCGCTCCCCACGACGAAGGCGTCGAACGCGCCGGCGTGGAGGCCCTTCGATGCGATACCCCGCCCTATCCCGTTTTCGCCGGAACCTCGTCCTCGCCGCGCTAGCCCTGGCCGCCGCGAGCGGATGCGGCCACAACCCCGGCCCGCCTCCCCACCCACCCGCCGCGTCGCCGACGCGCACGCTTCGGCCCATCGAGGAAGTGCGCTCGCAGCTTGACGGCCCCGACCGCGACAAGCGGATGCAGGCCGCAGCCGCCCTGGCCGATTACGGCAAGGAGGCCGTCCCCGACCTCGCGGCGTTTGCCAAGAAAGTCAACGCCGGCCCAGACCAGAACCTCGATCAGATGCAAGAGATCAGCAGCGCCACGGGCGCCTTGGAGAAAATCGGGCCAGACGCCGTTCCGGCCCTTATCGAGCTGCTCGGCGAACCGGGGTTCCTTGGCAACTCGGCCGCAGCCGTCCTTGGCACCATGGGAGAAGCCGCCCGGCCGTCCACCAGGCGCTGACGCACTCCGACGCCCGCATCCGGGCCGGGGCCGTCCTGACGGTTCGGGAGGTGGGGGTGGACCCGCCCGACGACGTGCAGGCCGTGCTCTGGGAAATGACCAAAGACCGCGAGGCGCGCGTGCGTGTGGCGGCCGTCGCCGAACTCCGCCTGAACAACCACGTCGCTGAGTACAAGCGTTTCGTCCCGCTCCTGATCGACGGGCTGATAGACCCGGACGTGGGCGTCCGGCAGTGGGCCGCGGACAACCTGTGCGGCCTGAAGCAGTGGCAGCGCAGCGGCGGCAAGCTTACGTCCCCCGACGGGATCGGCGATGAGGCGGTCCCGGCCCTGCGCGACGCCCTCCGCGACAAGGACGCACATATCCGCCTGTCGGCGGCCGTTGCGTTGTGCGAAATGGCCCGGGACTTCGATGCGGCCGTCCCGGTCGCCCTGGCGGAATTGAAAAGCCCGGAGACGATGACCCGTTATTCGGCGCTGGGCGCCTTTGTTCCCTTCGAGCGCTCCAACCTCGACTGGCTCACGGACGAGGAGAAGGGGCGTCGGCAACGTCTTCTGCCGCAAATCGTAAGCGCTTTGTGGGAATTGCTGGCCCGGCCCGAGAAGGAAGGGCTGGTCCGCGGTCGCGGCCGGGGCATCCTGAAAGACATCGGCTCGGACGCCGTCGGCCTGGTCCCAAAGCTGAAAGACGCCCTCGGGGGTCCGGAGGAACAGGTGCGGGCGGACGCCAAGGAGTTGCTGGAAGCAATTGACGTCCCGGCCCCGATGAAGTGATGCGGGCCGAGTTCGGTCGCGCACATCCCGTCGTCCTTGCAGGCATCACCGCGCCGCGTAAAACAGCACCGCCGTCCCGTCGAAAAGCGCATATTCCGGCTGCGACAAATCCGCCAAGCCGTTCGCCGGCAGCAGCCGAAGGACGCGCCGCTCATTCAATCGACGCAGTCCCTCGTGAAAGTCGATCATGGAAAGGTGCGGATGCGCCCGCGTCAGCGCGGCGAACAGCTCCGGCAGCGGGCAGTCGTCCGGCGCTCCGCCGTTCTTACGGCGGTCGATGTAGTTGAGCGCGTCGATCGACCACGGGTAGGCGTCGGCCAGGTCGCGCGGCAAAAGCGGCCCGGCCTCGTCCAGCCGGCGCAGCGTGTCCTCGGCTCGCCGCGCCAGCGAATCCAAGCGCTGATGCCATTTTTGGGCGTCCGCGGTTAGACGCTCCTCCAGCGCATGCAAGCTCGCGCGCATCTCGTCCAGCCAAACGGGCACACCCTGCCGATTTACCCGCAGCGCATTGCGCAGCTCAGTCAGCGCGGCGGCCGGCGACAGGTGATCGTGCAGGAAATCGACGCCGCGCGGCGCCAGGCGCACCCATTCGATGATCGTCTTGCCCTTCATCTCGGTGCGCACCGTTTCGAGCAGTCCGTCTCGCAGCGCCTGGGCCGCCGCATCGCCGGGAGGACCGGTGCGGCCGGGGAAGAGTCCGTCCAGCTTGCCGCTCTTGTAGAGCCGCTGCTCCTCGCCGGCGGCCAGCGCCTGCTGTAAGGCTTCGACCAGGATTTGCGTGCTTCGCTCCATCGCCGCGCGCACCTTTCGCCTCGTCCGGCTCGCCCTCCCTTGCGGCGAACACACTACCGGGTAAAACGGTCTGGGTATAGAGCAACCATCCAACGGGCCGGACCATGACTGCTGCCACGAAACCCAAGCGCATCCTCAGCGGCGTACAATCCTCGGGCAAACTGCACGTCGGCAACTACTTTGGCGCCATCAAGCAGCACATTGAGCTGCAAAATGAAGCCGAGTGCTTCTATTTCATCGCCGACTACCACGCCCTGACCACCATCGAGGAGGCCGCCCGCCGGCGGCTGACGGCGCTTAACCGGCCGACGGAAAAGCTCCGGCCGCGCGACTTGGCCGAGACGATGCGCGAAAACTCCCTCGACGTCGCCCTGGATTACCTGGCCCTCGGACTCGATCCGGACAAGGCCGCCTTCTTTCGGCAGTCCGACGTTCCCGAAGTCGCCGAGCTTACCTGGATTTTCAGCACCGTCACCAACATGGGGCTGCTGGAACGGGCCGTGTCGTACAAGGAGAAGCTGGACAAGGGCATCGAGGCCAGCGTCGGTCTGTTCACCTACCCCGTGCTGATGGCGGCGGATA
>Ga0307476_10001820_pt1 | contig 12892 bp, 8 predicted proteins | sample atmos_gasesECM2C_2_FD_203314 | JGI IMG/M metagenome (GOLD analysis project Ga0307476, IMG submission 203314) | Hardwood forest soil microbial communities from Morgan-Monroe State Forest, Indiana, United States - atmos_gasesECM2C_05 | ecosystem: Environmental > Terrestrial > Soil > Temperate... | reverse complement strand
ACTGGAACAGCAACACCCTGCCCGCAGGCCACATGCCCAATCCAGCGAACCAGACCTGCAGTGCCTGTCACACGGCGGCGCCGGCCAATTACGCCACGCTCGCGGCAAATTCCGTACTGCATACCGGCATCAGCAACGGCTGCGCTCAGTGCCATGGCGCCACCAGCCAGCTCACCTTCTACAACAACAACGACAATCCCAAAGATGCGGTGCTCTCCCCCGCGCACATCCCGTATCTCTCGGGAACCGATTGCAGCGCCTGTCACTCCTCGAGCACCTACGCGGTCGGCGGTTTCGGGCCGATGAACATGACCCAGGCCACCCATGCCGTCGTGTCCACCACCTGCGATACCTGCCACGGAACCGCCACGGTGAGTTTCTACATGGGTGCCGCGAGCCCAGCGCTGCAGCTGCGCCCCGCCGATCACACCTCCGGCTCGATGCTGACCGGCGACTGCAGCGGCTGCCACACCACCGCCAACTGGAACAGCACCGCACTGCCCGCAGGTCATATGCCCAATCCCGCCAATCAGGCCTGCACCGTGTGTCACACCTCGGCGCCGAGTAACTACGCAACGCTCGCGGCAAATGCGGTTCTGCATACCGGCATCGCGTCCAGCTGCATCACGTGTCACGGCGCGCCGAATGCGGCCGCGCCGGTTTTCTATCTGAACTACACGCCGAAAGATGCGCTTTTGTCGCCGGTTCACATTCCGACCAGCACGACGGCCTGCGAGAACTGCCACGCCGTGAGCTTCACCTCGTTCAGCGGCACTACGATGACTGCGGCGAAGCATACTGTCATGTTGACGGTGACCGGCGGCACCTGCGACCAGTGCCATGACCTGTCGACTTTGAGTTTCTACGGTGTCACCAATTTGACAACGCGGCCGAGCGGCCACCACGTGGGTCAGGACTGCAAGGGCTGCCATAGTCCGAACAACTGGGGCGGGGGAGCGGCGAAAAGAAAAGCAGCAGCCGCTCCAACACCGACCCGCACGACGGTCGGTACCGTGATCGGCCCACCCGCCGCCCGAAGCACCACCGGCTCAGAGACGGCGTCGAGCTCCGGCACAGCCGCACTGGGAGCGGTGCGCGGCGCCGGCACGCCGCGCGAAAGGGGTGGTACGCAACTGTCCCACTTCGGCATCACCGCCAACTGCGTCAGCTGCCACAACGGCGTCTTGGCCGCCGGCAAGGGAGCCGGCCATATCGCGAGCAACAGCGCCTGCGAGAACTGTCACACGACGCTCGCTTGGATGCCGGCGCGATTCGATCATCAGGGCGTCACCGCGAAATGCGCGAGCTGCCACAACGGTGTGATCGGGCCGGGCAGGCCGACGCGGCACATCCTGACCAGTGAGGACTGCGGCGCGTGCCACGGCACGTTCGCCTGGCTGCCCGCGACCTTCGATCACTTCGGAATCAACGCGACTTGCCTGAGCTGCCATAACGGTGTCACGGCTACCGGCAAGCAGGCCCAGCACCCCGTCACCTCACTCGATTGTGCCGCCTGCCACACCACATTCAATTGGACGGTCGCGACTCCGGCGAGAACGCCGCTGCGGCCGCTGATACCGAAACCCGTCTCTCGCGGCCCGACAATCGAACGGGGAAAATGAGGACGCAGGTCGTTGCGAGCGTTGCATACAGCCGCTCTCTAACGCATTTTCAAGAAGATGACCTGATCGCTGGTTGGATTTGTCGTCTTACGTAGTCTTGCAACTTGCGTGGCGGTGACTGCTGGCGCTTGATTGCCCCAGCGATTGCGCATGAAGGTGATAACGTCGGCGGCATCCTGGTCTGACAATTGCTGCCGGAATTGCGGCATGCGGTAGGCATCAGGTGTCCCTTTGGCGACAAGTGGTACCGAACTGTTCAGCACCACATTGATGAGCGAAGACGGATTCTCGTCAAGCACGACGGGGTTGCCGGCGAGAGCGGGCATATATGATGTGAAGCCCTTGGCGTCGTAACCATGACAGCTAGCGCAATCGCTCGCGTAGATGGCAGCACCAGGTTGCGTGGTGGGACTGTTGCGTAACGTGTCCGCTGTCGCATTGTCATAGGCGACAGCCTGCTGTGCGGCAGTCGCCGGTAACGATGTCAAATAAACTGCGATGGCCTGGATATCGCTGTCCGAAAAGTAAGACGTAGAGTTGTTGATGACATCGGTCATCGATCCGAACGCAGAACCGACTCGGTTGTGGCCATGCTCGAGAAACTCGCCGATGTCCTTCGTCGACCAGGTGCCGAGGCCGGTCCGCATGTCGCCGCGAAGACTCGGCGCATACCAAGCGTCGATCTCCGTTCCGGCGAGAAAGTTCGCGCTGCTGTCATCGAGAGCCTTTTCCTGCATGCCGATGCCGCGCGGGGTGTGGCAGGCCCCGCAATGACCAGGGCCTTGGACCAGATAGGCGCCGCGATTCCAGAGCGCGTCATGGTCTGACTTTGCGACATAACTAGCGCTCGGCGCGAAGAAGAAATTCCAGAACGCGACCGGCCAGCGGAAGCTCAGCAGCGCGGGAATCTCATTCTTCAAATTCGCCTGATGAACGGGAGGCACTTGCTTCGTGAAAAAGCGGTAGAGCGCCACTACGTCCGCGTCGGCAAGTTTGACGTAGGACGGATAAGGCATCGCCGGATAGAGGTGGTGGCCGTCCTTGGCAATGCCATACCGCACCGCGAGGTCAAAATCCGCGAGACTGTATTTACCGATGCCGGTCTCGGGATCCGGCGTGATGTTGGTCGAGTAAATAGCGCCGAGGGGCGTTCCCATTTTCAGACCGCCGGCGAACCCCTTGCCACCAGGAATCGAGTGGCAAGCAACGCAATCGGCGGCCCGCGCCAAATACTCGTCGCCATCGCGGGAAGAACTGTCGCTTGCGGAATCCCGCAGGGTGGACTTATGCTCCGACACCAGAACGAGACAGGCGAGTATCCCGCCTGCGCACAGCAAAGTCACCGCGCATAAAAGGACTGCCCTTGAAACTACCGAGCGCATCTCGCTATGCCGAGACACTGAGATCGGTATCCACAATCGGCAGCGTACGAATGCGCTTGCCCGTTGCGGCGAAGATCGCATTCGTCACAGCGGGGGCGACGGGCGGGACGGCAGGCTCGCCCGCGCCGCCCCAGACATCTCCGCCGCTCGGCACCAGATGCACGTCGACCCTCGGCGCTTCCGCAAGACGCACCATGCGATAAGTGTCGAAGTTGCCTTGTACCGCGGCGCCGTCCTTGATTGTGATCTTGCCGTACAATGCGGCACTCAAGCCAAAGATGACGGAGCCCTCCGCCTGCTCGATGATGGTCTGCGGATTGACCATGTGACGGGTATCGAGCGCGACAGTGACCCGATTGACCTTTACCTCGCCGTTCGGCTTCACCGTAACTTCGGCGACCTGCGCGCAGAGGCTGTCCGTAAAAGTGCAAATGGCGATGCCGCGCCCGCTGCCTTTGGGCAGCGGCTTGCCCCAGTCGCCCTTCTCGGCTGCGGTATCCAGCACCTTGAGCCAGTCCGGCTTGTCCTCGAGAAGCTTGCGCCGCATCTGATAGGGATCGATACCGCTCGCCGACGCGAGCTCGTCGAGGAAGCTTTCGATGGCGAAGGTATGCTGATTGGCGCCGGGCGCGCGATAGAACCATACCGGCAAGTGGGTATTCCGGGTGAGCAATTCCACGCGCGTGTTCGGCACGTTGTAGCCATTACTTTCCAGGCCGTCGATGGCTGGCGGCTCAGCTTTGTCGGGCGGAAACGGAATGCCAACCGACTTGAAGATCGACGAGGTTACGATACGCATCGACCACGCGGTCGGCATTCCGTCGGAGCCGGTCACGGCCTTGAAAGCGACCACCGCGTGCGGACGAAACCTGTCGTGGCGGGTGTCTTCTTCCCGCGTCCAGATCAGCTTGACCGGACGTTTGACGACCTTCGCGATGGCGATGGCTTGCACGATTTCATCGTTTGCATCGCGACGACCGAAGCCTCCCCCGAGGAACGCGTTGTGAATGTGAACTTGCTCCGGCCTCAGACCGGACGCGCGTGCAGCCGCGCCGAGCGCCCACTCTGCGTCCTGCGTTCCCACCCAGACATCGAGCCGGTCGGGCTGTAGATTCACGGTCGCATTCATCGGCTCCATTGGCGAGTGCGACAGATACGGTGTCTCATAGATGGCCTCGAACGTGTTGGCTGCGCCCGACATCGCCTTATCCACGTCACCGTCGTTGCGCGCTACCACCATGCGATCCATCAACGCCGCGCGGAACTCCTTCGAAAGTTGCTCGCTATTGACACTTCCTGCGGCGCCGACATCCCATTCCGGCTGCAGGCGGGACAACGCCCGTTTGGCGCGCCAGAAGCTGTCGGTCGCGACAACCGCCACCGCATCCTCAAGTTTGACCATGCCGACTATGCCCGGCACGTCGGAAAGCACGGATTCGTCGACACTCTTGAGCTTGCCTCCGCGCACGGGACACGCATTGATAGAGGCGAAAACCATACCTGGAACCTGCGCGTCGATCCCGAACTTGGCCGATCCGTCAGTCTTGTGCACCAAATCGAGGCGGGGCATTCGGCGGGGAAGAAAGGTGAACTGAGCGGGGGTCTTGATTGCGGGCTCTTTGGCGAGCTTGACCTTCGCGGCCTCGGCGGCGAGCTCACCGTAACGCAGCGTGCGGCCTGAAGGCCGATGAGTCACCACACTCTGCGCCGCCGCGCATTCTGAGGCCGGAACGTGCCAGCGCGCCGCCGCCGCGGCAATGATGCGCTCACGGGCGCTGGCGCCCACCTGCTGCACCATCTTTTGCGACTCCCGAACCGACATGCTGCCGTGCGAGTACATGTTGCCGTAGACCCTGTGCTCCCGGACGCTGCGGTTCGACGAGGCGTACTCGACCCGCACCTTCGACCAGTCGCATTGCAACTCTTCGGCAATCATCATTGGCAGCGCCGTCATGCTGCCCTGCCCCATCTCCGAACGTTGATAGCGGATCAAGATCGAATCATCCGGATCGATCGCGATCCAGGCATCGATTTCGTGCGGCGCATAGTCGTTGTCGTTCCAAGGTTGCATCGAGATTGCCGCGGCATCGGCGCTGCGTGGAGCAGCGCCGATGCCGATCATCAAGCCGCCGGCGAGAGAGACGGCCGTGAGAATGAAGTCGCGACGGTTCACGGTCGAAGCGACACCGGTTCCGCGCATCGCAACCTCCTCAGGTCTTCATCATGTCCGCGGCGCGATGAATGGCGCGACGCAGAGGTTCATACGTACCGCAACGGCAAATATTGGTAATATTCGCGTCGATGTCGGCATCCGTAGGATTGGAATACTTCCTTAAGAACGTAACCACGGCCATGATCTGCCCAGACTGGCAGTAACCGCATTGCGGAACACCTTCCTCAATCCACGCGCGCTGCACCGGATGATTGTTGTCTGGGGAAAGGCCCTCGATAGTAACGATCTTTGCGCCATCAAGACTGCCGATTGGCACCGAGCAGGACCGCATAGCGGTTCCATTGACATGCACCGTGCAAGCGCCGCACTGCGCGATACCGCAGCCGAATTTTGTGCCGGTCAAACCGATCACGTCGCGCAGTACCCACAGAAGCGGCGTATCAGGCTCGATGTTGATTTGTCGAGATGCTCCGTTGACGTCGAGGGTGATCACTGTGGCATTCTCCCCGCCTTGAAGAACAGCCCTGATACGCCCGGCCGATTGTAGCCAAACAGGGGACGCCCTCAAAGCCGGCTCACATGAAATGCTAGTCTTCGGGCCAGTTATGTTGCTTGCGTTCTCCTGACGCGACTTGTGCGAATAATGCGTGGACCCCGCAATCTGCAGGCGACCGACGGCAAAGACGCTCGCTCGTGGGGCCTTCAGTAAGCTGTTTGGCTGACGGTAAGTCGCGCCGGCTGCTCCCATTGCACTGTTCCGCAGAAGGGCACTGTAGGCGCGCGATATCAACACAAGTGATAGCAACCCCACGCAATTAGTAGCCTCAGCATTGGGCAATACTTATGACCAAAGGCATGGGTTTTCGCTTCATCTTGTTCACTCGAGGATGAATGAGGAAGAAATGCCGAAGATCGCGATCATCTGGAGACATCAATGACCTACGCAATCATCGGTTCGGGCAACATTGGCTCGGCCCTCGCACGTCAGTTCGCCCGAAAGGGTATCTCTGTCGCGATCGCGCATCTGCGGGGCCCAGACTCACTTCAGCTTCTCAAAAAGGAACTCGGCGAACACATAGTGCCGCAATCGATTGAGGCTGCACTGACAGCGAACACCGTAATATTGGCTGTGCCATTCACGGCTGTCTCTGCAATTGCGCGTAACTTGCGCGATTGGAAGGGCAAAATCGTTGTTGATGCGACAAATGCCATCGACTTTCCGGCCTACGCGCCGACTGACCTCGGAGGCCGGCTCTCGAGCGAGTTGGTGACAGAGCAGTTGCGCGGCGCCCGGGTAGTGAAAGCCTTCAATACCCTGCCCGCCGCCATACTTGCTGCCGATCCCGCCGAGGGTCACGGACGTCGCGTGATTTTCGTTTCTGGAAATGATGTCGAGGCCAATGCGGAAGTGGCGGGTCTCGTAGAGAAACTGGGATTCGCACCGATCACACTCGGGAAGCTGACGGAAGGCGGTCTACTGCAACAGTATGGCGGCCCATTAGTGATCCAGAACTTGGTAAAGATTGGATAGGCGCCTGTAGCACGCCTTGCCGGGCCCGCCGCCAAGTCGATGGCGATTCACCAACGATTCGGCCGAAAGACCGAGTGAAGTGTTGTTGATCGCACATGCCACAACTTACCGCGATCGCGGATAGCGGGGCGGGCGTCGTCAGCATCAACGCTTGGGCCACCTCAATGCGCCGACGCAACACATAGTCTCGAGGCGATGTGCCAAATGAACATTTGAACGCACGACAAAAGTGACTGGCGCTGAGACCAACGAGTCGCGCCAGCTGCTTGATGTGAATCCGAGAGGATATGTTTCCTTCGACGTGCGCGCTGATTCTTCGCGCCTGCCACGCCGGTAGGCCGCCTCGCACAACGCGCGTCTCTCGGTCGGACAACAGATGCGTGCCGCCGCTTGGTCCCAGGCTCGGTAGTCCCTTGAGCAGCGCCAGGGCGTGTGCCACATGCGCTCGGGTTGCTTCCGGATCTCCGTTGCGCGCTGTGCATGCTGCTTCAACAAATTGAGCCGCAACAACTGATAGCTCCTGAGCCCAGATCTCACGCGTCGCGTCTTGGGTAGTGAGGGCCTCTGAGTGGTCACTCATTTCTTGATCACCGCGGTACTCAAAGCTCTCTTACTCCATCTTCATCGCTCTCCATCCAAGTTCGGATGTATCGCGGGCAGTTGCGAAGCTCGATGCCCTTCTCTAAGCAGGTGCGCAAGAACCCGACGGCTTCTCGGTCCGCGAGAAGAAGATCTTTGAGCTCCAGGGTTACCGCACGCCCCGGCCGCGCCCTCGCAATCAGATGCGACAACTCCAGCAGGCTCATTGCCTCGAGTCGACCACTGAGCGCGAAGACCACGTAGCCATTCGTCGTGCACGTAATTTTCAGCATGGTTTCCCACTCAGCTGCAATTTCTGGGCCAACCAGAAGTCGTTGAATTCGCAGTCCGGTCAATGAGATTCAGTGACGAGATCTCGCCAATGACGAAATCTCGTACAAACATCTATTGTCGGATCAATCCGGTGGGGGTCGAAAACGACGTTTATTGATGCGCAGCGCGCGAATGCGTGATTCCAATGTCGTTCGAGGCAATCGAAGCCGTGCTGCTGCCCCCGTTGGGCCAAATACCTGCCCGCCGCTGGCGAGGAGTGCCTCCTCGATCAGCGCTTTCTCGTAGGCAGAGAGCCTGCTCGTCAGCGCGCCTGCGCTGTCAAGCTTGCGTACAGGCGTGAGCCAGCTTCCGTCGACCACGAATTCCTCGGTATCGCTGACAATTACAGAGCGCTCGATGACATTTTGCAATTCGCGCACGTTTCCAGGCCAGGGATAGGCCTGGAGCCGGCTTAATGTTTTCTTGCTAACACGTCGAAACGCCTTGTGTGCCTTCGCGGCATACCGATGAATGAAGTACTCCACGAGCACCGGAATGTCTTGTTTCCGGTCCCGTAAAGGTGGCATTTCAAGCGGAAAGACGTTCAGGCGATAAAAAAGATCTTCGCGGAAGGTCCCGCCGGCAACGGCCTCTGTTAAGTTGCGATTTGTCGCGGCGATGACTCGAACGTCTACCGGGATGGATTTCGTTCCGCCTATATGTTCAATTTCCCGCTCCTGTAGAACGCGTAGTAACGTCGCCTGCGTTTCGGGCGACAGTTCAGCTAACTCATCTAAGAATATTGTCCCGCCATTGGCCAATTCGAAGCGACCAACCCGTCGCTCTACGGCTCCCGTAAAGGCTCCCCTCTCGTGCCCGAATAATTCTGAAGCAATGAGGTCGCGCGGAATGGCAGCACAGTTAACAGCTACGAATGCGTTTGCCGAGCGGTTGGACCGCCGGTGGATGGCGCGAGCGATGAGTTCTTTGCCCGTGCCCGTCTCGCCAGTTATCAAAACTGTCGAGTCGCTGCCGGCGACTTTGGACACACGTGAGAGCGCCGCAATGAGAGCCGGCGAAGAACCAACAATTTCTTCGAACATCGACGTCTTATCGATTTCCTCGCGAAGCGCGACGTTCTCCTCCTGCAGCCTCTCCTCGGTTCTCTTGCGATCGTCTATGTCAGTATTCGCAACGTACCAACGTCTGATGTTTCCCTTGTCGTCGCGCATTGGATTGAAGCGACTCAGAAACCAGCGGTAACTTCCATCGCCTTTGCGGATGCGCGTCTCCATTTCAAAAGGGGAACCAGCCGACCTTGAGCGCGCTATATAAGCGCTCAGACGTTTCAGATCGTCTGGGTGCGCGTCAGATCCAGCGCTTCGTTGCCGCCATTCATCGAGAGTCGTACCGAGATAATCGAGCAACCCGCGATTCGCGTAAAGCCGCTTCTGTTCGGGTCCTTCGTTCACCGATACCAGTTGTGGGGCTAAGTCGAGTACTTGCCGCAGCTCCTTTTCCTGTTCCTCGAGCTTTTCTTTCGCCTTGTGACTTTCATCAATGTCGGTAAGCAGCACGTACCACCGGAGGATGCGGCCCGCGCTATCACGCGACGGGCGCCCACATGAGCTAAACCATCGGTATGCGCCGTCGGCGCGGCGATAACGGTGGACATCATCGTAGGGGTGCCCTGTTGAGAGAGCATGCGTCCAACACGCAACTACGCGACTGAGATCATCCGGGTGAATGTTGTCGTTGTTACGCCAGTCTTTCAATTCTTCGAGAGTCATTCCGAAGAAGTCTAGAACCTGCTGGTTGACGAACTCGAGCTCGCCGTCGGCTGTGTACGTCGTTACCAGAGCGCCGACGCCGTTGACAACCAGACGAAGCGCCTCTTCGCTCTTGCGCAGTGCCTGCGTCAATTCCTCTTGCTCGGTCACATCTATCCCGGTGCCGACATACCCTGGCCCGTTCAGCCCCGGCCCGCCGACACAGCGAACATGGCGAACTGTGTCGTCCGGACGCACGATTCTCTTCGTAAAATCGAATGCGGTGTGGCCGGTCAGCATTTTTTCGATTTCTCGCGCCACGAACTCCCTATCTTCCGGATGCACGAGCGCCATGTATTCGCGGATGCTCGGTGCTTTGCGGCTTGGGCTTAGGCCATGGATCTGGAACAACTCGGAAGACCAATACTCGAAGCCGGTAGCGTCGAATGCCCAGCTGCCGATATGCGCAAGGCGCTGCGCCTCGGCAAGACAGAATTCCGCTTGCTTGAGTTCTTGGATATCGAAATTAATGCCGATCCAATACAGCAATGTTCCATCGTTCGCCCGGAGAGGTTCGGCTCGACTGATACGCCAGCGGTATCCTCCTTGAGCGTCACGAACTCGGAAAGTGTCCTCACCTGCTGAGCCGGTTCTGAGACAGTTTGACCACGCTCTGCGCGACGTGTCGTGATCGTCCGGATGTAGCAGCGGAAGATGGGAGTCCCAGGCGGCGCCCGTGCCGGTCCCGAACCGAAGGGGATGATCCGCCGGCAGACCCATGAAATCGGCGGCTCGCTGATTCACGAAGATGAGAGCGCCGTTCGGCGCCGCGTACCACGTGTTCGCTGGAATCACATTGAGCGTGGCTTGTAGCCGTGCCTCAAACGAGTCATTCATAACTAAGGCCGGCGAAATCACGCTGTATTCCCCTATGCGTAGCTCTCGTCCAACCGCCAAACCCTTGGAATCTCATTCTAGCCACTTTCGCTCAAACATTTCACGCATACCGCCGGTGGGCGGCAGATTGCGGGGTCCATGCATCATTCGCACAACTCGCGTCAGGAGAACGCAAGCAACATGGCGGGCCCGAAGACTAGCATTTGACGTAAGCCGGCTTTCAAACCGTCTGCATGAAAAGGGTTCTATTGCCTGAATTCCGACGTTGAAGGGCGTCCGAACCGCAATGAACGTACCAGGAGTTGGGTCATGACTGTTCCCTATCGCATTTGGACAAGAGTGCTCACAGCAATCCTTGCACCTGCTTTCGGCTTGGGCGCATCGCACGTTCTTGCGTCCCCTAAAGGCGCCGCCACCAACTCAAGCGGTGGCGATTGGGTGTACGTGGACCACGACCTTGCGGGAACCCGTCACTCGCCTTTGAAGCAGATTACGACGGAAAATGTATCGCGGCTGGTCAAGGCCTGCGCATACTCGTTCCCCGACAAAGAGCCATCACAAACCGCTCCGATCGTTTCCGCGGGTACGATGTACCTGACGACTGCCCACTACACCGTTGCGGTCGATGCCGCCGATTGCCACGTGATCTGGTCGAGCACGTGGACGCCGCGCGAGCATGAACCCCTAAATACGCATCGCGGCGCGGCGCTCGCCGACGGAAAAATCATTCGCGGTACCAATGATGGCTTTCTGCTGGCGCTCGACGCCAAGGACGGGCACCAGCTTTGGGCCAAGCAGATCGCCGATCCAAAGGAAGGCTATTTCATCAGCATGCCGCCGCTGGTTCACGGCGACCTGATCTACATCGGGCCGGCTGGCGCCGAGACGGCCGCGCGCGGGTGGGTGGGTGCGTTTCGAATCCGGGACGGCGAGCAAGTATGGCGTTTCAACATCGTGCCCGAAGATGGCGAGCCGGGAGCCGACACGTGGGGGCCGGATCCAGCCGCACGCAAACACGGCGGCGGTAATCTCTGGACTCCGATGTCCTTTGACGAGAAAAAGAATCTACTCTATGTGCCCGGCGGGAACGCGGCACCGGATCTCTACGATGACGACCGCCCCGGCGATAATCTCTATACGAATTCGCTGATTGCCCTGGATGCCACGACGGGTCATCTCGCATGGTACCGCCAATTCGTACCCCACGACGTGCACGACTACGATGTCTCGCACGTGGCGCCGGTATTCGAGACGACGATCAATGGGTCGACACGCAATGTGATTGCCAGTACCGGCAAGGATGGACTGCTGCGGCTCTTGGACCGTGATTCGAAGGACATCATCTATAGCGTACCGTTCACCAACCGCCTGAACGTCGAAGCCGCCATCAAGACGCCGGTGCGCGTTTGCCCGGGAACTCTCGGCGGGGAGGAGTGGAATGGTTCCTCCTACTACGCCAAGCAGAACATGCTGATTGTTCCGGCCACCGACTGGTGCGCGGAGTTCAGCAAGGATGCGACGGCTCCGGATCCGCAGAAAGAACACACGCGCGGCTTTTACTTCGGCGGCCAAACGAAGTTCGATCCCTGGTCGGCCGCGCGGGGACGCCTCACTGCGTTCGACGCTGCTACAGGTCATGAGAAATGGCGCTACGACGCGGCGAAGCCGATGATAGCCGGTGTCACGACGACCGAAGGCGACCTTCTATTCACCGGTGAAATAACCGGCGACTTCCTCGCGTTGGATGCCAGATCCGGCAAGGTCCTGCTGCGGCAGCCGCTGGGCGGCCCCGCCGGCGGTGGCGTAGTCACTTACAGTGCCCGCGGTAAGCAGAACGTGGCGGTCGTGTCAGGGATAGTGGGCGTATACAACTTGGTCGCTCCTGAAATCGGCGGCGGCAATACCACGGTTACCGTATTCCGTCTTCCGGGAAAGTGAAAAGCCGGACCATGGCCTTCACGACTGACGTCCACCACCACATTCTTCCCGACGTGTTCTGGCGCGCAACGAATGACGCGCACAACCCGGTCGGCGGCATCTCGCCGGCTCCGTGGTCGAAGGAATCGGCACTCTCTTATATGGATGACGCCGGGATTAACGTGGCGATCACGTCCATCAGCACACCGGGCGTGCACATGGGTGATGATGCCGCTGCCCGCGATCTCGCGCGTCGCGTGAATGAGATATCGGCGGAGCTCATCAAACAGCGCCCGGATCGCTTCGGCGGTTTCGCGGCATTGCCGCTGCCTGACGTCGACGGCGCGTTACGAGCGCTCGAATACGGTCTCGACGTGCTCAAGCTCGATGGGGTGGTGCTGTTTTCCAACGCACGCGGCATCTATCTCGGCGATGCCAGGTTCCGGCCGCTATTCGACGAGTTGGAGAGGCGCGCAGCAGTGGTGTTCGTGCATCCGACATCGTCGCCCGACCCGGCAGCCCGCACTCTGGGACTACCGGACTCGTTGATCGATTTCACGGCGGATACCACGCGGGCAGTGGCGCAACTGCACTATGGCAATACCTTTGCCCGCACCCCGAAGGTCAAATACATTTTCTCGCACGCCGGCGGGACGATTCCGTATCTCGCGACACGATTTTCGATTGTCGATGAAATGAACGTGATCCCGGGCGCGGACGAGCGAGGCAAAGCAGCGGATACTCTTCGC
>Ga0307476_10001819_pt1 | contig 12894 bp, 8 predicted proteins | sample atmos_gasesECM2C_2_FD_203314 | JGI IMG/M metagenome (GOLD analysis project Ga0307476, IMG submission 203314) | Hardwood forest soil microbial communities from Morgan-Monroe State Forest, Indiana, United States - atmos_gasesECM2C_05 | ecosystem: Environmental > Terrestrial > Soil > Temperate... | reverse complement strand
TCCCTGTTCGCCGCCGCCCTCGCTCTTTGGCTGATCACCGTGAGCAACGTCTGCAACCTGTACCTTGCGCGGCTGGCCGGCCGTCAGCATGAGTCGGGTCTCATGTCGGCCCTCGGAGCCAGCCCGCGGCGGATCCTCTGGCTTCATGCCCAGGACGGGCAGATCATTGCCGGAGCCGCGCTCGCGATCGCGCTGGCGCTCGCGGCATGGGAGTTTATGGGAGTGCGCCTCCTTGAGATGTTCCCCGGGTCGCCTTACCCGCTGCAGCTCGATCTGCCCGGCGCGGGGTTCGCGCTGCTTCTTGCATCGCTCCTCGCCGGAACGCTCGTGACGAACGCATGGTGGATGGAGCGTCGCCGGGCGGGAACGCGGGAGGACCTGAAGATCGGCGGGGCGAGGCAGAGCGCCCCCCGCGAGATTCAGTTTCTGCGAACCGCTTTGAGCGTGCTGCAGGTGACCCTCACCGCGGTACTGCTGGTCGGCGCAGGTCTCCTGATCCGCAGCGCCCAACACGCCCTGCATCTGGACCTCGGGTTCGAGCGCGAACATCTGTTGATGACCGGCATCAACATGCCTGGGCCACCCAATCCGGTGGCCTTCGTGGACCTGACCAACCGCTTCGCCGAGCGCATAAGGGTGCTCCCCCAGACTCACGAAATGACGCGCAGCGCCTGCAACCCTCTCGCGTTCTTGAATTCGGCGCCCTACCAGCCGCCCGGTTCGCAGGATGCCGACGTCAGCCATTGGGCAGTGGCGACCTTCTGTCCGGAAACCGCGGCCAACTACTTCGCGCTCATGCACACGCCGGTGCTGCAGGGCCGCCCCTTCAACGATCAGGAGGCACGGGACTACGCTCCGGTGGCCATCGTCGATACCGATTTCGTCCGTAAGAACTTTTCCGACGGGCAGGCGTTGGGACGCACGATCCGAATCAGTGGCTCGCTTGACGGCACCGCCATGCTCGACAACCGCCCCAGCGATAGCCTCCCGGCGGTCACGACGTTGACCATCGTCGGCGTCGTGTCGAGGGTGACGATGCCATGGACCGTGCGCGAGCAAAATGTGATAGGACCGTACCTCTATACGCCGGGCCCGCACGGCGTCCAACTGCTGTTGCGCACCACCGCCGGTCTCGGTCCTTTGAGCACGGATCTGAGGAAAGAGCTGCGCGAGCTTTCGCCCGAGGCGATGCTCGGGGGTACGCGGTTCGCCACGGAGGTGTTAGACGAGGCCGTCCGTTACCTCTACCCGGCCAACACAGCCCTCAGCGTGCTCGCGGCGGTCACTCTGATGCTGGCGGCCGTGGGCCTGTACGCGGTGTTGGCCTATTCGACTCAGATTCGTCAGAAAGAGTTCGCGATCCGCCTGGCGCTGGGTGAGAGCCCGGTAGGACTCCGCCGCTCGGTCATTCGGCAGGGTCTGCGTTCGTCCGCGCTCGGCCTGGTGTTGGCGATACCTCTCATCTGGCTGACGGGCCAAGCGCTGCAGTCTCAGCTCTTCCGGGTCAAGACCTTTGATCCGCTCACGGTCTGCACGGTCGCCATGGTCGTTGCGATTGCGACGTTGATTGCGACCTGGTGGCCTGCGCGTCGCGCGGAGCGCGCAGATCCCATGCAGGCGCTGCGGGCGGAATAGGCCCCATGGCGGAGCCGCCGGCTGAATGCATTCTGATCGTCGACGACCAGGCCGACGTGCGCGAGGCGTTGAGGCTGCTGCTCAAGTCCGAGAAGCTGGACAGCTACCTCGCCTCAAACCCCGCAGGGGCTCTCGAGGCCGCCGGCAGAAGGCCGTTTGCGGCCGCTCTGATCGACATGAACTATTTGCGCGACACGGCCTCGGGAGAGGAAGGCCTGCGGCTACTGGCGGCGCTGCGGCGTATCGACGCCGATTTGCCCGTGGTGGTGATGACGGCATGGGGCTCCATCGATCTGGCCGTCGCGGCGATGCGCGGCGGCGCGCAGGACTTCATCGAAAAGCCGTGGGACAACACTCGGCTCGTCTCGGTGCTGCGCAATCAGCTGCGGCTTGGCGGGCTGAGGCGCCGCGAGCAGCGCCTCGAGGCCGAGAACCGACTGTTGCGCGACTCACCGGTGGTGTTCGTGGCCGAGTCGGCTCCCATGCGCAAGGTCCTGACGGTGTTGGATCGCGTGGCAGCCAGTTCGAGTTCCGTCCTGCTTCTCGGAGAGAACGGCACCGGCAAAGGCCTGCTCGCGCGCCGCCTGCACGAACGATCGCCGCGCGTGGCGCACAGCTTCGTGCAGGTCAACATGGGGGCGCTGTCGGAGGCGGTGCTCGAGTCTGAGTTGTTCGGCCACGTGCGCGGCGCCTTCACCGACGCCAAGAGCGACCGGATTGGGCGGATCGAGCTGGCCGACGGAGGTACGCTGTTCCTCGACGAAATTGCGAACCTGCCGCTATCACAACAGCCGAAGCTCTTGCGTGTGCTCGAGCAGGGCGAATTCGAGCGCGTCGGATCCTCGCGCACCCAGCGCGCCGATCTGCGCGTCGTGTCGGCCACCAACGCTGATCTGCATGAATCGGCAAGGCAAGGTCGGTTCCGAACCGACCTGCTGTTCCGGCTCAATACCGTGGAGCTGCGGGTACCCGCCCTCAGGGAGCGCCCGGAGGACGTCGTGCCGCTCGCGCGGCTCTTCCTCGAACGCAGCGCCGCGCGATTCGGCCGCGAAGCGATTGCCCTGTCGCCTGCAGCGGAGCGGGCGCTGACGGCCTACCCGTGGCCAGGCAATGTACGCGAGCTGGATCATGCCCTCGAGCGCGCCGTCCTGTTATCCACTCACTCCTGCCTCGAGGCGGGCGAGCTGGGGCTGGGATCCAATGGGCTGATTACGGGGGACGCAGTCGGATCCGAGCTGCGCACGCTGGCAGCGGCGGAGCAAGCAATGATCCGAGAAGCCCTGGCGCGCCATCACGGCAACATTCTGAAGGCCGCCGAGGAGTTGGGTGTCAGCCGGGCAGCACTCTACCGTCGGCTGCAGAAATTCGGCAGGGGCGAGCCCACCTAGAGTGAAGCGCCGTCGCTATCAGACGCGTCTGCTGTTCGACGCCATGCTGGTGAGTGCGCCAGGACTCGCGGCCCTCCTGGTGGTCGTCCTGGTGCGGGGGCTCGGGGCGCTCGCGCTACTGATGCTCGGAATGGCGGCGGCCGCCGTGAGCGTGCTCCTGGCGCTGCGCGCGCAGCGTCGCGCGATTCGGCCGCTGCAGACCGCCTCTAACGTCGTTGCGGCCATGCGGTCCGGGGACACTTCCCAGCGGTCGGTCTCGCCCGATCCGACGGACGCCTTTGGCAACGTACTATTCGAGATCAACGAATTGGCAGATATGCTGCGGTCCCAGCGCCTGCATGGCGCGGAAACGGATGCGCTGCTGGCGAAGATCGTCGCCACCACGGACATCGCTCTGTTTGCGTTCGACCGGGCGGATCGTCTGAAACTCGTCAACCCCGCCGGGGCCCGCCTGCTGGGTGCATCGGCTACCGACTTGCTTGGACATAAGCTTCAACAGTTGCAGGTGGACAGTTTCAAAGACTCCACCGCCATCGTCACCCGCGAATTTCCGGGTCGGAGCGGTCGCTTCGAGCTTCGGCAGCGCAGCTTCCGGGAAGGTGGCCTCGAGCATCGCCTGGTTTCCATCACCGATTTGAGCCTTGCGCTGCGCGAGGAAGAACGCATCGCCTGGCATCGGCTGATTCGCGTGCTCGGGCATGAGGTCAACAATTCTCTGGCTCCGATGAAGTCGGTGGCGGCGACGTTGCGTGACCTGCTTGGGCGCGAATCCCGCCCGCTGGACCTCGACACCGAGCTCGATCACGGCCTGCGGCTGATTGGCGAGCGTGCGGACGCATTAGCGCGCTTCATGCTGGCCTATACCTCGGTCGCGCGCCTGCCCGCACCGCGCAAGCGTGAGACGGATCTCGTGAGCCTGTTGCGACGCGTAGCGGCCCTGGAGCAGCGCGCGCGCATAACCCTGGAGCTGCCGCGGCAGTTGTACGCGATGGTCGACGCGGATCAGATTGAACAGGCGCTGATCAATCTGCTGCGCAACGCCGCCGACGCCTGCACAGATACGGGCGGCGCGATTCTCGTGCGGGCGGACGAAACGATCGCCGTGCAGATCTTGGACGAAGGCCACGGCCTTGCGGCGGTCGACAACCTGTTCGTCCCGTTCTTCACGACCAAGCCGCAGGGTTGCGGGATCGGGCTATTTGTGGCTAGGCAGGTCGCCGAGGGACACGGCGGATCCGTCGCGCTTACGAACCGCACCGACCGCTCCGGTTGCATTGCCAGCTTACGATTGCCGCGAGCGCGGGTTCCTGCGTGAGCTTGACTGCCCGTCAGAGTTACTTCAATGCGGTAAAGCGAGCGGCGCCTTCCGCAGAAGCGGCCACTCAACTTGAGGGGGTATAGTCTCGACAGCCACCGGTCATGCTTGAGCTGGTCCTGGTCAGTAGTCGCTTGCCGGAGTCCGCCGCCATGAGAATTCTGACGCCACTCGTACTCTTGATATCTGCTGGACTGTTGGTCTCATCCACCACGGGCGCTAATGCGACTGATGACCCTTCGTGCAATCAAGACAGCGGTCTTTCTCAACAGACGGTCATCCTGAGTGTTGGCGATCAGTACCTTGCGCATTGGTCGGTGGTGGCGGGAGAGACGCGCCCCATCGTTTTGCCGAACGGCTTTCGTCTCGGTATCAAGATTGAACCCGCTTCGCAGGCAGAGTACGTCAAATGGGCGCGGCGACTGGATGTGCGCTACATGCCCGAGATGGTGGGAGTCACGCTCTTGGATCTGACGACTCCTGTACCACGCGAGCTCACTCATACATGGGGAGGTTCGAACTCCCTACAGGGGTATGGGCCGCACGGGGGTGCAGATCGAGTCGATGCTGTCGGATCCCCCGGCATCACGCTTTTGCTCAACAAGCCGAGTTGCGTGCGAGTCGGCGACTAAGCGCTTTAGCGAAGGTTCGTCGGGGAGGCGCTGCGCCCGCACGCTAGCGCTGGCCTACAACTATCCGAGGGACGGTGATCCGGCAGGTGCCGCTCGCGGTTACCGCTCGGGTCGTAGAACTTTACGAAGTGCATGTAGCAATGCATTGACAGGGCCTGTTGGCAACTCCCTTAGTCAATGCAAACGACATGGGGTGCATGGCAAGATCAAGTGTCGTCAAGGGACGCACCGGGAACCGATGAAGGGGAAGCCCTGCGGTCGACCGGAGCACAACTAGGGAGAATCAACATGCAGACCAAGTTCAGTCGATCCACTCAGCCGTGCACCATGCGCCCGCCTGGGATAGAGGGCACAAGGCTGGCAGCGCTCACTACGTTCCGCGGTCCGCATGGGCGGTCATCCTGCTCACCGTGGCGTTGACTACGGCTCACGCGCAGACGCCGGGCGCTGCCCGAGTGTACGAGGGGACTGCCGGTGGCCCGAGGCTGCTGGAAGAAGGACAACCCGCTGCGATGATCCATGCGACCGTCGAAGATGAGCAGCGAGTGCGTGGCGTGGCCGCTCCCCCAACCAGCGAACGCGCCGTAACGAGTGGTGGGAACCTCAGCTATCACGGCGGCACGGGCGGCATCGGCGTTGAGACCGCCCCGAAGATCTATCTCGTCCTGTGGGGATCGCAATGGACGAACAATGATCCAAGCGGCGAGGAAAGCATCCTCAATAACTTCTACGGCAATGTCGGTGGCAGCAACTGGTCGAATTCCGTAACGCAGTACTGCCAGAACGTGCCGACCGGCACGGCGTATTGCAACGGCGCCGGCACGCCAGCTGGCAATCCCCACGGCGTGCTCGCCGGGATCTGGTACGACAACGGCGCTCCCGCCCCAAGCCGGCCGCGGCAATCGCGCTTCGCCTCCGAGGCCGCCCGCGCGGCGTCGCACTTTGGCAATACGACGGCAAGCAGCAATGCCAGCGTGCAGTACGTCATAGCCACCGCAACACAAAACAACTCGAGTGGCTTCGGGACGCAATTCTGCGCCTACCATAGCTGGACCAGCTCGCAGTACGGCAACGTGGCCTACACGAACCTGCCCTACATCACCGACGCGGGCGCGAGTTGCGGCGCGAACTTCAACGGCCTGGGGGCCAAGGCCGGTATCACCATCGTTTCGGGGCATGAGATGGCGGAGACCATGACCGACCAGTTCCCGGGCTCGGGCTGGACGGACTCGAGCGGCGCGGAGAACGGCGACAAGTGCGCCTGGATCTCCTCGGGTCAGGGCGCCTCGGCCGACGTCATGCTCACGAATGGCACCAGCGTTCCGGTGCAGTCCTTGTGGAGTAATGCCTTCAACAGCGACGCCGGCGGCTGCGTTCTGACGTACCCCTAGGCGCGACGGCCAACCAGTGACGACTCCGGCGATGCAACGGTCATCGCCGGAGTCCCTTCCATTCGCGGCCCCGAAGGCGGCGATGTGCGAGTGCGAGAGCACAGGCGAGCAGCGTGAGCGAATCGACGGACCCGCCGCCTCCACCACCGCTGGTCGGCGCCGGGGAAGGGCTCGGCGGCCCTGCGTTGCTCGGCGGCATGATCTTCACTTGCGCCGAGCCGGAACGCGCCGGGTCCGCGGCCGACACAGCCGTCACTGTGACCGTGGCCGGGGAGGGCACCAGGGACGGCGCCGAATAAACGCCCGACGTCGAGATCACGCCGACAGTGGCGTCACCGCCGTTGGTCCCGTTGACCTGCCAGGTAACCGCCGCATTGGTGGTGTTGGTTACCGCAGCGGTGAAGTCCTGCGACGTCCCGGTCTGAAGGCTCGCCGTTCCCGGTGCGACGGAGACGTCGACGGGCGGCGGGGGCGGGGGTGCAGCGCTGAGGGTAACCTGTGCCGCACCCGATTTGGTGGGATCGGCCACCGACACCGCCGTCACGCTCACGGTAGCCGGCGACGGCACCGCCGCCGGGGCTGTGTAGGCGCCCGAGCTCGAGATCGTGCCCACGGTGCTGTTGCCACCGACGACACCGTTGACCTGCCAGGTCACTGCTGTATTCGTTGTGTTAGCAACAGTCGTGGTGAAGGCCTGCGACCCTCCGGTCTGTAGGCTCGCCGTGGTCGGTGCCACCGACACGCTGACGGGAGGTGGGGGCGGGGGTGCGGCGCTGAGGGTCACCTGTGCCGCACCCGATTTGGTGGGATCGGCCACCGACACCGCCGTCACGGTGACAGTTGCCGGGGAGGGCACGGCCGCGGGCGCTGTGTAGGCGCCGGCGCTCGAGATCGTGCCCGCGGTGCTGTTGCCGCCGACTGTACCGTTGACCTGCCAGGTCACGGCCGTGTTCGCCGTGTTGGTCACGGTCGCCGCGAAGGCCTGGGATCCTCCGGTCTGAAGGCTCGTCGTGCCCGGTGCCACCGACACGCTGACGGGCGGGGGCGGCGGTGCGGCGGTGACGGTCACCTGCGCCGAGCCCGATTTGGTGGGATCGGCCACCGACACCGCCGTCACGGTGACAGTTGCCGGGGAGGGCACCGACGCGGGCGCTGTGTAGGCGCCGGCGCTCGAGACAGTGCCCACGGTGCTGTTGCCGCCGACTGTACCGTTGACCTTCCAGGTCACGGCCGTATTCGTCGTGTTGGCGACGGTCGCCGTGAAGGCCTGAGATCCTCCGGTCTGCAGGCTCACCGTGCCCGGTGCCACCGACACGCTGACGGGGGCGGGTGCAGCCGTGATCGTCAGCAGCGCTGCGCCGGATTGCGTGGGATCGGCCACCGATACTGCCGTCACGGTCACAATCGCCGGGGTCGGCACCACCGCCGGCGCCGTATAGACACCGAGGCTCGAGACCGTGCCCACGGTGCTGTTGCCGCCGACGACGCCGTTGACCTGCCACGTCACGGTCGTATTCGTCGTGTTGGCGAGGGTTGCCGTAAGGGCCTGAGATCCTCCGGTCTGGACGGAGGCGGTCGCGGGCGCGACGGTGACGCTGACCGGGGGAACTGAAGCGGTGAGTTCCACGGCAGCCTGGCTGGTGCCCCGCACGACGCGCGAGTGAATGACCGACTCGGTCACGCCGAGCGGGGTGTGGTAATTGGCCAGCTTCAGATAGCAGGTCTCACCCACGTAGAGGTTGGGGCCGCTGTAATTCATGACCTGCTGGCCATTGATCCAGGCCTGGAAGAGGCCATCGGAGCCCGACGACCATTTGATGTGGTACATGAAGTTGTACCAGACGTTTGGCGTGACCGGCCCGAGCGCGACGCTGTAGTAGCCGGGATCGGTCGGCAGGTTGACGATGCTCGCGCCGCCCGCGACGTTCAATTCGAGTCCCGTGGGCACCGAGGCGACCTCGAAGTTGGGTTGCCCGGTGGAGCCGGTGTGGTGGAAGTCGAACACCACGCCCCAGTTCCAGCCCGCACTCTGCGGCGGCATCACATAGCTCGGCGGAAACATGACCGAGTCCGCCCACCACTCTTCCTGTCCCTGGTTGCAGTACGACGACGATGGCGCGAGCGACAGATCGGTGCGCTCGTTCGTGCCGCTGCCGGCGATGTTGGAGTCACCGGGCAGGGTGGTCAGCACCGCTCCGGTCGCCACGTCGACGCCGGGACCCGCATCAGTCGCGCGGTTCGCCGCGGCTGCCTGCAGCGAGAAGCCGCAATCCGTGGCCGAGCTGAGGAACTCGCAGGACCAGGTGGCGAGCGAGGAAATCGAGTTGGAAGTGTAGGTGCCGGCGCTGACCGTCCCGGCGGCGAGCATCGCGATAGCGACCGCTACTGCGCGCAACTGTCTCATCGTCTTCCTCCGTGAACACCGGCGGCGACCGTCTGTCGCGTGATGACGACAGCGATACGCTACATGCGAATAGCTGCACGTCGCAACGAATGTAGAATGATGACGACAACATAAAACGTCGCAATAGGCCAGTCGGACTAAAAAGTGAGAACGGTCGCAAGTTGGCGACGCAGAATCGCGTGCGAGGGCTGACTGGCGCCGTTGCCGGCTGCGCGATCCGTCGCAGCGGCGGGACGCGGCCTCTTTCTTAGAGTGTCCCGTTCAGGGCGTGCATGAGCGCTGCGGTGTCGGCAAGGCGCTGTGCTTCGGCGTGGCTGCGATCGAGGCCGGTCTGCAGCTCCTGGCGCTTCGCATCGAGGAGGGAGAACTCGCTGATACCGCCGGCGTCGAAGCGCTGCTGCGCGATCGCCCGGGTGGCGGCGGACTGCTCGGCCGCGAGCGCACGTGACCTGAGCGTGAGAGCGTCGGCCTCGAGGACGCGCAGGCTGTCGGCCACCTGCTGCAACGACTCGAGCACGGTCTCCTCATAGGCTGCGGCGGCGGCGTCGTAGGCGGCGACCGCCGAGCGCTTCTTCGCCTGCAGCTCACCGCCGTGAAAGATCGGCGCCAGCAGGCTCGCGCCGACGCTCCAGACGTTGGTGCCATCGACGAGTTGCGAAGCCTGCGAGCGCTGCGAGCCGGCCGAGCCTGAGAGCGTGAGGTGGGGGAAGAGGTTTGCGCTCGCCACTCCGACGTTGGCGGAAGCCTCGTGCCACAGCGCCTCCGACGCCCGGACGTCGGGTCTGCGACGCACCAGCTCGGACGGCAGCGTGAGAGGCACCTCGGTGGGCAGCTGCAGATCGCTCAGCCGCAGGGGCGAAACGGCGGCCGCGGAGGGCGTCTGCCCCGAGTAGACGGCGAGCAGATGATCGAGCTGATGACGCTGTGCCGCGAGCTGCGGCAGCGTGGCGCGCAGCTGCTCGAGCTGGCTGCGCTGCGTGTCGAGGTCCTCGAGCGCGAGGCCCCCGGCGGAGTAGCGCTGCTCGCTGATCGCGAGCTGACGGCTCTGGGCGGCAATGATCTGCTCGGTGTAGTCGACCTCGGCTGCGAGATCTGCCTGGCGGATCGCGGCGGCCACGACGTTGGCCGCCAGCGTCAGCTCCGCCGCCTCGGTCTCGTAACTCTGGTACTCGGTCTGCGCGCGTGCCCCCTCGAGCAGTCGGCGGTTCGCGCCGAGCAGGTCGAGCGTGTACGCCACGTTTACCTGTGCGTTGTAGAGGTTGAAGGCCCGTCCGGGCGGGACGTTGGGGAAGCCGAACGCCGCCGGGTTGACCTTCTCGCGCGTGGCGCCGAACTGTGCATCGATCGCAGGGTAGAGCGTTGCGCCGTTCTGCGCGGCGAGATCCGCCTGCGCCTCGCGTAAGCGCGCGCGCGCCTCGCGTGCCGTCGGGCTGTGCGCCAGTGCGCCGCTAACCAGGGAGTTGAGCGCCTCACACCTGAACGACTCCCACCAGCGCGCTGGCAGCTCGGCACCGCTCACGAAGTGCTGCGTGGCGCCGGCCTCGCCCTCGGCGGCTGCCGTCTCTTCGGGCTGGCCGCCGGCCGTGTACCGCTCGCTGGCGGAGGCGGCGGGACGGCGGAACTCCGGTCCCATGGCGCAGCCGGCCAGCAGGATCGCGGCGGCGGTGAGGAGCGGGCGGCACGGCATGGTGCGCAGTTCCGTCAGTCGAGCGTGCGGCGGTAGAACCGCAGGGCGACGAACATCACCAGCACGATGAAGAGTCCGATCGGCCAGACGTCGGTCCACAGGTCCGGCCAGCCGTTGCCTTTCAGCATGATGCCGCGTACCAGCCGATTGAAATGCGTGAGCGGGAGCGCCTCGCCGATCCAGCGGGCCCAGCGCGGCATGCCCTGGAACGGAAACATGAATCCCGACAGCAGGATGTTCGGCAGGAAGTAGAACATCGTCAGCTGCATGGCCTGCAGCTGGTTCTGTGCAAGTGATGACAGAGAGATCCCGACGGTGAGATTACCGGCGATGAAGAACAGGGCGGCGCAGTAGAAGGTGAGGAGGCTGCCCTCGAAGGGCACGTGGAACATGAGCGCGGCTGCCAGCAGGATGATGCTCACCTGGATCAGGCCGATGAAAATGTAGGGCACCATCTTGCCGCTCATGACTTCGAGCGGACTTACCGGCATCGCCAGCAGATTCTCCATGGTGCCGCGCTCGCGCTCGCGCGTGATCGCCAGCCCCGTCATGAGAACCAGGGTCATGCTGAGGATGACGCCCATGATCCCCGGCACGATGAAGTACTGCGTGATGCCCTCGGGGTTGTAGAGGCTGTGGAGGCGCACCTCGAAGGGAGGCTGACCGCCGGCGAGCCGCGCGAGCGGTCCGGTGAGATCCTTGGCTGCCACCGACTGCGGCAACTTGAGCGCCGCGGCGATCGCGTTGCCGGTCGCCGAGGGGTCGGTGGCGTCGGCCTCGAGCAGCAGCGCCGGGCGTTCGCCGCGCAGCAGGCGGCGGCTGAAATCCGGCGGGACCGTCAGCACGAACTGCAGGGCGCCGCGGGCGAGCGCCGCGCGGGCAGCCTCTTCGTTCGGCAGCTCGGTGACGACGTCGAAGTAGCTCGAGGCCTTCATCCCGGCGACGAAGCTACGGGTGAATTCGCTGTGATCCTCGATCAGCACGCCCGTGAGCAGATGCTTCGGGTCGGAGTTGATGGCATAGCCGAAGAGCGCGAGCTGCATGATCGGTATGCCGACGATCATCGCGAAGGTGATGCGATCGCGGCGCAGCTGCAGAAATTCCTTGCGGACCACGCTCCACCAGCGCCGGACCGAGAAGAAGTCGCTCCCCTTCATGAGGCCAGCCGTTGCTCGGTGGTACCGGATTTGTTCATCAGATAGATGAAGACGTCCTCGATCCCGGTGTCGACGGGCGTCGCGTGCAGCCCGGCGCCGTGGGCGGCGCTCGTGACCGCTCGTTCGAGGGCGGCGGCGTCGTGGCCGGTTACGTGGAGTGAGGAGCCGAACACCACGGTCTGATCGATCCCGGGCTGCCCCTGCAGCTGATCGGCGAGCTCGGCGAGGTGCTCGCCCTGGATGGACCAGGTGCTCAGGCGCTGGCTGTGTACCACCTCGGCGGCCGAGCCCTGGACCAGCAGGCGCCCGTTGGCGATGAAGGCGAGCTTGTGGCAACGCTCGGCCTCGTCCATGTAGTGAGTGCTCACCAGCACCGAAATGCCGAGCGCACACAGCCGATGCAGCTCCTCCCAGAAATCCCGGCGGGCGGTGGGATCGACGCCGGCGGTCGGCTCATCGAGCAGCAGCAGGCGCGGCTGGTGCAGCATGCAGGCGGCGAGCGCCAGGCGCTGCTTCCAGCCGCCCGAGAGCTCGCCCGCGAGCTGCTCCGCCCGGTCACGGAGGCCAAGGCCCTCGAGTGCCTGGCGCACCGCACTGTCGCGCTGTGGCATCTGGTACACCCGCGCCACGAAGTCGAGATTCTCGCGGATCGAGAGATCCTCCCAGAAGGAGAAGCGCTGGGTCATGTAGCCGACGTTGCGCTTGATCGCGGCGCTCTCGCGCACGATGTCGTAGCCGAGGCACGTACCGCTGCCCGAGTCGGGTGTCAGCAGGCCGCACAGCATGCGGATCGAGGTCGTCTTGCCGCTGCCGTTGGGCCCGAGGAACCCGAAGATCTCGCCGCGCTGCACCTGGAGCGACAGGTCGGTGACCACGTGCTTGCTGCCAAAGCTCTTGTTGAGCCCGCGCACGTCGATCGCGGGCACGGCGCCGGCGTTCACGGCAGGACCACCTCGAGCGGCTGGCCGGGATGAAGCTTCGCGCCGTCCTGCGGCGCCGGATGCGCTTCGATCATGTAGACGAGCTTGCTGCGGGTCTCGTTGCTGTAGATGACCGGCGGGGTGTACTCGGCCTGCGAGGAAACATAGGTGACCGTGGCCGGCAGCTCCGCCGCGCAGCCGTCGCAGTGCAGGCTCACCCGGGCGCCCACCGAGAGAGTCCCCAGGACCCTCTCGGGAACGAAGAACCGCACCTTGATGTTCTCGGGCGGGAGCATCTGCACCACGGGATTTCCGGCGGCCACCCATTCGCCTTCGCGAAACAGTGTGTCGTAGACGAGCCCGGC
>Ga0307476_10001818_pt1 | contig 12896 bp, 8 predicted proteins | sample atmos_gasesECM2C_2_FD_203314 | JGI IMG/M metagenome (GOLD analysis project Ga0307476, IMG submission 203314) | Hardwood forest soil microbial communities from Morgan-Monroe State Forest, Indiana, United States - atmos_gasesECM2C_05 | ecosystem: Environmental > Terrestrial > Soil > Temperate... | reverse complement strand
GCAACCCCACCCGCGCCCTGCTCCCGTCCCCGACACGTTCACGGTGCTGGTGGTCGGCGCGCGCTGATGTAGGAGAAGTGCGCAGGTGGATGGAGGCCTGCGGCTAACTCCGCGGCGGCTGGTCGATCCAAGTCCAGTCCTTGCTCGACGCACGGCAGCCACCGCCCGGCGCCCCGGTCCAGGCGCGTCCGCGCAGCACACGGCCCGTGAATTCTCCCGTCGGCCGGCCATCCTCCAATGCGAGTTTGCCGTTGATCAAGACATCGCTGACGCCGGTCGCGTATTGCATCGGCATCGCAAAGGTGGAGTGATCCTGAAAGGTCTTTGGATCGAATATCACCAGGTCGGCGAATGCGCCCGCTTTCAAGCGGCCGCGATCGGTGAGCGACAGCACATCCGCCGGTAGTGTCGTGAGCTTGCGCACAGCCTCCTCGACCGAGATTACGTGCTCGTCGCGCACGTACCTGGCGAAGATGCGCGCGAAGTTGCCATAGGCGCGCGGGTGGGTCGAAGAGAGCAGGAATATGCCTTCCGGCGCGCTGGACTCGGCGTCCGAGCCCGAGCTGACCCACGGCAGCGCAAGTTCCCGCGGCAAATTGTCCTCGCTCATGATGGTGTAAGCGGCGCCAGCCCCGGCCTCATCCTCGATGACGAGATCGACGACCGCGTCTTCCGCACTCGTGCCCCGCATTTTTGCAACCTCCGCGATCGTCTTGCCGATCAACGGCTTGAGTACGGGGTGCTTGAGGCTCAGGAGCAAAACGCCTTCCGGGCCCGCTTGATGAAACAAATTCTCCCAATCTTTCGGATGTTCCTCGCGCATTGCCGCAATCACCTTGGCACGGACGTTCGGATCCTTCAGGCGCGCCACCATCGCTTCTTGTCCGCCGTCATGAACCCACGGCGGCATTGAGGCGTCCAAGGCAGTTCCGCCGGCGGTGTAGCTGTACATGTCGGCCGTGATGCGCACACCGGAGGCGCGCGCCGCATTGATCATGCCCACCACCTTGTCGAGCTTGCCCCAGTTCGAGTGGCCGATGAGCTTCAAGTGATGGATTTCCGCGGGAGCGCCGCTGGCGCGGGCGATATCGATGGTCTCCTGTACCGCCTCCTCGATATGATCGCCTTCGCTGCGCATATGGGCGGTATACATGCCGCCGCAGCGCGCCGATTCCTCCGCCATCGCAATCAGTTCCGGTGTCTTGGCGTAGTTCATCGGTGCGTAGATCAACGCCGTGGTGACGCCCATCGCTCCTTGTTCCATTGCCTGGCGAACCAGGGCGCGCATCGCGCCCAGTTGGTCGGGTGACGGTGCAACGTCGCCCTCGCCGAGAACATTCACCCTCACTTCGCCCTCCCCGACGAAGCTCGCCACGTTGGGCGCGATTCCGCGCTTTTGCAGGTGGTCCAGGTATTCACCGAGACTGCGCCAGGTCACCTCGTACTTCAGGTCGCCCTGTCGCTCGGCCATCCGGCGAGCCATTTCGGAGGACAACGGACCCATGGACCCTTCGGTAAACACGTCGAGAGTGACGCCCTGCTTCAAACCGCTGACGGCTCGACCGTCAACCAGCAGCGATTCCTCGGAATGGCCCATCATGTCGATGAAGCCCGGCGCAACCGCCCGACCTTGCGCGTCGATTTCGCGACGACCCTTGAGTCCGCGAGGCGCGCCGACAAACGCGATGCGATCGCCGTCAATCGCTATTTCGCCGGCGTACGGCTTGCCGCCGGACCCGTCGTAGATCATCGCATGCCGAATGACCACGTCGTGCACCGGAGGGCTCGCCGCCCAGGCCGAACCGCCCCCCGCACTCAGCGCCGCGGCAAGCACGGCACAGTGTCGTATCGAGTTTCTCATCGCGTTTCCCTCCAAAGCCGTCGTAAGCCCAAGGTCAATACCGGCAAGACAAAGATTCCAAGAAACACAAAAGCGAGTGCGCGATAGCCCCGCGCGATCAATGTCACCAAACCGAAGCGGGCCGCAAGAAAGATCGATCCGATCAGCAGAACGCCCGTGATGCAGGCGCGTGCGGCCACGGGGAGGCTGCGCCCTCGCCGCGCGGAATACGCGAGCGCCACCCGTTCGTTGATCGCATGCACGAATCCCGTGCTGCTTTCCAGCAGAGCCATGAAGATCATCAGCTGGAACAGATAGTGAAACGCGGGAAAATTCAGGCGCGTGAGCAAGAAATCGGAGGGCAGCGCCTCGCCGGAAATTTGCGGGTAGTAGGCGACCATGCAAATGAAAAACAACAGCGCGGGGATCATGGCCAGAGGGCCGGCGAGCAGGCCCGCGACGAGGGCATCCTTGCTGCCGCGAAGATGCCGGAGCACGGGAAGGATGATCACGGCGCCCACCAGGTTGTAGCTAGCATAGGTGAGCCCTCCGGCGGCCCACCCGCTCATGGGCACGGGAGTCGTCAGATTCGTGAGTATTCGGCCGCCGAATGTGAACAGGGAGAGTCCAACAAATATCGCGTAGACGCCGTAGAGAAAAAACGAGACCCACTTGAATAATGGTTCGACGGAGGCGTTGCCATAGGCGGAAAATAAGACGATGCCGGCGATCAGACACAAAGTGCCCACGAGCGGCGGCCACCCCAGAACCGCCGCGCCGATTGCGCCCGCCGCCGCGCCGAACACCGCCAGAATCAAGATCATGAACAGCAAGTACGCTGCCTCGAAGATCAGCCAGAAAGGTCCGAGCAGGTGCTGGAAGAACGTCCTGTAGTCCCAGCTCGCGGACAATCGCGCCAAACAGAATGTGACCGCACACACGGCACTCCAGATCAGCATGGCGAGTAAAATTGCGAGCAGGCCGCCCTGCGGCCCGCTCGGCAGGAAGAACTCGGCGAGTTCGCGTCCCGTAGCGTACCCGCCCCCGATCACCACCGCTTTGAACGCCAGGCCCGGCAGCAGATATCTCTGAAACCAGGAACCCTGTCCCGTGGTCACCGCCCGCGGCTCGCTCATTTCGACGCTGCAATCGGCGTGAACGACAGATCCTGATAGTCGTAGCTGAAGTCGGCGACGGGCGATACCGGTTTCATCGTGATTCGTTCCACCTTGCCGTCGGCATCCAGACCGAAAGTCACGTAGGCCGGCTCGATCGTCTTGTCGTCGAAACGGGTGATGAAACTGTCGTATTGCCAGTGTTCAAGGCTGCCGCGCATGCGCGGTGTGGATTTGAAATCGATGGTGAGCTTGCCATTCGCCAGCGCGACGTCGATATTGCCATACCAGGGGTCGGCATACGTTCCCGCGTACTGTTCCAGCGGCAGCGATGGTCCGACCTGGGCGGGACTTGCGGCCGCCGCTTGGTAGGCCTTCAGCGCATCACCGATCCGTTGCTGTTTCAAGGCTTTGAATTTGGCCGGCCAATCGTTGGCCGGCTGCGCCAGATAATGGTCCAGCAATTCGAACAACAGCCCATTGATGATTTCCCCGTCCTCGCTGTTGATCATGATCGAAAAGCCGACGTGCTTCTCCGGCACCAGCACCACCGCCGCGAGGAATCCGAAAACTGCGCCGCCGTGCCAGACAATCTTGGCGCCGCGGTAATCCCGCACATCCCAGCCCAGTGCGTACGTATTGAACATGGGTTGGGTGAGCTTCAGGTTATCCGGGCGCGGTGTGATCGGCTGCAGAGTCACCGGCTGCCACATCTGCTCATGCGCCGCCGCGCTGAACAATCTGCCGCCGCCGGGCAGCGCGCCGTCATCGAGCTGGATCTGCAGCCAGCGCGCCATGTCATTGGCGCTGATCGCGAGTCCCCCGGCAGGCGCCGACGTGCGCCCGAGATCGTCGCGCTCATCGAGGCGGCTTTGATCGCCGATGCCGCGCAAGGCGCCGTTCAGACGGGCGTGCGGTAGGGCCCGGTCCGCGGCTGCAAACCGCAGGTCTTCGTCGCTGGTGGAATGCAGCATGCCGGCGGGCTCGAGCACGTGCGCGCCGACAAATTTCTCCCAGGTCTCCCCGCTGACCGCTTCGATCAACTGGCCTGCCACCATGTACAGAACGTTGTCGTAGGCGAAACCGCTGCGAAAGCTGGTTGCAGGCTTGATGTAGCGCAAGCGGCGAACCGATTCGGCACGGCTTAAATTCGTGCGCGGCACGAACAATAAATCGCCGGCGCCGAGCCCGAGCCCGCTGCGATGCACGAGCAAGTCACGGATCGTCATCTCCCGTGTCACCCACGGATCGTACATTTGAAATCCGGGCAGACGGTCGATGACCTTGTCGTCCCAGTCGATTTTGCCCTGATCGGCGAGAATGCCGAGCGCCGCGACGGTGAACGCCTTGCCCGTCGAACCGGTCGGAAAAATGGTGTCCGCATCGACGCGCTCAGGCGCGCCGAGCGCGCGGACGCCGAAACCCTTGGCGAGGGTGACTTTGTCGTCTTCGACGATGGTGATCGCCATGCCGGGCACGCCGATCTCCTGCCGCAGCTTGTCGACGCGAGCATTGAAGCCGGCGGGCGGCGCGGCCGACGCCGCCGAAGCGACCGCCAAAATCAGCAAGGCTGGAACTGCACGTTTCATGAATACTCCGGTTGAAGGGCGGGCATGGAATCCGTCTCCGCGGCGCGCAGCGCTTCGATGCGCTGCGTTGCCCGATCGAGAGCGAAAAGCATCGCGGCCGCAAGCGTGGCGATGACGGTCAACAGCAGAAAAAAGAGGCCATGAGTCATGGCGCTCCACAGTGCGCCGACGGCTCCCGCCGCGAAACTGCCGCTGAAGATCGCGAGAAACCATGCGGCCACCGTGGTCGCTCCGAACCCGGCCGGTGCCAGCCGTGCGAACAGTCCCAGGCCCGTCGGCAGAATATGCAGTTCGCCCAAGGTGAAGATCACGAAATACAGCACCAGCCATATCCAGCTGGCGCGGCCCGTCCCGGCCGCGAAAGCGACGGCCGCCAGAAGCAAATAGGCGGCGGCCACCATCAGCGAACCCGTCGCCATTTTCCGCATCGATGAAGGCGCGCGCCGCTTGGCCGCTTGGCGCCGCCAACGCGCCAGCAGCAGCGGTGTCATTAGAAATACCAGCAGTGGATTCAGCGACTGGAACCAGGTCATGGGAATGGTGAATACAGGCGTCGCGCGATCGACCCCGGAATCGGCCCACATCGCCACGGTATTGCCCACTTGCTCGTAGGCGCCGCGAAATACCGTGACCGCAAGTCCGATGGCAAACAGCAGCACAAGGGTCGATCGATAATCGTGCGCGTGTGCTGCCGGCGGTGCCGGCGCCGCGGTACGCGCAATCCGCGCCTGCTCGGGCAAGTACTTGCCGCCGAGCACGTAGACCGCCAGCCCCATCAGCATCCCGACTCCGGCCGCGCCGAAACCCCAGTGCCACCCGTAGAATTCCCCCAGGGTGCCGCACACCAGCGGCGCCAAAAACCCGCCGAGGTTGATGCCGACGTAGTAGACGTTGTAGGCCCAACTTCGCCGCGGATCATCGGCGCGGTACAGGTCATTGATCTGGCTCGGCAGGCTTGGCAGAAACAGCCCATTGCCGAGCGCGATGGTCGCCAGAGCGAAATAGAAGGACGGCTCGAAGGCCATCATAAAGTGGCCGGCCGCCATCACGCTGCCGCCGATGATCACCGCGCGCCGCTTGCCCAGCCAGCGGTCCGCGATCACGCCGCCGAGAATCGGCGTGAAATACGCCATCGCCGTGTAGGTGCCGTAAATGAACGACGCCTTCTCCTGTCCTATGAACAACTGCTTGGTCATGTAATAGACCAGCAGCGAGCGCATGCCATAGTAGGAGAAAATCTCCCACATCTCGGTCAGGAACAGAATCGTCAGGCCACGGGGCTGACCGAACCATGTGGGCTGGTTCGTGTTCATGCCGAAACCGCGTGTGTTGCCCCCCACACATCATCGCCGCTCCATGCGGCTCCGTCGGTATAGGTCATGCCGGGGATACGATCGTGAGCAAGAAAAATCGGTCCGTCGAGATCGACCACGTCGCACAATTGACCCACCACGAAGGCGGGTGCCATTGCGAGACTGGTGCCCACCATGTTGCCGACCATGACCTTGAGTCCGAGGCGCCGCGCCTCGTAGGCCATGGCGAGACCCTCGGTCAATCCGCCGCACTTGTCGAGTTTGATGTTCACCACGTCGAATCGGCCCACGAGCCCGGGAAGGTCGGTGAAACTGAGCGCGCTTTCATCCGCTGCGATCGGGATCCGCGACCTGAAACCGTCGAGGTCCTTTTCGCGGCCGCGCTTCAGCGGCTGCTCGAGCAGCGAAACATCCGCCGGAATCAGCGCGCTCACGAGCGAATCGAGCGCATCGATGCCATAGCCCTGATTGGCGTCCACACCCATCCACACACCGGGACGCGCCGCGCGAACCGCCCGCACGCGTGCAATGTCCAGGTCCAGATCGCCGGTCAGCTTTAATTTCAAGCAGCGGGCGCAGGAGTACTTGTGCGCGCCCGCGGCCATCACGGCTGGATCATCGGCGCCGAGCGTGAATGTGGTGACCAGCGGCTTCACTGCCGGCAGTTCGGCGAGCTTCCATACCGGCATGCGCCGGCGCTGCGCGTCGAGTTCCCACAATGCGCAATCCACCGCATTGCGGGCACCGCCGGGCGGCAAAAGGTCCTGCAGCGCCGCACGGTCGATGCCCGCTTCGATGACTTCCCGCACGGCTTCGATCGCCGCCACCATCCCCTGCGAGGTGTCGCCGAGGTAGTAGACCCCCGAGGCTTCGCCCCGCCCGCGGTGCAAGCCGTCGTCGAGGGTTACTACGACGACTTCCTGCTCCTCGAATACGAACCCCGAGATGCGAAACGGCGCGGAGAGACGCAATTTCTCGACCGCGACGCCGAGGCTCAACACGCGCATCAATAGTACAGCCCGAAACCGATGAGCTTGAATGCGAACGCCACCCACAGCACGAAGAACGCCGAGAGCGCGAGCACGACGCTCCACAGCTTGGCCGGCCAGCGGCGCGTTCCGCTCCACACGGTGCGCAGATGCCACAACATCACGCCGAAGGCGCCGATGAAGACGACGACGCCGAAGAATTGAGCGAAGCGGATGTGCAAATCGAACTTGTTGCTGAGATTGTTGAGGTCGTTGAACATGGAGGCCAGCGTCCAGGCCCAGATGCCCAATGCCGCCAGGATCAGAATCGAGGCGATTTTGCTCCACCGGTAGGCGCGCAGCGACGGCTGGTCGAGCGCAAGCGCGGCCCCGAACCGGCGGCGCACGATGGCGGCGACCGGCCACATCAAAGCCGTCAGCAAAAGGGCGGCGGCGGCGGCGCAGCCCACGGGCAGCAGCCAGGCGCTGTCCTGATACCAGGGAACGCGCTCGAACACCATGAACGGCGACAGCTCATCGAAGCTGAACCGCACCACCTTGCCGTCGACCACCTTCGCGGCGAGATGATCATGACTCCCGGCGTCCTTCCAGAGAAAAGGTGAGACCTCGACCCAGTGCCGGGGTTTGCCGTTCAGCCCCTGGAACGGCAGAACCAGCTCACCCTTGGCGTTGACGCTGGCCTTGGTCTGTCCCACCAGGCCGAGCGCTGCGATGAAATTCGACTGCGAGCCGCGCGAATTCGCCCAGGTTCCCTTGAGCTTGGCGGCATGGACGGCCGCGGTCTTGTCGTCGACAACGGCGGCCTTCGCCTCAGCCGGAAAGTAGCGGTCGGCGAAATCTTCGAACAGCGCGCCGCGCAGGCTGCCCGCGGCACCCGCTTTTCCCAAGCTGTTGAAGGAAACGTAGAAACCGGCGTTCTCCTTGAGGAAAAGGTGCAGCGAAGTATGAAAATAATCCGTATCGCCCAAGTGCCCAATCACCTCGCGCCCGTTGATATTGGTTTCGAAAAATCCGAGCTCCATGCGGTTGAGAGGGGGCAGCATGGTCAGCGGGCTGTTGTGCATCATCTCGGCCGTCTCGGCGCGCATAATCCGATTGCCGTTGTACTCGCCGTTCTGCAGATGCGCGATCATGAAGTGCGCCATGTCCTCGCCTGGAGATGACAGCGAACCGGCGGGCGCCGGCCCCACGATTTCAAATACGTGCGGCTCCTCGGACGCCTCCGTGTAGCCCTTGGACATCAGCGGTACAAGCTCCGCAGGCAAAGGTTGGCGGAAACTGGAGTGCTTCATGTCGAGCGGCGCGAAGATGTGTTTGTCCAGATAATCGTCGAACGTCTCGCCGGACACCCGCTGCACGATGTAGCCGGCGAGCGAGGCGCCGTAGTTGGAGTAAGCGGGCGTGGTCCCTGGAGCGAATACGCGCTCAGGTGTCCATTGCTTGAGCAATTCCTCGTACCCGGGGCCCTTGGGATCCTCACCCATGATGTTCTTGGCCTGCTCTTCGAAACCGGCGACATGCTGCATGAGATTGCGCATGGTTACGGGTTTGCCGTCTCGCGCCGGAATCTTGAAGTCGATGTATTGGTTGACGTCGGCGTCGAGGTCGATCTTTCCCTGCTCGACCTGCTGCATGACGGCGGTCCAGGTGAACAGTTTCGACACCGATCCCGGCCGGAAAAGCGTGAGCTTCGGGTCGACCGGCGTGTGTTTGGCCACGTCCGAGTAGCCGTAGCCTCTTTCCGTTACGATCTTTCCATCCTTGACCACGACGACGACTGCGCCGGCAATGTCGCCGGTGTGCAGCGCATACGGCATGTAGCCGTCGAGCCAGGCATTGACGTCGTCGGCCGTCAGCGCGACGGGTGTGGTGTCGACGGCCACGCCGGTGGTGGCGGCCTGCACGGTGGCCGTTGCACCCGCCAACGCCAATACAGATGCCGCCAATATTTTTATCGTATGCATAGTTGTTCCCGCTTGCGATGAAGTCGCAATGATCATTGAATTGTGTTCCCCAACCTACCCCGCTTCGGCGAGACAGGCATCGACCAGTGCCTCGAATGCCACGCCGCCGCGAATCGGATCGGCGACCGGCAGCCCATGCTGCGCGCTCTGCTCGGCAAGCAGCCGGTGTGCTGCAGCGACGTCCAGGTGCGATGTATCCAAACTGATTCCGGCGCAGCGAATCCGCTCATTGGTGCGCCGGCCGAGGCGCAGATTCATTTCGATGGTTTCGCCGATGGTCGGCAGGGCAAAGCTGCTGTGCCCCAGCACCTGCTCGCGGCCCGGCTGATGGCACACGACGATGACGTCCGGCTGACTGCCGTGCAGCAGGCTCATCGAAACGCCCGCGTAGGCCGGATGAAACAATGATCCTTGTCCCTCGATCACATCCCAGTGCTGAGCGGCCGCATCCGGGGTGAGCATTTCCGCGGCACCGGCCGCGAAGTCCGCGACCACCGCGTCCATGGGAATGCCGCCACCCGAAATCATGATGCCCGTTTGGCCGGTCGCGCGAAATTCGGCGTCGATGCCGCGCTGGACAAACGCGCGCGCGAGCGCGAGAGCGGTGTACTTTTTGCCCAGGGCGCAGTCAGTGCCCACCGTGAGCAGGCGCTTGCCGGCCCGCTTGCGTCCCGATGCGATCGGGATATGGCGCGGCGGCGTGCGCACATCGATCAGGCGGCGGCCGCGCCGCTCCGCCGCACTTTTCAATTGCGGAGTGTCATTGAGTTTGGTGTGCATCCCGCTGACGATGTCGAGACCGGATTCCAGCGCTTCGAGCAGCGCGGGCATCCAACTCTCGCTGATGATGCCGCCCGAATTCGCGACGCCGATCAACAGCGAGCGGGCGCCGCGCGCACGGGCTTCCTTGGGCGTCAGCCGGGGCAAACCCGTGGTGACGGTTGCGCCGGCGCATGACCATTCACCGATGCAGCGATCGGCGGCCCAGTCGCGCAGGCCAAACGCGGTCTTGGCATACCCGGGCTCCGTGGTGTCGCCCAAGAACAGCAGATACGGGTGGGGTAGGTCCGTCATCTGCGGCATCCGCAGCTCCCGGCTGGTGCTCATTCCTGCGATAACCTTAGAATTTCGCCGTCAGGGTCACGCCGATGGTGCGCGGCTGAATCGGCGTGAGTTCGCCCGCAGGGCCGGGCGCACCGGTATCGACATAGCTGCTGATGCCGCGCTTGTTTCCCAGATTCTTGCCATAGAGCATTACCCGGTAGTGCGTGCTGTCAACACCAACGCGCGCCTCGAAGGTGTTGTAGCTCGGCAGCCCCAACTGCCCGCCCGTGGGCGAGCTCGCGAAGTCGGTGCTCCTTGATCCGTCATAGCTCCAGGCCGCGCCGACGAATCCCCGCAAATTGGCGAATAGATCCCAGTCGTATTCGCCGTCGAGCGAGGTGCTCCACTTCGGGGCATAGGCCAGCGGATCGCCGGAATGGCCATTGACCGCCGGTGCGGGCGAGGTCAGTTTCGCGTCGGTATAGGCCCCGGTCCAACTGAGGGTCAGACCGTGCACGGGCACATAGGCGAATGTCCATTCCACGCCCTGCGATCGCGCCTTGCCGCCGTTGGCATTGACGCCGAGATTGTCGACGACTTCGAACAGCTGAATGTCTTTCCAATCAACGTGGAAGACTGCGACGTCGATGGAGAGCCGTCCATCGAGTTGGGTCGATCGAATGCCGACTTCAAAGTTGACAGTTTTGTCGGCGCCGTATTCCTGTGGAAAGCCGGGCGGCGGCGCGATGGGCTGCGCATTGGGGCCGCCCGGACGATAGCCCGTGGCGACGCGCGCGTACACCATGGTGTTCGCATCCACATGCCAGCGCGGCGCAATCGAATAGGTGAACACGTTGCCCTTGGAAGGGGTGGTGAAGGCCGTAGTGGCACCGTATAACGGACCCCCGATGCTTTCCGTGGCGGATTGTTCATTGCGCGAGTATCGGCCGCCCGCCTGGATGTCGAATTGCGAATTGAAATGATAGGTGAGGTTCCCGAAGCCGGCCCACTCTTTATAAGTGGAATCCAGCATCACGGTCTCCAAATCGAGGCCTGCATACGGATTGGGTAGCACAGTGGTTGGAAGCCCCACGCCGACCACATGTTGGTGCAGCGCGCCGGTCTCCCGGGTGTAGTAGCCGCCGACCTGCCATTCCAGCTGATTTGAGGTCGGTGATACGAGGCGGATTTCCTGGGTAAACTTCTTCAAGCCCGCATTGTTGTCTTCATAAAGGCCGATGCCGCCGAGGGCCTCGCCATAGGTCACCCCAGGCGCGGCCGCGAGCGACGTTGCATCAGTGACGTAATCGAAATTCAGAATTCCGTAGCTCGTCGTGGACAACACACTGAACGGCCCGGTGTTCCAATCGATGGTCGCGTTATAATTCTCGTACTTGGCCCAGCTGGGTTCGCCAAGAGTGCGCTCTTGCGTCAAGTCGCCGTGCTCGGGCTGCAGAGTCACGGGGTCGATATCGACGGTGTTGGTCCCATTGTACTTTGATTGCTGCGAAGTCGCCGTCAAGTGAATGGACAGATCATCCGTCGGCGCGTACAGCAGCGCAGCGCGGCCGCCCTCCTTATGGCCGTCGTTGACGTCCTTTTTGCCAAGTGAAGGATCATCGATGTACCCGGCGACATCCTGGTCATAGCCGCTGACGCGCAGCGCCAGCTTGTCGCCGATCGGCAGGTTGACGACGGCGCGTACGGCACCGCCGTTGCCGCCGCCACTGACGCTTTCCCCGTTCACCTCGGCCTCGCCCGAGAATTTCCCCAGTACCGGCGCGGTGGAGACGAATTTCAGCAGGCCGCCTTCACTATTGGCGCCGTACAGGGTGCCCTGCGGCCCGCGCAGTACTTCGATACGCTGCAGGTCCCAGGTATCGAAGTCGCCGGTGATGATGGAGCCGTTGAGCAATGCGTTGCTCGAACCGAACGGCGACTCGTCCATGTACACGGCAACGGTCGAACCTACGCCCCCGGAATTCTGGCCGCGCAGAGTCAGACGGGTGAGACCGGGTTGGGAACTGGTGATCGAGAGGCCCGGCACCAAGGCCGCATAGTCGCTGAAATCTCTCGCCTGCAGTTTGTCGAGGGAGTCGCCGCCCAGGGCGGTTACGCTCATCGGCACGTCCTTGAGGGGTTCTTCGCGTTTCTCCGCGGTCACGACGATGGTGGCCAGCGCATCACTATCCGCCGCCGTCGTTGCGTCAAGCGCCGCGCTCTCCTGCGATAGTAAAGGCCCGGCCACCCCTAATGCCGCGAGTACTGCGAGTTTGAGAGTCGTATTCATGATTCACCCCTGTCTTTTTGTTCCATGGAGCCGACCAGATGCTGCCAAGCAAGCGGCGCCAATCTCCCGTCCAGAGCGCGATATTCTCTTGTTGTCCTGGTTGGGATAGTATGATCCTGTATAGAGAATAGTCAATAAATTCTCCATTCAGGATAAGCGTGCGCGCGCCGTCGCCCGCGGGCGTTTCGCGGGGTCAATATTTGCGGGGTGCAGCCGGTGTTCCGCGAAGCGGAACCGGCGTCAGCGTCTGCGAGCTTTGACGGCCGTTTTGGCGGGCCGCGCTTTATCCGCAGACGGCGGGCTCGCCGGAGAGATCGAATCGCCGTGCAGCGACAGCAACGATTCCATCAGGCTTTCCTCGGTGCTCGAGCACACACCGAGGACCACCGCCTCGTCGCAGTCCGCCGCAGTGACGTAGGCATGGCCCATGGTGCTGTCGATGTATATGGACTCGCCCACGGTAAGATTGACGGGATCGTAGAACTCCGTGAGAACCTTGATGCTGCCTTCGAGGACATAAATATATTCCTCGCCGGTATGGTGCACGAGGGAACCGAATTCCTCCGCGCTCTTCGAGCGTATGCGCGTAACGATCGGGATCATGCGTTTGCGGCGTAATTCCGGGCAAAGGTAGTAGTAATCGTAGTTCTTCGTGTTGACTCGCACGGCGTCTTCGATGCGCCCGATGCTGCGGCGCGCGGTCACCGCGGATTCGATGCTCTCGGCGGAATCGGCAAACAGATCCGAGATCC
>Ga0307476_10001817_pt1 | contig 12897 bp, 8 predicted proteins | sample atmos_gasesECM2C_2_FD_203314 | JGI IMG/M metagenome (GOLD analysis project Ga0307476, IMG submission 203314) | Hardwood forest soil microbial communities from Morgan-Monroe State Forest, Indiana, United States - atmos_gasesECM2C_05 | ecosystem: Environmental > Terrestrial > Soil > Temperate... | reverse complement strand
CTGCGTCGGTCCGGACTGGGCGAAGTTGTCAGCGGATGATCAAAAGGCAGTGATTGCGGCCTTCACCCGCTACACGGTCGCGAGCTATGCGCACAACTTTCGCGAATCCGACGGGAAGAAGTTCGAGGTCGACAATGACGTCGCGACCCGTGGCCAGGACAAGATCGTGCGGACGCGGCTCACTCTGCCTCATGACATGCCCGCGAACCTGCTTTACAGGCTGCACGAGACGGACGGGGCCTGGAAGGTGGTCGACGTTTACTACAACGGCGTCAGTGAGCTCAACCTGAGACGCACGGACTTCGCCGCTGCGCTCGGCTCGGGAGGGGTTGCCGAGCTGATCGCGCACCTCAATAAGCTCAGCGACGATCTCATGAAGTCGTAGCGCTCGAAACCCGCAGCGCTCACGAACCCCTCGTGCCCCGGTGTGCGAGTCGAGCCGGTCCCATGAGTGCCGGTTGAAAGAGCAGCGCCGAGGCAAGCGTCCATACCAGGGAGATCATGAGGAGCTTGCCCATGCTGGCCGTCCCGGGATGACTCGAAGCCCAGAGGCTTCCGAAGCCGGTAGCGGTCGCGAGCGCGCTGAAGAACACTCCGCGTGCCAGACTCGATGTCAGCAAGTGGGATCCGCCCGATCGCCATGCCATGACGAAGTAGATATGAAATGCGACGCCGATCCCGAACAGCAGGGGCAGGGCGATGATGTTCGCGAAGTTGAGCGGCTGGCCGATCGCGACGCAGGTGCCCATGGTCAGGAGGCCGGTCAAGACGATCGGCGCCATGGTGATGGCGACGTCGCGAATGCGGTGCAGGGCGACCAGCAGCAATCCGCAGATGGCGATGAACGAGAGCACGCCGGCCTCGATGAACGCATCGACTATGGCTCGAGCGGAGGCCTGATAGGCGACCGCCGTACCGGTAGCGTCGGGCGCGATCCGCAGTCCCGCGGCAACGAAGCGCCGCAGCACTGCATCGTCGTTCGAGTCGCCCTTCGGCAGAACGGAAACGCGTGCCCGCCCGTCGGGCGCACGCCATTGCCGCACGATCCCGCGCGGGAGCGTCTCGATGGTCACCGGTTGGGGTTGCAACAGATTCCTGGTCTCCTCCAGAACGCTCAGGAAACCGGGCATCAGCATCTGACCGGCGCGCTCTCGCCCGACGGGGCCGCCGTCGGCAAGCGAGCGCAGCTCATCCGCGAGTCTCGCGGCGTCGGTGCGGAATATAGGGTCGTCGGTCGACACCGTTCGGAGTTTCGTCGCCGCGCGCTTGAGACTGTCGACCACCTGAGCATCGCTGGGAGCTGGCGCGACCTCGAGCGGATTGACGGTAAGGTCGAGAAGGTTCGCCGCGTCGGCGATGAGCGCGATCTTTTCCGGCTGTGCGGAGGGAATGAACGTCGAGAGCGTGAGTGCGGCATGCACCGTCGGGTCGGTCCTGAAGACTGCGGCGAGCTCATCGGCACGAACCAGGTCGGGCCGGATCACCTCGAGGGTATTTGGCGACCGATCCGGGTCGCGCATCAGGTCGGTGAGCGTAGCGACCGACTCGGTCTTGGCACTGCGCAGGTGAATCGGATTGAAATCGAATTGCAGCAGCGGCAGCAGGGCCGCCGAGATCGCTGCCGCGGCGATGCCTATGCCGAGCACCAAAGCGCGGTGGCTCAGGAGGAAACTGTCGATCGATCGCAAAGGAGCACGGGGTTCGCGCACCGGTGCCCCGGGGGGGCGGGTGAGGGAGATCAGTGCCGGTAGCAGCGTGAGATTCAGCACCAGTGCCGCAAACAGTCCGAGCCCCGCAATGATTCCAAGTTGCGAGACCCCGTAGTACGCGGTGGGAGCGAACGCCAGGAAGCCCGAGCCGATCGCCACCGCCGCGAGAGTCAGCGATTTGCCCATCGTGCGGCCGGTCGCGATGAGCGCCGGGCCCACGCCCTCGCCGGGCCGTCGCTCCGCCCGGTAACGCACGCTGAACTGGATGCCGAGATCGATTCCCATCCCGACGAACAAGGGTATGAAGGCGACCGAAATGACGTTGAAGCGATGAAACAGAGCGAGGCCCAGCGTCGTCGCGGTCAGCAGCCCGACCAGGGTCGTCAACAGTATCGAGGCGATCAGCAGCGGTGACCGCACAGCGAACCAGAGCATGACGATCACCGCGGCACTGGCGAGGGCGGCGATCAGGCCCGCACGTTCGGCCAGTGTTGCGAATTCCTCGTCCTGCAGCGGAACCGGACCCGTCAGGCGAACGCGCACGCCGCGAGACGTGTCGAGCTGCAGCCGGCGCGCTGCGGCGCGGATCGCGTCGAGCGGCGCTTTACCTGGCTCGAGCCGCGTAAAGTCCAGCACCGGCTCGATGAGGATGATATGTCGCAGCTCGCGGCCTTCGGGCGCATGGCCAGTGATGAGGGTCTGCCACGAGAAAAAGGTCGGTCGGCCGGAAGCGAGACCGTGGAGCGCATCGGCCAGTGCCCGGATCGGGGTGCGAAACTGCTGCGGTGATGCCTGGCCGCTGTTGACTCCCTGTAATGTCAGCGAAAGCGTATCCGCCAGACCCCGCAACGACGGATCGGCCGACATGGAGCCGAGGAATGGCTGGGCTTTCACCAGCTGAGAGAGTGCCGCCTTCACCTCATCGCTCGAGGCGAACAGCAAGCGGTTATGAGCCCAAAATGGTCCGCCGTCCGGGCGCTCGACCGAGCGAAACAACTGATTCTGAGCGCTGAGGTCCGCGGCGAGAACGGCGGCGGCCTTCTCACTCAATTCCGGAGTCTCACCGTCGACCACCACGACGATGCCGGAGGCATCCTGGGCGAACGCCGCATTGAATGCGGCCTCTCTCTCTCGCCAGGGAAGCTTGGGCGACAGCAGCGCATGTGTATCGGTCGTCATGGCGAAGTGGCCAGCGACATACCGGGTGATCGCTGCGCTGGTGAGGATCGCCACAATCACGACGACCCACGCGCGCGCGACGCACAGACCAACGAGACGGTCGATCAGCGAAGGCTCCGGGGTCACGCGCGACTATCGTGTCAGTGCGAGGAGTGAGGGTCCCGCAGGATCCGTGGTCTCGTCCGCGTGTCGTTCGATCCCTTCATCGGTTGCCTTTCGCTCCTCTTCGGCAGCCGCAACGTAGCGCATGCCAGCACGACTATAAAGCTTCGAGGCTGCGTCCTGGCGTCGGGCTGTTATCCTGGGGTCATGTTCGCTCATGTGACCGGGCGGCTCAACGAGGTAGCGGCGTAGTGACTCCGCGGGAAACCAACTCACGGACGGGCGATCTCCTCAAGGAATCCGCGACACTTCGGGTGAAGCCGCCGGTCGAGCCGATGCTCGCCAGGCTTGCGGACGAGGTACCGGCCGGCAGCTACCTCTACGAGCCTAAATGGGACGGCTTCCGGGCGATCGTCTTTCGCGCCACGGGGGGGCTCTATATTCAAAGCCGTGATGCCCGGCCGCTCGATCGTTACTTCCCGGAGCTTCACGAGGCTTTGCGCGAACGCCTGCCGGAGAACAGCGTGCTGGACGGCGAGATCGTGATTGCGACGGATCAGGGGCTCAGCTTCGACGCCCTGCAGCTGCGACTGCATCCGGCAGCCTCCCGCGTCGCGAAACTGGCAAAGGAAACTCCGGCGTCGTTCGTCGCGTTCGACCTGCTGGCAGCCGGAGAGCGCAATCTCATGAGCGCGACCCAAACGGAACGTCGGCAGGCGTTGGAGGAGTTGCTTGTCGACGTGCCCCCGCCCGTGTACCTCACCCCGATGACCCGCGATCGGGCGATCGCGGTTGACTGGCTGGAGCGCTTCGAGGGAGCGGGTCTCGATGGCGTGATCGCGAAGCCCGAAGCGGGGCGTTACCTTTCCGGCAAGCGCGCGATGATCAAGGTGAAGCACGCCCGCACGGCCGACTGTGTCGTGGCGGGATTTCGTTGGCACAAAGGCACGAGAGATGCCGTCGGTTCACTGCTCCTCGGCTTGTACGACGAGCGGGCTGTGCTGCAGCACGTCGGGGTCACCTCGGCGTTCACACAGATCACGCGGGTGCAGCTCGCGAACGAGCTCGCGCCGCTTCGCAAGCGGGCAATAGATGACCACCCCTGGCGTGACTGGGCGGGCGCAGCCGCCGAGTCGAGCCGCATGCCGGGCGCGCAAAGCCGCTGGAGCGGCGGCAAGGACCTGTCGTGGGAGCCGCTTCGCATCGAGCGCGTCTGCGAGGTGAAGTACGACCACATGCAGGGCGATCGTTTCCGGCACGCGGCGCTCTTCGTGCGCTGGCGACCCGACAAGCGGCCCGAGGACTGCCGGTACGACCAGCTCGAAGTCACCCAACCCTACGAGCTCGGGAAGATTTTCTCATCAGGATCGAGCGCCTCCTGAGTCGGCTGCAGCTCCCGGGGCACGTGCTCCAGATTGACGCGGATCCGCGTCCAGGTGCTGGAGCGCCCGCGCATGGCATCGACCAGCACGTCAGCGGGCTCGAGATGCGCCACCACCTGCGGGTGACGCGCTTTCCAGCGCTCAAGGCCCGCCAGCGCATCCGCGCGCCGGCGCGCGCGGCCAATCTCGATCAGCGGCTTCTTTCGCTTCGAGGGTTGTACACGCGGTGGCTCAGACTCCTGCTTCCGGTAATGCGGCGGCCAGGGAGCATCGCCCAGGCCCTGCTGCTCGAACAGCTCGAGCAGGCCCGCGAGCGAGCCGGCGTGCTGATCGATTGGCGCATGCACGTCGCCGAGCTTCTGAAAGCGCACCGGCATTGTCGCCAGGTTGAAATCCGCCGGGTCGCAGTCATCCACCTCATCCCATCTTAGCGGCGCCGAGACGCGCGCGTCCGGCACGGGCCGCACCGAATACGCGGACGCGACCGTGCGATCCCTGGCGTTCTGGTTGTAATCGACGAAGACACCCTGGCGCTCCTCCTTCCACCACTTGCTGCTCGCAAGCTTCGGCGCGCGCCGCTCGACCTCGCGTGCCAGGGCGAGTGCAGCGCGGCGCACATCCTCGAAAGCCCAGCGTCTCTCGAGCCGCACGCAGACGTGCATGCCGCGGGAGCCGGATGTCTTCGGCCAGCCGACGAGTTTGAAGTCCTCGAGGACCGCGTGAGCAACCTGGGTGACCTCGAGCACCTGCGTCCAGGTCACGCCAGGTACGGGGTCCAGGTCGATGCGCAGCTCATCGGGGTGGTCCAGGTCCTCGGCCCGTACCGGGTGCGGATGCAGCTCGAGGCAGCCGAGATTCGCGAACCAGGCGAGTGCCGCCGCATCGCGCGGCACGACCTCCTCGGCAGCGCGCCCGGAGGGGAAGCGCAGCTCGACAACCTCGATCCAGGGCGGCCGGCTCGTCGGCGCGCGCTTCTGGTAGAAGTGCTCACCGTCGATGCCGTTGGGGTAGCGAACCAGCATGTTGGGGCGGCCGCCGGCGCCGCGAAGCGCACCATCCGCCACGGCGAGGTAGTAGCGCACGAGATCGAGCTTGGAGTACCCGGCATTCGGAAACAGGATCTTATCCGGGTTCGAGATTGTGACTTCGCGCCCAGCCACGGTGAGGGTCGCCGTTTTGCGGGCTGTTGAGGCGCGGGAGCCTTTCATGCTGAGGAAGATTACGGGATATCACCAGGACGAGGCGGGGCCAGTGGCCAGGCTCACCCTGAGCGGTAGCGGTTGACATCCTTGCAGCGATCTTCGTAGCTTTATTGCTCGAACGGGGATGGGGTTCCCCTCAAACCGCCCGATGGCCCACGAGCCAGACGGCTGATGACCCCTACGGGTGCAGCCTGAGCTGCGGTAGGTGTCATCGGCTGACGGGGAGAGTCTCGCTCTCTGCCGTGGTATCGGAGGCGGAAATGGCTGGCGTCTGGCTCCACTCGGCCCTCTGGCTGGGATTGGCTCTCCTCGCTTCGCTCGTCTCGATTCGCGTCGCGATCTCCGTCGCGCTCATCGAAATCGTGGTGGGAGCCGTGGCGGGCAACGTCGTCGGTTTGCAGATTACCGAATGGGTCAACTTTCTGTCCGGCTTCGGCGCAATCCTTCTCACCTTCCTCGCAGGAACCGAGATCGACCCGCGCGTCGTGCGCAAGCACTTCTGGTCGAGCATGTCGATCGGTGTCATGGGGTTCGTTGCCCCCTATCTCGGGGTGCTCGCCTACGCCCGCTGGGGCATCGGCTGGGATTGGCCGCAGGCCCAGATCGCCGGCATCGCCCTCTCCACGACCTCGGTCGCAGTCGTCTACGCCGTGATGATCGACACCGGCTTCAACAAGACCGAGATCGGCAAGATCATTCTTGCGGCTTGCTTCATCAATGACCTCGGTACGGTCCTGGCCCTCGGGATCGTGTTTGCACACTACGATCGACGTCTGTTGATCTTCGGCGCCGTCACCATCGCGGTACTGGCCATCCTGGCCCTCTACGCGCCCTGGATGCTCAAACGCCTGGGAGCGCGCGTCAGCGAGCCGCAGACGAAATTCGTTGCGCTGATCCTTCTCGGGCTCGGGGGACTTGCAAGCGTTGCGGGCAGCGAGGCGGTGCTGCCCGCCTATCTCGTGGGGATGGCGCTTGCACCGACATTCCTCGCCGAGCCGGAGCTGCCGAGCCGGATGCGGACGATCGCCTTCTCGATCCTGACGCCCTTCTATTTCCTCAAGGCTGGGTCGCTCGTCGAGGCTCACGCAGTCCTGGCAGCGGGCGGCCTGATCGCCGTCTTTCTCGCCATCAAGATGGCCACCAAATTCGTCGGAATCCTGCCGCTCACTGTCTATCACAAGTTCGATCGCCGCGAGGGAATGTATACGACGCTGTTGATGTCGACTGGTCTCACGTTCGGCTCGATCTCGGCTCTCTTCGGACTGACGAACGGCATCATCAACCGCAGTCAGTACACCGTCCTCGTCACGGCCGTCATCGGCAGCGCAGTGGTGCCGACGCTCATTGCACAGAGATGGTTTCAGCCCGAATTCAAGCCGATCGCGACCGATGCCATGGCAGCGCAAGCCGTGGCGGGCGAGGAACCGTAACCCAACACAGCGCCAGCATGTACGCGGAGAAGACGGCGCACGCGACCCATTCCCAGAAGGCGAAACTCAAATAGATGGGGACGCCACGGGCACGCCAGGCGAGACTGACCCACGGCAACTCCGGTCGGGCGTAGGAAACATACGCCTGTGCAAGCGCCGCCAGCACGACCGGAGACACGGCAACGGCGGCGAGCACGACCGCGTACCACTGCCGCTTCCCTGGCAGGGTGGCGAGCCAGACGCTCTGACGCGCCATCAGCAGCGTGGACTGCACGAGACCGATGCCGACGCCAAAGAACGCGCTCAGCGCGAGGAGCTCGTGAAGCTTGGGCAGCCGCAGCAGCGGCCCCGGCAGCATGCCGCCGCACATCATGCACAGGTAGCCGACCGCCAGCGCCCGGACTCCGGCGGGCGGTGCGAGGCTGGCGGCCTGCCTGCTCTGAGAGAGGCGCACTCCCGTCCAGTAGAGGCCGGCGAGCGCACACAATGCAACACCCGTCCACGCCCAGAGGTATCCACGCGGGTTGCGGTCGGGGTACACCAGGCTCGACATCGTGATGTATCGCCAGTCGTATTCGGACGGATAACGCTCGTCTGCCATCCACATGCCGCACCAGAATGCGAGCACCCCAATGGACGCGCTGGTGCGTAATGCGGTCCGAGCGACCGCGGTCACTGGCCTCCGGTCCCGCGTCGGGCGTCGAAGACGATCTCGCCCGCGAGCAATGTGAGGCGGCACTTGAGCGACTTGAGCTCACCCGCCGCTACCGTGTAGGGGTCGCGGTCCCATACCGCAACATCGGCGTCCTTGCCGACCTCGAGCGAGCCGATGCGCTGCTCGAGGAACAACTGGGGCGCTGCCCAACGCGTGTAAGAGCGCATGGCGGTGGCGACGTCGACGGCCTCGGCGACTCCGAACGGATGCCGTCCATAAGTTCCGAGGAGCGGCTCGCGCTCGACCGAGGCCCATACCCCATAGCGCGCCGGAAGCGGCGTAACCGGTGCATCGGATCCGCCGCTGAAACGAATGCCGCGGGCGACGAAGGTCTTGAGAGGCACGAGCCGCAATGAGCGCTGCGCACCGAAGTTGCCGGCGTAGTTATCCCCGATCCACCACATGAATGGCGCCTGCACCTCGGGATAGCCCGCATCGTAGCGGTGCTCGAGCTGCGCCATCACACCGAGTGCATGCTCCGTTGGAAGGTTGGCGTGGATGATGGCGTGGCGCAAACCCATCGTCGGGGATTCCTGGAGCACGGCGGCGTAGGTGTCGACCACCCAGTCGATGGCGTGGTCGCCGATCGCATGAGTGCCCACGTGCACGCCGGCACGATGGAATAGTCGAACCATCTCCCGATACACATCGGGATTCTCGGCGGGGTAACCGTGGTTGCCGCGATCGACCCCGGTGAAGCCACGGTTCCAGTCCGCGTGCATCCAGGCGGTGCGGGCGCCGCCGCTGCCGTCCATGTAGATCTTCGCGCCGCAGGAAACGAGCCGGCCGTCGCCGAGCGAGGCGGGCGGTCTCGGGTGCTGCTCGATCTCGGCGAGGGCGGCGCGAGCGGATTCGAGCGTCGAGCCTGCGTGCCAGAGGACGCATACGTGGGCCCGAAGCGCACCCTGCTGGAGCAGCTGAGTGTAAGCGTCCCAAACGGGCCGGCCGATGTCGGGATCCTTGACCGCCGTCATGCCCTCACGATGCATGAGCTCGAGGCTCGCGAGGATGCCTGCGCGGAGCTGTGCCGGAGTCGGGGGCGGGATGTGCTCGATCACCTGGTCCATCGCCGCCGACTCCTTGAGCACGCCCGTCGGTTGGCGGTGCGCGTCCCGCTCGATGGTTGCGGCGGGCGGGTCGGGCGTATTTCGGTCGATGTGTGCCTGGCGCAGCGCAAGGGTGTTGGCGACGCCGTAGTGCCCGGTGGTATGCAGGAGCCAGACCGGATTTGCGGGCGAGACAGGGTCGAGGTCTGCGGCGGTGACATAGCGATGCTCGGCGAGCTTGCCCTCGTCCCAGCCATCGCCCTCCAGCCACTCGCCGGGCTTCAATCTCGCAACGGCGACCCGCACGCGGCCGACGACGTCCGCGACCGACCGGGCCTCGCTCAGGTCGACGTCATAGAGCGCGGCGAGCCCGGCGTCGCTGATGTGCGCGTGCGCATCGATGAGGCCCGGTGTCGCCGCGCGCCCTTCGAGGTCGATGCGCCGGGTGCCGCGCGTGGCGAGCGCCAGCATTTCGCGATCGGTACCGCGTGCGACGATGCGTCCGTGAGCGATCGCGAGGGCCTCGACCGTCGTGTCGGTGGAATCGACCGAGTGGATCCGTCCGTGGTACAGGACGAGGTCGGGCGAGGAGGCCCCGCTCCGCGGGAGATCGCCTGTGGCGGCACCCCACACAGCGGCCATCGCCAGAAGGCCACCGAGGGCGAGCAGGGTGCGCGATCTGAAGCGGATAATGGCTCGTCTCCCTGGCAGGCTAACTTGCGGTAGAGGGCTGTGGAAAGGCGGCCTCCAGAGTCTGCAGATCCTGCGGCGTGAGTGAGACCGAAAGCGCCGCGGCGTTTTCCTTGACGTGCTCGGGAGAGCCGGATTCCGGAATCGCGATGACGTTTCCCCCGCGGATGACCCAGGCCAGCGCGATCGCGGCGGCGGAGCAGCCATGCGCCGCGCCAAGCTCTCCCAAGGTATGGTCACCCACCACGAGGTTATGGTCTCCACCCAGCGGGGAATAGGCCATCACCGGCATATCGTGCTGCTTGCACCATGGCAGGAGCTCACGCTCGATGCGACGGTTGTGAAGACTGTAGGCAACCTGATTGGTGGCGCAGCGACGACCGTCTGGAACACGGAACAAATCCTCCATCTGGCTCACGTTGAAGTTGGAGACGCCCCATGCGCGGATTTTCCGCGCCGCGCGCAACTGTTCGAATGCGGTCACCACACCGGGGAATTGCGAGCTCGAGACCGGCCAATGCAGCAGATAGAGATCGAGATAGTCCGTGCCGAGGCGCCCGAGGCTCGCTGCGCAGGCCCGCGCGATGCCATCTCCGGAGACTTCGTCGCCCTCGACCTTGGAGACCAGGAATATGCGCTCGCGGGCGCCGGCGAGCACGTGACTGATGAGCTGTTCGGAACGGCCGCTCCCGTAGTTTCCGGAAGTGTCGATCAATGTCATGCCGAGCGAGAGGCCGGTGCGCAGCGCATCTTCCTCGACACTTTCGGGATGCCTTCCCTGGCCGAGATGCCAGCAGCCCTGACCGAGCGCGGTCACTGCCGTGCCGTCCGGAAGTCGTACGGTCCGCCGAAGAGCATCCGTGGCCGCACCGGTGGCAGCAAGAGCGGGGGCACTCAGCTGCAGCGCGCCCGCTGCGCCCAGGATCGGCAGCGACAAGCCGAGGCCCGCGCAACGCGTATTGAATTGACGTCGGCTGAGCAGGCGCGCGTTCATCGGTTGGTCTCCTTCCGGTGATGCGAATCGAAAGCTACGTCCCGCGCCGCAGTCGCTTCCAGATATCCGCCGTCAGCGGCTCGGGCAGCCCCGACTCCGCCATGATCCTGGAGCTCTCGGCCTCGATCACGACGTTCTCTTCCAGGAGCACGCTCAGCGTACCAAGCAACTCGCCACCGTGCAGTGCGAGCCGCAGTGCCCGGTCCTCCGGCAGCGCAGGCTCGACTGCGGCGGGATCGAGCGCCGCAACCAGGCGTTCCGAGCTGTTCCAGTCGCGCGCGATGCGCTGAGCCATTACCGGGCCGAGCGCGCTGAGCAGCCGAACGCAGAGCGAAGGGCTCGGCCGAAGCTCAGGCAGGCGGGCGTACTGTTCGAGCGTTGCACGATAGACCGCGAGCGGACCGAGGGCCGAGAGCAACGCGAGCAGCTGTGCCTCGAACCGATCCTCATGACGAAAGTGCATGGCGACGCGCTCGGCTGCGGCAGAGGCTCTGGCCGAGCGCTCCCAGAGCAGCGGTGCGAAGCGCGGAAAATTCTGGCCGGTCGCACGGAAAATCGGCCGCATGAGCGCCGTCGCGATGAGGCCCTGCAGCCCGTCGACGCCGCACACCACGATTGCGCGCTGCACGGTCTCCACCGGATCCGGAGTGATGCGGTAGTAGCTGCTGTTGGCGAGTCGCAGCACATCACCTGCTAGGACCGGGTCCTGCGAGATGATCGTCGCGAGCGAGGCGGGTCCTGCCTCCACGTCGCGCGAGGCCCGCAGCAGTTGCGGAATCAACGCGGGTCGTCGCGGCAGGTAGCCGGGGTCGAGCTGCACGGCTTGCAGCGCCTCCTCGACCGCCGTGTACACCGGTGCATGCTCCGCTGCGGGTCCCCCGAGGGGGGTTGCGGCGCCGAAGGCGTGTCGCCACAGTCGCTCCGCGACTTCCGCACTGGCGGCTCGCAGCGCCGTCACCGAGCCTTGCGCGGCTTCACCGGCCACCGTGACCGCAACGTCTGCCGTACCCGGTGGCGAGGCGCGCGGTGCAGCGGGCGTCACGCCTCGGCCCGTCCGGCGGAGCACACCGCGGAGCGCGTATCCTCCTGCGAGCGCCACTGCCACCGCGAGCAGCACGATCGTGAGCGTCATCTGCGCATCCTACTCGTTCGCTATGACGGCAGGATGGGCTGCAGTGGTGCGCGGCGCTGTGAGGCTCGACCCAGCAGATAGTAGAGAACGCCCGGCACCAACAGTCCGACGATCCACGAGATGTCGACACCACCGAGCGGGTCGACCAGCGGTCCGGTGTAGAAGGCCGTGTCGAGAAAGGGAATCTGCACGAGGATGCCGACGAGGTAAATGACGATGCCGGTCATGTTCCAGCGACCATAGCGTCCGTTGGGGTCGGAGAGCGCCGGCACGTCGTAGCGTGAGCGGGTGAAACAATAGTAGTCCACCAGATTGATGGCGCTCCAGGGTGTGAAAACCGCGAGCAGGCAGAGGATGAACGCTTCGAAAGCCTTGAGGAAGCTGTGCCGGCCTGTCAGGGCGAGCAGTGCCGAGATGGCGACCATCGCGATGATATATATGAAACGATGACTGGCGGGGAGGCGCAACCCGCGCCGGAACGCGCTGACCATGGTCGCCATCGACATGAAGCTGCCGTACGCGTTCAGCGAAGTCACCGTGACCTTGCCGAAGGCGATGCCGAGGTAGAGCAGACTCGCGGCCAATCCGGTGGAGCCGAGGCCGACGATGTATGCAACCTCGTGATGCTCGAATTGCGCGCCAGCGAGCGCCGCAGCGAACACCCCGAACGTCATGGATACCTGCGAGCCGATGAGGGAGCCGAGGCCCACCGCGACGAATACGCGCAGCACCGGGGTATCGCGCGGCAGGTAACGCGAATAATCCGCCACATAGGGACCGAAGGCGATCTGCCAGGACGCCGACAGAGACATCGCCAGGAGGAACTGGCTGAGCGAGAAGTGGCGCTTGGCCAAAAGGGCCGCCACATCGTGGGTCGCGAACAGCCTGCCAAACATATAGATGAATACGACCACGCCCACGACGCTGGCCACGCGGCCGAGCCCGTGGATGACCCGATAACCGAACAGGGTCACGACCACGATCAGGCAGGCGAAGATGACGATACCGGCGGCCTCGCCGACACCGAGCAGCTGCGAGGTGGCTTGTCCGGCCAGCACGCAGCCGCTGGCGGAAAAGCCGATGTACATCAGGCAAACCGCCACGATGGGCAGGATCGCCCCGTAGACGCCGAACTGCACGCGCGAGGAGATCATCTGCGGCAGTCCGAGCTGCGGGCCCTGCGCGGCGTGCAACGCCATCACGGCGCCCCCGATCACCTGCCCGACGAGGAGTGCGACCAGCGACCACAGCACGTCACCGCCGAATACCACGGCCAGCGCTCCGGTGACGATCGCCGTGATCTGAAGATTAGCCGC
>Ga0307476_10001816_pt1 | contig 12897 bp, 11 predicted proteins | sample atmos_gasesECM2C_2_FD_203314 | JGI IMG/M metagenome (GOLD analysis project Ga0307476, IMG submission 203314) | Hardwood forest soil microbial communities from Morgan-Monroe State Forest, Indiana, United States - atmos_gasesECM2C_05 | ecosystem: Environmental > Terrestrial > Soil > Temperate... | reverse complement strand
CCTCGCCACCAGCTATGTAGATCCTGCGGCCGTCTGTGCCCGTCGCGCCGCCGCTGCGGGGCGTCGGCATCCGTTCTTTCGGAGCACTCCACATATCACTTACGGGGCTGTACTCCTCCACCACATCCGTGTTGGTAGCAGACAGGATGAAGGCGTGGCCGGTGCGGCCGCCGATGACGTAGATCTTGCCGTTCACCGCGGCGGCGTACGCGTGATTCCGCGCCACCGACATCGGCCTGCGGCTCTCCCACTTGTTCGTGGCAGGGTCAAAAACCTCGTTAGTGGTGAGAACCAGAGATGGACCGAAGAACGTGAAGTATGGATCCTTGGAACCTGCTACCGTGGTTGCGCCGCCGATGACGTAAATCTTGCCGGCGACTTCAACCGCCACGGCAGCGCCGCGTTTCGTCGGTACCGGAGCCAGCGACTTCCATGAGTCGGCCGCCGGATCGTACTCCCACGTGTCGGCGATGGGTTCCCACGCGCCGCCGGTCGGGATCTGGGTGTCCTTTGAAGGCACGAAACCGCCGATCACATAAATTTTTCCGTTGGCAGCGGCTAAGGCGGCATGGTGGGCCAACCGCGGCATCCCTTTTTTCTCAGTCCATTTGTCGATAGCCGGGTCGTACTCGTAGTTGAGACCCGCAGCCTTACCTTCATCCCAGCCACCGATCACGTACATTTTGCCGTTGAGGGCAACACCATAAAGTTCTTCATCCGGATACGGGAATGGTGCAGCCTTCTTCCAGGGGTTTATTGGCATCTGAGCCAGCGCGGCGGTGCAGAAAACCAGGCTGGCGAACAGGGCAAGCAGTGCAGTTCGTCGTTGTAGCACTTTTGACATACAGTCTCCTTATTGAGTGTTGAATAGAAATCAGGTTCTTATCTCGATGGCATTCTGAAGATCAGGCCAAACATTAAGTAGCGGAGGTCTTTGATACCGTTTGTGTTTTCCCACATGTAGGAGGGCTGAAACGACACATGCTTCTCGATGGGCACTGTGACGCCAGTCCATGCTCGGTTTTTCGTCCACCCGCTTCCCTGGTCGTAAAAGGCTTCATAGGACGCGAAAGGTTTCCAGATGTGGCCCCCAACCGCTAGGGGATATGCGACTGCAATCCGATTGCGATAGCGGTTGATCTCTTTTTCTGGAAGAGACTTTCCGCCGTACATGTATGTTGGAAGAAACCTTCTGACATACATGTTGCGCTCGGAGATTTCAAACTTGTGGACCGAGAACATAACCGTCCCGTCGATCCGAAATTGGTGCTCCTCGACAGTGCGAGTAAATCCTCCCGAATGATTCGCGAGTTCATTAAGCCCGTCTGCAGGAACCGAGTAATACAGATAGCTTGGAGTGATCGACAGAAACCTTGTCGCGCGGAAAGTGGCGTCAAACTGTGCTGACGGTGCTTTCAATTCGCCGATGTAAAAGCCGTAGAATTTAAGATCGATCCGCTGTTGCACAGGGGCAATCAACTCTGCCCAGCCCGTGGGCGCAACTACCGAGCCGCTTCCGCGTCCAGTCGGTACGTCTACTTCTTGGGCAATGCATCGCCCGCCAAGAAAAACGAGCCATAACACCAGAAAAGTTGGCACTAGATGCAGCACAAATTTTGTGAATCCTCGCATGGCTTCTCCTAGCCCGGATGCGTAATGTCAACGCGCCCGATTGATTGCGAACCTTCATGAGGACCTGTGGTGGTGGACAGAATTGCCACCGCATTGATCCTGCTCACAACCGGATGTAATTTCGGGTTACATTCCAGATGTGACGTGAATCACAAAGGCAATCGACGCGCCAAAGCCAAGCGCGCGTTAAATGCTGAATTTTCTGTGGTTCGTACGATGGACCTATGACCTTCCAACGGCAACTGCCCATATCAGGGCAGCAGAATCCGGGCGGCACACGCTGATTACGCGGGGGAAGGCGGTATACGAGTGGCAGACACTAACAAAGGCGAAGAAAATGTTCGGCAACGAGCCGGGTGACTGTATTTGGCGATGTTGGATAATGACTGCGCTGCAAGAAGCTGGCGGAGAGCTTATTCTCCTCCTGGCCATTCAAGCTGATCATCCTCGCGGGCGAGCTCACCAAGTCAACTTCACAGCCCACGCACTCGTTTGTTGACCTTTGCTCGCTAATTGAGAGAGCACGTTTGAGTCTCATTGGACCAGGTGCCATAATACGTGGTGTTTTTCGGCACCCACATGCGGAAGATAGTTCCTCGCCGCTTTAACTGGCCCGACAACACCCTTGCGGTCATCTTGTCCGTTTTTCTGTCCTACGTGTCGTTCGGTACAGCCCCGGTTCAGGCCCTCGATCCGAACAAACGGCTCACTCAGTACATGCATACATCCTGGCGCACTCAGGATGGTTCTGCCCCCTCCGGCATGTACACGATTGCGCAAACTTCCGATGGTTTTCTTTGGTTCCTCTCTTCTCACGGCGATATCTACAGGTTCGACGGTGTCCAGTTTCGCCCTTGGCGTCTGCCCGCTGACGCGGCTTCCATAGGCCGAATTCGGAATATGGTGGGCGATAAGCTAGGTGGGCTTTGGGCACTCGGTGCGTCGGGGATCGCTTACCTTAAAGGCGGGAACGTCATCGCTCGCTTTGAACTAGAGGGGCTGATGCCCAATGCGAGCAATTTAAGCCAAGACGCAGATGGCTCGCTGTGGGTCGTGCGAGGCGAAAATGGCATTTCAGATCCCGTCTGCCATGTTACCCAAAGTGCGATCAAATGTTTCGGAAAGGCCGATGGAATTCCTGATTCTCCCATCGATGCGATAGTAGAGGACGGGAGAGGTGGATTTTGGCTCGGGGGACAGGCCGCCCTTATCCACTGGCATGCCGGTGTGTCGGAGATGTACCCGATTGCAGGCCTGAGATCCAATGCAGGAGCCCCAGGGATAATAAGCCTGGCGCGTGGGCCCGACGGTTCCGTTTGGGTCGGCATAATTTCTAGAGGGCAGGGGCTAGGACTTGCAAGATTTGACCACGGCTCCGTCAGGTCGTTCGTGACGCAGACTTTCGATGGCAGTAAGTTCGGCATCTTCGCCCTGCACTTCGACCGCGCGGGCAATCTCTGGGTCGGCAGTGATAACGACGGAATCTTTCGTGTCCATGGAAACGCTGTCGACCATTACGCGAAGACGGAAGGCTTGTCCAGCGATTTCGTCCGCACTCTGTTTGAAGATCGGGAAGGCATTGTCTGGGCCGCCACTAACAATGGTGCCGACAAGTTCCACGATCCGCGCATCACGACCTTCTCAGCCGTGGAGGGCTTGGCAAAAGACTGGGCGGTAGGTGTTTCCGCGAGCGGAGATGGCACGATCTGGGTTGCCAATGCTGAGTCGCTCGATCACATTGAGAAAAATGGGGCGATCTCATCGATTCAAACCGGAAAGGGCCTTCCAGGAAGCCAGGTCTCTTCTTTATTGGAAGACCATGCAGGAAACGCGTGGGTCGGAGTGGATGACGGGCTCTATGTATTCAAGAATGGCCATTTTCGCCGTCTGCCCGAACCGAATCATCGGCCACTTGGATTAGTCTTTGAATTGATCGAGGACGTCGACGGAAATATTTGGGCAGAGTGCGCGACCGGAAATCTCGTACGTATCCGTGATTTCCAGGTGCAACAAGAATTTTCGCGATCACAAATTCCCACCGGCCGCCTGGCCCCGGATCCGCAGGGAGGAATTTGGATTGGCACTCGCACCGAGGACTTTCTTCTGTTTCGCGATGGTGTTCTGAAAAAGTTTCCGGTGGGTTCTAAAGCGAACCCTTGGACCAATCAGATAATTGTTGAGGCAGACGGATCTGTGGTGGCCGCCTTCGACGACGGGCTCGTCGGATTGCGACAAGGCAAAGTGCAGCGTATGACAACGAAAAATGGTCTGCCCTGTGATGGCATCTTTTCTTTCATAGAGGACAAGGAGAAGCGCTGGTGGCTCAATACTCAGTGTGGCATTGTCGAGTTTTCAGACTCGGAGCTCCAGCGATGGTGGGCCAGCCCGGGAACCACAATCCAGGTACGTTTTTACGACGTACTGGACGGAGCCCGTCCATCCACGCGACCACCCTTCAAATCAGCGGCGACCTCGTCAGATGGGCGCGTGTGGTTTGTGAACTCGGGTGTCGTTCAGATGGTGGATCTCTCTAGTCTGGCGGAAAAAGGGCTACCGGCGGAGACCTACATTCAGTCAGTCGTCGCTGACCGAAAGGAATTTGCCGCAACTGACAAGCTCAAGCTTGGCCCACGACTGCGTGACTTGCAGATCGATTACACTTCACCCACGTTTCTGGTTCCACAAAAAGTGAGGTTCCGTTATCGGCTCGACGACTATGACCGTGATTGGCACGAGGCTGGCACGCGTCGGCAAGCGTTCTACACGGATTTGCCTCCCGGGAAGTACACGTTTCGCGTGACCGCAGCGAATAGTGATGGCGTTTGGAACGAAACCTCCGCCAAGCTGGATTTCTCCGTCGCTCCCGCGTACTACCAAGCAAATTGGTTTCGCGCCCTCTGCGCGACTGTCTGTTTGGCATTGCTGTGGGCAGCCTACCAGTTCCGTGTCCGGCAACTGCATCATCAGTTCGACGTGACGTTGGAGGCGCGAGTCAGCGAGCGCACACGGATTGCGCGAGAGCTTCATGACTCACTGCTGCAAAGTTTCCACGGTTTGCTGCTCCGCTTCCAAACCGTGTTCCAGTTGCTACCAGAGCGCCCTATGGAGGCAAAAGAGAAGCTAGGAAGCGCCATCGAGCAGACTGCCGACGCGATTACTGAAGGCCGGGACGCAGTGCAGGGATTGCGCGATTCCACAGTGCAAGGCAACGATCTGGCGCTGGCCATCAGCACCCTCGGAGAGGAGTTGGCAGCTGACTTAACCAATCACCGACCTGCATTCCGCGTAGCGGTTGAAGGCGAGTCACGGAACCTGCACCCCATTCTTCGTGATGAGATCTACAAAATTGCTGCCGAAGCGCTGCGGAACGTCTTTCGCCATTCTCAGGCACGGCACATCGAAGTTGAAATCCGTTATGACAATGAGCAATTCCGACTACGGGTGCGGGATGATGGAAGGGGCATTGATCCAGCGATTCTTTCTAACCAAGGTAGTGAAGGACACTACGGCTTGCCCGGTATGCGGGAACGTGCCACTCTCATGGGAGGTAAGCTAGTGGTGTGGAGCGAAGTCGATGCGGGCACGGAAGTGGAACTGCGCTTTCCGGCCAGGATCGCCTACGCGGCAGCACAGAGAGGTTCGTGGTTTTCACGCAAGGCGAAGGCGTGAAGCAGGATCTCATGAACGCCGGTAGCTCGCAAATTCGAATTCTGGCGGTTGACGACCATCCAATCGTGCGCCAGGGGATCGCCGGTCTGATTGGCATTCAGACCGATATGGTTTTGGTAGGCGAGGCATCCAACGGACGTGATGCCATTCAGCAATTCCGGACGCACCATCCCGACGTCACGCTCATGGACTTACAGATGCCGGAAATGAACGGTATCGATGCGCTCATTGCGATTCACAACGAATGTCCGGGCGCAAAAGTGATTGTACTGACGACTTACGTGGGCGATACGCAAATTCTGCGTGCACTTAAGGCTGGTGCTCAGGCATACCTCCTCAAAAATACATTGCACAAGGAACTACTCGATACAATCCGGGCGGTCCATGCGGGAAAGAAGACCCTCTCGCCGGAAGCGTCGTTCCAAGTGGCCGAGCATGCGACAGATGATGCACTGACACCAGCAGAGATCCTTGTCTTGAGAATGATTGCCGCTGGAAATGCAAACAAGCAGATTGCGGATCAGCTATCGATCACGGAGGAAACCGTTAAAAGCCGAGTCAAGAACATTCTTTCTAAACTAGGTGCCAACGATCGGACGCACGCCGCAATGATTGGCCTGAAGAGAGGAATCATCGAGCTGTAGTTGCCACCCCCTTGGCCGCCCGCCTCAGAAAATTCAGTACTCTAACGAGTGACGATTAAATCTCTTCTTGGGGTTTCGATCGGCCCCGGAATCGGAGGAGTCTAGTTATGTACTGAAAGGTGCGTAATTGCGACGGCTGTATTCCACATTTGCTGGCGGTTGGCCCGGCGCAGGGTTGCTCCTCATGCGCGTGGTCGTTGGCTCCGTGCTGATTGTGCGCGCGGCCTTGAGGCTGTGGAGCGATCTACCGCCGATGAATGTGACAATTCCTGCTGCGCTCTTGATGGGAGCGGGATTGCTGCTAATTGCAGGTTTATGGACTCCAATCGTGGGAACCTCTATAGCATTGATTGAAATCTGGAAGATACTTACCGTGCCCGGCGACAAATGGCTGTGGTTGCTGTTAGGAACTGCCGCTGCCGCTCTCGCAATGTTGGGACCGGGTTTCTGGTCCATCGATGCTCGCCTGTTCGGGTGGAAGCGCATCGAAGCTCCGCCCCGCAAAACAAGCTCTGACTCTCGCTAAGAATCCCATTTATCACGAATTCTTGCCCCAGAAGAGGGTGACATTCGTCCCCCCAAGAGTCTTCGATTTACCCCGATGTGGGGCTGCCTGCAAACAGAACTCGGGTGACAATGGCTGCGTCATCACGGCAACAGGTGCAAGGTCGGGAGGCGCTTATGTGGAAGATCACGACTCGCGGTTTCACACTACACGAAGTCCTAATCATGGCTGCAACAAATGTTGCATCCGCCCTGCTAGCGACCGACAAAAGCGAGCGAACGACTGGCACAGTCCCGCGCACCGAGATTCAACAGGCTCCAGGAGAAATGTCATGGCAAAGGTGATTGAGTTTTACATACCGAAGAACTTTCGGAAAGCGTTGAGGACGGCGGCTCCGTCGCAATTCGGGAAAATAATCGAGTTTTGCCCGCAGACGAAGAGATCAGCTTAACTGTTCGCAAAGCAGTGGAAGTGTAAAGGTATCGGAGGAGACTATGGGCGCGACTGTTGCTTTCACCGACCTCGGTAGCCCCGCCGGAGCGGGTTTTCCCATCATCAGCGATCTCGCAGACCAGCACGTGCATCTGGAAACAGAAATTAGTCCCGACCACTGCTTCGAGGATATCGTCGGCAGGAGCCCAGCCCTCCAGAGAGTGCTTGACCAGGTGGCGATTGTAGCCCCCACCGGTTCCACGGTCCTGCTTCATGGAGAAACAGGAACGGGAAAGGAGCTGATTGCGCGGGCGATCCACAGGCTCAGCTCTCGGCGCGGGCGCGCCCTTGTTCGCATGAACTGCGCGGCCATTCCCTCGGGACTGTTGGAAAGCGAACTGTTTGGTCATGAGAAGGGAGCCTTTACCGGCGCCTTGCTGCAAAGAAAGGGTCGATTCGAGCTGGCGGATGGAGGCTCGTTGTTTCTGGATGAGATCGGCGACATCAGCTTGGAGCTGCAGCCGAAACTCTTGCGTGCTATCCAGGAGCAGGAGTTCGAGCGTTTGGGAAGCGCAAGGACAATCCAGGTCAACGTGCGGATGATTGCCGCGACGCATCGGGACCTCGCAGCCATGATCCGCGAGCACGAGTTCCGCGAGGATCTTTTTTACCGCTTCAACGTTTTCCCGATCGAGATCCCGCCTTTGCGGGAACGCCGCGAAGACATTCTTCCGCTCGTGAATCATTTCGTGGCAAAGTTTGCGGAGCGGATGGGTAAGGACATCAGATTCATCTCTCGAAATGCCATGGACGCGCTCACGAATGCGCCGTGGAAAGGTAATGTTCGAGAGCTGGGAAATTTCATGGAGCGTTGCGTGATTCTAACGCAAGGAAACGAATTGAATGTGCCGCATCTAGAGGTGAAGGATGCTGCAGGGCGAAAGGTAGCACCGGTCGCATCATCGTTCCGGGAAGCTGAGCGGCGCGTGATTATCGATGCTTTGAGCGACGCGTCCGGAAGGATTGCCGGGAAAGGCGGGGCGGCTGAGCGCCTCGGACTTAAGAGAACAACTCTTCAGAACAAGATGCGTCGGCTGAGTATCGGCCGCGGTGATTATTCGGCTGACCAGTACACAAGTCGGATGGATGGCCCCCAAGCAACGTCCTGACGACATTCGGTTTAGCACAAATACGAGCATGGCACGCAAAGCCGTAAGCTGATTAAACAATTGTGCGCGACTCTTCGCTGCAGACAGCATGGTCCCATGCACATTGCGTTTCCTCGCCTGACGTGCGACTTTCGGGGTCTCGCCCGCCCTCTGTCGCCGCTTTCCGGGAACGCTCTGACCGCGCACCCGTCGGATGGAAAAGGAACTGATGAAGGTTTGGGACAGTAGCGCGCTTGATCGGCTTCTAACATTTAGCGAAGCCTTGGCATTCTTCACAAGGCAGGCAGATAGAATCCCCGGCTCCGTGAAACTGCCACGGGTGGGGCATCCCGTGTCGTGCTAGAGTACGGCTGGGCCAGCCTGCTCGATGTTTTTGGTTATTTTCTGCTTGTGCTGATCGGAGTAGAACTTCTAGAGACGCTTAGATCGTACATGAAGAAAGACGCGATTCATGTGCGAGTCGTGCTCGAAGTAGCCCTCATCGCCATGGCGCGCAAGGCGATTATTGCGGAACCGGTAACGTGCCGGTATTGACCTCGGTTGGTTTAGCGGCGCTAATTCTGGCCTTGGGGGTCGCCTTTTACTTTGAGCGGCGGACAGAAGATAAAGAGTAAGATCTAGCTGTCCTACCGCGAACCGGCAATCGTCAGCCGTGTCTGCCTCGCAGTGTACTGCTAAAAATCCCGCCTTCATTAATCATCTCGAAAAATTGGGACAAAAACTGGGGACTGGGGTCCCAGTTTTCATGTAACAGGAACGCGACGATTTCGCTGTGACCGATGAACATGCCAGGGAGAGTTCGCGGCAGCCCACCCGTGAAACGGCCACGAGTGGGGCATCGCGCGGGCGTGCGCTGAGGAAGAACGAAGGGAGCCAGATTCGCTCCCTTGCGACTTCCGATTTGCGAAGCCTGACTACGGTGTTCCCGACGGCGCTCCGGCGATGTCCCATGAGAATGCGAGGAACGAGGACGAAGTGAGGTCGATGGCAGGCTCAACCGTCGAGTAGGATTGAACGTTGTCTTTGTAAATGGCACCGTTTCCGTTGAATGCCGCGAACTGGTCGACGCCATTCGGAGGGCAGGCCACCATGTTGGTGAGTGTGCCTTTGGCGGCGAAGGAGTTCGGACCTTCCACGGCCGACACCCTCTAGTGAATGGTTTTAATGAAACGTATGAATTGTGCTTATCGGGAGCAGTCCTGTCAATAGGTAGAATCCCCGACTAGAGAGACTTTAGGCTCCAGTCAGAGCTGACGATCCTTGATTCCCGCAATTCGGGCGTATACTGGCTCCCGTTTTAATAAGAAGACAACCGAGTCAGTGGAAGAGCAAAGGTTGGTGTCCAATCCAAGCGGTTGACGTCTGCGAGGAGCCGTGAACATTCCACAAAGTGTTTTAGCCTTCTTGTTTCTGCTGTCAACTCTATCCAGCTTCGCCCAAACCGGGATCACGTCCTATCGTTTAGGTGACAATACCGGCGAGGATTGGGAGCCCGCGATTTTGGCCGACGGAAATTATGTCTACGCGTTTTGGCCACACTATCTGCCGACAACCTATAAAGACTCTTCAGGCGCTATCTGCATGCCCTTCAAAGGCGCGGGCAAAAAAACGACGAGCTCTTACATGTACTTTCAATCCTCGAGCGACGGGGGGGCGACTTGGAGCGCAGTCTCAATTCCGCGTTGCCCGGTCCAGGGCAACGACGTGGATGCTCAACTGGCACTGGGCGCAAATCACCGTATCTACGCCAGCTACATGGATGGAAACACCCAGTACACGCCGATTGAGGCGATCTACTCCGATGATCATGGCGTCACCTGGAGCACTCCAGTGGATGTGACCAACGCCGGCCGGGGCGACAAAGACATGTTGCTCGTGGACAAGAACAACAACGTAATGGTGGCATTTGAAAACGGCGGCAAGCAGCACGTCAGCGTGAGTACAGACGGCGGTGCAACTTTTGCATCGCAGCAAGTGAATGTCGCGTCGAGCGGCGTAGCGCTGGCGACGGGTGCCGTTCTCGACACTCAAGGCAACGCCTATTTTGCCTGGTCCGGGACCACGAATAACGGTACTGGCCCGACTACGTTTTACATGCAGCGCTCCAACAATCTCTTTTCCACCTATTCCGTCTCCGCCGTAGATGAAAGTGAAGGAGGTCCTCAGGTCACGGGCGCGGGATGGGACTACTGGGGTGGATCGATCCAGATCGGCATCCAGCCCAAGGCCCCGCCCGCCAACGATCGCTTGATCGCAACCTACAACGCGGGGGCAGGATCGTCGGGAGCGCCGGAGCGGATCTATACAAAGTACTCCGACACGCTGGGCGCGAGCTGGAATATTCCCTTCAACTCGTCGTCCTGGCCGAACGGAGCGCAATTATCGCTTGCGCCGAGCGGCGTCTGGCATGGCTTTCCATCGGTTGCGGGAACGTCTTCGATCGTGAAGGTGATCTGGATGGATAACCGGGCGTCAACAGGCGGCAACTACACATGCCGGAGCTCAAGCGCGACGGGTGAGTGCGGCATCTGGAATGTTTACCAACGGACCAGCGCCGACGGAGCCACAAACTGGAGCGCTGAAACCAGCATGATTCAAGCCACGCCCTATCGCGACTATCAGACGGCCGCCGGTTTCGATCACCCCTACGGAGACTACACCGAGACTGTGACCGATGGAGCAGGAAACTTCTATGGCATATGGGCTGAGGCTGAGTCGAAGGCTGGAACCGGAGATGTCTATTACGCCAAGTTCTGAAAGTTAGCCAATTCGCAGTCTTGCAAAAAGCGTGCGAGTGGGGCCAGCTGTAGATTATCAAGACGTTGTACCCATTGAAACCGGACCGATCAGGCCTAGTTCTGGCACCGAGCCGTGCAAAAGGCGGCGCGATAAGTCCCCGCCTTGCAAATCGTTACAGCCGATTTGCACTTTCGCACCGCTCCTGCGGCGACGGCGTTCGTAGGGTCTGGGAAGGGGAACAACGTGTTGAAAGATCACAGCCAGCCCCGGCGCCAGCGAATGCTCGATTATCTGTGTCCGCCGCAGGCCTGCATTCGATTCGATCCTGATTCTAATCTCAGCGACCCACCATGCAGCATTTGAGCGCACCGAAATATTCGAGGTCGATACAAAACCGTAGAGGTCCGGGTTTTATTTGATCCCCAAAATGGCGGGTGGAACGGGGTTCACCTGAAAGGGTAATTCCAGGCGTTCTCATTTTCCGTACCAGATCAATTTGGGATGTTTCTTTGGAAATTCAATTACTTCCGGCGCGCATCAAGACTCCACGGCCCTGCTCCGAACTGCGAGATGAGCAGCGCACCGCCCAGCATCGATACGTTTCTCATAAAAGTGGCCAACTGTAACTGGTACTTCAAGGGATCGCTGATGACCCAGAACTTGTGCATCATGGGAGTGACGCCGATCAGAAACAGAGCGATTAGCCAGGCGCCAATTTTGGCGCGGTAGCCGAGCAGAATGGAAAGCCCTCCGGCAAGCGCGAGCAAGCCCGCGATGGGCACGGCGATCGACGCCATGGGTACGCCTTGCGACACCGCGAAGGCGACGGCCTGGCCCAATAAGAGTCGCGGTCCAGCATTCACAAAGATCAGCACGAACAGGATGCGGCCCAAAAGAACGATAGGCCCCGACGCGGCTGGAAACGTTGCTTGCGACCCGGCGGAAGTCGTAGAGGAAAGAGTTGAACTGCTGACAAACATTTTAGTTCTCCTTAAGGACTTAAAAGTAACCTAGCTGTAATATGACACGCAAGACAATCCTCGGCGAACGCTTTCCCCTTATGCCATCGGGGGCTGGCTGTGATCTTTCAACACGTTGTCCATTCGACCAAAACCAGAGAAGCTGATTGTGCTGAAGCAATCTCTTCCGAGGAAAGATCGAATGGACATCCACAAGAATGCCCGACTTACCCTGCGCAGTCGAGAAGATTTGGTACGTCGTGTTTCTCGGGGAGTGACGTTGAAGCGGGCCGCGGCCCGCTTCAACGTCACTGCTAAAACCGCCGCCAAGTGGGTTCACCGCTATCGCGCCGTGGGAGCGATGGGTCTGCTCGACCGCTCCTCCCGTCCGCGCCGCAGCCCGCGTAAAACCTCTTTGCCGTTGACGGCTCAGGTCATCGAACTGCGCCGCCAACTTCGTCCCGCTTACCAGATCGCGCAGGCCACTCGCCTCAGCGCCGCCACCGTCAGCCGCATTCTGCAGCGCGCTCATCTCAATCGCTGGCGACATCTGCATCCCGCTCCGCCGGTCGTGCGCTACGAACACGCTGCTCCCGGCGATCTGCTCCACCTCGACATCAAAGGCATGACCCGTTATCAGCAGGTCTCCATTCGCGGCGACGGTCGCCGCCGCGGCCGCCCTCAGTTCGCTGGCTGGCAGGCTCTGCACGTCGCCATCGACGACCACTCCCGCCTCGCCTTCTCCCGCATGCTGCCCAATCAGAGAACCGAAACCGCCATCGCCTTCCTGCATGATGCCCTAGCTTTCTACGCCCAGCGCGGCATCCGCATTCGCCGCCTGCTCACCGACAACGGCAGTTGCTATCGCTCGCATCAGTTTCGTGCGGCCTGCGCTCAGTTCGGTATTCACCACCGCTTCACGCGTCCTTACACGCCGCGCACCAACGGCAAAGCTGAACGCTTTATTCAAACCGCCTTGCGTGAGTGGGCTTACGTGCGCCACTACCGCGACTCATTCGAACGCGATGGCCAACTCGCTTCCTGGCTCGACTACTACAACTTTCGCCGTCCGCATGGTAGCCTCGGTTACGCTCCACCAGTCAGTCGTGCTCCGGTTTTCCTAGGTACAACGTCTTGAGAGATCACAG
>Ga0307476_10001815_pt1 | contig 12901 bp, 9 predicted proteins | sample atmos_gasesECM2C_2_FD_203314 | JGI IMG/M metagenome (GOLD analysis project Ga0307476, IMG submission 203314) | Hardwood forest soil microbial communities from Morgan-Monroe State Forest, Indiana, United States - atmos_gasesECM2C_05 | ecosystem: Environmental > Terrestrial > Soil > Temperate... | reverse complement strand
CCAATCGATTTTGGCAAACTGCGGCGGAATCTCGGTCAGAACGTCGGCCCCTTTGGCTTCGGCCAGACGCTTGGCCAGCGTCTGGCTGTCAAGCTGGTCGGGAAGGGTCAGGTGGACCGGCTGGGCGGCCTCGTAATCGACGCTCAGCATGGTGGTTCGGCCGCCGTGAACGCGGATAAGAAAATCGTTGCTGCCGCCCTGGAGCGTCAGGTCGATGCGGTCGTCGGCGCGGTGAAAGTTTCGGCCGGCCCAGTTGTCCCAGACCTGGCGGCCGTTTTGCCAGATGCGCACCTGCTGCTGCGAGCCGATCCACAGCACGGCTGGCTGTGATTTGGCGCTTTCCATGCGGAAATAGGCGTAAAACGAGCAGTCAGACATCGGCCGCAGGAGCCGGTCGAAGCGGAAGGCGTCTCCCTGCTGCGAGAGACGCTTCCACGAAACCGACTGCGTGCCGACAGCATATTGAGCGGCGAGGTCGATGGGTCCCTGCTCGGGCGGCTGGCTCAGTTCGAACATGCGGCGCTGATCGGGAAATGGCCCGGCAAGCCACGCCTCGGTAACGGCCTGGCGCGGGCCCAATGATGCCGGGCGATATTCACGCTGAATCTGCGCCAGCCGCGGCTGGGTACGCGGGTCATTGAGAAGATTGAGGAAAAACGCGGCTTCAAAACGGACCTGTTTGTCCGGATCGCCAAGCAGATGTTCGAGCACGGCAAAGAGTTGTTCCTGCTGGTCGGTGTGCCGTGCCTGTTTCCACCACTGGGCCATCGTGTAATTGCCGACGCGCCCGAGCTTGCGCAAATCAACCGGCGGGCTTTGATAAAAAGTCGTGATGGTGTAGCTAAAGGCCTGGGCCTGATCGTCGAGCTTGAGATCATCAGGCACCGGGCCAAACGTCGGCGGCATGGTCAGGCGGAAGCCGGCGGCCAGCAGACCGGCCAACCGCGTCGCGGCGTCAGGCGATTGGCACAACGACTGAATCTGTGGCAGCGGCGCATTTTGGGCGATCAGCATCGTCGCCGCCTGGCGAAGATAGCTGTCACCGCTGCGGGCCGGGCCGTCCAGGATTGCCGGGGGGATCGACGCAGGGCGATCGAAATACGCCAGGATGCCGGCGAGCTGAATTCGCGGGTCTTTATCGTTGAGGGCCTTGAGGAAGAGGTGGTCGATCGCGCCGGCCGTGGGAAAGGCGGCCAAGGCGTTGATTGCCTGGAGACGCGTGTCGGCATCCGGAGATGTTGAGAGAGCCTCGAGCGCGTGGCCACTGTCCGGGCTCGAGCTCGCAGCTACCAGCCAGACCAGGCTGGCCGTCGCCGGATCCTGTGGCTTGCAACGGCCGAGCTGCGCCGGCGCTTCGGCCAGTGCGTCTCCGCCGCGCCGAAGGATTTCCTCGTGGGCATTATGCCGGCGCGACCAGTCGGCTTCGTGTAGTTCCGCATAGAGCTTCTGGACAGACGCCTTGGTGATGTCGTAGCCGGCGAACGGATGGGTACCGGGATCGTCGGCCCGCGTGATCATGACGATGTCGCTGCGGTAGGTCGGTGAGCTGTCGTTGGCCGGCATGTAACAGACGGTGACGAAGATGCGGCCGCCGCGGCCGACCGCCACGCCGACCGGGCGGGCGTCGCCGCGGCACAGCAGAAGGTCATGTTCCTCCGCCTTGAAGCTGGCGCCGCGCGGCTCGATCGGGCAATACACCAGCTTGTGTTCGCCCCAGCGATCGACCAGCAGGCTGTGGCGATACTTCGCAGGAAGGTACGCGTCCTCATAATCCACCTCGCCGACGGGGACATACCGGCCCAGGTGATCGTTCATCGTTTCCAGCAGATCAGGGCGGTGCGGCTGCTTGCTGGGCATCCATCCGCGAGGCCAGGAGAAATAAGCGTGCGGCGTCACGTGCAGCAACCTTCCTGGGACGTAGTCGGCAGGCAGCGATTCGTGATCGTTATCGTTGGTGAATAGATTCCAATGGCTGTCGAAAGTGAGGCCGACGTTGTTGCGGGTGCCGTGGGAGACGACCTTCAGGTTGCTGCCGTCGGGGCGGACGTGGAAGACGCCACCGACGCCGTTGTATTCAACTTTCGTGTTGTCGGGCCCGCAGAACCAGGTCCAGTGGCCCCAGTGATCGGCGCGGTTGTGAAAATCCCCGTAGCCGGTCAGGGGATCGCCGGTCGAGAAATACAGATCGCCTTCGGGGCCGAAGTCCAGGTCGTGGAAGCACTGATGAACGTGGCCGAAGGGAATGCCCCAGATAATCCGCCGCGGCGTCAGACCCTCGCGCTTGGTTACCGCGTCCGGGATGAGATAGATGGCGCTGACCGTACTGACGTAAAGATCGTTGCCGCGGATTGCGATGTCGTAGACCCAGGTGTGATTGGCGAATCGCACGAGCAATTGGCGCGGGCCGTAGCCACCTGATGAATTGGGCTCGTAAACGAACAGTCCTTCGCGGCCGCCGACGAACAGCCTTCCGGTCGTGTCGAGATGGATTCCTAGAAACGATTCGGTCGCATCCGAGTCAATCGTGACGGCCGCGATCTGCGGGTCCGGCAGGCGGTAGGTTGGCTCATCCGCCAACGCGAATCCGGTAAGCGAGAGGACCAACATACAGGTCAAACAAAGAGAACGTGGCGCCATTTCACCTCCGCAAGGGAGGAGAGTTCTACCACGGCGCTGGCTGCCTATTCCACTTTGTTTGTGCGGTCGGTCAGGTAGATCAGCCCACTAACGAAGGGACCGCCCCAGCCGACCAGATCGTGGCCGCCGCTATATTCGCGATAACCGACCGCGTAACCCTTGGCGAGCAACCCGTCGCGAATGCGGCGGGTTTCGGCGATCTGACTGAAAGGCCAGTAATTCTCGAACGATCCGACTGCAAGATAGAAGCGAACCGGAAGACGCGGAGAGGAGATGAACTGCCTCGTCAACCAGCCGGGCTCTGATTCCACTCGTCCCTCCTCCAGGCCTGGCGTCCATTGGAATGCCCCGGACAGGGACAGGACGTTGCCAAAGACCTCGCTGTGCCGGTAGCCGCAATACGCGGCCATCAGTCCGCCCTGGCTGATGCCGCACACGATCGCGTGCTTCGGGTCGGCGGCGACGCGATAATCCTTGCGGATTCGAGGAACCAGCTCCGTGGCGACGAAATCGGCAAAGGCTTGCGAACAAGACAGTTCCTTCACTCGATCCCTCTGGTATGCAAGCACAGCCACCAATGGCGGCAGTTTCTTTTCGGAAATCAGGTTATCCAGAATGATCGGGGTCGGCAGCAGATCGTCTGGTTGGGAACCCAGGGCATCGAACAAGACAAGCAGTCCGCACGCTGCGCCCTGTTGGTCATAGTCGGGCGGCGTGTAGATCGCGAACGTGCGCTCCTGCTTCAATATGTCGCTGTGGATCGAGTGCTCGGTCAATCGCTTCGGCACAAGTTTCTCAAGGAGGTTCGACACTCTCTGCGGCGCTCCCGGGGCACGCCGCAGCCACGGCTGGGGCGGCGCCTCTGGAAGTTCCGCAAGCGAACCATCCATCGACGGGACCTGGCGGGGGTTGAACGGGTCGGGACTGGGCGGCGCCAGGGGCGGCCGCTTGTCAGCATCCGGAGGAAACCGCAACGGCCGGTTCACCTGAAAACGATAAACGAACCGGGCGTCGTTTGGGATACGATCGGTTCGGTACCAGAGATCTGTGTCCCCCAATCGCTTCATCCACGCCGCAAAGTCGTTGGTGGCCGGTCCTCCCAGGACGTTCACCCTTTTGGTTCCAGCATCGCCCCGCCAAATGAAAGTAACCCAGCAGGCATGCGGGTCGTCGGCGACCGGCTCGACGAGCGGGGCTTTGCCTTGCAACTCACCCCAGAAATTCGCTAGCGCTGACGTGTTGCCGGACTTCAACGCCTTCGCCAGCGCGGCCAGGCGGAGACTGTCGAATCCTTCTTCAGGCTCCGCGAAACTGGACGCGGCAAGCGACAGGGCCTTCAACGCGCAAATTAAACCGACCAGCAACACGGCGACGACGCCAAGCCTGACCTTGGTCATGGATTCATGCCTTTCAAGGAGCATGCTCTTAAGCTACCGGCAGCGCGGCGCCGTGCAGCCCGAAGGCCTCGGCGGGCTCGAATATCTCGCGGCCGTCCTGCGGCGCGGATGCCAGAGGAGCGCCGCAGTGCGAGCAGTCGCGTCGAGCGGCCAGGCGCGATCGGCCGCAGGCGACACAACGCTCGCGTGCCGGCCAGTCGTACAGGGCAAGCATCGTTGCGACCCCGGCGGGGCCCAGCAGCAGATTTGCCGACGACCAGGCGATTGTCTTCGACCAGCCCATCCCGCACCGGCGGGCGATCAGAAGCGTCAGGATCGCGCACAATATCGCCGAGCTCCACATGAACTCATCGAAGAAGTTCGAGAACTCCTCCGTTTTCACGTCCAGCACCTCGTCAAGAATCCATGACGGGCAGATGGCGCGTGCCGCGACTGGGAAGATCGCACCGAAGGCCATCGTTTCGATCTTCTTAGGGCTGCGGAAGTCGGTCAGGCGCGGGAGCTCGACTTGGTGCAGCAGCATGCCGTCCACCGAATACTCGGATACGACGTTACAATACGGTTTTGTTCCGGGATTTGAGAAAGTCCGGAGGACCAGATGGCGATTGGCCGGCAGCAGGGCGGCGTCAAAATTGCACCGCATCGGGTCTTGGTCCAACGGCGCGGACCACACGAGTTGTCCGCTGCGCTCCAGCAGGTGCAGCCGATGGGTGGTTGCAATCAAAATCTTTGAATCGATTGCGGGGCCCACTTCCGCGGCTGAGAAAACGGGGTCGTCAGGCTGGGGAACAAAAACAGGCCGTACGCGGCGATGATCCAGCTCAATCCAATAGACAATCGAGTCGAACGCCAGGACATGCGAGCCGCCTTGCAGGAATGGAAGGAGGGGAGTTCCAGCAAAGCGTTCGATGGGTGGCTGGTCCGGCGGTGAAAAGCCGGCCGGCCCGACCAAGCCGATCGGCATGCGCGTCACCGGGTCAAAAAGATCGATCGCTCGCTGAGGGATGTCATAAACGGCGGAAAATCGCAGTCGTACACCGGCCGGCGCCACGGCGCGGAGCGGGATCAGGCCCGGCATGGGTGAGCGATAGCCGGCGCTCGTGTAAAGGACCGTGATCGGCCAGGGGATCGACTCGCGGTCGACGAGGCGGGCGTTGAATCGCAAAAACTGGTTTGCGTAGGCCGGGTCGTCGAGATCGACTCTGTCGTATTGCGGCAATGGTCGGCCGGCCGGGTCGGTAAAGGCCCAGCCCCGCTCGCCGTGCTGAATTGTCTGAGTGATGAGCACGACGTTGCCATCACGATCGACCTGGTAATACTGCCACCGGCCCCCGGGCGTGAATCCCTGGCTGAACCCGACGAGGCCGATGGCCATTCCGATGGCGCCGGCATAAACCATCGCGCCAAGGGCAAATCGCGTGGCGACGCGGCGTTCGGCGGCGCCGTTATCGGCAAACACGCCCCACGCCGCCGCCGCACCGATCGCCTGGACGATCAGGATGACCAGCAGTGCCTGCCAGAACGGGGCGATGAACATGATCGCGATGGCGCTGCTGGCCAGAGGCACCCCGAGGGGAAGCAGGCGGGTCCCAAGCCATCGGGCCTTGCGGAGGGTCAGCACCATCCCGGCAAAGTAATAGCAGCCGGCGTTGAGAACATCCGCCAGCATCGGGAAAACCATGCGTCCCTGAAACGGAATCGCCAGGCGCCCCGGCCGGGCGGCTGATATCACGGCGACAAGGCATGGCAATGCCAACGCCGCATAAAGCAGCAATAGTCCCGCGGCACATTTGGCCAGGAAAATCCCCGCCCGCGGCACCGGGCGGTGAACGACAAATCCCCAGTTATCCGGCCTGGTTTCAAAGAGCACCTGCACGACGCCCATTAGCAGCCCGGCGATCGGCCCCAGCCATAGCGTGTAACGTTGCGGCAGATCAAACAGGAGCATCGTCGGGGGATCACGCAACTCATGGAGAACCATTACCAGCAGCACGCCGAAGATGACCGCCGCCCACTTGAGGTTCTCGCGCAGTTCCCTGAGAAAAATGCTGATCATGCCACACCTCCGGCCAACTCGGCGACTTTCGGCGTTTCGGGCAGGCGGACGTTTTCCAGTGTGCCACCGAGATAGCTCACGAAAGAGTCCTCGAGACTGATAGGAATTTCGTCGATGCGGACGGCGCCCAGGTTCTCCAGCAGGGCACGCGTCTGGCCGGTGACATTCACCAGCGTCAACCGAATCTCGCTTTGGCGCGGGACGCACTGAATGACGCCGCGAATTGGGGGCAATTCGGGCGGCGGGCCCTCGAACCTCAACACAAACTGCTGCACACAGCTTCGGAAGGTCTCCAGCGAGCACTGCGCCCGCAGGATGCTGTAATCGAGCACGGCGATGTGGTCGGCCATCCGTTCGATGTCGGCCAGCAGGTGCGAGGAAAAGATAATGGTGCGGTCGGCCCGGCGCGTCGCGTAGACCATCGATTCCAGCAGCGACCGGCGAGCCACCGGGTCCAGGCCGATCGCCGGATCGTCCAGTATGAGCAGATCGGGCTCGGGGGCCAGCGTCATCGCGAGGCAAAGTCCGGCCCGCTCGCCTCGCGACATGTTGCGAGCGCGGGTTTTGGGATCGACGCGGAAAAACTCGAGGACGGATCGGAACAGATCATCGTTCCAGCGCGGGTAAAGGCGTTTCTGATAAGCCTGGGCATCCCTGACGCGCATCCAGCCGTGTACGGGGTGACCCTCGGCAAGATAGCCGATCCGGGCCCGGATGTGCGGCGGCAAGCTCTGACTATCATGGCCGAGTATGCTGCTGCTTCCCCAGGTCGGGGACAGCAGGCCGAGGACCATTCGCAGCGTTGTCGTCTTTCCCGAGCCGTTGCGGCCCAGAAAGCCGAAGATCGATCCGCATGGCACGCCCAGGTTGAGGTCGAAGACGACGCGCTTGGCGCCAAAGTATCGCGTCAGGTGATGAGTTTGAATCGCATAGTCGCTCATGGGGAAGTTGCTCCTTTTTCGGCCGCGGCCTCGAATTCGCGGAGCTTGCGCTCCACCGCCTCGCACAGTTCTTCGGGCGTGAATCCCAGCTTGATCCCCTCGTTGACGAACGCCGCGAGGCTGGAGTCGAGGCGGCGCAGGCGCTCGGCCTTGGTGTAAACCACTCGCCGTTTGGCGACAAAAACGCCTTTGCCCTTTCGCGCCTCCAGCACACCGTCGCGGATCAGATCGGCGTAGGTCCGCGCGACGGTGTTAGGATTGAGCACCAGTTGCTCGGCCAGGGCCCGGACGCTGGGCACCTGCTCGCCGGCCACGAGCAGTCCGGTGGCGACCGCCCGGCAAACCTGGTCGGCGATTTGCCGGTAAATCGGCACGGAACTGCCGGTGGCGATGGAAATGTCGACGGGCATGAGCGCCTTAACTGTACTAGATTAAATAGAACAGTATATCCGACCCCCGCGCCTGTCAAGATTGTTCGCCGCGTGCGCCTGCGGTGCGGGCCAGTCCGTTGACAGCCCCGGCCGCCGTCCATTACTTTCCGGCCCGCTTACGAGCGGGTGTTTGCAATGGAAACGAGGACACAAGCCAAGCCGGTGGTCTCGCGGGCCAAGGCGTACTTGAAGGTGCGCCAGAAACGCGTCCGCGACGCCATGGGGGAGCTGAAGCTCGACGGGCTGCTGCTGACGCACCAACCAGACCTGGCTTATCTAACCAATTTCACCGGCGACGATTCGGTTGGCCTGATCACCGAAAGGGATTTCTACCTGGTGACGGACTTCCGCTACAAGGAGCAGGCCGAGCTGGAAGCCGGGTGGCTCAAGACCAGCATTCGCGAAGGGAAGATGGCCGAGCTGCTGTCGAAGGTCATCGTCGAATCCAAGGCGCAGCGCCTGGGGTTTGAGGCCAACTTTACCACGTTCGGCCAGGTCGATGCGACGGACCGCGCCATCAAGGAAATCAAGGAGGCCCGGCCGGTCGAGTTGGTTCCCTTGCAGGACGTGATGACCAACATCCGCAAGGTCAAGGACGATCACGAGATCGACCTGATCCGCAAGTCGGTCGGCGTGGCGGAGGAGGCGTTCGAGGCGATGCTCGCGGAGATCAAGCCCGGCCAGTCGGAGAACTATCTGGCGGGGCTGCTGGGGTTCGAGCTGCGCTCCAGAGGCGCCAGTGACAGCAGCTTCCCGATCATTGTGGCGGCTGGGGCGAGCAGTTCGCTGCCGCACTACCGGCCCTCCGAGGCGCCCGTGCAGCGCGATCAGCCTCTGTTGATCGACTGGGGGGCACGCTACAAGGGTTATTGCAGCGACCTCACGAGGACCATGCTGATCGGCCGCATCAGCTCACGGATTCGGCAGATATACAAGACGGTGCTCGAGGCGCAGCACGCGGCGATCAAGTTCCTACGTCCCGGCGTGACGACAATGCAGGGCGACCGCGTTGCCCGCGAAGTTATCAACGCGGCGGGGTTCGAGAAGAACTTCGGGCACGGGCTGGGCCACGGCATCGGCCGCGAGATCCACGAGCTCCCCACCATGCGCAAGACCGGCGGGGAGGAAGAACTGCGGCCGGGGATGGTGGTGACCGTCGAGCCGGGCATCTACCTGCCGGGCGAAGGGGGCGTTCGCATCGAAGACGACGTATTGATCACCCACTCCGGCTGCGAGGTGCTGTCGAGCCTCGATCGAACCCTGGAGGGTTGCCACATTGAGTGAAAAGCGCGACAGGAAAAGGGGCGGGGAATCCGCGACCAAAGCCACGGTTTCGTCGAGCCCGATGGACGTGGAGTTGCTGGCGCGGATCGTGGCGCTGATGACCAGTCACGACCTGAACACGGTGGACGTGAGGGACGGCGACCGCCGCGTGATCCTCAAGCGCGGGGTCCAGCCCGCACCCCGGCAGGCAGCCGGCGAGAATGCGCACGCGGCTGCCGCGGTCGCGCGCCCGACGGCGAGCACCGCGGCGACGGCCGGCGGAGCGACGCCGGCCGACGAGGAAGCCGGCTACGTGCGCATCACCAGCCCGATGGTCGGCACTTTCTATGCCGCGCCCAAGCCGGGCGAGAAGCCGTTCGTCTCTGTCGGTTCCGTTGTCACGGAGGATACCGACGTCTGCATCATCGAGGCGATGAAGACCTTCAACAACATCAAGGCCGAATGCCGCGGCGCCATCGCCCGGATCATCATGCAGGACGGCCAGCCGGTTGAGTTCGGGACGGTCCTATTTCTGGTAAAGCCTGGTTGAGGGTTCAGGGTTCGGTATTGCGGTTTTGCCGGAGTTTAGGATTCACACGCTGAAGGTTAATGCCGTGGTAGGCGCTCCCCTGAACCCCGAACCCTGACCCCTATGTTCTCGAAGATTCTCATAGCTAATCGCGGCGAGATCGCGCTGCGGATCATCCGCGCGTGCCGCGAAATGGGCATCCAGACGGCGGTGGTCTACTCGACCGCCGACGCCGACGCCGCGTATCTGAAGCTGGCGGACGAGGCGGTCTGCATCGGCAACGCGCCGCCCAAGGACAGCTACCTGAAGATGGATCGCATCATCGCCGCGGCGGAAGTGGCCGACGTGCAGGCGATCCACCCGGGCTACGGGTTTCTTTCGGAAAACGCCCACTTCGCGGAGATTTGCCGAAGTTGCAAGATCGGGTTCATCGGCCCGACGCCCGAGGCGATGGGCGCCGTGGGCGACAAGGTCGAGTGCAAGCGACTGGCCAAAAGAGCCAAAGTGCCGATCGTGCCGGGCAGTGAAGGCGAAGTCGAAAACGAGAAACAGGCGCTGCGGGTGGCGGACGAAATCGGCTACCCGGTGATTATCAAGGCCGCGGCGGGCGGGGGCGGTCGCGGAATGCGCGTTGCCCACAATGACGTCTCGCTCCAGGCGGGACTCCGCCAGGCCCAGGCCGAGGCGGAAAACGCCTTCAAGAATTCTGCCGTTTACATCGAAAAATACATCGAGCTCGGCCGGCACGTCGAGGTTCAGGTGCTGGCCGACCATCACGGAAACGCCGTGCACCTTGGTGAGCGGGATTGCTCTCTCCAGCGACGCCATCAGAAGCTCGTCGAGGAATCACCCAGCCCGCTGCTGAAGTCAAAGACGCGCGAGGCCCTGTGCGCCGCCGCGGTGCGCCTCATCAAGGCCGCGCACTATACCAATGCCGGAACTGTGGAATTTCTAGTCGATCGGTCGCAGAACTTTTACCTGCTCGAGGTGAACGCGCGCATCCAGGTCGAGCACCCGGTGACCGAAGCGGTGACCGCCATCGACCTGATCAAGCAACAGATCCGGATCGCCGGGGGAGACAAGCTGCCGTTCCGCCAGGAAGACATTCGGCCGTCGGGCCACGCGATCGAATGCCGCATCAACGCGGAAGACCCGACGCGCGGTTTTGCGCCGTCGCCCGGGACGATCGAGGAGCTGCGCTTGCCGGGCGGGCCGGGTGTGCGGCTGGATACGCATGTCTATAGCGGTTATCGCATTCCCCCCAATTACGACTCGATGGTCGCGAAGCTGATCGTGCATCGCCCCACGCGGGCCGAAGCTATCGCAACGATGCGCCGGGCGCTGGCCGAGTTTCACGTCGCCCCGATCAAAACCACCATCCCGTTACTGTTACAGATCATGGATAACCAGAACTTCCAGAACGGCGAAGTGGATACAGGGTTTATCGAACGTGTGATGTTGTCGAAATAGCGGCAGGGAGCTGCCGCTCAAGTCGGGCTTGCAGTTCGCCGAATTATCCGAGGTGTGGTCTTTCGCAAAAGGGCAAAGTTCCAAGCCGGCCCGACGAGGACAGCGGAGGGAAGAGCGGTTTACCACCGATCTACTCACCTCGACCCTGGGTGAAGTGGTCGATCTTTCGGGGAACGGCGTGCGGGTGCGTTGCAAGGGGGGGGCAAAAGTGTCGGTCGGCAAGGTCGTGCCGCTGACGCTCAAGTCCGATCAGTGCCACGTCACGCTCAAGAGCCGGGTCGTGCGGGTCAATCGCACCGGCTTTCGCAACGCCGAGATCGGCCTGGCATTTGTCGAAGTCCGCCCCGGCCTTCGGGCGGCCCTGCAGAACCTGGCCAAGTACGGCTTCATTCCGCGCCTCGTGTCTTCGTCTGATGGTCACCACAGCACCGGGCCGCGGCACAAGTCCGCCATCCCCGACTATTATGGCCTGCTGCGGCTTGCACCCAGCGCCACTCAAGAGCAAATCCGGGCGGCTTACCACGTCGCGGCCAAGCGCTACCATCCGGACGCCGCACGGACGCCCGATCAGGTGGTCATGTTCCAGGCGGTTTCCGAGGCCTATCAAATTCTTCACGATCCGGTCAAGCGGCGCGAGTACGATGCCCGCCGGGCGGCTGCCGCCTGAAGCCGCGGCTATTTGGGGTCTTTGGCCGAATCGTCGCGGAGATACTTCTCGGCCAGGGCATCCGATAGGTCAACATCGGTGATGTTCGCCAACGTACACAGCCACGCCAGCACGTCGGCAAATTCCTCGCGCAGGTTGGTCCGGTCGTCGCCGTTCAGCGCCGTGGCCAGCTCCCCGACCTCCTCGATGAACCACAGAAACGTTGCGGGCGTTCCGCGGGCGCGGTCGGTCTTTTCATACCGCTGCGAGATGAGCCGCTGAAATTCCCGGAGCGTCAGCAAATTCGGGTCCATGAATGGAATGGGAGTTAGCCTTCGTCTAAGGTTGACCGGTGGAATCCGCACGCTCCTGATTGCCCTGGAGTTTGGTCAGCTCGGCGATGACCCGCTTCTCGCGCTCGGCGGCTTGCGCGTTACTGGTTTTCTCGGCGGCTTCCTCCAGCAGTTCGTGGGCCGAAATGTCGTAGGGGTTGATATATACCGAGTCGAGCGCGTAACGGGCACAGTCTTCCCAGTTCTGCTCGTCACGATAGGCCTGGGCAATGCGCTTGGCGTAGCGATTGTCCTTCAGCTCGACCTTGGCCAGGATCTTGAATTGCTCAATGGCTTTGGCCCGGTCCTTGAGCACCATATACAGACCGGCCAGCCGCTGGTGCGGCAGGGCGTCAACCGGGCGGATTTGCGCGATCTGCTCCCAGACCTTGGCCGCCTCGTCAAACTGGCGGGACTTGATCAGGTCCTCGCCCTTCTGCCGGAGCTCGTCATATTTCTTGCTGGTTTCCTTGTCATATCCCCAGGTGGCTACCTGCTGCTCGGCCCAGGTCTGAAACTCGGTCATAAATTGCGGGATCGACTTTCCGGTGACCTTGGGGAAAACGTCTTCCTGACGGTCGGCGTGGCGCATCAATTCAAGCATCTTGAGGATCGCGTCGTGGCCGTAGGTCTGCTCGACGTACTTGCAGATCCAGAACGACTCGGCATACGCGAGCTGCCGGTCGATCGGGCGCTTCGGGCGGACGAAGGCCCAGGTCAGCTTGTCGAGCGGGAAAAACTGCTTCCGGCTGACCGCGTCGTACAGCATCGGCACCCAATCCCACGGGACGGGCGACTGCTCTTCGTATACCGCCAGGCCCTCGGTGAACCAGTGGGCAATGCGATTGTCGGTGGCGCCAAGCGTCACCGTGTGGGTGTACTCATGGCGAAGGACACGCGACCAGTCGAAAGTGCCCAGCGTGTTCTTCCCCGGCCGCGGCGCCACCAGCGCGATGATCCGCCCGGTGCTGGCGCCAACGGTGGGAAGCCACGTCGATCCGGTGGTGCGAACCGAGAAGGCCTCGTGCGTGGGGAAGACTTCGATGTAGGTCTTGACCGCCGGCGTGTACTTGAACGCGGTACAGACCTGGCTTTGCACGTGTTCCAGGTAATCCGAGAAATACTCTGGGATCACGGGATCGGTCTGGGAGTCGTAGAAGACGATAAAGTGGGCCGTCTCCTTGCGTGAGTAGGATGCC
>Ga0307476_10001813_pt1 | contig 12907 bp, 10 predicted proteins | sample atmos_gasesECM2C_2_FD_203314 | JGI IMG/M metagenome (GOLD analysis project Ga0307476, IMG submission 203314) | Hardwood forest soil microbial communities from Morgan-Monroe State Forest, Indiana, United States - atmos_gasesECM2C_05 | ecosystem: Environmental > Terrestrial > Soil > Temperate... | reverse complement strand
TAGAAATATCCTTGCCGACGACGGCCAACGCTCCAGCCGCGCCAGGATATTGGGCGGACCCTCGGTAATATCTTCGTCGAGCACGACGCCGTCGCGGGCCATGGCAATCGCCGGCGCGATCAGATCGGCCAGCGTGAAACGCCCGGAGCCGTATTTCCGCTCGGCCAGCGCCAGACCGGCAACGGTGCCGGGAACTCCAATGGCGAGCGCCGAATCTCGCGACTTCTGCGGATCGGCATTGCCGTCGGCATCGAGAAAGCTTCGGGCGTCGATCGCCGCCGGCGCGGTTTCGCGATAGTCAATGGCGGCATTCTCGCCGCTGGCCAGATGGATCACCATGAAGCCGCCGCCGCCGATATTGCCGGCGCGCGGATAGCTCACGGCAAGCGCAAAACCGACCGCGACCGCGGCGTCGACCGCGTTGCCGCCCTCGCGCAGTACTTCGACCCCCGCCTCGGCGGTCAGCGGATGCCCAGCGGCGACGACCCCTCTCATGGGGCGCCCTCCTTAACCCGGGAGAAACTCTGGGACGTCGATGCCGAGCTCGGTCTCGCGACCGCGGCCCGCGGGGGCCTCTTTGGTGCGGCGGATCGTCGGCTCGGCCGAGCGGCGGGGAGTGCTCGGGCGACCGTCGAAGCGGGTGGCGACGACGGTGACCCAGATCTGGTCGGTGAGCTCGTCGTCGACGTTGGCGCCGAAGATGATGTTGGCATCGGGGTGGGCAGCCTCGCCGACGACCTTGGCGGCCTCGGAGACCTCGACCAGGGAAAGGTCGGAGCCACCGGTAATCGAGAGCAGGATCGCCCGGGCGCCGTCCATCGAAGTCTCCAGCAGCGGCGAGGAGATCGCTTTTTCGGCAGCGAGGATCGCGCGCTCGTCGCCATAGGCCATCCCGATCCCGAGCAGGGCGCGGCCGGCGTCGGACATGATCGTGCGGACGTCGGCAAAGTCGAGATTGATCACAGCGGGCAGCGTCACCAGATCGGAGATCCCCTGCACGCCCTGGCGCAGGACGTCGTCGGCGACCTGGAAGGCCTCGACCATCGAGGTCTGCTGATCGAGCACCTGCAGCAGGCGGTCGTTGGGGACGACGATCAGGGTGTCGACCTCGGCGGCGAGGTCCTCGATTCCCTTGTCGGCCTGGCCGCCGCGACGGCTGCCCTCGAAGCTGAACGGCTTGGTGACGATGCCGACGGTCAGCGCCCCGACCTCGCGGGCGAGACGGGCAACGACCGGGGCGGCGCCAGAGCCGGTACCACCGCCGGCACCGGCGGCGACGAAGACCATGTCCGAGCCCTTCAGCAGGCGCTTGATCTTGTCCTGCTCCTCGAACGCCGAGCGGTGACCGACCTCCGGGTCGGCGCCGGCGCCGAGGCCGCGCGTCTGCTCGTCGCCGATGTGGACGGTGACGTCGGCGACGCAGAGTTGCAGCGACTGCAGGTCGGTGTTGACGGCCATGAACTCGACCCCGGGGATGCGGGCGTCGACCATCCGGTTGACGGCGTTGACGCCGGCACCGCCGACGCCGACGACCTTGATCACCGGCTGGTGGGGCTCACCGGAGCCCGGCGGCTCGTAGGCCGGCTCCTCGCGCCCGTACCTGGGCGAACCGGGAAGGTAGTCCTCACGATCCACCCGCGGCCGCGGCTCCTCGGAGAAGACCCGTTTCAGCCGCTCGGGCGGGGTTTCGGAAGTGCTTGCGGGTTCGACGTCCTGGTCGTAAAGGGGGGACGCGACCTCAGGCTCGGGAGTCGGCTCCTCGGCCACGGGCTCCGGGGCCGGCGCGGCAGGCTGCGGGACAGCCTCCTCTTCCGACTTGCGGGCCTCGGCGGGGTCCTCGCGACCGTAGCGCGGAGCCTCCGGCGGATCCGCCGGGGCGTCATCGGCAGTCGAACGGAAAAGATCTGCGAGGGGACCCTCGCGCATGCTTGCGCGCTTGTTACGCCGTGCCATTCGCCAGGACCTCCTTCGCCAGCTCCCGGTAGTAGTTCGCGGCGCTGCTGCCGGAATCGTACTTGAGGACGCTCGCGCCTTTGACGGGCGCCTCGGCGAATTTGACCGCCTTGCGAATGCGGGAGTGGAAAACGAGGTCGCCGAAGTTCTCTTCGAGGATCTCCACCGCCTCCTTGGCGTGGACGGTCCGCGCGTCGAACATCGTCGGCAGGATGCCCTCGATCCGGACGTCGGGGTTGAGGTTCTCTTGGATCATCTTCAGCGTGTTCTGGAGCTGAACCAGCCCGCGCATCGACAGATACTCGCACTGAACGGGGACGATTATTTTGTTCGCCGCGGTCAGCGCGTTGATCGTCAGCAGACCGAGGCTTGGCGGCGTGTCGATGCAGACGAAGTCGTATTCGCCGGAAACTTCCTTGAGCGCCTTCTCCAGTGAGCGCTCGCGGCCGATCTTGGTGCTCATCGCGATCTCAGCTCCGGCCAGGTCGATCGAGGCGACGGCGATGTCGATCTCGCGCTTGACGATGATCTCCGAGATCGGGACGTCGTTGACGAGCACGTCGTAGAGGCTGGTCTCGACCTTGTCGGGGTCGATCCCCTGGCTCATCGTCAGGTTGCCCTGCGGGTCGAGATCGATGCAGAGCACCCGGTAGCCCTCCTCGGCGAAGGCGACGGCGAGGTTGAGGGTGGTCGTCGTCTTGGCGACGCCGCCCTTCTGGTTGGCGAAGGCGATCACGTCGGCGTGTTTGACCTGGGCCTCGCTCTCGGCCTCCCGCTCGGGCGTGAAGTCGTTGCGGCTGGGGGCGATCAGGTCGGATGCCTTCATCCGACCGTCGTCCTCCTCCTCGGACTCTGGCTCGGGCTCCTCGACTCGGGTCTCCACCTCGGGCTCGGCGTAACGCACCGCCTCGGCCACGGGCTCCGAATCAGGCTCGGCCTCGGACTCGGCCTCGGACTCGGCCTCCTCCTCGACGTGGTCCTCCTCGACGTGGTCGTCGACGGGACGCTCCGGCACGGCTTCCTCCATCCGCTGGAGCTCATCGAGAATCGGGTGTTCCTCCTCGACCACCACGGACGAGGCCTTCGGCTTCTTTCGGCTTAGAAATCCCATTGCGCGGATATTCGGATGGGGACCCGCTTTTCCTGCCAGTGATCGAAATTGCTAGGAATTGCCCGATACCCGAGCTCCTCGACAAGCGATTGGTGATCGTCACCGGCAAGGGTGGCGTCGGCAAGACGACGGTCGCCGTGGCGCTGGGCCTGCGGGCGGCGGCGGCAGGCAAGCGGACGATCGTCTGCGAGGTTTCCTCACAGGAGAACGCATCGCGGATCTTCGACCACACCGCCGTCGGCTTCCACGAGGTCGAGATGGAGGAGAACCTATGGTCGATCTCGATCGACCCCGACGAGTCGATGCGCGAGTACGTGCTGCTCCAGCTCAAGGTGCGGGCGATGCGCGACATGCTGTTCCGCAGCCGCATCTTCAACTACCTCGCCGCCGCCACGCCCGGCCTCAAGGAGTTGGTCACGATCGGCAAGATCTGGGAGCTCGCCCAGCTCGACCGCAAGGTCAAGTCCGGTCGCAAATACGACCTGGTGATCGTCGACGCCCCCGCCACCGGCCACGGCGTCGGCTTCCTGCAGACGCCGCGGACCTTCGCCTCGATCGCCCGCGTCGGCCCGATCCATTCCCAGGCCCTTCAGTTGGACCGCTTGATCACCGACCACGCGCACACCGGCACCGCGATCGTCGCCCTGCCGGAGGAGATGCCGGTCAACGAGACGGCGGCACTCGAGCGCGATCTGCGCGACGAGGTCGGCGTCGCCGTCGATCGCGTCTACCTCAACGGCCTCTACCCCGAGCGGTTCGGCAAGCCGGAGGCGGAGAAGCTCGCCGCGCTCGCCGAGAGCGAGGAGGGAGCGGCGCGGGCGGCGGCGCGGGCGGCGCTCTCCGAGCACGGCCGCGCCCGCTCACAGCGGGCCCAGCTGGCGCGCCTGCGGCGCCGGGTCGAGGCGCCGGTGAAAACGCTGCCCTTCCTGTTCGAGCCCGAACTTGGCGTCGAGGCGGCGCGGCGGCTCTCGCGGAGGCTCTCCTGATGCCCACCTTGGACGAGGTCCTGGAAGGCAAATCGATCTGCATCTGCGCCGGCTCCGGCGGTGTCGGCAAGACCACGACTTCGGCGGCGATCGCGGCCGGGATGGCGGCCCGGGGACTGAAGGTCTGCGTGCTGACGATCGACCCCGCCAAGCGGCTCGCGGACTCGCTCGGACTGAAGGAACTCGACAACACCGCCCGCCGCGTGGACCCGAAGCTGTTCGCCAAGCACGAGATCGAGGTGGACGGTGAGCTCTGGGCGATGATGCTCGACCCGAAGCAGACCTTCGACGAGCTGATCGCGCGCCAGGCGCCGGACGAGGAGTCCCGCGACCGCGTTCTCGAAAACCGGATCTACCAGCAGATCTCGAGCGCCCTCGCCGGCTCGCAGGAGTACATGGCGATGGAGAAGCTGTTCGAGCTCCACACCGAAGGCGACTTCGACCTGCTGGTCCTCGACACGCCGCCGACCCGCAACGCGCTCGACTTCCTCGACGCGCCGAAACGGCTGACCCAGTTCATCGAAGGCAAATCGCTGCGCATGTTCATGAAGCCGACCGGACTGGCGGCGAAGGTCGCCGGCCGCGGCGCCTCGGTCGCGCTCGGCATCTTCAAGCGGATCGTCGGCTTCGACCTGATCGCCGACCTGGCCGAGTTCTTCAACGCCTTCAGCGGCATGGTCGACGGCTTCCAGGCCCGAGCCAAACGTGTCAACAAGCTGCTCGCCGATCCCTCGACCTGCTTCCTCGTCGTCTGCGGACCGCAGGGCGAGCCGATCGACGAGGCCGTCTACTTCCACCGCAAACTGGTCGAGGCGAAGCTGCCCTTCGGTGGCGTCATCGTCAACAAGGTCCATTACCCGGCCGAGTGTCTGCGGACCGCCGTCGACGACTTGCCGACGGAACTGGCCGAGAAGCTCGGCGACGCCGACCTCGCCCAGCGCGTCGCCGCCAACTTCTCCGACTACCAGGCGCTGGCCGAGCGCGACGCCCGCAACATCGACCACCTCGCCTCAGAGCTGCGGACCAAAGGCGTGATCCGCGTCCCCTACCTCGACGAGGACGTCCACGACCTCGCCGGCCTGGCCGAGATCAACCGGTATCTCTTCGCAACTGGCGAGGAGCGGGTGGCGATGGCGGCGGGGCGGGCTTAAGAAGCGCCGCGGCGGGAGTACTCGAACTCCAGGTGGGAGACATCCCAGTCGGAGTCCGGGACCGGGAAGAGGTGACGGACGCGGGGGGTGTCGATCCGCTCGCGGTGCTGGATGTCGCGGTCGCTGTCGGCCGGCCATTCCAGTGAGTCGCCGGGGCGCGGGTCGGAGACCTCATCCAGCCAGGGCGTGGCCGTGATCTTGATCTCGTCTTCGGCCGGGACCGGCTCCATGATGCGGGTTTCCTGCTCCACGTCGTACTCGTCCTCCTCGCGTAGCTCGGGTTCGGGGATACGAAGCTCGGATGCGGTCGGTTCGGTGATCTGCAGCTGCGGCTCAGCGTCGAGTTCGGGCTCGGGCTCCTGCACGGAGACGGTGATCTCGGCATCGCCCTCCGCCAGGCCGGCGACGATCAGGTTCTCGTCGGCGGTGGCGCTGAGGTCGTTGCCGAGCTCGCCGAGGGCGGCGGCGCGGAGCAGGCGGCGGACGCCTTCCTCGGCCCAGCTCGCAACCTCGACGGCGTTCTGCATCGAGCGGCCGTTCATCGTCGAGCGCTCCAGCTCCAAGGTGTCCTCGACCCGTTCGCGGGCCTCGATCCGGTCCAGCTCACCGTCGACGGAGATCAGGGCGGCGGCCCGCATCGGCAGCGAGGCGCCAACCGGGCCGTGGCCCTCGAGCACGGCGCGCATCGCCAGCAGGTGGTCGCTGAGACCGTCGATCGCGCTCTCGCGCTCGCAGCCCATCTCGAACCGGCCGACCGCCCAGGTGAGGGCGGCGTCGGGATCGGGGCGGGACTCGAGCTCGCTCGCAAACTTGGACAGCTCCTCGGCCTCCGCCTCGCTGAGGCGGTAACCGCCGGGCCGCGTCGCCGGGGCACCGGTGGCAATCCGGCGCCAGCAGTCGGCGCCGGTGGGCGCGAAGGCGTAGGGCCCGAGGCCGACGCCGCCGCCCTTGAAGAGGCGCATGACACTGATCAGCTCGCGCAGCTGGTTGAGAGCCGCGTCGGCGCCTTCGCCGGGGTCCTGCTCGGCGACAGCCAGGTACTGCGGCTCCCAGGAGGCGCGGCCCATGCCCTCGCTGCGCATCGCGTCAACCGGTGCCTCGATCGAGTCGGCGCGAACGACCCGCACCCCGTGCGGCAGGTTCAGCCGCGGCGTCGACATCCGCAGGCCGACGATCGGGACGATGAGGACGTCGGCGTCGTCGGCCTCGCGGCCTTCGGCGTCGAGCAGCGAGAGCGCGTCCTCGAGCCGGCCGCGATCGAGCGCGAACCCGGTGCATCCCTCCCAGAGCGCAGCGAAGAAGGTGAGGATCATCAGCTCGGCCCGCTCGCTCGGGTCGGCGGGCACCGCCTCGCCGCGGGACTCGAGATAGGGAGCGGCGACGCCGGCCTCGACCGCCGCCTCGCGCGCCGGGGCGAAGCTCGGCAACGAGCGCAGCTCCTCGGCATGGTCGAGCACGTAGCGGCTGCTGAGCGGCACGTAGCTGTAGAAGGGCGAATCCTCGCCGGCATCGGCGGCGACGTCGAAGGGGACCTGGTCGCCGGCAGCGACGAGAGTGCTGAGCCGGGTCGCGACCTCCGTCGCGAGGCGCTTCAGGGCTTCGTTGAGCAGGAAGTCACGCACGTCCCAGGCTTCCGCCCGGCCGCCGGCCCTCCTGCGCCTGCACGAGGGCTTGCATAACGACGCCTGGACGTTTGGTCTAGACCGCGGCGGCGGTCTCGGACTCTTCGAAGAGCCAGCTGGCGCCGTAGGTCCGCATGTCCTCGATCAGCGGCACCAGGGCCCGGCCCTTCTCCGTCAGCGCGTACTCGACCCGGGGCGGAACCTCGGGAAACGTGTGCCGCTCAACAATTCCCTCGTCCTCGAGGGCGCGCAACCGCAGCGAGAGAGTGCGGGGGCTGATCCCCTCCAAAGACCGCTCTAGCTCGCAAAAACGGCTGCTCCCGTCGGCGAGGTCGCGGATCACCAGCAAGGTCCACTTGCCGCAGACGACTTCCGCCGTGCGGCAGACAGGACATTCTGAGTTGCTGGTCGCGCTCATCGGTTCAGATCCAGTGGCGGTCCGAAGATCTCGCTTCAACAAGTGTAGCCATGTGGCTTCACTAACTGAAGCTTTGGCGCAAACCCAGATCCCATCAGACATTTCTAGGTATTGCCGATTCAAGCGAGAGACGATGCGGTCGATTGGTCTTCGGTGAGGAACGGCCCTGCCGAAAAGCACCCGCGACGCGACAGCGGCTTCATCATGATCGAGGTCCTGGTCAGCGCCCTGGTCCTGGTCGTCGCCACCGCCGGGGTCACCGGGCTGATCGTCACCACGGTCTCGACCCAGGCCGAGCAGCGCCACGGCACCGAGGCCTACGCACTCGCCCAGGAAGATCAGGCGCGGCTCTCCTCGATGCAGCTGCCGCGTCTCAACCACCTCGATCAGACGCGGGAAGTCACCCTCAACCAGACCCTCTTCAAAATCCGCTCGACCGGTCTCTTCGTCAACGATCTCACCTCGACCCAGAGCTGCATCCAGGGGGCCACCGCCGACTACGTCCAGATCAGCTCCTCGGTCACCTGGCCCGGCATGGACAAGGGCGAAAAGGCCGAAATCGTCAGCATCGTCGCGCCGACCACCGGCTCGCTCGACCCCAGCCGCGGCGGCGTCGCGGTTTCGGTCACCAGCGAACAGAAAGTCGCGCGTCCCGGCGTCGAGGTGACCGGGACTGGCGGCGCCTTCTACGGGATGACCGACGCCGGCGGCTGCGTCGTCTTCCCCGACCTGCTCAAAGGCAACTACCCGGCGATCATCTCCGGTCAAAAAGCCGGGCTCGTCAACAAAGACGGGAAAAGCAGCGAAGAAGTCACCCTGCCGGTGCCGGAAGCCGAAATCAAACCGGTCGCGGCGCAGTTCGACTACCCGGGGACGATCCCGGTCGAATTCAAAACCCGGGTTGGCAGCACCTCCTCCTTCACGCCGGCGGCCGCCGACTCGATCGTCGCCAACTACACGACGATGACCGCGGCGAAAGTGTTCTGGACGCCGAACTCCGCCCGCGAACCGACCGTCAAAGTCACCCCCCTCTTCCCGTTCACCTCGCCATACATCCTCTACGCCGGCTCCTGCGCCTCCAACAACCCCAATCCGAGCGGCGAACCGAATCAGCCCGGCGCCCCGGCGGTCGCCAACGCCATTGCGCCCCCCGGCGGCACCGCGGCGCCGGTGACGATCCAGTTGCCGGCGCTCGAAATGCTGGTCAAAAACGGTGCCAGCGCGGTCGCGGGGGCGAAAGTCACGATCACCGACAAGACCTGCAAAGAAGCCAAAGGGCTGAGCTTGATGAAGCGGGTCTACACGACCAACAAAAGCGGGATGCCCAGCTCCAGTGAAAACGGGGTGGCCGAACAGGGTCTGCCGTGGGGGGTCTACGAAGCGTGCGCCTCGGCCAACATCTCCGGCTCGCTGAAACGGAAGAAAGTCACCACCGTCACGGTCAAGACCCTGACCGCGGCGACGACGCTCACCGTCGACCTGGGCAACAGCACGGGCCTCGAAAGCGGAGAATGCCCATGAGCCTGCGCCGGCTGAAGGAGGACCAGCGCGGGACGACGGTGATGGAGCTGCTGATCGGCATGTCGATGGGCACGATGGTGATGCTCGGGCTAACGACGATGGTCCTGCTCAGCATGCAGTCCACGGCCCAGGTGAGCAAGCGGGTCGACTCGACCCAGCGGGCGCGCCTGACGCTGACCCGCGTCGTCGACCAGCTGCACTCGGCCTGCATCGCGCCGAAGATCTCGCCGATCCAGAAAGAAAGCACGAGCACCGTGCTCCGTTTCGTCCACGCCAACGGCGCTGCGGTCAGCCCGGTGCCAACGCTCAGCGTGATCTCGCTCAGCGGCGGCAACCTGACCCAGACCGACTACGCCTGGAAAGAAGGAAACGCGCCGTTCTGGACCTTCAAAACGACCCCGACGGGGACGACCACGCTGATGACGAAGGTCAAAGCGATCCCGGGCAAGGCGGTCTTCTCCTACTACGGCTACTCGCTCGGGTCGCTGAGCGAAACGGCCTTCGCGGCGCCGCTGAGCGAAGTCGACGCCCTGCACACGATCCAGGTCGTGGTGGCGCTGATGACGGCGCCGCAGAAAGGCGAATCGGCGAACGAAGCCGACCCGACCCGGATCCAGGACGGCGTCAGCTTCCGCCTCTCCTCCCCCTCCTACAACCCGAACGCGCCGAGCCTGCCATGTCAATGAGGAAGCGAAACAACGAGGGCGGCTTCACGATGATCTCGGTGATGCTCGGGATGTCGCTGGTCGTCGCCGTCTCGTTCGTCGCCGTCGCCGCGGTCACCGGCGACATCCACCAGAGCCGCAACGACCTCGACCACCGGCGCGCCTTCGAGGCGGCCCGGGCCGGCGTCAACGACTACGTCTACCACCTGCACAAAGACACCGACTACTGGACCGACTGCGCCAACGTCTCGGGCCCGAGCGCGGTCAACCAGGTCGGCTCGACCGCCAAACGCCGGCTCGTGCCCGGCAAAACCGGCGGCAGCTACGCGATCGAACTGCTGCCGGCCGCGGGCCAGACCCAGTACACCGAATGCAGCACGACGAGCCCCGGCGCCAGCATGCTCGAGCCGAGCGGTGTGCTGAAAGGGACCTTCCGCATCCGTTCGACCGGGTTCGTGGCGGACAGCAAAGTCTCGATCATCGCCACCTTCAAGCCGGCGACCTTTCTCGACTACGTCTACTTCACGCAGCGGGAGACCTCCGACCCCGTCACCTACGGCTTCCCCAATCCGTCGGCGGCGCTCGACGGGGCTTACTCCCAGTGCGGAAAAACGATCAAAGAAGGTCGCTACACGGCGCCGATCCCAACCACCAGCGAATACTGCGACACGATCTCGTTCGTCGAAGGGGACAGCATCAAGGGACCGATGCATACCAACGACGCTTTCGTGATCTGCAAAAACCCGACGCTGGGGCGCGGCGCCGCCGACCCGGTCGAGGTCAGCTCACCGCCAAAAGGCTGGTACTCGACCAAAGAAATCCCCAACTCCGGCTCCTCCTGCGTCGGCACCAACTCGAACTTCAAAGGCACCTTCACCGCCAACGCCCCGGTGATCACGCCGCCGCCGACCAACAGCGAACTGAAGGTGCTGGCCGGGCTCAAATTCAAAGGGCAGGTCCGGATCTGCCTCAACGGCACGACGATCACGGTCGGGGGCGGAAAAAGCTGCACGGAAAACGTCCTCTACTCGGGCGCGCTGCCCACGAGCGGCGTCGTCTACGTCGAAAACGGGGTCTGCGAAACGATCTACTCGCCGTTCACCACCACCTATCCGGCGACCTCGGGCTGCGGCAACGCCTACATCCACGGCAACTACTCCGGCCAGCTGACGCTCGCCACCGAAAACGACATCATCATCGACGGCAACCTCGTCCACAGCGAAGAAGGCGTGCTCGGGCTGGTGGCCAACAACTTCGTCCGCATCTACCACCCGTTCTCGAGCGACACCACCTCGACCCAGACCGGCCACAACAAATGCAACTCCGGCTCGAACGGGGCGACCTCGATCAAAAACGTCCAGATCGACGCCGCGATCCTGGCGATCAACCACTCGTTCATCGTCGACCACTACGACTGCGGCGCCGCGCTCGGCACGCTCACCGTCAACGGCGCGATCTCGCAGAAATACAGGGGCGCGGTCGGCACCTCCGGCGGCAGCGGCTACATCAAGAACTACAACTACGACGACCGCCTGCAGTACCTCGAGCCGCCGAATTTCATCGAGCCGAAACAGTCGGACTGGGTGGTGGGACGCGAGACGATCGAATGATTTGCAGCAGCAATTTCGCGCGGCCCCGGCGGGCTCAGGTTCGAGCCCGATTCTGTCGATTCAGAGGTTGAGGCGGTGGGCGTCCAGCGCCCCACCGCGTTCCCCCATGGCTTCGATACTGAAAAAGCGGAACAACGACTCCTCGCTGGTCGGCCTCGAGATCGAGGCCGGCAGCATCGGCGCCGCCGAAGTGCGGACCAACGGCTCGACGCAACTGGCGGCCTCGGCCTCGATCGCGATCCCGCCCGAGGCCTTCCGCGACGGCGAGGTGAGGGACCCCGAGGCGGTGGCGGCAGCGCTGGGCTCGCTCTTCGCCGAGAACAAGCTCGGGCGCCGCGTCCGGCTCGGGATCGCCAACCAGAGGGTCGTCGTCCGCACCCTGCGACTGCCGGCGATCGAGGACCCGGCAGAGCTCGACTCGGCTGTCCGCTTCACCGCCCAGGAGCAGATCGCGATGCCGCTCGAGCAGGCGGTGATCGATCACCGCGTGGTCGGCGGCGCCCCGGCGGCCGAGGGCGCGCCGCCGCAGATCGACGTGATCGTCGTCGCCGCCCGCCGCGACATGATCGCCGCCTCGCTGAAGCCGCTGCGCGACGCCGGTCTCGAACCGGTCGGGGTCGACCTTTCAGCGTTCGCGATGATCCGCGCCCTCGCCGGCGAGACCGGCCCCGATGTCGACGAGGCGACGACGGCCGAGTCGCTTGCCGCGCGCGGCGCGGTCCTCTACTGCAACGTCGGCGACGTCAGCAACCTGGCGGTGGCAAGGGGTAACTCATGCCTCTTCACCAGGGTCTCGCCGGTCGGCCTCGACGACATCGCCGAGAGCCTCTCGGCCCGCTCGCAGCTGAGCCCCGAACACGCGCTGATGTGGCTCCAGCACGTCGGCCTCTCGCAGCCGCCGGAGGCGATTGAGGGGGATCCGGAGGTCGTCGCCGCGGCCCGCTCCGCGCTCGAGACCGGCGCCGCCGCGCTCGTTGACGAGCTGCGGCTCTCCCTCGACTTCTACGCCGCGCAGGAGGCGGCGCTTTCAGTCGAGCGGATCGTCCTCTGCGGCCCCGGCGGCACGATCCCGGGCCTGGCCGAGACGATGGCGCCGGCCCTCGGGATGCCGCTCGAGGTCGGCCTGCCGGCCGCGCTCGCGAACCTCGACCCCGCCACCGCCGCGCGCCTCACCCTGCCCTACGGACTGGCCCTGGATCGGTAGCCGATGCGTCCCGTCAACCTGATCCCAAGCGAGGAGCGCCCCGGCCTGCGGCGGCCGCTGCGCGGTGGCCCGATCGCGTACGTCGTGATCGCCGCTCTGCTGGCCGCCCTCTTCGGCGTCACCGCCCTGGTCCTGACCGAAAACCAGATCTCCGACCGCGAAGCCGAAATCACCCGGATCCAGGGTGAAGTCGCCGCAACCGAAGCCCGCGCGCAGTCGCTGAGCGCCTACACCCAGTTCCACGCGGTGCGTGAACAGCGGGTGGCGACGGTGACGAGCCTCGCCGACAGCCGCTTCGACTGGGAGCGGGTGATGCGGGAACTGGCGCTGATCCTGCCTGGCAACGTCTGGCTCACCAACCTGACCGCGAGCGCCACCCCGAGCACCAGCGTCGCCGGCGGCAGCGAAGCTGGGCTGCGCACCGGCGTCGCCGGGCCAGCGCTGTCGCTGACCGGGTGCGCCCCAAGCCAGGAGGCGGTGGCGGGCTTCGTCCAGGCCCTGAAGGAGATCGACGGAGTCACCCGGGTCGGGTTCCAGGGCTCCTCCCTCGGCGGCGCCGGCGGCGCCAGCAGCGGCGGCTCGGGCGCGGCCACCTGCCAGACGAAGAGCTTCATCGCCCAGTTCGACATGGTCGTCGCCTTCGACGCGGCGCCGGTCGCGAGCGAA
>Ga0307476_10001811_pt1 | contig 12916 bp, 15 predicted proteins | sample atmos_gasesECM2C_2_FD_203314 | JGI IMG/M metagenome (GOLD analysis project Ga0307476, IMG submission 203314) | Hardwood forest soil microbial communities from Morgan-Monroe State Forest, Indiana, United States - atmos_gasesECM2C_05 | ecosystem: Environmental > Terrestrial > Soil > Temperate... | reverse complement strand
ATTTCGCAGTCAATAGCAAGGAGCAGGTGTCACATCCATGAGTATCAATCTGACTCTACCAAGGACGGCGACATCGGTACCGGATCCCCATCGGATGCATCACTTGCGCCTGAAAATGGCATATCTGCTCGCTATAGCCGGGACGCTTGCGTTGCTCGTGTACGGATCCAGCTACTACTGGTCGTCTGCCGAGCAACGGGCGCTTTCTTCGAGACACGCTTACCTGAAGCCCAGTGGAACGATTGGTCTGCACTTGGGTATGTTCGGGGTCCTGCTGTTTCTTTTCATCTATCTTTACCCGATTCGGAAGAAATGGGCCTGGCTAGGCCGGCAGGGAAACTCCAAGCGCTGGCTGGATATCCATGTTCTACTCGGCTTGGTCACGCCGGTGTTCATCACGTTTCACTCCGCCTTCAAGTTCAACGGCATTGCTGGAGTCGCCTATTGGATCATGATCGTGGTGTTGCTGAGCGGAGTGGTGGGGCGATATATCTACGCTCAGATCCCACGGAATCTCAATTCCGCGGAATTGTCATTGCGGGAGGCTCAGGAACAGAGTCTCCGGTTAACGACCCAGTTGAAGAACACGGGAATTCTTTCGTCGCGGGATATTGATGGACTGCTGCATCTGCCCGACATTAGAGAAGTAGCATCAGCTTCGGTGCTTGGAGCTTTGTGCAGGATGCTGCTATTTGATCTGGTATTCCCGCTACGAGTATGGCGGCTCCGCCAAAAGATGCTTTGGTCTGAGCGCCGGTGGTGGTCACTCGTGGGATTGGGCCGAGGTCAAAACGCTGTTCTGGAGCGGGCCATCTCCATGGCGCGTGAACAAACACTGCTGGCGAAAAAGATTCTCTTCCTGTCGAAATCGCATCGTATGTTACATCTCTGGCACATCATCCATCGACCCTTCAGTTACTCGTTTGCGGTTCTGGCCTTGATTCACGTAGTCCTGATGCTGATGCTGGGTTATTACTAGAGGCACGAAATGAATAAGATTGTTCTACTCGCCCTCGTTGCGAGCCTGATTCTTGGCTGCAAAAACGACCTGGGCACACCCCGATCGGGGGCACAATCACCGCAAGATTCTATTCGTATAGCCATTGAGGCCCATTTGGCTCATACGGGATCGCTCAACCTGCAAGCTTTCGACACAGTTGTGAAACAAGTGACGATTCAGGGTGATCACGCTCAGGCCCAAGTGGAATTTCGTGTCAAGGGCGGCCCTGGCGCCATGCAGTTGACCTATGCACTGGAAAAACGCGATGGCGCTTGGTCGGTTATCGAAAGCGACCCTGTCGGCAGCAATTTCTCTCACCCAGCTCTAGATCAGAGCCAGCCCACGACCGTTCCCGGTGCGAGTCATTCGTTAACGGACACTTTGAAGTCGTTTAAAGCTGGTGCTCCTCCCGTAACGCGCTGATCGCGAGCTTTACCTGGCACTGCTCTCCTTCTATCCATCAGACCTTGAGGCAAGAGGCATCTCGGGATTCACATTCCGCAGGCCCGGGAGATCAAGGTGCCAGAGCCGCGGCCACCTGCACCTCGCCTACAGCGCGCTTGCGGTTACTTCGCTTTGAAGACGAACGTAACCGGCGTGGCCTCGTTCCCTGTGATAGTTACTTCTTGCGTCTGTGTGCCAAGAGTTTCGTGCCACGCCGTGAGCGTGTACTTTCCCGGAGGCAAATTGGGCAATGTAAAGGTGCCATCGTCTCCGGTTACCGAGTAATGCGACGTCTTCAGGACTGCGAAATACGTGCGCATCCAGGGATGGATGTTGCATTTCACCGGAATGAACTCCGGGCGTGCGAAGCTTTCCGAGACCGCCGGAGTTCCCGGTGGCTGAGCTTTGTTCCACTCCCGATTCGATGTGGGCAAAGGGTGAATGTTGTGCGAGGTGGCATCCTGATTGACGACTTGCAACTCTTGGTTCACTTGCATGGCGACTACGTGCGGCGTGAACCGGCATCCCTTTTGGGTGATGACTATGGGTTGGCTGGGCGGCGTAGCCTCGTCGGGCGCACCCGCGGAGATGTAAACCACCACGTTCTTGAGAGCGCCCCCCTGCCCTAGGACCACGTCTTCTGTAGTCGGAGGGGTGGCATACATCTTCGCGCAGCCGGGTTCGGCAGCCATAGAAATCGGTTTTGGGTTGGGCGCTAGGCCGGACAGCGTTACTTTGCCACTGACGTTGGTGCCTCCCCAAACCACCGAAGCCATCGCTAAACAGAACGGTAATAAGAGGAGTGCCTTAGCTATGCGTTGCATTCTCATGCCTTTGTTCCTTCCTTTATGAGTATTTAGTTTCCAGCTCGATCAATTCCGCCTGCATCAGCGGACAGGACGAACGGCTTGAAGCCGGCCCTTCCGAGTTCGCTTAGCGCCGTTCGCGCCGACTCTTCGTCCGCGTACGGGCCTACCTGGACTCGGTAGAACCCCCCTTCCTTATCGGTCGTGCTGAGAAACGCGGGGAAATTTTTTTGCCGCAGACTTTCGACGAGCTTATGGGCGTTGGATTCTTGTGCGAATGCCGCGACCTGCAGGATGAGCGTACCGCGCGGAAGTAGGGACTTCCGGAGCGGGGAATCAACCGCAGGAACCTTTGGCGCGAGCGGCGTTGTAGTGTTTGTCTCGGCGGTTGCAGGTGCGGCCGTCTTCGGGGATTGCGCAGCTGCATGCGTCGACGCACCTTCTAACTCTTCAGCCTTGGACTTCTGGACAAATGCATCGCCGATGGGCGCGGTCCCGGAATCCCCGGAAGAAAGCTTCGACGCGAGTTGTGGCTCGGGCGGCCTTGCGCCGTTTGTCCTGGTTTCCGGTACGGCCGTGTTCGAGGATTGCGGGGCTGCTTGTGTCGACGCACCTTCTGCCTTTTCTACGTTTACCTTCGGTCTTTCGGTAATTGCATCGACATTGGGCGCGGCCGCAGAAGATCCGGAAGAGAGGTCTGGCGCGGGCGAGGGTGTCTGCGTGGACTGACCTACCGTACCGGCCTCGGAGTCTTCTGCGATGCGCGCCGGCCCGAGGGGCCTGAGGGCTTTGGCCTCCTCAGAATGCGTTGCCGTCCACTCCTTCCAGGTCTTGGCCTCCAGCGTGTGCATGGGCTGCAGAGTTCGCAGGAAATGAACCAGATCCCACGCATCTTCTGGCTTGATATTGTCGGCAAACGACGGCATTGGCGTCCCGTCGAGGCCGGTCATGAAAATGCGATAGAGGTCCCGATTGGTTTGTCCGCACTTGAACCGCGAACCGACGGAGAAGTTATAGGGGCGCAGCGGATTGTCTTTACTATCGGTGAGCGTCGCGGCAGAGGGCCCATCTCCGTGGCCCGCTGAACCATGGCACTTCCAGCACTCCATTTTCTGATAGACCTCCCGACCCTTCAGAATGCTGGCGCTTGTGACCGGAGGTTCGACGGGAATGCTGATGGGCTTAGCGGCAGGTTCTTCTTTCCACCTGGGGGAAAACGTCTTGATGTAGGCAACGAGGTCTGCGCGGTCGTGGTTCGTCAAAGGCCGCCAGGCAGGCATATTAGTGTCCACGAAGCCCCTACCGATGGCTTGAAACATATCGTCATCGGTAGGCAACATACCCGTGGGAGTCGAACGGCACTTGAAAACCGCGGCCGTGAAATCACGCGGCTTGGGATCGATCCACGTAGCGTTCTCACCGTTGCCGTCGCCTTCCGGACCATGACATCCAACGCAGTACCGGCGATAGGCTTGCTTGCCTGAGGATGCGCGCCCAATCAACTCCTTGGGATCCTGAATGTGGCTGTCTTGGGCGAAGCAGGCGGCAGCTCCTGCTGCGACTACAAAAGCGAACGTCACTATTGAGATATTCAGTTTCATAAGATGCCTCTTTCTCTAAGAAATCGAAATTAAAAAAGGGAAATTAGAAAGCGAAATCAAGTCCTATAAATGCGCTGGTGCTCCAGACCGGAGCCGATGGGCCTAGGTTTGCGAATGGGGCACCGCCGAGCCCGCTGAGTGGAGCGGCGCCAATTGTCTTGACAATAGAAAATTCGTTATCAAAGGCCAGGCCTGCTCGGCTGAACATGATCGGATACCAGCGGTAACCGACCGTGTAAGCGTTGATGTTGCCGAGATTCCTGGGATTAGTCGGCAGCGCCTGCCTGGACATCCGAATGATTTCATCGCGCTGCACGAAGACCAGTTGGGGACTGAAATGATAATGGGTCTCGACAAACCCGCCGTTCCAAGACGGAGCCTGGGCGCCATCGGGAAGGGCCTGGTTGGCGGGAGTCGAGGTTCCGAGGTACACGTTGTCCCAACCATGCATAAAGAGGGGCAGGAACTCGAACTTACCGGCGTTCAAGTCACCGGAAAAACCGACTCGATAAAAGGGCTTGCTGCCCAGCCCTGCGCCTGAAATTGCATTCCCGTTGCCCGTCAGCGGGTAAGTTGGTCTCTGGCCAACGTAGGCGTAAGCGCCCAGCCTTTGGAGACCTAACCTGCCGGCCTCGAACCCTTGGCTAAAGGTGAGATAGGTATCGTACGTTCGTGTGTTGGGCAAAAGGGAGCTTCCATTATTGCTGGACAGGACAGCGACGCCATAACGCGTATAGCTATTGATAGAGTGTCCTGAGAATTCCAAGCCGATTTGGTTGTTCCCAAGGCCGAAGTCGTTCGAATCTCCCGGTGGTACGAAGTGATAGGTCTGATACAAGCCGCCATTGGCCGAAAGGAAGAGGAAGCGCTTTTCGGAAATCATGTTGTCGAGCTCAAATTTTCCGACCTTGATATTGAGCCAGCGGGTCTTTACGTTATCGAACCTGAAAAAGGCATTCTCGAAATGAAAAGACGCGTTTGCGTCCGAGGAGGGTAGAACCGAAATCGAAATGTTCTTGTAGAGTGTGCCCGCCAGCCAGATGTCCATGCCGGACAAATCGAAGCCCTGCTGGGTCACCCTTCCGGCGGTCGTGGTGGTTGGGTCTCCCGAGACGGCATCAATGGGCTGATTGCTGAAAGTTTCGCGATGCCAGTTGGGGGTAGTGCGGATGGTGATCGGGAAGTATCCGGAATTTTGAAAGATCGGCGAATCATGATCGTTCCCCAACTGATATCCGTTATCCCGAAAAGCTTGTCCGAAACTGTTTAGCTCAGGCCAAGCGGTGTGGCAGGCTGAACAGGGCAATGCGTACTTCCGCGCAAATGCGGGAATGGCCAGTGCTCTGTTCATAGGTAATGCATAGACTGGCTGACTGTCGGTGAAAACCATCACAACGATCACAATGGCGCAAGTGAGGATCGAACTTAGGAATGGCAGGCCCCACCTGTGAGTAGAAAAATGGCTAGTATTCACGGGGTGTCTCCTTATTTGACAACGTAGAGTTCCGATAATTACCTGGGTAATGGCGCCGTGCGACTCAGAGTCAAATAAGGGCGTATTAGGAAAGAAGAGCTCGGCGTTATATTCCAGGCAAATGCCTAAACTCCCGCATGAGGATCAGGCATCAGCAAAGCAATGTCTTTGCTCCTGAGCAAAAAGCGATTGTCACAAATTTGTAACTTGGGCCGCTGCTTTGAGGGCGGCAGTTGCGACTGGATCAATTTTGGCAGAAGCGGTTGGGCCGGCGTGGGGCGCCGAATGGTGCCTCGGGAGGAGGTGTCGGAGCTGTTGCCAGTGAATGCTGCAAACGACTACACATTCAGGCGTCCGTTAGCTGCTTTCTTAGGACAGGGAGCCTAATGGCAACTCGGATCGTCTGAAAAGGTGCCGCTGACGATCATCCAGCTCAAGAACTTACCGCATTCAGAGATTCTTGCTAACGTTTGGTCTTCCCGCAAGGCATTAGGGTCGACGCTTCTTGCCCCCTGCAGAGCTTCGCGTTCGCCGAGTACCCTGTCCGCCCATTCCGAAAGGAGCGCAAATTCCTGTTTAAGAAGTTGGAGAGCCTGATGATCGGCCTCAGTTGAGATTGCTAATGCGGTCTTCATTATGTCTGCTTCGATGCGATCTTTATCATCCTGAGACCAAGTTCCCGCGACAGGCATTCCCGTCGTCACTATGTAGGCGACGGCTCGTCTCCACTCCCTTATTTCAGCCAGAGTGACCACTGCCATCTGCTGAAACTGATTTGACATTTCCGCGGAGTCTTGCGGGGCTCGAGCGACTGCCGGCGCGGGAATCGTAAGCTCGATCCGGCTCGGATCAAAGGTAACTGAACCACGGAGTGCTTGAGCTAGGCCTTCGATATCTACGTAGGACCGGCCCTCGACCTGGATTACAGTCGCATTCACAGTCGCTCCATTAATGATCAGGGTCTTAGGTGATGTGTCTTGAGCTACGGTTTCAGATACGGACAAAATGACTCCCAGACTCAGCAGGTATACAAAGCATTTGAGCGGTTGCTTCATATGAATTCGCCTTTTGGATGTGTTCTCTGGTTGCCCCTGGTGTCTGGCGGAATCTGCCTAGCCAAATCGACGCGATCAAGGCCATGGCAGCCAAGCTGGCTTGGTTAGTCTACCGCATTGGACCGAGCAGCTGCCTTCTATTAGGCTCAATATCGCTCCAGACCAAGCATCTCAAGGGGAAGGGCGCCAATCTCGGATGGAAGTTCCGGCAGCTCAAAGGCGATTTTCTGGGAGAAGCTGACGCCAAGGGATAATTAACTACCTAGCTACAAACTACATACCGTTGCAGACTCCTGTGGGTTCCCGACGTATCCTAGATGTAAGCTACCGTGGAGAATCCATTTGCCAACCTCTCAGCTTGCACACGTACCAAAACGGCGCAGTACGCGCATTGACCAAGTCAAACAGTTGACGGTATGGGGCCTAGACGCGTCCCGCGAGCCCTACGTCGAGACGGTGCCGACTTCAACCTTAAGTTGCCACGGCTGCAGATACCGATCGACGCACGCGGTTCTGGTGGGTGATATCGTTCTCTTGGAGGTCCGAGAGTCTGCTAGAGGCCCTCAGGCTTTCTCTACTCAAGCGCGGGTAAGATGGTTAGAGCCAGCGAAGGGCGGTAACGAGGGGATCTGGGACGTTGCCGTCGAATTGGTGACGCCCGGCAATGTTTGGGGAGTGGAGTCTCCACCAAAGGACTGGTTATTGACAGCCACTGGCCCATCCAAGTCTGGCCAGGAACTTCGAGTCCTGCCTCGAGCTGAACAGCAAATGGATCCCGCGGTAAATCAAGGAGCGACTCAGTTATCCGTTTTAGAGTTGACGCCTGCTTCCCAAGTTCCTTTTCTTGCCGAGTTAAGCGAGCACGTTCAGAAGTTGGTTTACGAAGCCGTAACAACTATGGTCATCAACCAGAAGGACAGCGTTATAGGCCAGTTTCGTGCTCAGTTGCAGGATGAGATGAACAAAACGCTGGATCGTATCAAAGATCGTTGCCAGGAAGAGTTGGTTCACAGGGCGCTAAGAGACCTCACCAAAGAGCTTGAATCCTTCGTTCAAAGTACTCAGGAACATTGGGTAGGAAAGATTAAGGAGGGTCTGAACGGCGCAGCCACACGCATCAATGCTCAAGCTACACAAGTGAGCGACCAGATCGAGAACATGGGCACGGCCACTCTCGAGCGGTTACAGCTGAGGATGGATACGTTACGGCGGGAAGCATCAGGTGAACTTAGAATAGGATCACTGAAGATTTGCCAGCAGACCGAGGACTTCTGCAAACAATCGGAGCAAGAATTCGTTAGTGAAATGCAACAACGAGTTTCGGAATTAAAGAACCAGTTCGAGAGCAATGTCAACGAACGGCTGGCAAGGGTTGAATCCGAGTTCGTCCAAAAGTCCAGCACCCTCCTTGATGAGCGAAAAGTGGCTTTGCTCAAACTATCCGAAGCATGCCAAGAGACGGTGCAAGGGCAACTCCGGACTCTCGCCATTTCATCCGTAGGCCAACTGGCCAATACTCTGAATGAGCGAGCCGCAGAGCTGTCTAAACAGTGCATGAGCGAGCTGCAGGATTGGACCAGCCGCTACCTCGAAAGCATAAGCGGATCGATTGCTGAGGTTTCAAAGAAGACGTCGGCCCGTCGCCACGACTAGTGCGACTGTCGGGCACGAGTTCCGGATTTTGGATTTCGGGACCCGGCTCCAATGTCTGCGGCTGTGAGCCCAGTCCCGAACCTGCATCCACGCGGACAGCACCTCGATGGGTCCACCACGTATAAACAGGCTGCTTAGGACGCCGTAACTCGACCGTCATCTACGAGGATGCACCTTGGGATTGGATGGGCCACTGGGGAGAGCAGTGAGTCCGTAAAATTTAGGATAGGTGGAATTTTGTTCCATCCACATTTCCCAGCAGGAGTGTGTGCGACCTTTTCCGTCGTTATCTGTATGGAAGCTCATGTACTCGTCAGAGCCGAACTTCTTGAACCGGGCATATGCACCGCTAATCTCCTCTCCACATAACTGGCACTTCATTAGAACCTCCTAGCGGTCGATGGTTTCTCTTGGGGAACCCGGATGCGGATTGGGACTCCCAGTGTTATGAACATGAGCAATGAAACGACGCTTTTTAATGCTCTCATCTTGCCGCGTGCTTTTCGGCCTTGGCGCGATGGAACTCCTGACGAAAATCGAGCTTCTTCTTATGAAGATATTCCGCGTATTCCCGATTCAGCATTCGTTCTAGGCAGCGATTATCGTGGAACAAGAGGGCCTCACTAGAGATGTGTTGGCCTTCCCCTATCCAGCGGGAGTCGGTAGGAGCGATAGGAGAATTGCACCCGGCGCACGTTCGTTCAGTAACGGCGAGCGCCCTAATAGTCAAAGGTTCCACTAGAAACCTCCTCCGAAGGACTTAGCGCACCTCGGGCAATTCCGAAAGGACGCGGAAAAGGACAATGAAAATCCGGAATCATGGCGCCGTCTTATCTGTTGTCCATGGAATCGCATCACAGTTCGTCGGGCTCAGTTAAAAGCGTGCTGGATTTGGCGGTGGCCTCTTGGAAGGAATATCGACGAACTGCCAGCTGTGATCGTTGCGCTGTCGCAAGGAACTATTAAATGGCGTGGGCGAACAACATAGACAATCTCACCAGCGATGTTTCATCGCGCCAGTGACTTCAGAATTTAGCTCAGAAAATCAGGTTGGCTTTGGTCAAGGCTGGCTATCCGTTTGCCGCGAGGGCCTCAGTTGAGTGCTTATGCTGCCGATGTTCAGGAGGTATTTCTCGATTCCGTGATACAGGCCCTCCGCGACGCGTTGACGATTATCGGGTCGCATAAGCCATTGCTCATCAGCCGGATTGCTAAGAAAGGAGATTTCCGCCAGTACAGACGGCATATCCGCACCCGTTAGCACGACCAACGGGGCCTTGCGGACACCCCGGTTTCGTTTAGGACGGCTGCCGTCTCGCACAAAAGCCGCAAGCGATTCCTGGATATCCGAGGCCAGATCGCGAGAGCGCGCGACCTCCTTTAACAAGTCCTGAAGATCCTGTATAGGTCGGTGGGGCAGAGTGTTTGCTTGCGCGACTTCCATCGCTTGGGGCACGGTATCAGAACTCATGTAATACGTTTCAATCCCTCCGACTTTGGCATCATTGCTGGAATTGGCGTGGATCGAAAGGAACAGATCGGCTTTGGCTTTGTTGGCAGTTTCCGTGCGTTGCTCCAAAGTGACAAAGGTATCGTCCTGGCGCGTATAGATGACTTTGGCCGAGGGGACCTCATCCTGGATGAGTTTGCCGAGGCGAAGGGCGATATCCAGGCAAAGATCTTTTTCCATCAAGCCCTGCGGACCAATCGTCCCTGTATCCTGTCCTCCGTGCCCCGCATCGATGACAATCCGGCCAGTCTTAAAACCGAGTGACCCCGTCAGCCGGCTCCCAGCCACTGTAAGCTCCCGCCACGCGTCCGGAAATTCAACCTGCAAGCGGTTGTCTTGGTCAAATAAAACGAAAGACTGGACACTCGTTAGCCGCTCGAATAATTCCCTGAGTTTATTTTGTCTATCTTGAGAAAACGGATCCTTTTCCGCAGGCCGGCCGAAGAGATAGGTGATTTCTAGAGCGATGCGCGCCTTTTGTCGAGCGGGCAGAAAAGTCGGGAAGCTCAACCGGATCTCTTGTTGCGAGGAGAGAGCGCCGCTGGGCTTGAGACGACTCATCAGAACGACGCTTGGCTCATTCGCCAAACGGTAGTCAAGATCGGTATGATTCTGCAGCGAATAGGCCAGGAACAGCGTTCCCCTTTCAGGGCTTATCTCACGAAATTGCGCGCCGACGTAGGTAGCAGTGATGGCTTTCTCGTTCCAGGCCACGATATGACGGCCAGGAATGTACCAAGTGCCAGAAAACGCAAGTAACGCGAAAGCCGTGCCCAAAAAGAGAAATCTATTTCCCCGACATCGTTCTATTACGGCGCTACGCAAGTCCATCAGCTTTCAAGACCAATCATGACTTAGAGACGTTCAGCTAATTTCCGCAATCTTGTTGCCATTGATTGCTGCGAACGCGAGACCGGCCTAGAGGAACAGCGCGCAGAGTGCCATCCTCGTTCCCGACGAGTTTCTGCGGCGAACCGTCCCACTAAATGGCCGCGAATCGGCCCGGCCGAATTTGAGAAAGTAGGTCGGTTGATTGCCGGCGTCATCGAGCCAGCGACCGAATTCTTGGAAAATACCTAAATACTCTATTCCGGACGAGCCTAAAATATCAGCGACTGGTCACTTTCATGTTGATTGAAGGCGTCTGGGCCGAGGTCATAGTCAGCGGGGAGCACCTCCGGCTGTTCTCCGAACACAACGCTCTTGGTGTGCAAACATCTGTCTACAACGTCACCACAAAAAGCTGGATCGCGCCGTCAGAGAGTGTCGATGACATCGAACAGGGGAAGGAACGCGCCGCAGAGTACGCAAGAGCATACCTCAAACGGGCTGCAAACGCCGAATTGCCTCGATTAGAGTGGAAGAAGGCCCGTTCGCAGTAGGACCGATCATATTGTTCCTCCGAATGGGCACGACACGGCATCCCTGCTCTTCACGGCCGCACGATTGATCTCACTAACCGCTTGCTCTGGGACAAGGAACTCTTCTTGCGTTTTCCATACCATGCTTTTTCAAAAGCCTGGGGGGTTCTGTCCATGGCCAATCTCCACATTGGCCAGTTTCTTTAGGGGTAAAGGTCATGGAACGTCGTGCAACCCGACGCTTTAGAATAAAGCTGCCGATGACGGTCCGCTGGGCCAACCTATCGGGAAACTGGGAAACTCAGGTGGAGTCCGAGGACATCACGTCTCGGGGCGTTTACTTCTTTTTGCCGGCAGAAATCGAGAACGGTTCGTCGGTCGAGGTGATCATTGTGATGCCACACCAAATAACCTTGGCCGAGCCTGTTCGCGTTCGTTGTCAGGGACGCGTGCGTCGGACGGAAATTAAGGATACGCACCGCGTAGGAGTGGTGGTCGAAATTCAAAAGTACCAGTTTTTGCGTAAAATCGAGAAACCAGTGGCTCGCACGAAGAGGAGTGACAAAGCAAGTTAGCGCAGACAGAGTAACTGAGAGATGACTACTGTCCGGCCAGAACCCATTTTCACCCAAACATCGGTGACATTCCGACTGCGCGCGCGAACAGGCTGGACTTAGCGCACGGCTTGCCGCGCTGGACAATTAGAATAAACTTCAGCCCAGAGCCGCCCCGACACTACGACCTGACTCCGCCACCAAACTGCACGTTTATGTTCTCCTTCGGTGGCCAATCCGGGCGTAACAGCGAGAAGCGCCCAGGGTTCCGCCCCTCAGCCTCAGGAGCATCGCCGAGCGTCAGCGCCGATCCTCAGCTCACTGAGACCCTCTTCAGTTTCCCGAACGCGAGGAACCCCACTCATTGATCGTCACGCGAGGCGTACCGAGCCGGAACCGGTAGTCCTTGTCTTCCGGAAGGCGGCCGTCCACACGAAGAACCTTCACCGAAGAATCCACGTCACTGGCACGGACATAACCGATTGCTCCTGGCACATTGAACACAAACTTAAGAACATCGGAAGGGTTCGCGAATGTCTTTGGTGAAACAAACACTGACCCGGTGAAAACTCCCTGAATGAAGTGGTTATCAAAGTCTTTTTCGCTCATTCCATAGATGTCGCGTAGAACGACCTTGCGCTCTAGCGAGGCTTCTAGCATCACGAGCGTGATCCGCCGCCCATTCGGCCAGTGGCTCCGCTCGCCCAGGAAGATCTTCCGTAAATCCTCGTAGGAGAAGTTTTCCACTGGATTGGACTGATTCACGATAATCGCCAGAGTCTGCTCGCCCGCGGGAGGTCCGACGACCGCTAAGTCGGACTCTGCGCCACAGGGTGCCAGGGCAATGATGACGAACAGCAGGATCTTTGCGAACGGCCACATTGAAGTTCCCATTTAGAACGTAAACCCGAGCTGCGTGGCGACACCATTGATCGGCGTTTGATGTGGCAGGTCCGTATAGTCGTACTGCACTTTCAGTGTCACCGACTCGCTAGGATCGTAGCGCAAGCCCAAGGACGGCCCATGCATCAGGCCAACTTGCGGGAAGATTGGTTCCACGGCAGACGCATTCACATACTGATACCGAAAGTAAGGCCGGTAAGAACCAAAGCGCTTCGACACTTGTGTATAGAATCCAGGCGTGTCAAATACGCGCGAAGTCCCGTTCACCGCATGACGGATCAGCATTGTTTCGTTGAGCCACTCGAAGCTGGGACGGATGAACACGGCGTGCGCCGCAAAAATGTTCTCGCCGATGGTCGGCAACCCGATCGGCGTCAGATGGTCATGGTAGAAGGAGAAGCCCGTTTGCAACCCGCGGACCGCCGACGGTCTTAGATACAGCGCTAGATTGAACGATTTGCCGTTGTTTTCGTCCACGCGATTCTGCACGGCTTCTACATTTGGAGAGGACGATGCGCGACCGTTTCCCACTTCCGCCACATAGTGTAAACCCAA
>Ga0307476_10001809_pt1 | contig 12922 bp, 8 predicted proteins | sample atmos_gasesECM2C_2_FD_203314 | JGI IMG/M metagenome (GOLD analysis project Ga0307476, IMG submission 203314) | Hardwood forest soil microbial communities from Morgan-Monroe State Forest, Indiana, United States - atmos_gasesECM2C_05 | ecosystem: Environmental > Terrestrial > Soil > Temperate... | reverse complement strand
GCTCGGCGTGGTGCTCCGGCCCGGCCCGCACATCAACGCCGAGCTGACCAGCTTCGGCATCCCGGACCACGTGCTCGGCGATCCGGCGTGTCAGGCGCGAACGGCGGCCGGCACGCCGGTCTGGCTGCCGTCGCCGCCGCGCGCCTGGCCGGTGCCGTCGTACGCCAGCGCCGCGTTCCGCGCCCGGGTCCACGCGTGGTACGCGCAGGTCGCCGAGGTCGTCCGGCCCTACCTCGCGCCCGGCGGACCGGTGGTCGCGATCGGGGTCGACAACGAGGCCCAGATGTTCTTCCGGCTCGGCGCCTACGACCACGACTACCACCCCGAGGCGGTCGCGGCGTGGCGCGAGGCGAGCGGGCTCGACGGCGAGCCGCCGCGCGCGTGGCGGCCCGACGACCCCGCGCGCTGCATCTCGTGGGTCCGGTTCAAGGACCAGTACGTCGCGCATGCGCTCGGCGCGTTCGCGCGCGCGCTCGACGAGGTCGGGCTCGGCGGGCTCGCCCGGTTCCACAACCTGCCGCCCGGCCACGCGCTGTACGACCTGCGCGGGATCCAGCGCGCGATCGGCGGGCCGGTCGGGATCGACGCCTACACGCCGCGCGCCGAGCTCCGCGCGCTGCGCCGGCGCGCGGTGTTCGCGGCCGGCAACGCGGCGCCGATCGCGATCGCGTTCGAGGTCGGCGTCGGGTTCGCCGCCTGGCTGCCGCCGCTCGACGCCGGCGACGATCCGCACCGCGAGCGCGATCAGCTGCTCAACCTGCTCGCCGCCGGGATCCGCGGCTTCAACCTGTTCATGGCGGTCGAGCGCGATCGCTACTACGGCGCCGCGATCGATCGCACGGGCGCGGTCGAGGCCCACGCGGGCTGGATCCGGCCGCTGCTCACCGAGCTCGCGGCGCTCGACTGGCCGGCGCTGCGCCGCCCGGCCGCGATCGCGGTGGTCGACACCCGGGCCGATGCGCGGTTCGGCCAGGCGAGCTGCCTGCTCGATCCGATCAGCCCGGTGCTCGCCGAGGCGATCGGCCTGGGCCCGGGCGGCGCGGCCGAGCTCGGCGCGGATCCGTCCGCCGTGGTCCAGCGCCGCTGGCACGCCGCGATCACCCGCGCGCTCGACCTCGCCCGCGTGCCGTACGCGCTGGTCGACGAGGCGGCGGGCGAGGACGAGCTCGGCGGCTACCGCGCGGTGATCGTCCCGACGCTGTCCCGGATCGACCGCGGCCTGGCCCACACGTTGCGCGCGCTCGCCGAGCACAAGCGGGCGATCGTCGTGATCGGCCCGGGCACGCCGACCCACGACGAGCTCGGCCAGCCGCTCGCCGACGCACTGCCGCGCCGGGTCGGCCGGCTCAAGGCGGGCTCGCTCGACGACCTGCCGGGCCTGGCGGCCGACCTCGCCGCGCTCGCTGGCGAGCCGGGCGACGCCTGGCTGATCGAGCGCCCCGACGAGGTCTGCGCCTACCCCCACGCCGACGCCGGCGGCGAGGTCCGGGTCGTGTTCGTCGCGAGCGATCTGGCGCGCCCGGCGTCCGCGGTGCTGCTGGTCGATGACACCGCTCGCGCGCTGCGCGATCCGTTCAGCCACGAGCGGATCGCGCTGGCCGACGGCCGCGCGACGATCGCGCTCGCACCGCGCGGCGTTCGCATGCTGATCGTCGAGCGCGCCGCCGGCTGATCGCGGGCACCCCGAGCGCCCACGACTCACCGCGCCAGGCCCGCACACAGCGCGAGCGCGAGCGCGGAGCGACGGCTTGCCGCTCCGTGCGGCCGGGCGGTAGACCTCCCCATCGTCATGCGATGCGCGCGGCCACCGCGGCCCGCGCGAGGCAACCGGACACGTGACGGCAGTTGACACCAGCGCGAATGCAGTCCTCGCCGACGGCGGCGAGCTCGGGGAGCGCATGCGCAGCATGGACTGGACGCGCACGCCGCTCGGCCCGGTGGAGTCGTGGCCGCAGAGCCTGCGGACCTGTGTGCGCATCGTGCTCACCTCGCGGCAACCGATGTTCGTGTGGTGGAGCGAGCAGCTGATCAACCTCTACAACGACGCGTACATCTCGATCCTGGGCGGCAAGCACCCGGCGGCGCTCGGCCGGCCGGCGCCGGAGGTGTGGCGCGAGATCTGGCCCGACGTCGCCTCGCGGGCCGCCAGGGCGATGGTCGAGAACGAGGGCTCGTTCGACGAGGCGCTGCTCCTGATCATGGAGCGCAACGGCTACCGCGAGGAGACCTACTACACGTTCTCGTGCTGCCCGGTGCCGGGCGACGCCGGCGGTCCGGGCGGCATCCTGGGCGCGAACACCAGCGAGACCCAGTGGATGTTCGGCGAGCGCCAGCAGGCGCTGCTCCACGAGGTCGCCGCGCGAACCGCCAACGTGCGCACGGTCGAGGCCGCCTGCGAGGCAGCGCTCGACGCGTTCGCCGCCAACCGCAAGGACCTGCCGTTCGCGATCCTGTACCTGGTCGACGGCGACACCGCGCGGCTGGCGCACACCGCGGGGATCGCGTCCGACCATCCGCTGGTGCCGGCGGCGATCGCCGGTGACACCCCGTGCGTATGGCCGGTCGCCGAGGTCCTCGCCGGCGCCCCGCTCGGCATCCGCAGCCTCGGCGCGCGCGGCCTCCCCGGTGGCGCGTGGCCGGAGCCGCCGTCGGAGGCGGTCGCGATCCCGGTGCGCGCGGCGGACCTCTCGCTCGCCGCCGTCCTGGTGATCGGCAAGAACCCGTTCCGGCTGCTCGACGACGACTATCGCCGGTTCCTCGACCTGCTCGGCCTGCAGATCGGCAGCGCGATCTCGAGCGCCCGCACGCTGGCCGAGGAGCGCCGGTGCGCCGCGGCGCTGGCCGAGCTCGACCGCGCCAAGACCACGTTCTTCTCCAACATCAGCCACGAGTTCCGCACCCCGCTGACGCTGATCCTGGGCCCGACCGAGGATGCGCTGCGCTCGCCGGACGGCGCGCTGTCGGGGGAGGCGCTGCGCGCGGTGCACCGCAACGAGCTGCGCCTGCTCAAGCTGGTCAACGCGCTGCTCGAGTTCTCGCGGATCGAGGCCGGGCGGCTCCAGGCCCGCTACGAGCCGACCGACCTCGCGCGGTTCACCCGCGAGCTCGCGAGCGCGTTCCGCTCGGCGATGGACCGCGCCGGCCTGGCGTTCGAGATCGAGTGCGCCGCCGGCGCGCCGGTCTGCGTCGATCGCGCGATGTGGGAGAAGATCGTCCTCAACCTGGTCTCGAACGCGCTCAAGTTCACGTTCGAGGGCGGCGTGGCGGTGCGGCTGAGCCAGTGCGGCGGGATCGCGGAGCTCACGGTGTCCGACACCGGGATCGGGATCCCGGCGGCCGAGCTGCCGCGGCTGTTCGAGCGGTTCCATCGCGTCGAGGGCGCGCGGGCGCGGACCCACGAGGGCTCCGGCATCGGGCTCGCGCTGGTCGCCGAGCTGGTCAAGCTGCACGGTGGTACGATCGACGTCGACAGCGAGCTCGGCCGCGGCACGCGGTTCACGGTGCGCGTGCCGGCCGCCGTGGCGACGCGCACCGAGCCCGGGGAGGCCCGGCCGGAGCGCCCGTCGCCGGGAGCGACCGCGTACGTCGAGGAGGCGATGCGCTGGCTGCCCGGCGACGAGCCCGAGCTGTCGCCGAGCCGCCCCGGCGAGCTGTCCGGGGTGCTGACCCCGCCCGACATCGACGGCGCGCACGTGGTCGTCGCGGACGACAACGCCGACATGCGCGACTACCTGCGCCGGCTGCTCGGGGGGCGGTGGACGGTGACGGTGGCCACCGACGGCGCGCGCGCCCTGGAGGCGGCCCAGCGGATCCGCCCGGACCTGATCCTGACCGACGTGATGATGCCCAACCTCGACGGCTTCGGGCTGCTCCGCGCGCTGCGCGCCGACCCGGTGCTGTCGACCGTGCCGGTCGTGATGCTGTCGGCGCTGGCCGGCGAGGAGGCGCGGATCGAGGGGATCGAGGCCGGTGCCGACGAGTACCTGGTCAAGCCGTTCTCGGCCCGCGAGCTGCTCGCGCGGGTGTCGAACATGCTCCAGCTGTCGCGGCTGCGGCGCGAGGTCGAGCTCGAGCGCAACCGGCTCGCGGCGTTCATCGAGCAGACCCCGATGGGCGTCGTGCTGTGGGAGGGCCCGGAGCTGCGGTGCAGCCTGGCCAACGAGGCCGGCCAGCGGATGGCCCGGCGGCCGCTGACCCTGGGCACGCCGGTGCGCGAGCTATTCCCCGAGATCGCGGGCAGCGAGTCGCTGCGCAGCATCGAGCGCGTGCTGCGCGACGGCGAGCCGGCCGATGTGGTCGAGGACCCCCTGACCCTGCGGTCCCCCGACGGCACGGTCCACGCGGGCTACTACACCACCGCGTACCGGCCGCTGCAGGACGCGCACGGCCGGACCAGCGGCGTCATCGCGGTGTCGCTGGACGTCACCGAGCAGGTCCGGGCGCGCCAGGCGGTCGAGGCCAGCCGGGCCGAGGCGATCGTCGCCAGCCGGTCCAAGGACGAGTTCCTCGCGATGCTCGGCCACGAGCTGCGCAACCCGCTCGCGCCGATCCTCACCGCGCTGGAGCTGATGCGGCTGCGCGCCGGCGACGTCGCGGTCCGCGAGCGGACGATCATCGAGCGCCAGACCCAGCACCTGGCGTCGCTGGTCGAGGATCTGCTCGACGTGTCGCGGATCACCCGCGGCATGGTGCAGCTGCGCTGCGAGCGGCTGTACCTCGCCGACGTCGTGGCCAAGGCGGTCGAGACCGCGGCGCCGCTGTTCGAGCAGCAGCGCCACGAGCTGGCGATCTCGGTGCCGCGCGATCTCGTGGTCGACGCCGATCCGGCGCGGCTGACCCAGGTGTTCGCGAACCTGTTGACCAACGCGGCCAAGTACACCGATCCGGGCGGCCGGATCACCGTCGCGGCGACGCGCGAGGGCGACGAGCTCGTCGCGTCGGTGACCGACACCGGGCGCGGCATCGCCGCCGACATGCTCGGCCGGGTGTTCGAGCTGTTCGTCCAGGAGCGCCAGAACCTGGATCGCGCGCGCGGCGGCCTCGGCCTCGGGCTCGCGATCGTGCGCAACCTGGTCGAGCTGCACGGCGGGCGGGTCGCGGTGTCCAGCCCGGGGCCCCGCCGGGGCAGCACGTTCACGGTGCACCTGCCGTGCGCGCCGGACTGCGCGGCGGTCGCCGGCGCGGCGCTGCCCGAGCCCGGATCGCACGACGGCCCGCGGCGCCCGATCTCGGTGCTCGTGGTCGACGACAACGTCGACGCGGCGACCCTGCTCGGCGACCTGCTGAGCTCGCGCGGCTACCGGACCCAGGTCGCGCACGACGCCGCCGAGGTGCTCCGGCTCGCCTGCGACTTCGTGCCCGACGTCGCGTTGCTCGACATCGGCCTGCCGGTGATGGACGGCTACGAGCTCGCCCGCCGGCTGCGCGCGCTGCCGGCGTGGCGCGACGTCAAGCTGCTCGCCCTGACCGGCTATGGCCAGAGCTCCGACCGCGCGCGCTCGGTGGACGTCGGCTTCGACCACCACCTGGTCAAGCCGATCGATCTCGCCACGCTGGAGCGCTACCTGCCGGCGCCGGCCGGGTAGGCCTCAGCCGCGATCGGGGCTGACCATCGCGCCGAGCCCCGCGAGCACGCCGCCCAGACCGGCCGCGAACAACAGGTACACGCCGAGGCCGAGCGACGCCGCCGCGTCGTGCGAGACCTGATCGGCCTGCCAGAACCGGGCGAACACGTAGGCCGACGCGCCGCCGAGCGCGATCGCGCACAGCCCGGCGAGCCGGCCCATGCGGTCGCGCAGCATCAGCAGCAGGCCGAGCGCGGCGAGCAGTGCGGCGGGCACGAAGCAGGCGACGATCGCGCCGGCGTAGGCCTCGACGCCGGCGTGGAACGCCCGGGCGATCCGCTCGCTGTCGGCGCGGGGCAGCCCGAGCGCCTCGGCCCGGGCGCGCACGTCGCCGGTGCCGTCGACTCCGCGCGCGATCTGGAACGCGCTGGCGTCGCCGGTGATCCTGCCGTCGCCGCTGCGGTAGTCGATCAGCGGCGTGAAGAAGCCGATCACACCGGCCACGCCGGCGAGCAGGACGACGAGCTTCCAGATCCTCATTCCCGGCCATCCTCGGCGATCGCCGGCGCGGTGTCACCCCCGACCGGCGGGCTGGCCGGCTCGGGCTCCGGCTCGCCGAGCGCGCCGAGCTTGCCGGCCCGGTCGGCCTCGATCTCCGCCTGGGCATCCGCCTGGGCCTGGGCCACCGCCGTCCGCATCGCCGGCATCTCGGCGGTCAGCGTCGCGCCGGCCCGCTCGTCGTCGCGCAGCTGGTGGGCGAGCTCGGCGGCGATCACGCCGGCGTCGGCGGCGGTCGCGCCCTCGGACAGCTGCTCGTAGATGTGCTCGGCCCGCTCGTCGCGCAGGCGGGTGGTCTCGTCGGGCGGGGTCTCGCCGGGCAGCTCGACGCGGAGCTCGCGCACCACCATCTGCAGCCCGGCGGCGATCGGCAGCGCGAGCAGCGCGCCGACGATGCCGAGCAGCGTGCCGCCGACCAGCAGCGACACGACGACGATCGCCGGCGGCAGGCGCAGCACCTTGCCGTAGACCCGGGGCACCAGGATCCGGCTCTCGAACTCCTGGTACGCGAACATCAGGGCGGTCACGATGATCACGGCGCCGAGCCCCGAGCCGGTGACCGCGATGATCGCCGGCGCGCTGGCGACGTAGCCGCCGATGAACGGGATCACGTCGGTCAGCCCGGCGAACAGCGCGATCGCGAGTGCGTCATCGACCCGGAACGCCTCCAGCACGCCGAACGCGAACACCGCGATCGCGACCGAGGTGATCAGCTGGCCGCGCATGTAGCCGCCGACGATGACCTTGAGCTCGATCAGGATGCGGGCGAGCTTGATGTGGTGGGTGCGCGGGACCACGGCGAACAGCAGGCCCCGCGCGCGCACCGGGTCGGCGAGCAGGTAGATCGCGAGGAACGTGGTCGAGATCGCGTAGCCGACCACGGTCAGGATGTCGGCCGAGTAGCCGACCACGGTGTTGCCGGCGCGGAGCACGAGGTCGTTGATCGGCACGGCGCGCACGGTCTGGACCAGCGGCCGCGCCCAGCGGTACTGGCGCAGCCAGTCGACCAGGCGATCGCGGCCGCGCGGCGCGTCCTCGATCAGGTGCAGCAGCTGACCGATCAGCGGCGGCACCGTGAGCAGCAACACGCCGGCGACCAGGGCGGCCAGCACGATGAAGATCAGGACCAGCGCGCGGCCGCGCCGGATCCTGCGGCGCTCGAACCACGCGACCATCGGATCGAGCGTGCCGACCACGACCAGCGCGATCGTCACCACGATCAGCACGGTCTCGAGCTGGAACGCGAGCCAGGTCCCGGCGATCGCGACGAGCAGCAGCAGGATGGTCCGCGGCGCGATCTCGATCCTGCGGGGGGCTTCGCCCCGCGCCCCGCCGGCAGAGCCGACAGGGTCCCCACCCCCCGCTCGCTTTCGCTCGACGCGGAGCGCACTCGGATCCGGGCGGGGCTCTCGGTCGTCGGCGCTCACGGTCTTGCACTATCGCACCGCAAGCGCCGTGCCGCAGGTCAGTAGTCGTACAGCTGGCGCAACGGCATCGTCGGCTCGTCCTCGAGCGGCAGCGGGCGCACACGCCACAGCAGGCGGTTGACTGCACAGACCACCTCGCCCGGATCGCACGGCTTGGGCACGAAGGTCGCTGCTCCGATCCGGACCGAGATCCATGGAGCGGCCGGGGACTCCGAGGCCAGGATGATCGGCGGCGCGTCGGGAAGCGCGTTCATCCCCAGGGCAAGGTCCACGACGCCGGAGGCCGGATCGTAGACATCGACCACGACGACGTCGAAGCCGCCATCGCGGATCACCATCCACGCCTCCCGGATTCCGCTCGCGGTCGCCACCGAGTGACCCGAGGCGGTGATCGCCTGGGCCCACGCCTCGCTGGTGGCCAGATCGGGCTCGACGAGCAAAATACTCCCCATGAGAAATAGGTATGCTGGACAACTAGAAAAGTAGCAAGAATAAATGCGGTCCGGACCACATCTTCCAGCATAGCCGAAGTTTTCTGACTACTTGACAGAGGGCGGACTCGACTTGCGCTTCGCGCCGTCGTGACCCTCGGCCCAGGCAATTTCCTTGGTCAGCTGCATCGCGTCATCGCCCCGGCCCGGTGGGGTGATCGTAGATCGGGTCGGCGCGTCGTTGAGCAGGAGCTCGGCGGTCGCCCGGCGGTCCCCCAGGCCCCGCATCTCGGTGATCGCGGCCTGCCGGTAGCGCTCGGCCTTGCCGCCGAGCCCGGTCTTCTCGCACAGCTGGGCGAGCAGGTGCTGGACCCGGGCAGCGCCGAGCCGCGATCCCACGCGCTGGGCATGGAACAGCGCGGCCTCGGCCAGCCGCAGCGCCTTGTAGGAGTCGCCGGTGTTGTCGACCATCTGGGCCTGGGCGCGCAGGACGCGCCACAACGGCTCCGGGCCATCGATCGCGGCGAAGCCCTCGCCGAGCGTGGCGAGGTCGACGCACTCGAGCAGCTCGCTCTGCGCCCCCGCCGGATCGCCGGCGCGCAGCAGCGCGGTCGCGAGGTCGAGGTAGAGCTCGCACACCAGGTTCATGTCGCCGGTCGAGATCGCGCGGCCGACGCCGCGCCGCAGGTTGGCGATCGCGCCCTCGACGTCGCCCTCGCTGAGCGCGATCGCCGCGCTCGAGCGGTCGACCAGCGCGACCAGCATCGGCGCGCCCGACCAGTCGCGCGCCTCGGCCAGCACGCCGCGGGCGAGCGCGGTCTCGCCGCGGGCGCGCAGCACGTCGGCGAGCTTGACCGACAGCATGACGAACTGGCCCTCGGCGCTGCCGTCGTCGTCGCCGCTCAGCACGGCCTGGCGCACCGCGACCAGCGCGCGGTAGTAGTACTGGCCGGCGCCGATGTCGTCGAGCTGCTCCGCGGCGTGATCGCCGGCGCGGCGCAGCAGCATGATCGCCTCCTTGGCGTGGCCGGCGAGGTCGTGGTGGTGGCCGAGCAGCGCGATGTCCGGCGACAGCGCCTCGACCGCCGCGGCGGCGGCCGCGTGCAGCGAGCGGCGGACGTCGGCCGGCGTGGCGTCGTAGACGATGTCGCGGACCAGGCGGCTGGTGAACGTGAGCTCCCCCGACGGATCATGGCTGAACAGCCCGGCGCGCTCGGCGTCGGCCAGCGCGGCCTCCAGCGCATCGCTCGGCAGCATCGAGCGCAGCAGGTCGACCGGCGGCTCGAGGCCGAGCACGGCGGCGGCCTGCAGCACGTCGCGGGTCGACTGCTTGAGCAGCGACAGCCGGGCGGCGATCAGGTCGGGCAGCGAGATGTTGGTGTCCTCGGCCTTGCCGCCCTCGAGCAGGTAGCGCACGACGTGCTCGAGGTGCCCGGGGTAGGCCCGCGTGGTCTCGAACAGCTGCTGGACCGGCGGCAGGCCCTTGAGCCCGGCCTTGTCGAGCCGGGCGACGATCACGGCGAGGTCCTTGGCGTCGAGCGCGGCGACCTCGAGGCGCGGCACCGAGGCCGGCCACTGCGAGCCGAACGACGCGTGCGCGGTCATCACGATCGGCGGCAGCTGGAGGTCGACCATCTCGGTCGCGCGCCGCAGGATCTCCAGGCTCGGGTGATCGAACCGGTCGATGTCCTCGCACACGATCGTCACCGGCCCGGCCGCCGCGGCGCGCTCGAGCGCGCGCAGCGCCGACCACACCATCTCGCGGCGCCGCACCGGCGGCTCGAGCTCGAGCAGCGTCGTGGCGTGGCCGAACAGCTGCGAGATCCCCGGCACGTCGCGCTCGTTCAGCCCGTTGCCGAGCACCGCGTCGCGCAGCTCGCCGTCGCTGGCGCCCGGCGGCAGCTGCAGCACCGCGGCGAGCAGCGAGCGGACCGGGTAGAACGGCGCGGCCAGCCCGGTCGGATCGGGGCCGATCTGGTAGATCGTCCGGGTATCGCCGGCGAGGTGCTGGTAGGCGTGGCGGAGCAGCGCGCTGCGGCCCGAGCCCTCGTTGCCCATCACCAGCAGGCCGACGTCGTTGCCCGGCAGGCGCCGCATGTGGGCGAGCAGCTGGGCGCTCTCCTCGCCGCGCCCGGTGAACTGCAGCGGCAGGACCCGGCCGGCGGTCTCGCCCGGCGGGGCGGGCTGGGGCGGCGGCAGGACCTGCTCGACGCGCTGCCGCGACGTTCCGCATTCGGGACAGAACTTGAAGCTCGGCGCGCAGGTCGTGCCGCACTCGCCGCAGATGTCGCGGGTCGTGACCTTCCGGGCCCGGGTCGCGACGCTGCCCAGCGCGGCGCGCATGTCGGCCGCCGACGCGAAGCGGTCCCCCGGGTGCTTGGCCAGCGCGCGCGCGACGAGGCCCTCGAGCTCCTTGGGCACGTGCTCGCGGCGCGCCGACAGCGACGGCACCATCGCCTTCAGGTGGTTGGCGAGGATCTCGGTGGTCGAGCCGGCGAAGAACGGCGTCTTGTAGGCCAGCAGCTCGTACAGGATGATGCCGACCGCGTAGATGTCCGAGGCGAAGCTCGGCGGCGAGCCGCTGATCACCTCGGGCGCCATGTACTCCGGCGTGCCGCTGATCGAGCGATCCTCGTCGCGCACGCCGGTGACCAGCCGCGCGATGCCGAAGTCGACGATCTTGACGATGTCGACCCCGGCGCGTCGCTGATCGAGGATGATGTTGTCGGCCTTGAGATCGGCGTGGACGACGCCCGCGAGGTGGGCTTCCTCGATCCCGGCGAGCGCCTGCATCACGATGTCGATCACGCGGTCGATCGGCAGCGGGTTCTGGGTGACCAGCAGCTGGGTCAAGGTCGGGCCCTTGACGTACTCCATCGCCAGGTAGAGCAACCCGTCGGGCGACTGGCCGTAGTCGATGATCGAGACGCAGTTGGGGTGGTTGAGCCGCGACGCGCTCATCGCCTCGTCGCGGAACCGCTTGATCATCCGCGCGTCGGCCGACAGCTCCTCGTTCAGGATCTTGACCGCGACCGTCCGGCCGAGCGCGATCTGGTCGGCGCGATACACCGCGCCGCTGCCGCCGATCCCGATGCACGCGGTGAGCTTGAACTTGTCGCCGAGGACGCGACCGACCAGCTTCAGCGACTTGTTGACCTGGTCCTGGACGTGGCTCACGCCGGCCACCTCGGAGGAACTGCTGGGTGCGCCGACGTCACGCGATCACTCCACCCTCCACACTATCTCGTCCGGGCACCGCACCGAGTGTTTCCTGCAGCGGAACGCGCGAGCCGTGTGCTCGATGATTCGCTGTGTCATTTCACCGCCTTTGCCTGGAGGCCGAGCAGATCGTGAGCGCCTCCTTATCGGCTCGACTATATCACCGCCCGACGACCCCCGAAAACTGGCGCACCGGATCGCGCGGTGCCTAGGGTCCGGACCAGACATGTTCCACGCTCGAGGACCGGACCGTCTCACCGTTGACCGGGCCACCGACGCCGCCGGCTGGCTCGCGATCCGCCACCCCGCCGTGATGCGCCTGCTCGAGCGCGAGCTCGCGGCGCGCGACGGCGCCGCGCGCGCCGCCGGCCGCGCGCTCGCGTGCCGGGTGCTCGGCGGCCGCGCGCCGCTCGGCGACCTCCGGCTCGATCACAACACGCTGAACACCGGCATGGTGACCGTGCGCAGCGGGCGCTGCGATCGCGCGATGGTGCGATCGATCCGCGACCAGATCGCCGAGCTCCGGGTCGTGCTCACCGCGGGCGAGCAGGACGCGGTCGCCACCGTGATCGCCGCGATCATCTGGGCCGTGCTCGACGCCAGCGCACGAGCGCTCGACGACACGCTGGTCGCCTGAGGAGGGCTGCTCAGCTCGCGCTCGCCGCGTAGCACCGCCGGCAGCTGGCGATCGCTGCCGCGAGATCGTCGGGCAGGGCCGAGCTGACCGCGAGCTCGCCGCCGTCGGGGTGGGCGACCGCGATCCGCGTGCAGTGCAGCGCGAGCCGGGACAGCCCGTGCTCGGTGCGGAAGATCCGGTTGTGCTCGCCCTTGCCGTAGCGCACGTCGCCGATCAGCGGGCAGCTGATGTGCTTGAGGTGCCGGCGGATCTGGTGCAGCCGGCCGGTGTGCAGCCGGGCCTCGACCAGGGCGTAGCGGCCGAACGTCTCGCGCCGCCACACCTCGGTGCGCGCCGCGACCCGGTCCTCGCCCGGCGCGCGCGGGATCGGGTGATCGATCACCAGGTGGTCCGGCGGGTGACCGCGCGTGATCGCCAGGTAGCGCTTGTCGGCGCCGGGCCACGCCGCCGCGAGCGCCCGGGCTGCGTCGCCGTCGAGCGCGAACACCACCAGCCCCGACGCGCCGCGGTCGAGCCGGTGCACCGGGTAGACGTAGCAGCCGACCGCGTCGCGCACCCGCTGGAGCAGCGCGTCGTCGCCGCCGTCCCAGCCGCGGTGGGTCGCCAGCCCCGACGGCTTGTCGACCACCGCGCAGCGCGCGTCGCGATGGACGATCATGGCATCCGGTCGAGCCAGCAGCCGGGACGGCGGCTCGTATGCGCGATCGCCACGATGGTGGCGGCCCCACGGTCCACGACGCAGAACACTCCGTATCGCAGCCGGCGGAGGTAGCGCACGCGAACCCGGGAGTCGATCCGGGACACCGGCCATGCATCCGGGAGCTCTGCGATCTGGAGGACCGCGTCGGAGACGTCGGTCACGAACATCTCGGCGACGCCGGCGGTTCGATGATCGCGGTACCACACGACCGCGGCGTCGAGCTCTGCCCTGGCCGCGTCGAGGTAGCGGATCTCGCGCATCAGCGACGGAGCAGGCGGGCCCGCAGCTCGGCCATGACTTCCTGATGCGTGTACGTACTGGCCCGCCCCTCGGCGAGCTCTTTCAGGCGTCGGTCGATCTCGGAAGCCCACGCGGCTTCCCACTCG
>Ga0307476_10001808_pt1 | contig 12928 bp, 11 predicted proteins | sample atmos_gasesECM2C_2_FD_203314 | JGI IMG/M metagenome (GOLD analysis project Ga0307476, IMG submission 203314) | Hardwood forest soil microbial communities from Morgan-Monroe State Forest, Indiana, United States - atmos_gasesECM2C_05 | ecosystem: Environmental > Terrestrial > Soil > Temperate... | reverse complement strand
GGACAGCACCTGGGAGAGATTCGTATACCCCATTTTTTGAATATCAACGCTGGTTAGCACCTGAACCGGGCTTGGCGTCTCGGTGTCGGTGCGCTTGATCATCGAACCAGTCACGATAATTTCCTCCAGCTCGGGCGCCGGCGCCGCGGCCACCGTCTGTCCCATCGCGACTGAGTTCATTAAAACTGAGTTCATTAAAACGGCGGTCAAGCCCGCGCCGGCAATTCCCCATCTCAGGCGAGACATCCTTTTCGCAGGCAAGCCGAATCCGCCGGGACTAAGTCCCATTGATCTGTACGTCATCATGTCCCCTTAGTTGGTTAATTCGAGGAGTTGCGGACAGGCAACAGCTCGTGTCGAAGAACGCGGGGCGTGCAACCGTCCCCAATCTTGCTACTTCAGCATCGATGAAACCTTGGAGCGCGCGCAATAAGGGATTGCTGCAAACGTGCTGCTACGGAGATCCTGATGTGGGATCGGCGCAACTTCTATCGCACATTAGAACCACAAAGCGGTCATTTACTTTGCTTTGACAAACCAAAGTAAACGCCGCACCATTTTGCAATGGACAAGTCCGCCGTTAGTGCCGTCCTGATGTGCTATTCACGCATCTATTTTGCGTGTCATACACGCCATGTGCGGGATCCAACGACCGGCCGCACGCTGAGTGCACATCAGGCCGGCATTTTGGACCACCTCAGTACCATCGCACCGACCAGCCTCGCGGAGCTTGCCTCGCATATGGGCGTGACTGCATCGACCATGTCGCTCGCGACAGACCGGCTGGAGGAGGGCGGCTTCGTTCGGCGCTGCCGCGACAAGAGCGATGCTCGCAGGCTGCGTCTCTTGCTGACGAGCAGGGGCGAACGTATCCGCAAGGCGCACTCTGTTCTCGACCCGCAGAAGATGAAGGCGGTGCTCGCCCGGCTTTCGAGACTGGAGCGCGCCGAAGCCGTGCGAGGCTTGGAATTGCTCGCTCGCGCCGCAGGCGGCTGCATGAGAATCGGAAAGGAACTGACGTGAGCTAGGGCGAAACCTTCTGCGCTTTTTCGGCGGAAGCCCGTGTCCCATTCACGAATTCCCACACCTTGGAGATTACTACCGATCCCTCGCCCACCGAGGATGCGACGCGCTTGACCGAGCCTGCGCGCACATCGCCCACGGCGAAGATGCCGGGCATCGAGGTGGCGAAGGGCGAAGATGCCGAGCAGTCGCCGGAGCCGGTGATCACGAAGCCTTTGTCGTCGAGCTTCACCAGGCCAGAGAGCCATTCTGAATTTGGCGCCGCACCCACCATGATGAACAGCGCGCGCGCATCGATCAGGCGGGTCGCCCCGGTCTTCACGTCACGAATGCTCAGCGCCTGAAGATGCTCGGCACCGTGCAATGCGCTCACTTCGGCGCCATACTCAATTGTGATTCTGGGATCGGCGGCGAGCCGGCTGGTGAGGTAGCTCGACATCGACGCTGCAAGCGACGCGCCCCGGACCAGCACGCGCACACAACTCGCCGAGCGGCTCAGGAACATCGCTGCTTGCCCCGCTGAATTGCCGCCGCCGACAATGACGGCTTCCGTTCCCTTGCAATAGCGCGCCTCCATATCGGTGGCGGCATAGTAAATGCCGGCACCTTCAAAATCGGCCAGGCGCTCGAGCGGCGGCCTTCGGTATTGCACGCCGGTCGCGACCACGACTGCCTTTGCCCGGATGCGCTGCCCGTTCTCGAAGGTGGCGCAAAAGCTCTGATCCGGGAGTCTCTCGAGGAGCGTCACCCGTCGCGGCATCGCAAAGCGCGTTCCGAACTTCATCGCCTGTACCTCGCCGCGCCAGACCAGATCCGCGCCGGAAATGCCGGTGGGGAAGCCCATGTAGTTTTCGATACGGCTCGAAGTACCCGCCTGGCCGCCGATGGCGATGTCTTCCACGACCAGCGCGCACAGACCCTCGGCACCCGCGTAGACTCCCGCGGCGACTCCCGCGGGTCCTCCGCCCACGATCAACACGTCAAACGTCTCGTCCTCGCGGAAGTCGAGATGCAGGCCCAGCAGTCGTGCGACCTTCTCAGGCGTGGGATCGGTCACGACGACGTTTCGCCCAAAGATCACCGCCGGCTCCCCCGGAGCAATCGCGCAGCTGCGGGCGGTCGCCTCGGCTTCGGGACTTCGCAGCGCCAGGGAGCTGTAGGGAATTCGATTGCGGCTGGCGAACTCGGCGATGCGGCGCACATTGCGGTCCAGCTCTTCGCCGATCAATCGTAGGGTGCCGTCGCGGTCGTCGAGCTGGCGTCGACGGCGCGCAGAGAACACCGTGATGATAATGTCGGACATCTCTGGTATTTCAGACATCAGCTTCAGCATTACTTCGCGCGGCACCTCGATCACGCGCGTTTCCCGAACCGCGCGCATCGGCAACGACCAGGCGCCGCCGTTCAAAAAGGCGATCTCGCCCATGAACTGGGTCGGACCCAAAGTGGAAGGTAAAAGGCGTTGGTCGGTATAGGGATTGACCACCTCAATCTCGCCGTCCTCGACATAGACAAAGCGATCCACCCGCTCGCCGGGCCTTGCGAGAAACGTACCCGCGGGATAGGTGGCGATCGCACCCGCCTCGCGCAACGCCTGCACGTGGGAGGCGGCCAGCGGGGTTCGCTGCATTTGCCGTAGATCACCGCCGATCGTTTCCATGTTCCTTACCTATGGGCCGAGCTCAGACGCCCATTTTGGGAGATAGTGACCGACTTTCAAGGGTAGGTCGAGCGGCCCTTTCTATGGCATGCTTACGGTTAACGCTGATGTGGTGAATCATGATTCGGGTCCACGAACTGATCAGCAATCTTGCCGTGCGTTTGGCCTTGATTGGCTGCGCGCTCCTCTGCGCGATCTTCGTGTTCGGCTACGTCGGAGGTTGGTGGTCGCCGCAGCGCCTAACGCAGGACCGGATGGCCGCTGCGTTTCTGCAAGTCAACGGCCCTCATCCGGGATTTCGCCTCAATCATGCCAAAGGGGTGTGCGTTACCGGCTGGTTCGACAGCACCGGGGAGGCGATCGCCGTGTCGAAGGCGGCGGTGTTTCAGGTCGGAAAAGTACCCGTGGTCGGCCGGTTCTCCCTCGCCGGCGGCATGCCGTTTCAGGTCGATAAGCCGACTACCGTGCGTGCGCTGGCGCTGCAGTTTCTTCCCTCAGGGGCGCAAGAATGGCGCACCGCGACGCTAAATATCCCCGTCTTCGCCGTTAACTCGGCTCGCGGCTTTTACGATCAGCTGTTCGCCACAGCGCCCGACCCGAGAACCGGTAAGCCTGATCCTGCCAAGATGACGGCGTTCCTCGGCGCGCATCCCGAAACCGCCAAGGCGCTCAGCATCATCTCGAAACGCACCATCTCTTCAGGTTTCTTCGATTCGACATTCAACGGCCTCAATGCGTTTCGTTTCGTCAACTCAGCCGGCGCCTCCGTTCCCGTGCGTTGGTCGTTTCTGCCAATGGCATCGCTGCCGGAGGAGGCAATGCCGCAGCCGACTCCCGCGGATGAGAACTATTTGTTTGACGCGCTCATCGCGCAGATCCATCGACATCCCCTGCAGTGGCGGCTGATGATCACGGTCGGGGCGGCGGATGATCCGACCGATGATGCCACCAGGCCCTGGCCCAACGAACGTCGGAACATCGATGCGGGCACGGTCACGATAGATCAGGTGGCGAGTGAAGATGGAGGAGCAAGCTGCACGGGAATCAATTTTGACCCGCTGGTACTTCCGAACGGCATCGAGGCGTCGGACGATCCATTGCTAAGCGCAAGATCGGCCGTTTACGCCCGCTCATTCACAATTCGCGCGGGACAGGTACACGAGAAACCGCCGAGCGCGGTCGCGGTCAACCCGCGCGCCGTCCAAGGTACGGCCCCATGATCCCGGACCGGGCGCGCTTTCCGGCCTTTTCCCGCCTGCTCCACTGGCTCATGGCGGTGATGATTCTTGCGATGCTGTTAATTGGAATCGGCATGGCTGCTTCCGTATCGGAGCGCTACCGAGTACTGGTGTCGATTCATAGGCCGCTCGGAATCGCGATTCTCATCCTGGTCGTGGTCCGATTGGTGAATCGCCTCTTCAATCCGGCGCCGTCGCTTCCCGCCACCATGTCGGCCTTGGAAAAACTCGGGGCGAAAGGCAGTCACGTACTTCTATACATCTTGATGGCTGTGCTGCCCCTGGTTGGCTGGGGAATGCTCTCGGCGGCCCGCTACCCGATCGTCCTTTTCGGCGGCCTGCATTTGCCGCCGATACTGCCGCACAACCTTTCTCTTTACTCCGGGCTGCGCCAACTTCATACGGTGTTGGCCTTCTTGCTGTTTGCCACCTTTATCGCCCATTTTGGCGCAGCTTTGTTCCACGGGCTGGTGCGCCGCGACGGTGTGTTGGAAAGCATGGCGCCGTCGCTGCGAAACCTTCTACAGTCCGAACATCGCGATCGACAGTCGCACGATTAGGCGCTCCCGATCTGGGCTATTGTTCTCTACCTCGCCGGGCGCTCTGCAATAGTCTTCACGGGTGTCAACAACTCATCGAGCCGGACTCGATGAAGCATATCCGTTCTCATGCGGTCGATGACCGTGAAAGCGACCTCAGCGCCGTCCTGCGTCGGGTCGATGTGCACCCGGAAGGGACGCTTGCCGAACGGCATATCGACGATTCTCGCAATGGCATCTCCAACCGCTGCGGCATCGGCGTCGGGTGGAACGATCGCAGAGAACGCATTCATGATCTTGTTACCATAGCCGGCGTATGGGCCGGCCTCGTACTCGGCCACTCGGGCATCGTCGGCCGGCCGGCCTGAATGCGCGAAATGATTTGTTCCACCGGTAAATGCCCCGGGAACGACAATTGAAGTCTCAATGCCCCACAACGTGAGCTCCCGCGCATAAATCACCGCCAGCGCATCCATTCCCGCCTTCGCGGCAAAATAGGGGGCCAGATACGGCGGTGTGCCGCCGGCGGAGCTGCTGCTCGACACCCATACCAGTAGTCCATTTCGTTGCTTGCGTAGCTGCGGCAGAACAGCGCGATTCACACGCTGAGTGCTGAGCACGTTGATGTCATACAGCTCGGCAAGTTGTTCTGGCGTGAAAGCCTCAGCCGGGCCAAAGACCATATGCCCTGCGTTATGAACGACCACGTCGATAATTCCGTGTGCCGCGATGATCTTCGCGACGGCACGATCGACGGACTCCTGCGACAGGACGTCAAGCTCGATTGGACGCAAGTCGACGGCGTTTTCTTCCGCAAACTTGCTCACCGCCGCTGCCTGCGGGGCGTTGCGGCCGGTGGTCTCGCGCATGGAGGCGTAAACCGTGTGGCCGGACCGGGCCAGGGCGTTGGCGGTCAAGCGGCCAAAGCCGCTTGAAGCTCCCGTGATGACAACGATCTTGCTCATGAATGGGCTCCTGTCTTTCGCTGTATCGCGTCTCGCCACCGCGCGCGATCGGTTTGTAGTCAAATGATTCCGCCGTTCGCTCGTAGAACTTGCCCGTTAATCCAGGCCCCATCGGGTCCTGCCAGGAAGGAGACGACTCTGGCGATGTCGTCGGGCTCCCCCAGTCGCTCAAGCGGAGCCAGCTTCTTGAGGTGGTCGATCACCTCCTGCGGCTTACCTTTGAGGAATAGCTCGGTCGCGGTCGGCCCGGGCGCGATGGCGTTCACTGTGACATTGCGTCCTCGAAGCTCTCTTGACAGGACGTGGGTCATGGCTTCCACCCCGGCCTTTGTGGCGGCGTAGAGCGCGTAGGTCGGTTGGTACAGGCCGACAACGCTGGACGAGAAGCTGATGATGCGCCCGCCGCTGCGCAGCCGTTTGGCAGCTTCCCGCAGACCGTTGAACACGCCTTTCAGGTTGACGGCGACCAGCCGATCGAACGCTGCGTCCTCGGCATCGGCGATGGTGGACAGCGACATGATCCCGGCGTTGTTGACCAGGACGTCCACACCGCCCGATACCGCGGCCGCCTGATCGAACATCCGACTCATTGCCTTAGGATCGCTGACATCGGCTTGTACGCTAAGCGCGCGATCACCGTTCCGCTTTATCTTGGCGACCAGGGTTTCGGCTTCTGCGGCATTGCCCGCGTAGTTGACCACCACCGTGAAGCCGTCGCTGGCGAGGCGCTGCGCGATCGCGGCACCGATGCCGCGTGAGCTGCCGGTAACGATGGCCGTTCTCGTGTTTGGATTGGACATGATGAAGTTCTCTTGTGACCTCGATGATCGTGTCACCATCAAAGCGCTTTTCTTATCATTCGTCCAATGAATTGCTATGATACATACCATGCGTGATGTGCATATAAGAAACCTGGATCTCAATCTATTGCAGCCGCTTCGCGCCTTGCTGGAGGAACGACACATCACGCGAGCCGCGAAACTCTGTTACTTGAGCCAGCCGGCCATGAGCAGGACCCTGGAGCGGTTGCGGCGGATGTTCGATGATCCCCTTCTCACTCGAAGCGGCCGAAGCTACGAGCGCACGGTGCGCGGGGAGCGTCTATTGCAAGATGTGCAATCACTCATTCCTCGGCTTGAGGCGATGGTCCAGGGCGAACGGTTCGACCCTTCGCGCAGCCGCGAGCGTTTTCGTTTGGCCATGACCGACCACGCTTCGATGATCATATTGCCGGCGCTGATGAATCAGGTCCGAGCTATCGCACCGAACGTTCGGGTTGAGGCCTCTGCGTGGAACAACCAGCGCTACGAGGAGGTTGCGGCAGGCCGCCTAGACGCCGCTCTCAGTGCAGAGGCGGCACCCCGTTTTTTGGAAACCGAAGTGCTGGGCACCTTCGACTTTGTCTGTCTGGTAGGTTCGGCCCAGCGGTTTCGTCGCCGCCGGCTCACGCTCAAGCAGTATCTGCAACTGCCTCATGTGCTCATCGATACATGGGACGGACAACAGACATTGGTGGATCGCCCACTGGCGCAGTTGGGCGTAAAGCGGCCCGTTGCCCTCAGTATGCCTTTCTTCGTCCCAGCGGTTTTTGCAATTGCTCACACCGACCTGATCCTGACCGTACCGCGAGAATTGGGAGCGATCACGGCTGCAGTCGCTGGGGTACGGATGATTGAAGCGCCTCGCGAGATTGCGGCCTTCCCGTATTTCATGACGTGGCATTCTCGAGTCGCGAACGAAGCAGCGCATGTGTGGTTCCGCCAACTCCTGCGCGCCGCTGCCACGGCATTGAGAACTCGAGAGTAGTTGCGGCCAGCCGCAACTGCCCCGTAAGGAAACAGGGCGTTCGCCCTATAGGTATCTATAGTGTATTGTCAGCTCACTGGGAGCGTTTGGGACTCAACCCTCGTCAATGTCATCAACCGGTAGCGATACGCAGCTCTCCGCTACCGGTTCCGCCGCCGCTAAAGAACTCCCGCGCCAGCTCAATCTTCGCGATCTCGTATTGTCGCAGGTGCTCACCGTCGTGGGCAGCGCATGGGTCGGCATCGCCGCGGGTCTCGGCCGTGCGCAAACCTTCGTTTGGTTGCTGGCCTTCGGTACTTTCTACCTGCCCATGGCCGCTGCGGTCTATTACCTAAATCGCGAGATGCCTCTCGAAGGCGGCCTGTACGTGTGGACCCGCCGCGCGTTCGGCGACACGGCCGGCTTTCTCGTCGCCTGGAATATCTGGGCCTACGCACTCTCCACCATCGCCACGATCCTGTTTGAAATCCCCAGCGAGTTCGCTTACATGGCCGGCCCGGCCGCCGCCTGGATTCCGGAAAATCACCCTGTCGTTTTCTGCTCGCTTGCCGGCGTTCTTACGCTTCTGGCGCTCTCCGCCGTTCGGGGCCTCGCCATTGGCAAATGGATCCACAACATCTCCGGCATTGTTATGATCGCCGCGTTCACGCTGCTGATCCTCGCACCGCTCTGGGCGCTCCGGCATCACGCGCCGATTCATTTCGCACCGTTTGACCTACAGCTCCCCAAATCCAACCCGACTTCGCTCGCCCTCATCGGTCAGACGCTATTCGCGGCAGCCGGCATTGAATACGTCGCCATCTTGGCCGGCGAGTCGAAGGCCCCCAGCCGCGATATCGGCCGCTCCATCCTCATCGCCTCGCCCATTATCTTTCTGATGTTCACGCTCGGAACGGCCTCTGTACTGGCCTTCCACGAGCTCACCGGCACGACGATCAACTACATCGCACCGATTCCGCAGACGCTTCGCCTCGCATTCGGGGACTCCGGCCTCGCGGACTTTCTCGCGCGGCTGGTGATTTTATTTCTGCAGATCCGCATCCTCGGCGCCGCCAGCCTGATCTTCACGGGCGTTACCCGGCTGCCGATGGTCGCGGGTTGGGACCATCTCATTCCGCCTTGGTTCTCGCGGCTTCACCCACGCTACCGCACCCCAACCAATTCCATTCTTACCGCCACCATTCTCATCGCCGCGCTGCTGGTTCTGGCCTCCGCCGGCGTCCGGGCAGCCGAGGCCTTCGCGGTCCTCAACAACGCGTCCAATATTCTCTACGGCCTCGCTTATCTGGCCATGTTCGCCATCCCCGTCATCGGCGCAAAGCTCGTGCGGGAGCGCATCCCGACCTGGGTCGCCGTGCTCTGCGTCGTGGGCTTCTGTGCGACGCTCTTTACCTGCGCCACCAGTGTCTATCCCTTTGTCGACGTCCCCAATCCCCTTCACTTCGCCATCAAGATCAGCGTCACCATTTTCCTGACCAACCTGATCGGGTACGCCTTCTATCGCTTCCGCGGATTATCGGCGCCTATACGGCCGAAGGAATCGTCCTAATTGGAACGGGTGGCCTCCGCCACATTTGAGAAGTGTTGCGGCTCCGGCGTGGTTTCCACTTCCACGTTGACCGCAGCCACCTGGATTGGCCGCTCCTTCTCCTTGTGCACCGTCGGTTCCGTCCGTGCCAGCGCCTCGGCCGATTTAATCTGCTGATCGATATCGGGCAGTTCCGGTTCCAAGACCTTCGCCTGCCGCAGCGAGGTCAGCGCTTCGTGAGCGCGGCCCAACGTGACCAAAGATGAGCCACGCGCCGCCAGCGCAATCGCGTCCTTGCGCTGGGTGCTCTGTAGCAAGGCCAGAATGGCGAGCGCAACCCCCTTGTCGCCGTGGCGCAGTGAATTGGCCGCGATGTATGAATCGAGGGCCTGCGAGGCCTGATTGGTGCTCTGCTGCAGGGCCGCTATGCGCACGGTAATCTCGAACTCATTGGGCGCGCCCTTCACCAGCACGGATTTGCACGCCTGCAGCGCCGCATCGCCGTCACCGTCGGTGCAGCGTTTCAACACGGCTTGGCGCTGCGACCGCAGGGCTTGCAGCTTGGCCGAGAGGGGGCCGTTCTTGGGTTCAAGTTCGCTCGCTCGGATGTAGGCTTTCCAGGCCTCCAGGGGCCGATGTGCCTTCATCAAGGCGTCACCCTTCGCGATGAGTATTTTCGTGTTGTTCGGCTGTTGGTTCAAAACCTCGTCGCAAGCGGCAACTTCCTGCTCGCTCGTGCAGCGCTCCATTTTCCGATTCAGTCGCGCGCTGGCCTCGGCTCGATCGACGCCCTCGCGATAGTGTTCTTCTTCGACTTTACTGCGGGCGCGTCGCAGACTGGACAGTAGCGTCGGATTGTAGGGATTGTACTTTTTCCCCTCCTCCAGGAAGTGAACTGCCTCCTCGTAACAGCCGGCTTTTTCGAGCAAATTGGCGAGTTCGATGCGCGTTCCGAGCAGGGTAGGCGATCGCTGTAGCGCAGTCTTGCGGGCGGCGATGTCCGGATTCTGCTGTCCGCCGTTCACGCAGGTGCTCTCTGCCGCGGCAAACGCCACGCGGCTTACGGCCAGCAGTGTCAGCACCAACAGGGCCGCTGCGCTCGGCACGCTTCTCGCGAGTCGCCTCATTGCGGTATCTCGCGAATCAAGCGGAAACCGATGCTGGTGCTGCGGTAGTTGCTCTCGAAGCGATTGCGATAGGAAGTACGGACGAAGTCGGGTTGCGTGAACCAGGAACCGCCGCGCAATTCGTGCTGGCTGCAGTCACCCGCGGATTGTGCCGATCCGTCAAGGGGTGCGCCCTGATAGTTATCGGTCCAGCAATCCTCGGTCCACTGGAAAACGTTGCCGAGCGTATCGTACAAGCCGAAGGCGTTGGCTTTGAACGAACCCACCGGCGCCGACTGCACGAATTCGTCCGCACAGGGCAACACCTTCCAACCTTGGTAATGCCGCGCGGCCGTCTGGTCGGCGACGTTGGCGTAGGAGCAGGCCTCGGCCGGCGTGGTCCAGGGAACTGGCGCGGCAGATCCGCCGCGGGCGGCGTATTCCCATTCCGAGGCGCTCGGCAATCGATACACCTGGTGCGTGGTGTGAGACAACCACGCGGCATAGTCCTTGGCGTCTTGCCAGGACACGCAACTGACCGGGTGCGAGGCGGTTTGCGACTCGATCGCGTTCCGCCAGGTCACCGATGGATTGACTCGCCACGCGCCGTCGTAGGTTGCGCAACTATTCGCGGCAACGCCCGTCGCGGCCACGAACTCCGAGTATTCACCCACCGTCACGTCGTAGACGCCGGCGGCAAAGGCATGGGCGATCGTGACTTTGTGCTGCGGCATTTCAAACGGCAACGCATCGTCGCCCGCCGGCGTGCCCTGTTCAAAGTCGCCGGCGGCCAAAACCTTCATCAGGGGGCAGGTCGGACAATCCCGAAATACCTGCCCCGGCCCGGGCGCGAGCGCAGGTGCGGGTGCGAGCGGTGCGGTCGCGACTGCGGGTGCCACGGGCGGCGCTGGTGTTTTCTGGTTACCTAAGTGCAGGGCGAAGAAGGCGGCCGCCGCAATCAGGACCGTCATGACGGCCATGCCCGCTGCCACGGGCCACGAGAATTTGCTGCCGGCACCGCTGAATTCGAGGAGAAACTGCTGCGCCGAGGGCGTGCGTTTCTCACGCTCGAATTGCAAGGCGTGGCACAGGGCGCGAAATTCGCGCCGCGAGAGTTCACGCGGACACGCCAATTGCGCCACGTTGCGCGCCGCCGACGGGTCCTTCGACTTGAAGGGAAGCTCGCCGGTCATCAGCTTCCAGGCGACACAGGCCAATGCGTACACATCGTCGCGCGGGTCAGGTTCCGCGTTTTCCAGCATCTCGGGGCTGGCGTAGGCGGGCGTCAGGGCCCGCATTCGGTCCGCCGCATTCGCGACGGCTTTCGGCTGCACGTCTCCCGGCTGAACCATTAGGCGCGCCAGACCAAAATCGATCACCTTGATCTCACCCGTATGAGTGATGAAGACGTTGCCCGGTTTTAAATCGCCATGCAGGATGTTCTTGGAGTGCGCAAATTCCAGCGCATTGGCAATACTCTTGATCAGGCGCCGTGCCATGTCGCGGGGCAGGCCGCCTTTGCCCTTCGCATCGCGCAATTTGTCGAACAGCGACTGGCCGCTGAGCAGCTCCATGGTCATGAATACGATGTCGTTGTCGCGATCGCAATCGAATACGCGCACGATGTTTGGGTGCGTCAGGCTCTGCAGGCTGTGGGCCTCGCGAGACAGCACCGACAGGGCGTCCGAGGGGCTCGCAAAAGGAACCGTGAGAACCTTGATGGCCATGTGTGGATCGGCGGCGCCGGCTTCGACCTTGCGCAGATCGACCGCCTTGTAGACGCGGCTCATGCCACCTTCGCCGATCATCTCCTGCAGCCTGAAGCGGTTGAGCAGCACACTGCCGCTGCCCAACTGGGTGGCGCTCGATGCCGTGTCGACCCCCATTTTCGTGGGGTCCAGCAGGATGGTCGGCGCATGCGCGACCTGCGGCTCGAAGAACGGGTCGAACTCCGCCAGACTGGTCGCCCGAGTCATCGAAAGCTCGCGTTAAATGACTTCAGCATGCCCATGATGCTCACAAGTATCCCGGCCCGTTGACGAGACTGAGCGTGACCTTATGACAACTGGGCGGTAGCCACCGTAGAGTCCGTCACTAAATTGGCCCCAAGGTTTGGGGGCTCTGTCGCAAAGACTGTCGGTGGGCGCCTCAACGCCCAAGGCTTTTGGAACCGCGGCCTTTCAGGCCTGGAACCGCGGCCTTTCAGGCCTGGAACCGTAGGGCACGGGTAGTGTAAAAACTATAATGAAATCAATGGCCTGAGGCAGCGATCGATCAGAGTTCGAGAATACCCCGTTTGAGGGCGATCATCACGGCATGAGTCCGGTCAGAGGCATCGAGTTTCGGCAAAATGCTCTTCATATGTGTCTTCACGGTGCCTTCGGAAATGTCGAGCTCGGCGGCCACCAGCTTGTTCGACTTTCCAGCCGCCACGCGCCGCAGAATTTCGATCTCCCGCGTCGTCAACGCATCGTCAGCGACGTGTTCGGCGATCTCTGTCGCGATCTCGGCGGGCACGCGGCGCTTGCCGGAATGGACGGTGCGGATGGTTTCGATCAACTCTTTGCGCACGAGGTTCTTAAGCAAATATCCCGCGGCCCCGGCCCTGAGCGCCGCGGCCGCCTGCACATCGCCGGCGTATGTCGTCAGGACGACGATGCGAGCGCTTGAGAATTCGGCTCGAATGGCGCAAATGGCATCAATGCCGCTCATGTCGGGCATGCGCAGGTCCATGAGCGTTACATCCGGGTGCAGCAGCCGAAAGTTCTCAATGGCTTCGCGGCCGCTGGCGGCCTGTCCCACGACGCTCATATCGTGCTGAGTTTCTAGCACTGCGGTTATTCCCTCTCGCAGGAGCTGATGATCATCGACGGTCAGTATCCGGATGATCCCTTGCTGGGTATGGCTCATAGTTGCAAGTCTACCTCCGTGGCCGCAAGTACTGGTTACCGTACTTCGAGAGAGCTTAGGATCTCCCTAAATGGATAGTGCAAGCTACCTAACATTAAGCTAGGCCGCGCTTCGGACGACGCTTACCCTCTTGCCGTGCAACGGCTCTATTCC
>Ga0307476_10001806_pt1 | contig 12934 bp, 10 predicted proteins | sample atmos_gasesECM2C_2_FD_203314 | JGI IMG/M metagenome (GOLD analysis project Ga0307476, IMG submission 203314) | Hardwood forest soil microbial communities from Morgan-Monroe State Forest, Indiana, United States - atmos_gasesECM2C_05 | ecosystem: Environmental > Terrestrial > Soil > Temperate... | reverse complement strand
GGCCGGAATCCATCCAGCGAACGTAGAGCTGAGATTTGCCGTCGCGGTCGGAGACGAAGGCCAAGCGAGTGCCATCGGGCGACCACCGTGGGGAAGTGTCGCTGTAAGAGCCGGTAGTCAGCGGACGATGTTCAGAGCCATCGAAATTGACGATCCAGAGGTTGGAGACACGGTGATCGGAAGCGACGTCAGCAGACTGGCGGACGTAGACGATGCGCTTGCCGTCAGGAGAGATTTGCGGATCGGAAGCAACCTGGACGGAGAAAACATCCATGGGCCCCAGACGATCGGAATTTTCCTGAGCGACGCTGGCCGGAGGGGAAAGCAGAAGAAAGAAGATGACTACGGTGGTGAGAGAGCGGAATGTTTGAGACACGGTGGTCTCCTTTCGCGGATGCATACTATCACCAAATGCGATGCGTCTCCTTTCATCCTCGATGGGCATTACTAGCCACTCCCATATAATCACCCGGTATGTCGAGTTCCGTGGACACATCCGTCGCCGCTCACGCTGCCTTCGAACCAGTCATCGGACTCGAAGTGCACGTTCAGCTTTTGACTGCGTCGAAGATCTTTTGCTCCTGCTCTACGCGCTTTGGCGCTCCGCCTAACACGAATGTTTGCCCGGTGTGCCTGGGAATGCCCGGGGCTTTGCCTGTGCTGAACCGGAAGGCAGTTGAATTCGCCACTCTGGCGGCTATGGCCCTGAATTGCCGCATCAATGAGACATCGATTTTCGCGCGCAAGAATTATTTCTATCCTGACCTGCCCAAGGGCTACCAGATTTCGCAGTATGACAAGCCGTTAGCCGAGCATGGATTCATCGAAGTCGCGGGCAGCAAAAGTGGCGACAAAAAGAAGATCGGGATCACACGGGTGCATCTCGAAGAGGACGCCGGCAAGAGCCTGCACGAGGGCTTTCCCGACTCCGACGAGAAAACTGCCATTGATCTGAACCGCACAGGGGTGCCTCTGATTGAGATTGTCAGCGAGCCTGATATTGCCACGCCTGATGAGGCTTACGAATACCTGACGCGGCTAAAGGAAATCATCCTTTATACCGGGGTTAGCGACTGCAACATGGAAGAGGGCTCCTTGCGCTGCGACGCCAACGTCAGCGTGCGGCCGCAGGGGCAGAAAGCGTTGGGGACGAAGGCCGAGATTAAGAATGTGAATTCGTTTCGCTTCATCCGCGAGGCGCTGGTCTACGAGATTGCGCGCCAGGTGGAAGTGATCGAGGCCGGCGGCAAGATTATGCAGGAAACCCGGCTCTACAATTCGCATGAAGGCAAGACTTACAGCATGCGGTCGAAAGAGCAGGCGCACGACTATCGCTACTTTCCCGAGCCTGACTTGCTGCCGCTGGTCGTGGACGAAAAGTGGAAGGCGGAGATCGCGAAGACTTTGCCGGAGCTGCCGGAAGCGCGCCGGGCGCGGTTGGTGAAGGAATATGGCATCACCGAATACGACGCGCAGGTACTGACCGTTTCGAAAGCGCTCGCCGATCAGTTTGAGGCGGCCGCGAAGGCGGCGAAGAATCCTAAACGGGTAGCGAACCTGGTGCAGAGCGAACTGATGGGGCGTCTTAAGGCTAAGGGGATCGATATCGAGTCGTCTCCGATTTCGATGAAAGGAGTGGCGGCGTCCGCCGATCTGGTTGAGAGCGGCGCGATCTCGGGCAAGATGCTCAAAGATCTTTACGACCTGGGCTTCGACCGCGGCAAAGATTTCCCGCAGGTCTACGACGAAGAAGGGCGGCCGCAGCAGTCGTCGGACACATCCGCGCTGGAGAAGATTATCGACGAAATTCTTGCCGCGAATCCCAAGCAGCTGGAACAATACCGGGCTGGCAAGAAGACTATGATCGGATTCTTTGTTGGGCAGGTGATGAAGGCCTCCAGGGGTCAGGCTAACCCGCAGTTGGTGAATGAGTTGCTGGTTAAGAAGCTCGATCAGGTTTGAAGATTCAGTTTCGTCATGTGACCGAAGTACCATCCTGCCTTGTGACTTCTGCCATCTGCTTCCTGGCTGCTGTTCCCGCTACGATGAGGCTGGGCCTGTCTGTGCTGGGCTGACCGTTCGAGAGCGTTCATGAAACTCAAGCTTGACCGCATTATCAGCATTGCTACGCTTTTTGCCGCGCTCCTTGCGATTGTTCTGGTGTTGAAGAGGCCGACGCCGGTGGTGCAGGTGCAGGTTCCGGCGGCGGCTGCGGATCATGCTCAACCTTCCGCGCCGCAGACTGGGCAGCTCGAACCGGCTGCGCAGCAGGGCTTGCCGGCCTCCAGCGGAAACTATGCTCCGCCGCCGCAGCAGAATCAGATGCCCACACAGAATCAGCAGCCCGTTGCTTCCAGTTCTCAGCCGAAAGCCGGCGCTCACTCGAGCACTGATGGGATTAGTGCCTTGCTGGCGCAGGCCGCCGGCGCTGCCGGAGGCGGGGGGCTCTCGCCGGACGTAGATCCGGAGGCAGATATCGGGGGCAGTGGAGAGCCGAATATTAAAGATCAGCAGGTGACGTACGAAGGCGACGTCGTGCATGGACGGTTCCTCACCGAAATCGGAGGGAAAGACGTCTGGGTGACCATCTCCGGCCACATGGGTTCGAAAGATGGATACGCTACGTTCGATCCGACTGAATTTAAGGTGGGCGATGTCAGCGTTCCGATTTCGCTGGTGAATCCAGCATTGCAGAGAAAGCTCGCGGAGCAGCACGACAAGCTGAAACTTCCGAACTAACTTTCGGACTAGGTGGACGCCGGCAAGGCATTCCTCGCAGCCACCTTGGCGTACCATTTTCCTGACTCTTTGAGGGTGCGCTGCTGCGTTTTGAAGTCTACGTAGGCCAGACCGAAACGCTGGCTGAAGCCTTCAGCCCACTCAAAGTTATCCAGCAGGCTCCATGCATGATAGCCGCGGACATCGGCGCCATCGGCGATGGCACGAGCCAGCGCTTGCAGATATTGACGGTGATATTCGATGCGGCGAGTATCGCGAATCATGCCGCTCGCATCGGGGCCGTCGTTGTACGAGCAGCCGCTCTCGGTGATCTCGATCTGCGGCCGGTTGAAGTCGCGGGTGATGCGCGTGACTACGTCGTAGAGCACTGAAGGCCAAACCTCCCATCCACGGTCGGTTTTCGGACCATGCTGGCCTCCTTCCATCTTCACCGGGAACAGCCATTGCTGGGGGTTTGACAGCCGCTCCATGGTGCCGGGGGCGGAGGCGATTGTGCGGTAATAAAGATTGATGCCGATGAAATCGAGTGGCGCGCGCATCTTGTCGAAGTCGCCGGACTTGATCCCGATGGCAGTTTCCGGGAAAAACGCGAGCGCCTCGGGATAGCGTCCCTTGAGTGCGGGTTCGAGGAACCAGAGGTTAGAGATGGCGTCGGCACGCTCGGCCGCGCGGCGGTCGTCTTCGGTGTCGGATGCCGGTTCGCAGGCTGACATAAGGAGCGCGGTTCCTACTCGCGCGGATGGACGGGTTGCCTTCAAGGCATGAAAGCCCGCGCCCTGCGCCAGGTTTACGGTATGGCACGCGCGCAGGAAGTCGAAGATGCTCTTATGTCCCGGAGCGTGCGTGCCGTCGAGGTAACCCTCGTAGGTGAAGGTCAAGGGTTCGTTGAAGAGCAGCCAATCGGAGACGCGGTCGCCTAAGGCGCGTGCCGCCAGTTCGACGTAATCGGCAAAGCGAGACGCGGTATCGCGATTGGGCCAGCCTCCGGCGTCTTCGAGCACCTGCGGTAAATCCCAGTGGTAAAGCGTGACGAAGGGGCGGATTCGGGCTTCCAGCAAAACATCGACAAGGCGGCTGTAGTGGTCGACGGCTTTGGAATTTGCCGGTCCGGACCCGGCGGGTTGAAGGCGCGGCCAGGAAATCGAGAAGCGATAGCTGTTCAAGTTCATGGCCCGCATGAGCGCCAGGTCTTCGTTAAAGCGATGATAGGAATCGCAGGCTGTGTCGCCGGTGTCGCCATTCTTGATCTTGCCGGGAGTATGGGCGAAGCGGTCCCAGATGGATTCGCCCTTGGCGTCTTCGTTCCACGCGCCTTCGATCTGATAGGCGGCGGTCGTGGCGCCCCAGAAGAAACCCTTCGGGAAGGGGATCTCGGAAGAAGAATCAAATTGCGCGGGATGGGAAGGGGCGGAAGCAGAGGTTGCAGTGCGCGCCGCATTCGACACGCTGCAGCCGGAGAACAGAGTGGCTGGCAGCGCGGCTGCGATGCTGGCGGCGAGAGCGGAGTGGGTAAATTCGCGGCGGGTCAGGCGCAAGTTGGAAGCGGCTCCTGGATTTCGGCGCCCGAATTTCGGCGCCCAGATTTCATTTTGGCTACGGGCAAGACATTCTAAACCGGAATGGGGAAGCTGGCCGCACTTAGGGCCATCGTCAGGGTTTACGCGTTCGGTTCGGCCCGGCGATTGCAAATGAGACTGGAGGATTCTACGGCTTGCCCGGGAATGCAGCGATGCACGTACACGCCAACCAAATCAATCCGAACACGCAACTGGACGCGCTTTACGCGGCAGAAAAGGCGGCAGCCAAACGGGCCGCGGAAAGCACGAGAAAGAAGCTGCTGGAGTTTGCTTCAGAGTTGGCCGGCGAGGCTGATTCCGAGGAAGGCTGTGTGGTCAAGCTGGGGGCGCGCGAGGAATCTGAGGAGCACGCTGAGGAGCAGAATCAACAAGGCGGCGCGAAGAAACCAAAGGCGGACGCGGAGGAAAAGGAAGGGGACAAGTCTATTTCGGATTGGGCGTAGCTGGCTTGGCCGGACTTTCACTCGCAATCTTATAGGAGGAGTAGATCACTTGCTGATCGTAGAGCGCCTCAGTAGCTTGCCATCCCAGGAAGGCGGTCACGGTAAGAAATAATGCGAGCAGCAGGTAGGTGGGCCGAATACGGCCTCTTGCGTTCTGTGCTGTTTGTTCTGCCGGCATTCCCTTTCCCTTTGACCTGCTTTGCCAAAGCAGGTACCAACCCGCGAACGCAAGCACAAGCAGGGTGAATTCCAACAGAGGGGGATTGCTGGCCGCGCGTTCGGTGAGGAAGTGGTTGTGCAGCGCAATCAGTCCCGGGACGAGATAGAGCAAGGGCAGAGCGTATCGCAGCCGAGACTTACGGTCGGCGTTCCACCAGAACAGGCACAAAGAAAAAGCGACGAGGCCGTCAAAGGCGGCGCCTCGCAGCACCATTCTCTCATCGTGAAACTGGCGGAGCCTCTCATTCTTGTCGGTTCCTTGCAAAAGCAGCGCGCCTTCCTGGACGTGAAAAACGTCTCCGGCTAAACCCTCCGACTGGCTGAGGTGCTTGTGGGTTCGCGGGATCAACCACTGCCCCTTATATAGGCAGGGCGAATCATTGGTCTCGGATTGTCCAGGCTTGTGATTGAGGGAGTCGATGAGCGTTTGCGAGATCAGCCCCTGGTCTTTTTCCTGACAGTAGACATGGGTCAGGATGCTGGTTTGGGTCATCGTCACGCCTACACGGAACACGCGCCCCGTTACTTCCAGGTAAAGGTCGTCGTCATCGAAGCAATCCTGAGCGATGCGAGACACCACCGAACCCAGGGGATACGCCATGGCGAATAACAGAAGACCGGCGACGGCGGGCTGGTTCTGTTTGTTTACCCAGTCGACAAGGCCTGAGATACGGCTTTCGTTTTCTGGGAAAAAGAGGTGGATGACGAGGAAAATCCAGGGAAGCGCCAAGGCTCCGACGACGATAGTATCGAAGGCAATGCTGAAACTGCCCATGTGTCACCCTGGATCGTCTCGCAGTGTGAATTGAGCTCGCAAACGCGAGCGCGCTCATTTGCGAGTTGCTTCGTGTCACTTCACTTCAAGTCTGCCAAGTCCTGCTGGAGTTGTGCGAGGTTGAAGCCGCTGGGCGCGACGGTCTGGCCGCCCTTTTGCTTGAGAAAATCGGGGCTCAGGATGGCGTAGGCCTCATCGCAGTAGGCTGCCCAGAATCCCCAGGTCATAGTTTGCAGCGCGCCCCAGGTGACCACCGTGAGACTGCGAGAGTCATAGGCGACTACGGGGACGGCGTGTCCGCCCCAGGAGCCGGGTGCGCCATCTCCCCCGGTGCCACCTGTAGGAACGGACCAAATCTGCTTGTTGCTGGTCTGGGCCTGGGCGCTCTTGGGGAGGGCGAGTCCGATGTAGCAGCCGCCGAAGATCCAGGTTCCATCCATGATGTGGGTATGGTTGGACGGTTCGAGTGCCATGAAGGCCTGAATCTTGTGACCGGCGATTCCGCTTTGCCGCCAGTAGTTCAAGACGTCGATTTCCTGGGCGCCGTTGTCGTTGGCACCGGTCTTTGGGTTGTAGCCGGTGATGGCGGAATAGGCGGCTATGATTTGCGCGTCGGACGGCGTGAATGTTTTGGATTGGGCATTCGAGGTCCATTCCATCATGAGGTGTCCAGCGGCGGCGCAGGTGCAGTCGCCGACTTGAGCGTTGTCCATCATGCCCCAGGGGGCTTTCATCTTGGTGGTCAGATCCAGGCTGGGAGGCGGAGCGGGCAGAGCGGCGGTGGCGTAAGTGGCGAACAGCAGAGTACGTGGATCGTGCCGCGCCGGTTGTTTGCCCAGCTTCAGCTTAAGGGGATCGATCCGGGTTGGGTCGGGCTTCATGATGACGCTCTTGCGTGCGTCGGGGAACGTGGTGAGCATCTTGATGGACATTGCTGGTTCCTTTCCGGAAGCGCCAACGGGTGTGGCGCTGGGACCCGCGAGGATCCCGGGTTCAGGATGAAATCATGGCCCAGTAGGGGGATGGGGGAAGGCTACGGCGCGAATCATAGTACCGAGTGGCGATGGTGCAACCTAGAGCTTGTACTTTTTACGAAAAACGAACACAGGCTTTTTGCCACTGCCGCGGAGCTTCGCTCCTGGACAGCCGAGGGCGGCTGTCCCCACACAAATCAACACCTTTCACCTTGGTAGAGGGTCCTTCATATTGGTCAGGGCGAAGGCGAGGACTGCCATGGCGGCGGCGTTTTCGCGGAGTTCGGCCGGGACTACCTTATCTAACGTGTCGGCGGCGGAGTGGTGGTAGTTGAAATAGGTGCGGCCGTCCTGCATTACGCCGAAGGCGGGGACACCAGCTTCGGACATGGCTTCAATATCGGCGCCGGGAGGAAATGTTGTGGGCTCGAGGACGGTGGCGCCGATGCTTTGGAGCACACCTTGCACGGGGCGGAGTTGGTCGAGGGCAGCGGTGGCGGCTTTTACTTCGAAGCCTAGAGGATGGGCGGCGCCGGAGTCGCTTTCGATTGCGGCGATGTAGTGGGGGAAGTCGTTGGCGTATTGGGCGGTGTAGGCTTTGCTGCCGGCGCCTCCGGTTTCTTCGTCCATCCAGGCGATTACGCGGAGGGTGCGAGCGGGACGCAGGTGAAGGCGCTGGAGAACTTCGGCGGTCTGCATGGCCATGACTACGCCGGCTCCGTCGTCGATGGCGCCGGTGCCGAGGTCCCACGAATCGAGATGGCCGGAGACGACTACGATCTGCTCGGGATGTTCGGAACCTTTGAGGTCGGCGATTACGTTGTAGCCGGTTTCGTCAGGAAGCTTCTGGGGCGTCAGAATAAGACGCATGCGGACCTTGCCTTCGGCGGCCAAGTGAACGATCAGATCGGCGTCTTCGGCAGTGACGGCGGCAGCGGGGATTCCGGCGGGGATGCTGAATCCGGTGTGGGGAAGGCGATAGTCGGCGTTGCCCACGGTGCGGACCAGAGCGGCTACCGCGCCGAGATCGGCGGCAGCTTTGGGTCCGGCTCCGCGGTAGCGGACGGCCTCGCCGTAGGCGGCAAAGGCTAATCCGGCGGCAGCTTTTTGCTTGTCGAAGAGTTCGTTGAAGAGGACGATCTTGCCGGCGACCTTGTCGCGACCGAGAGCCTGGAGTTCTTCGAAGGTGTCGACCGTGACTACTTCGGCGGTCAAGCCATCGGGGGGAGTTGAGGAGCTTCCACCGAGCGCGGTGAGAACAATCTTTTGCGCCGTGCCCGGAACCATGGCGGGATAATCGACCAGGGCCGCTGTCTCGATGCCGCGGACCCAGTGCGGGACGGTAACTGGCTGGAGGCGGACTTCGAGGCCGAGGTGGCGAAGCTCTTCGGCGACGTATTCGGCGGCGGCGCGGGCCTGGATTGATCCGCTGGGCCGCGCTCCGATGTTCTCCGTGAGGTGAGTGAGCTGCCGGTAGGCGTAGTCGTCACTCAGTGCGGCGGCTTTGATGGCTGAAAGCTGCTGCAGGAGAAGAGGAGGGAAATTCTGCTTGTCGGCCTGGGAGGTTTGCGGCGCGGACATCATTGCGGTGGCGGCTGGCGTCTGGGGCGGGTTTTGAGCTGTTGCGGGTATGAAGAAAGCGATCGAAGTGGCGACAGAGATAAGTAAGGATGCCGGTGAGCGGCGGAAAGCCTTGATCATAGGTGCAGGCAGTGTATCTGAACGGCGGGCTGCGGGAAAGTGAAGGTAGGCTGCGCCAGTGTTGGGGCTCGCGCTGGGCTGCGCCCAGCGGACAGCCGAGGGCGGCTGTCCCCAAGTTTCGACGGAGGGTGTCCGCATGGTGAAATCCACGGCAAAAAAAGCGGCCCCATTTCTGGGGCCACGTTTCAAAGAGGTCAAAGTGGTGGGTGTGTCAGGAAAGGCGATGCAAGTTACCGTTCCGCCAGTCGGTACGGCACTTCGGGAAATGTTGAATAGAGAATTGAGTGAAGGTCATTGTTGTGGGTTTGCGGCCTCTTTAGTACCTGTAGAAGGAGCACTTGCCGAGCCAAAAGTCGGTAAAGGGCGTTCTGCGGCCCGTAATTTATAAGTGATTGATAGGGTTTGAGTTAAGGGGTGTCGGTTTTAGTCGAACGCTCTGACGCAATGGGATTGGAAGTGCGGGAAGTGCACAAGGCTGCACATTCATTGCATGAAGATGGGTTGCACCAAGAGAGGAGCAACTCGAGCCGCCGCGATTGGTGATCGGCGGCCCGAGAAAGATCCGAACGCGGGACTAGCTGTTTCCGGCCACGGTACGCAGCTTCCCGGGTAGGAAGTGGTACGGAGGCCAGGGTCCGCTGATGGCCACTTCGCAGTTCTTCAACTGCTTGGCGGCGCTGCTGTAGCGGTTCTGGTATTTCTCGACCGACTTGGTATCGATGAGGTGGGCGATGTCGATGAGCATGCCTTGGGGAGCGACTTTCTTGCAGCTCACTTCCTCTTCGAGCGGGTTAAACAACTTGTGGACCTGCACCGAAAGGGCGCGGGCCTTGGTCTGGCGTTCGCGTTCGCGGGATGCCTTGACCTTGAGCTTCGAAAGATAGTCGCCGCCGACGGTGTCGGGCAGGATGACATCGATCATAGCCTCACGCAGGGAGCCGTCGGTGACGGTGAGCTTGATGTGCATCTCGGACTTGCCGCGGAGCCGGGCGACACTCAGGCCGAAAGCGCGCCGGTTGACCCTGACCGCCTGGCGGAGGGCGTCGTCGCTTTCGAAAATGGTTCCGAAGCGGAAGGGTAAAACGGTGGAATTCCGGAAGCAGCCGCTCACAACGCGGGCGTGCTCGATGGCTGATTTCTGATCGAGTTGTGTGTTTTGGTCGAATTCGCTCACAATCACAGCAAACTCGCCGCTGGGATAGCTGAGGACTGGGGCTCCGTTCACGCCTTGAACATTCTCAATTACGAAAGGGCGTCGGGAACGGGTGCCGTTGGGAAGGGTCTGGTGCTCGGTAAGGCAGTACGCGTACCACGCCATAGTAACTCTCCGAACCGGGACGGAGGCGGACGAGCCACCTCTTATCTTATCTTCTTGTTTTTTTCACACAAGCTGAACTGCGAGTTTGGAGTTTAGGAACGAGCGGTACAGGGTCTAAGAACCGGGAATGCTTTACTGTCAAGCTCCGTAATGCATATTACTTCGGAGTGAATGAAAAATGCAACTTTTTCGTGGCGGGGGGCATCGCTGTGGATTCTGCAGGGCGGGGATAGATTGCACGCCTCCGCGAGAACTCCTTGTGACTTGCGGTCATATTAGTGACGGTTCCCCGCATAAACAGGGGTCGTGCCGCGCGTGGCGTTCTCGTAGACAATGCCGCCCTTCATCACAAAGACGACGCGCCGGACGGCGGTAATGTCTTTCAGTGGATCGCCATCGAGCGCGATGATGTCGGCCTGAAGGCCGGGCGCAATCGAGCCGATCTGATCGGCCATGCCCAGCGCTTCGGCGCCCAGGGAGTTGGCGGAGATCATCGCTGCCATGGGATCGACTCCGGCTTCGCGCACGCGGTTGATAAAGTCTTCGGCGTTGCGACCGTGCGCCCCCGCCACGGCGTCGGTGCCGTAGACAATCTTCAGTCCGGGAATGCGCACTGCCCGTTGAATGAATTCCTGGTGCGCCGGGATGAGCCCTTTCATTGCCGCGAAGCCTTCTTCCGTGTAGTAGGGCGGGGCGAGATAGCTGTCCTTGTATTGGAGATAGGTTGCGAGCAGCAGCCCGGCCTGCGGATCGAGGTAGGTACCTTGCTCAGCCATTAATCTGAGATCGTCGTCGGACGCTCCGAGGCCATGCTCGACCTCGGTGCATCCGGCTAGAGTTGCGGCGCGAACGGCATCTCGAAAAGCGTGTACAAGTGTGCGCAGGCCCTGCTTCTTTGCTTCATCGCAGGCGGCGTTCAATTGTTCCTGCGACATAGTCATCGTGCCGCGAGTCATGCCTCCGGAGGCGTAGATTTTGATGAGGTCCGCGCCAGCGGCTTTTTGTTTTCGCACGAAGGCGCGGATTTCGTCGGGCGTTCCGGTCTGCTCGCCTCGGCCCATGATCGGTTCGGCCGACGTGAGAATGTGTGGGCCGGGGAGCAGGCCTTTCGCGATGGCATCGCGCAGGGGAATGTCGGCGGGCGAGCCGACACTTTGGACGGTGGTAAATCCCGCGAGCAAAGTCAGCCACGCACTCGAGGCTGCGGCGTAGGCGGCTTCTTGGGTTGTACCTCCCTGGCCGGCATTTTTCCCGTCCAGGCCGAAGCTCCACGTGATGTGCACGTGAGCGTCAATCCAGCCTGGCAGGACGGTTAAGCCGCGCAGGTCGTAATCTACGGGTCCCGCTTCGGCGTTGTTGTTTGGGTGAATCGTGTTTGGCTCGATTGCCACAATCTTCGAGCCCTCGACCACGATGCGAGTGTCGTGCAGAACGTGGCCCTTGCCGTCGAGCACTGAGCTCGCGGCGATCACCATTCGTTTAGGCGGCGCTGGAGTCGGTGAAGAAACTTGTTGCGCGTATAGGCCAAGAATTCCGACCATGCTGAAAATGATTTCCGAGGATCGCATGGGATGTCTCCTGCGGTTCGGTCCGGAGTAATTCTGTCACATTCTTGAAACAGAAGGCTGCATTTACTCGTAGCGCAGACTCTCGACCGGGTCGAGCTGGGCGGCGCGGGCGGCAGGGACGGTGCCGAAAATCACTCCGACCACGGAAGACACGATGATGGCGATGATGGCGGACAAGCCTGAGATCGGGATGCGATATTCGGTGAGAAAGCGCACAGAGTATGGGATGGCGAGGCCGATGACGATGCCGACGAAGCCTCCAATGACCGAGATGAGGATGGCCTCGGCGAGAAACTGAAAGCGGATTTCGCGATTGGTGGCGCCGACGGCCTTGCGGATGCCGATTTCGCGGATGCGGGAGGTCACGGTGGCCAGCATGATGTTCATGATGCCGATGCCGCTGACCACCAGAGTCACCATCGAAATCAAGAGGAGAACCCAGGTCAGGCCGGTGGCGATGCGGTCCATCATCGCCAGTACTGCGGTGAGATTCTGCACGTTGTAAACCGACTCGGCGCGGTGGCGCGACTGCAAAACGCGCTTGATTTGCGTCGTTGCCGGCACGACCATCGCGGCGTCTTCCATGGAGAAATAGACCATCTTGATGGTGGGGGTTTCGAGGAAGTATCGGCTGACGCTGTACGGGATAGCCATGGAGTAATCGCTGACTTCCGTCTCGCCGAAGGTTTCTCCGCTCTCTTTGAAGGTGCCGATGATGGTGAAGGGCAGGCCGGTGAGCTTGATGATCTTGCCGACCGCAGCCTGGGGCGAGCCATAGACGGTCCGAGCCATTTTTTCCGTAATGACCGCGACCTTGTTGTGAGCCTGCGAGTCTTCGCGATCGAAGAACCGTCCGGACAAGACCGTGAGGTTGCGCACGTGCTGATACTCGGGATAAACCCCGAGAATTTGCACGTCTTTCTCGTCGCCGTGGCCGATCGGGATGCGTTCTCCGAGCGTGACGACCGGCGAAGCCGCAATCACTCCCGGCACCTGTTCCTGCACCGCCTGCAGGTCTTCGAGGGTCAGCGGATCAAGGCTCGCATTGCTGATGTGCTCGCCGCCCTCGTACTCCGCCCAAATCTCGTTGGTGCCGATCGCCTGGATCTGGCCAAGGGCATACTGCCTGCCGGTCATGCCAATAGTGACCACAAGGATGAGAGATGCTGTGCCGATGACCATGCCCAGCGCAGTCAGGATGAAGCGAACTTTGTTGCTGCAGAAAGTGTCGTACGCGAAACTGATAATCTCACCAAAGGCCATCTGGGGCCGAAGGCGTTTGGGCATGAGGGCGGCAGCCATGTCTGGTTAGATGCTACACCCGGGGCAGAAAGGCGCAAGGGCGGGAGCGGATGAGAACCGGAAGAAAAAACAAACCGGGGGGATGTTCGGTTGTGGCAGAGTAGCTGATCCTTGCATCCAAGTTTTGATTGGAGCGAATGGCCTCATCTGAAACAACGGCGGAGCTCACCGCGAGCGAACCAGGAATGGCGGGGAACGCCCGGCGTTCGTTGTTTTGGATGGTTGTGGTGGCGCTGCTGTTGCGGCTGGTGGTGATGTGCTTTTTGTATCCGGAGCGGACCGACCCTTATCGCGATCACTGGCGATTGGGAGGCGAGA
>Ga0307476_10001805_pt1 | contig 12935 bp, 12 predicted proteins | sample atmos_gasesECM2C_2_FD_203314 | JGI IMG/M metagenome (GOLD analysis project Ga0307476, IMG submission 203314) | Hardwood forest soil microbial communities from Morgan-Monroe State Forest, Indiana, United States - atmos_gasesECM2C_05 | ecosystem: Environmental > Terrestrial > Soil > Temperate... | reverse complement strand
TGTCGTTTGCCGCAACTGCAAAATCCAAGGATAGTGCCGGTTAAATGTAGAATTATGGAGGGTCATATGTCCCTTTGCGTAAGCGATAATGTGACAAATAATCATGAGTCTGGCGTTTTGGCCCGGCTCAGCCGTCAATTCCACGTCTGGTCTGACCGCTGGCAGCAGCGCCAGGAGCTGACCCACTGGTCGGACCGTGAGCTGCACGACGTCGGATTGTCGTGGAGCGAAGTCGTCCGCGAGGCCGAAAAACCGTTCTGGCGGGCTTGAAAACAGCCAGCGGCCAGTGTCCCGATTCCGAAGTTCGTAGAATTTCGCAGAGCCACGTTTCGAACTTCGGAATCGAAGGGACACTGGCAAACTTATCGATCTGGTGTGGCTTTTGTTCAGAAGTCCGCATGATTTTTCCGCGGCACGGCCGATGCGGACTTCTGAACGCCACACCAGCCGCCGCCTCGAAAAGAGGGGCGGCCGGCTGCGATGTTCTTGAATGCGACGGGAGGCCGTTATGACCGTTCTCAGCCTGCTCGAACACCCACGCCACACCGACCATTTGAGGCTGCGCGACGGCTCGACCTTGACCGTGCGCCTGGTCGCGCCCGATGACGGCGAGGTGTTGCAGGGTTACTTCCGCAAGCTTTCGTCGCCATCGCGCTACAATCGCTTTCTGGGCGCCATGAGCGAACTGCCGCCAAGCCAGCTCGATCATTTCGTTCACGCCGGCGAGGATGACCGCTTCAGCGTGATTGCGGTCATGGCCATCGAGGGGCGCGAGGTCATCGTGGGCGAAGCCCGCTACGGCTTCGAGGCCAGGACCGCCAATTTCGAGTTCGGCATTTCCATCGGCGACGGCTGGCAAGGCCAGGGCATCGGCGCTGCGCTACTTCGCAATCTGGAATGCCGCGCGGCTGCGCTGGGTGCGACGAAAATATTCGGCGATACGCTCCGCTCCAACGAGGCGATGATTTCGCTGGCGCGCAAGTCCGGTTACGCCTTCGTGCGTCATCCCGACGACTGGAAGCTGGTGCGCTTCGAAAAGCCGATCGATCCGATCCGCCAGGACATTCCCTGCGCAAGCTGGAAGCTCGTCGCCGAGCGACGCATGGCCGAGGCGATGGTGTAAATGCCTTCGTCATTCCGGGATGCGCCGTCAGGCGCAGGCCCGGAATCCATTGCTCCGCATGAACGCTCGGAGAAATGGATTCTCAGGTGCGCAATTGCGCACCATAGTTCGCTCGCTTCACTCGCGCCCCGGAATGACGGCAAGGGAACGCGTGGTCTCGCCTCAAAACTTCTCCACCCACGGCCGCAACTCGACCTCCCAGGCCCAAGCACTGCGCGGCTGCTGCAGCACGTTCCAATAACTCAACGCAATTGCGTCGGGATCGAGCATCGAATCCGGCCGGTCGGCAGGCTCGACGCGCGCGGCGCTGCGGATGCCGCCATCAATGACAAAGTGCGCGATGTGAAGCCCTTGCGGCGACAATTCGCGCGCCATGCTTTGCGCGAGCCCACGCAGCGCGAATTTCCCCATCGCGAAGGATGCTGACTGCGCGTACCCCTTGACGCTGGCGGAGGCGCCCGTGAACAGGATCGCGCCGTGCTTGTTGGGCAGCATGCGTTTTGCCGCCTGCTGGGCCACCAGGAAGCCGCCGAATGCGCTCACGGCGATGGACTGCGCCACATCAGCAGGCACCAGATCGACGAGCGGGCCGCGGGCCCGCGCGCTGGCATTGTAGACCACGAGGTCGGGCGTCCCGATCTCGCGCTCGACCAGGCCGAACAGCCGCTCGACCTCGTCCGCGTCGCTGGCGTTGCAGTTGAAGGCCTTGGCCTTGGTCTCCGTGCAGAGCGCGCCGAGCTTCTCGATGCTGCGGGCGGCGAGGGCGACGCGGATGCCTTCGCGTGCGAACAGCCGCGCCAGCGAGGCGCTCAGGCCTTCCCCGGCCCCGACGATCAGGGCGGTCTTGTATTTTGGCGTTTCCATCGGATGTTCCTTGGTTTTATCCGGAGCGGGATATGCGATAGTTCGCCTCAACAGATGAGGAAGCGACCGAGGGAATTCAATGCAGCCGCGTCCGCAAAATCGCATGACAAATGTTGATCATCAGCCGAACCTTTTGGCGCCCGACACCACGGGGATGAATTTCTACCGCGCCGATCCGTCGCTGGCGGATTTGCTGCAGATTCACCTGCCTGAGAAATTATTTCGCCATATCGAGCCGCATCTCGATCGCTTGGGCGGCCTCGCGGGCGGCCATCTTGACGACTGCGCGCGGCTCGCCGACCGGCATGTGCCGGTGTTGCATCAACGCGACCGCTTCGGCCGCGACGTGCAGTGGATCGAATATCATCCGGCCTATCGCGAGCTCGAGCGCGCCGCTTTCGGCGAGTTCGGCATTCATGCGATGTCGATCCGCAAGGGCATTCTCGGCTGGCCCGACAAGTATCCCGTCGTTGCCAAGCATGCCTTTACGTTTCTGTTCAATCAGACCGAATTCGGGCTCGGTTGCCCGATCAACGTCACCGACGGTTGCGCCAAGCTGCTCGCCAATTTCGGCAGCGAGGCGCTGAAGGCAAAATATCTCGACGGCCTGACCCAGACCGACATGGACAAGCTGACCCAGGGCGGCCAGTTCATGACCGAGAAGGAAGGCGGCTCCGACGTCGGCACGCTCACGACGACTGCGGTCGCGGAGGGCGATCACTGGCGGCTCTACGGCGAAAAATGGTTCTGCTCGAACGCCGACGCCAAGGTCGTGATGCTCCTGGCGCGCCCGGAGGGCGCCGGGCCGGGCACGCGCGGCGTCGGTCTGTTCTTGATGCCGCGAACGCTGGATGACGGATCGCCCAATCATTATCGGATCGTGCGGCTGAAGGACAAGCTCGGCACCCGTTCGATGGCGTCTGGCGAGATCAAGCTCGAAGGCGCGATCGCTTACGCGGTCGGGAAACTCGATCGTGGTTTCGTGCAGATGGCCGAGATGGTCAATTCGTCGCGGCTCTCTAACGGCGTGAAATCCACGGCGCTGATGCGGCGGGCTTATCACGATGCGATGACGGTCGCGAAAAACCGCGTGGTGTTCGGCAGCCGCATCATCGATCTGCCGCTGGCGCAGCGGCAGTTGATGAAAATCATGCTCGCAACCGAACAGGCTCTGTCGATGAGTTTTCTCACCGCCGACGCGCTCGACCGTGCGGAAGCCGGTAGCCAGGACGCAGCAACTTTACTGCGCATCCTGACACCCACATTGAAATTCCGCGCCACGCGCGACGCTCGCAAGGTCTGCGGCGATGCGATGGAGATGCGCGGTGGGATCGGCTACATTGAGGAGTTCGCGACCGCACGGCTGTTGCGTGACGCGCATCTCGGCTCGATCTGGGAAGGCACCGGCAACATTGTCGCGATCGATGCGCTCAAGCGGGCGATCGGTCGCCACGGTGCGGACTCGGCGCTCGCAGCGGACTTGCATGCGCGAATCGACGACAGCGCTGGTGTGCCGGATGCTTTCCGCGATCGGCTGCACCAGTTGACCGACCGTGCCGTCGGCTTTGCGCGCGAGGTCGCGGCCAAGAGCGCGAACGAGTCGGAGGCGCGTCGTGCCACCAGCCTGCTTTATCATGTCGCCAGCGCGGTGACGCTCGCATGGGAAGCCGCGCGCATCCATGCCATGCGCGCTGATGCGCGCCGATTGCTCTTGTCACGTCTCGTGATCGATCACCGGTTGCCCTCCGGCGACCCGTTCCGGCTGACCGACGATGCAAGGCAGCGCGCGATCACCGAAGCCCTAATCAGCGAACGCGCGGTCGATATGGCCGAGGCCTGCGAGCTGGTTGCCTAAAACTAGTCGTCAAACGCGGGCGGCGGAACGAAGCCGCCGAATTCGCGCTCGATCAGTTCGGCAAGCTTGAGCGCCGTGCGGTCTTCGAGCCACGGACCGACGATCTGCGCACCGATCGGCAGCCCCTCCGGCGAACGGCCGATCGGTAGCGCGGTTGCGGGCAAGCCTGTCAGGTTCGCGATTCCCTGCCATGCGAGTTGATCGGAGGAAGGGTAATCCTTGCCGTCGATATTGATCTGGCGCTGGTCCGGCGCGGACGAATGATCGTGCGGAACAGCCGGGGTCGGCATGATCGGGCAGATCACCGCGTCAAAACTCTGGAACAGGGTGCGCCACTGCGCGCGCAGCCTTGCGCGTGCGCCGTCGGCCAACAGCCAGTCGCGATGGCTGAGCGCAATGCCGCGCAGCCGCTCGGCTTGCAGGCTGTTGTCTGTCGCCGGCAGGCCGGCCGCGGCCGCGATCGCATCGGCATGGGCTTCCGGGGCGAGCCCGGCCGAGACGAATGACATCATCATTCGTGCGAAAAGCCGCGAACTGGCGGCAAAGTCCGGCCATAGCGGACTTTCGCGTGCGATTGTGACGCCAGCCTTGCCGAGGCCGGTCGCAAGCTCGTCGATCGCCGCGCGTACCACCGAATTTGTCGGCATCAGCGGGTCGCTGTCGATCACAAGCACACGGAAATCCTTCAGCTCTGCGTGCCGCGGCGGCGGCAACGACAGATGATAGGCTTGGCCGGCTACCAGCGGATCGGGTCCTGCGACGACGTCGAGCAAAAGCGACAGGTCCAAAGCCGAGCGTGCCATCGGACCGATGACGACGAGGTCGTGCTCGAACGGCATCGGCGGCAATGCCGGCGGTAGGTGCCCGCGCGCAGGCACGAGCGCCAGGGTCGGTTTGTGCGCGAAGATGCCGCAACAGAAGGCCGGCACGCGCAACGATCCCGCGAGGTCCGAGCCGAGCGACAGCGGGCCGTAGCCGGTTGCGAGCGCTGCCGACGAGCCTCCAGAAGAGCCGCCGGGCGTGCGGGTGAGATCGTAGGGGTTGTTGGTGGTGCCGTAGATGTCGTTGTAGCTCTGCATATCGCCGAGCCCGAGCGGCACATTGGTCTTGCCAAGAATGACACCGCCGGCGTCCTTGACGCGCGTGATCGCGAGCGCGTCTTCCTTCGGAATAAAGCCCTTCTGCTCCGGTATGCCCCAGGTCGTCGGCAATCCTGCGATATTGTAGGATTCCTTCACCGTGAGGGGAATGCCGAGCAGGGGCCGCATCTCGCCACGCGCGCGCGCGGCGTCGGCTGCGCGAGCGGCCTCGCGCGCACGATCGAAGTCGCGCACGCAGACCGCGTTGATCTTGCCATCATGGCGTTCGATGCGCGCGATCGCATGTTCCGCCAGTTCGATCGCGGAAACTTCTTTCTTGGCGAGCGCGGCCGATAGCCCGGTTGCGGTCTCAAAGCTCCATTGTGATTTGGCCATGTCGTGCTCCCGGATGATGTCGTGTATCAGGACTATGCGCGCGCAAAATGACCGTCACTAGACAGCGATTGCTGTGACGCAAATTTTCTAGGATGACCCGATAAGAATACCGACCCCGAGCACGATGACGCCGCCGAGCACGATCTGGAACACCGCCTGCAAGAACGGCGTGTCCATGTAGTGCGCGCGGATATAGGCGATGATCCAGAGTTCGAAGAAGACGACGATGCCGGCGATTGCGGTTGCGATTCCAAACGCGTTGGGCCAGCGATCGGGTACCAGATAAGGCATGGTGTGGCCGAGGCCGCCGAGCGCCGTCATCAGGCCGGAAGCCAGGCCGCGCAACCATGGTGAACCGCGTCCGGTGAGCGAGCCGTCATCGGAGAGCGCTTCCGCAAATCCCATGCTGATGCCGGCGCCGATGGAGGCCGCAAGGCCGACGAGGAATGTCTGCCAGTTCTGATGTGTGGCGAACGCGGCGGCGAACAGCGGCGCCAGCGTCGACACCGATCCGTCCATCAGTCCGGCGAGGCCGGGCTGGACATATTGCAGCACGAACACGCGGCGGCGCGTCTCGTCTTCTTCGGCGCGCACGTTGGGCGTGAGAATCTGGTCGGTGAGTTTGGCTGCGGTGTGCTCGTGGCCTCTTTCGGCTTCTGCGAGATCGGCAAGCAGACGGCGAACGCCGACATCCTGAGCCTGGTCGGCGGCACGGACGTAGAAGCGCTCGGCCTCGAACTCCATCGTCGCCACCTCCTTGCGGATGGCGTCGAGCGACAGATTCTTGGTCAGCCAGATCGGGCGGCGGCGCAGGAAGCCCTTGACGTTGTCGCGGCGGATCGGCGGCAGGTGCTGGCCGAAGCGCTGCTCGTAGATTTCCAGCAATCGGTGGCGATGGCCTTTTTCCTCCTCGGCCATCTCCTCGAAGATCTTGGCCGATTCCGGATAGCGCTCCGCGAGGTCTTCCGCGAAGGTCATATAGATGCGGCTGTCTTCCTCCTCGGAGGCAATCGCGACCGCCAGCACTTCCCGCTCGGTCAAATCGGCAAATTTCTTCACGGCACGTCCTCGGATTTTAATTTAGAATGATTCTAAATTGGTATAGCTGGATGCCGCCGCGACGTCAATTCGCCGGTTCCCGATGGCTTGTGACGAGGGAACCGATGCGGTGTCCGTGTCGTTCGCCTGTCGCATCGCCTACCGCCGGAGTACTCCATGCAGAAGGTCAAGTATCGTCTGAACGATCCACGGCTGGCGCCGCGCCGGACCAAACTCGAGATTCCCGGATGGGCCGGCCAGCGCGAGCCGCGCGCCGACGGATCACGCGAGCAGGTGTGGCACTGCGTTCCGTTTTCGGAAGGCGCGCAATACGGGATCGAGCTGTTTTATCCCTACGACAACGAACTGCGCGTCAGCACCAAAGACAGCCGTCTGGTTCTCGAGAGCGAATGGGGCGATCCGCCCGACAGCGGCGTGCAATGGCCGCCGTTCCGGAATTTCGGCGATACGTTTTACACCTATCAGCTCCTGCTCGATCTCAAGGTCGAAAAGGGCATGGCGATCCGCACCGAACCGCATCCGCGCTTCTACGCCGATGCGACCGATACCGTTCCGATCGCAGTCCCGGCCTTGATCCGAAACTGGTGGCCGATGGTGTTCTTCTGCGTGTTCAAGGCGCCGGCCGAGGGTCGCACCCACATCTTCCGGCCCGGGGAGCCGTTCGCGCAGATCATCGTCATTCCCGAAGAGGCGAATTTCGAACTCGAAGAAATGAGCACGGAGGAATTCTCCGAGCGCGAGCTGCAATCGCGCCGCATCTACAACAACCGGCCAACCCTGGCCGCCGGCACCGAGTGGACGTCATCGACCGATACCGTGTTCGACGGCATCTACCGGCATCTGCATCGGGCGGCGAAAGAGAAAACGCGTCAGTCTTGATCTCGAAGAAAAAAACAGGACCCGAAAGGGTCCTGTTGATTGCCGGCGCTGCGGTCAGGTTCAATAGTGGTGGTGGTGATGATGGTGATGATGCCGCCGCGCATGGTGATGATGGTGGTGGTGGTGATGATGCTGGGCGAGCTGAATATGTCCAGTCGACCGGGTTGACGGCTGCTCGTCCACGGCCTTGAGCAAAGCAACCGCGTTAGGAATCGGCTCCAGCAATTCCGCAAAGGAACTGGCTCTCAACACATCGTTTGGGTCCGGTCGTGGCCTGGGCTGTGCCCACGGTTCCAAGCGCCACCACGCCCAAAAGGCCGGTGATCGTCTTCTGCATACTCCCTCCTTGATTTGCGGATTGCGGGCAGGAACACCCGGTAGCCTGCAACGCCGGCCTTTTAGGATTGTTCCCGTGAAAAATTGTGTCGGAGCGGAAACGTGGTTTGCAGCTATGCGGCGGCCGTTTTCAAGAACTGCAACAGCAGACGGTTGACTTCCTCGGGCTGCTCCTGTTGCACCCAGTGACCAGCGCCATCGATCAGCTGAACATCACGCATGCGCGTGCAGGCTTTCGTCTGCATCGCCTCAAAAAAGCCCGGCCGCTGATGCGTGCCCCAATCCTGTTTGCCTGAGATGAAGCAGGAGGGCACGTCGATGCTTTGGCCCGACCAGGTCTCGAGCTCGGCGGTGAACGCGCCGGAGGTGCCGCAGCGATACCATTGCAGGCCGCCCTGGAATCCGGTGCGCCGATATTCGGCGCTGTAGACGGCGAGTTCATGATCGGGAAGCCATGTGTTCGCGGCGATCTCGTCGCGCGAAGGCATCTCCTCCGCCACCGTCTCGGCCATGGTCTTTGGCAGATCCATCACATAATAGGTCGGCAGCCTGGCAAGCTCTGTCGCCGACCAGGATTTGAGCGGATGAGGCTTGTTGTGTTTCCAGTCCGCGCTCTTGTGATGGTAATAGGCGCGCATGAAGTCGTGCAAGCCCTGCGGCGCATGCCACATATCGTCATTGGCTTCGCGCGTCGAGTAGTACCAGTGATAGTGCTTGCGCGGACGCGGGAGTGAGGCAAGGTCGTGGTGCACGGGATCGACCCGCTTCGGCGGTGACGGCTTCTCCGCGCTGTTGAAGGTTATTTGTGGCGGGCCCGGGAATGGCGCACTCATCAGCGTCACCGAACGAAACACATCAGGCCGGATGACCCCGCACCAGGCCGCGACCGAACTGCCGAAGTCGTGCCCGACCACGGCGGCGGAGCGATGGCCGAACGCGGCAACGACGCCGAGCGCATCGCGCACCAGGTTGGTCAGCCGGAACGGCGCGAGGCTTGCGTCATAGTGCGCATCCCAGCCGCTGGTGCGGCCATAGCCGCGCTGGTCCGGCGCGATCACATGATAGCCGGCCGCGGCCAGCGCCGGCATCACCTTGCGCCAGCTAAAGGCGAGTTCGGGAAAGCCGTGCAGCAACAGGACGCACGGCCGGCCTTGGCTTTCATAGCCGGCCTCCAGCACATGCATTGTGAGGCCGTTGATGTCCTCGACGAAGCGCGAGCGGACGCCTGCGGGAAGCGGAAGGTCGGGGAGGGTGGACGGATTCATGCTACGGTTCCTCATGGTGAGGAGGCGCGTAAGCGCCGTCTCGAACCATGAGGCCATGTATCGCTCATCCTTCGAGACGCGCGCAAGGGCGCGCTCCTCAGGATGAGGTCTCTAAAAGCGGCAATAGCTCAAAGCCGCTCCACGATCGTGACATTGGCCATGCCGCCGCCTTCGCACATGGTCTGCAAGCCATAGCGCTTGTTGCGCTGCTTGAGCGCATTCACCAGCGTCGTCATCAGCTTGGTGCCGGAGCCGCCGAGGGGATGACCGAGCGCGATTGCGCCGCCATTGACGTTGAGCCGTTCGGGATCGGCGCCGGTGGTCTTCAGCCACGCGGTCGGCACCGAGGCAAAGGCCTCGTTGACTTCGAACAGGTCGATGTCGTCGACGGTCATGCCGGTTTTTTTCAGCGCCCGTTCCGTCGCATGCAGCGGCGCGTCAAGCATGATCACGGGATCGCCGCCCATCATGGTCATGTGATGCACCCGCGCGATTGGCTTGACGCCGAGCGACTTGAGCCCCCTTTCATTGACGACCAGCACGCCGGAGGCGCCGTCACAGATCTGGCTGGCGGACGCCGCGGTCAGCTTGCCGTTTTCCGCGATCAGCTTGACGTTCTTGATGCCGTCGAGGCTGACATCGAAACGAATCCCTTCATCGATCGCATGAATGTCTTTCGAGCCGTCGGCGCGCGTGATCGGCAGCGGCACGATCTCGTCCTTGAAGCGGCCGGCTTGCGTCGCGGCGATCGCGCGCTGGTGGCTGTTATACGAGTACTCGTCCAGATCGTCTTTGGAGAGGCCATATTTCTCCGCCATCATCTCCGCGCCGGTGAACTGGCTGAAGACGATGTTCGGATAGCGCTGCTCGATATTCGGGCTCTTGTAATGACCAAAACCGTTTTTCGCCGGCAGTTGTGAGGCAAGCCCCATTGGTACTCGCGTCATCGCCTCTACACCGGCCGCAATCACGACGTCCATGCTGCCGGACATCACGGCCTGCGCCGCAAAGTGCAACGCCTGCTGCGAGGAGCCGCATTGCCGGTCGATCGAGGTGCCGGGCACGCTCTCCGGCAGCTTCGATGCCATAATGGCGTTGCGCGCGATGTTGTTGGACTGCTCGCCGACCTGCATGACGCAACCCATGATCACGTCTTCGATCTGGTCTGGCGCGGCGCCCGATCGTTCGACCAGCGCGTCGAGCACGGAGGCCGCAAGGTCGGCTGGATGCCAGCCGGCAAGACGGCCGCCTTTGCGGCCACCGGCGGTGCGCGCCGTAGCGACGATATAGGCCTCGGCCATGAGCGTTCTCCCTAATTTTATCAGATGGAATTTCGGTTGATTGCATGAATTAGAATGGCGCTGCCGGATTTAGTCAATCAATTAAGGCTTGAGGCGGCCCGCGCCATGGGGTTAGCGTGCATGCAAGAATGACGAGAACGGGAGGAGCGCCACCATGCAGTTGAAGGACGTTGCGGTACTGATTACCGGCGGCGGTTCCGGCCTTGGCGCAGCGACCGCGCGCGCCATGGCAGCCAAAGGCGCCAAAATCGGCGTGCTGGATCAGAGTAAGGAAAATGCCGAGAAGGTTGCGGCCGAGTTGAAAGGCATTGCCCTTGTCGCCGACGTCACCAACGAGGAGCAGGTCAAGGCGGCCATCGCGACGGCCGAAGGCGCGCACGGCATTGCGCGCGTGCTGGTGAATTGCGCCGGCATCGGCGGATCGCAGCGCATTGTCGGCAAGGACGGCGTCTATCCGCTCGCCAAGTTCGCGCGCATCATCAATGTCAATCTGATCGGCACTTTCAACGTGCTGCGGCTGTTTGCCGAACGGCTCTTGACCGATCAGCCTGTCGGCGAAGAGCGCGGTGTCATCATCAATACCGCAAGCGTCGCCGCTTATGAGGGCCAGATCGGCCAGATCGCCTATTCGGCTTCCAAAGGCGGCGTGGTCGGCCTTACGCTGCCTGCCGCGCGCGATCTCGCCCAGCACAAGATACGCGTCAACACGATTGCGCCTGGTCTTTTCTTCACGCCGCTCTTGATGGGCTTGAGCGAAGAGGCGCGCCAGAGCCTCGGCGCGCAGGTGCCGCATCCGGCGCGGCTTGGCGATGCCGCCGAATACGGCAACCTCGCGGTTCACATTGTCGAGAACGCGATGCTCAACGGCGAAACCATCCGTCTCGACGGCGCGATCCGCATGGCGCCGCGATAGCAAGAGATCCTGGAGACTGGCTTTATGAATTTCGATTTTTCCGACGACCAAAAGCAACTGCGCGACACCGCGCGGAAATATCTTGCTGAGAAGTGCCCGCCCAAGGCGGTGCGCGCCGTGATCGACGGCAAGACGCCGTATGACTGCGAATTGTGGAAGGGTCTCGCAGAGATGGGTTTTCTCGGCGTCGCGATCCCGGAAGAGTATGGCGGGACCGGTGCGGGCCATCTCGAGCTTTGCGTGATTGCGGAAGAAATGGGCCGGGTGCTGGCGCCGGTGCCGTTTTCATCGACGGTGTATCTTGCCGCCGAAGCGCTGCTCGTCGCCGGCAGCGAAGCGCAAAAGAAGAAGTGGCTGCCGCTGATCGCATCGGGTGAGGCGATCGGCACGCTCGCTCTGTTCGAAGGCAAGGGCAATCCGTCACCACAAGCAATCAAGCTTGCCACATCGAACGGCACGCTCAACGGCGTGAAGAAACCGGTTGCCGATGGCGCAATCGCCGATTTTGCAGTCGTTGCCGCGCGCACGGGGTCTACCGGCCGTGAGACCGACATCTCGCTGTTTCTGGTCGACATGAAAGCCGGCGGCGTCGAAGCCAAGGCGCTGACCAATATCGATCCGTCGCACGGCCAGGCGGAAGTGACGTTCAAGAATTGCAAGGCGGAGCCGCTAGGTGCCGCGGGCGAAGGCTGGAGCATCATTTCGCAGGTGCTCGATCGCGCGGCGGTGCTGCTGGCCTTCGAGCAGGTCGGCGGCGCCGACCGCGCGCTGGAAATGGGCCGCGACTATGCCCTCGACCGTATTGCCTTCGGCCGGCCGATCGGCTCGTTCCAGGCGATCAAGCACATGCTCGCCGACATGTATGTCTCGGCGACCCTGGCGCGCTCCAATTGCTATTACGGCGCCTGGGCACTTTCGACCAATGCCGGCGAATTGCCGGAAGCGGCGGCCGCCGCGCGGCTCAGCGCGACACAGGCGTTCCAGCATTGCGCCAAGAACAACATCCAGGTTCACGGCGGCATGGGTTTTACCTGGGAATTCGACTGTCACCTCTACTACCGGCGCGCGAATGCGACGGCGCTGTCGCTCGGCTCGATGTCGTATTGGGAAGACGCCTTGATCGATCGCATGCGGAAGCGAAACGCGGCTTAGGAACGCACACATGAATTTCGACGACACCCCGCAGGAAGCTGCCTTTCGCGCCGAGGCCAAGGCCTGGATCGCGGCGAACGCGCCGAAGCAATATGAAGAGGAATTGAAAAAGGCCTCGCTCGGCCGCACCCAGCTCACCGGCGCCAATGTGCTTGACGTCGCGAAGGCATGGCAAAAGAAAAAGGCCGATGCCGGCTGGGCCTGTCTGCATTGGCCGAAGGACTATGGCGGCCGCGGCGCCTCGCCGATCGAGCGTGTGATCTGGCAACAGGAAGAGGGCGCGTTCGGCAAGCTCTCCTTTACCTTCATCATCGGCCACGGCATGTGTGGCCCGACCATGATGGCCTATGCGAGCGAAGAGCATAAGCGGCGCTATCTGCCGCCGCTCGCCTCCGGTGAAGACATCTGGTGCCAGTTATTCTCCGAGCCCGCCGGCGGCTCCGATGTCGCGGGCCTGCGCACGCGCGCGGAGAAGAAGGGCGACGACTGGATCATCAACGGCCAGAAGATCTGGACCTCGGGCGCGCATTATTCCGACTACGGCATCCTGCTGACGCGCACCGATCCCACCGCGCCCAAGCACAAGGGGCTCACCATGTTCTTCCTGAGCATGAAGAGCCCCGGCATCGAGATCCGGCCCATCAAGCAGGCCAACGGCAATTCCGACTTCAACGAAGTGTATTTCACCGACGTGAGGATTCCGGACTCGCAGC
>Ga0307476_10001803_pt1 | contig 12943 bp, 1 predicted proteins | sample atmos_gasesECM2C_2_FD_203314 | JGI IMG/M metagenome (GOLD analysis project Ga0307476, IMG submission 203314) | Hardwood forest soil microbial communities from Morgan-Monroe State Forest, Indiana, United States - atmos_gasesECM2C_05 | ecosystem: Environmental > Terrestrial > Soil > Temperate... | reverse complement strand
CGGCGCCAGCTCGGCGATGGTCTGGTGCTCGATCAGCTGCTGCGCGTCGAGCGCGATGCCGGCGTCCTGCAGCTCGCCGATCAGCCGGATCGCGAGGATCGAGTCCCCGCCGAGCTCGAAGAAGTTGTCGTGGATGCCGACCCGCGGGACGCCGAGCAGCCGCGCCCACGCGTCCGCGAGGCGCTGCTCGACGGCGGTGCGCGGCCCGACGATCTCGCGCTCGCCCATCGCGGCGCCGCGATCCGGCCGCATCGCCGCCAGCGCCGCGCGGTCGATCTTGCCGTTGGGCGTCGCCGGCAGGCGGTCCACGACCTTCCACAGCGCCGGCACCATGTGCGCCGGCAGCCGCTGGCGCGCGTGCTCGCGCACCGCCGCGACGAGCTCGGCCGGCGGCTCGCCGGCGACCAGGAACGCCGCGAGCTGCGGGTGGCCCCCCTCGGTGCGGGCGACGACGACCGCGTCGGTGACGGCCGCGTGGTCGCGCAGCGTCGCCTCGATCTCCCCGAGCTCGATGCGGTAGCCGCGCAGCTTGATCTGGTTGTCGATCCGGCCGAGGCAGACGATCTCGCCGTCGGGGCGCAGCCGGGCGAGGTCGCCGGTGAGATAGAGCCGCTCGCCGGGGCTGCGCGCGAACGGCGACGGCACGAAGCGCGACGCCGTCAGGGCGGGCCGGGCGTGGTAGCCGCGCGCCAGGCCGACGCCGCCCAGGGCGAGCTGGCCGACCACGCCGACCGGCACCGGCTCGAGCTGCGCGTCGACGACGTAGGCGCGATAGTTGGTCAGCGGCCGGCCGATGGTCACCGGCTCGGCGGCGTCGAACTGCTTGAGCGTGGCCCAGATCGCCGCCTCGGTCGGGCCGTAGACGTTGCCGAACCGCAGGCGCCCGGCCCACAGATCGACGATCTCCTGGGGACAGGCCTCGGCGCCGGAGATCAGGACCTCGAGGTCGGGCAGCCCGTCGGGCGAGACGTGGCGCAGCGCCGTCGGCGGCAGGGTCGCGTGGGTGATCCGCTGCCGGCGCAGCAGCGCCTGGAGCGGCGCCCCGGGCATCAGATCCGCCTGGTCCGCGATGCCGAGGGTGGCACCGGCGGTGAGCGCGGTGGCCAGGTCCCAGAGCGAGACGTCGAAGCTGTAGGGCGCGAACGCCAGCACGCGGTGGCCGGGCCCGGCGGCGACGGCGTCGCGGCCGACCCGGGCGATGTTGCCGAGCCCGCCGTGGGTGCAGGCCACGCCCTTGGGCTGCCCGGTGGAGCCCGAGGTGTAGATGACGTAGGCCAGGTGATCGGACAAGAGGTCCGGGGTGGGCAGATCGCCGCCGGCCCCGGCATCTCCGTCCAGATCGCCGAGCCGCGCGAGGTCGAGGACCTCGAGGCCCGGCACCGGCGGCAGCGCCGCGAGCTCGCCGGCGGTGATCAGCAGGCGAGCGCCCGAGTCCTCGAGCATGAAGCGCAGGCGCTCGGCGGGGTAGTCGGGGTCCAGGGGGAGGAAGGCGCCGCCCGACTTGCCGACCGCGAGCACGGCGAGCGCCATCTCGGGGCTGCGGTGCAGCGCGATCGCCACCACGCGCTCGGGACCGACGCCGCGGCGGCGCAGCTCGCGGGCGAGGCGATCGCTGCGGGCGTCGAGCTGGCGGTAGGTCCAGGTCTGGTCGCGGTAGCGGAGCGCCGGGGCGTCGGGCGTGCGGCGCGCCCACTCCGCGACCTGGTCGTGCAGCGGCACGAACGGGATGTCGCGGTCGGTGGCGTTCCAGCGCTCGACCACGAGGCTGCGCTCGGCCTCGCCGAGGATCGGCAGCTGCGCGATCGGCCGGTCGGGCTCGCGGACCAGGCGGCCGAGCAGGAGGAGGAAGTGATCGGCCATCCGCCGCGCGGTGGCGTCGTCGAACAGCGTGCGGTCGTAGCTCCAGAACCCCTCGAGCGCGTCGCCCGCCATCCACATCTGGAGGTCGAGGTCGAACCGCGCGACCTCGTCGTCGAGCAGCATCGGCTCGAACCGCAGCCCGTCCTCGGCCGGCGCCGGCACCGCCGGGTCCTGCAGCGTGAACGACACCTGGAACAGCGGCATGACGCGGGGCCGGCGCTCGACGCCGAGCCGATCGACCAGGCGATCGAACGGCATGTCCTGGTGCTCGAGGCCGTCGAGGGTGATCCGGCGGACGCGGTCGAGCAGCTGGCGGAAGCTGGGATCGCCGGCGAGGTCGACGCGCAGCACGAGGGTGTTGACGAAGAACCCGATCAGCGACTCGAGCTCGCGCCGGTTGCGGTTGGACACGTGGGTGCCGATCGGGATGTCGGCGCCGCCGGCGTAGCGGCCGAGCAGGGCGCCGAACGCGGCGAGCAGGACCATGAACAGGGTGGATCCGGTCGCCTGGCGCAGCGCCTCGATCCGCGCCGCGACGCCGGCGTCGACGCGCAGCGGCAGGGTCGCCGCCCGGCCCTCGACGCCGCGCAGCCGCGGCCGGTCGAACGGCAGCGCGAGCGGGGGCGGCAGGCCGGCGAGCTGCTGCTCCCAGTAGCGGGCGTGGCCCTCGAGGATCGGCCCCTCCAGCCACTGGCGCTGCCACACCGCGACGTCGACGGTCTGCACCGGCAGCTCGGGCAGGTCGGCGTCGCGTCCCGCCCGGGCCGCGCGCTCGATCTCGGCCAGCTCGTGGAAGAACAGCCCGGTGGACCAGCCGTCCGAGGCGATGTGATGGGTGGTGGCGGAAAGGACGTGCTCGTCGGCGGCGAGCGCGAACAGCCGGGCGCGGAAGATCGGCCCGCGCTCGAGGTCGAGCGGGCGCTGGATCTCCGCCAGCAGCTCCTCGTGGAGCCGGGCCTCGCGCTCGGCCGCGGCGACCGCGCGCAGGTCGACGACCGGCAGCTCGACGGGGGCGGGCGGCAGGATGCGCTGGCGCGGCGAGCCGTCGACCATCGGGAAGCACGATCGCAGCGCCTCGTGGCGCGCGACGATGCGGGTCAGCGCGCCGGCCAGGCGCCCGCGATCGAGCGGCCCTCGCAGGCGCAGGATCCACGGCGTGGTGTAGAGCCCGGGGCCGGCGAGGTGGTGGAGCAGCCAGATCCGCTGCTGCGGAAACGACAGCGGATGGTCCGCGGCGCCGCGCTCGACCGGGACGATCGGCAGCTGCGACGGCGACAGCCCCTGCTGGACCATCCACGCCCGCAGCAGCTTCTGCTTCCCGGGGGACAGCCGGGTGACGTCGGCGTAGAGCTTGTCAAGCGCCACGACGTCCTCCAAGCGCACGCCGGCCGGGGGCAGCGGCTTCGCCGGACGGCGGGTCATCCGCGCTCGCCTCCGACAGCAGGTCCTCGGTGGCGTCCTCGCTGAGCTCGCCCACGCGAGACAGCAGGGTGGCCAGCTGGTGCTCGAGATCGCGGGTGTCGCCCGCGGACCTGCGGTCGGCGACCAGCTGCGCGAGCTGGGCGACGGTGGGGTGGTTGAACACGTGCTGGACGTAGAAGTCGACGCCCTCGCTGTCGCGCAGCCGGTTGACCAGGCGGGCGGCGAGCAGCGAGTGCCCGCCGAGGGCGAAGAAGTCGTCGTGGCGACCGATCCGGCCGGGGTCGAGCCGCAGCAGCTCGGCGAACGCGCCGGCGATCGTGGACTCGAGCGCCCCGTGCGGCGCGACGTAGGGCCGGCCGGGGAGCTGGACGGCGAGGCCGCGCAGGTGCTGGCGGTCGATCTTGCCGTTGGCGAGCCGCGGCATGGCCTCGAGCCAGACCAGGGCCGACGGCACCATGTGGCGCGGCAGCTCGTCGCCGAGCGCGGCGAGCACCGCGGCGGCGTCGGCCGGGCCGGCGGCGACCGCGTGGGCGATCAGGCGCTGCGCGCCGCGCTCGTCGAGGAACACCACGGCGCACTCCGCGATCTCCGGCCGGCGGCCGAGCACCGCCTCGATCTCGGACAGCTCCACGCGCAGGCCGCGGATCTTGACCTGGCCGTCGGCGCGGCCGAGGAACTCGAGCGTCCCGTCGGGCCGCCAGCGGGCCAGATCGCCCGTGCGGTAGACCCGGTCCGGGTAGTCGTCGTGCAGCGGGTTCTGCACGAACGCGCGCTCGGTGGCGTCCGGCATGCCGTGGTAGCCGGTGGCGAGGAACGGCGAGCGCACGAAGATCTCGCCCGGCACGCCGGTCGCGCACGCCTGGCCAAGGGCGTCGACGACGAAGATCCGGCAGCCATCGACCGGCGCGCCGACCGGGACGCGCAGCGCCGGGTCGATGCGGTCGACCGCGTGGGTGGTGATCAGGATCGACTCGGTCGGACCGTAGACGTTCCACAGCCGCGCTCGATCGCCGAACCGCTCGCGCCAGGCGGTGGCCAGCGCGACCGGCAGGTCCTCGCCGGTGAGCAGGAGCGACCGGAGGTCGGGGAGCGCGCCGTCGCCGTCGACCAGCGCCAGCAGCTCGCGGCAGAAGCTCGGCACCATCAGGACCAGCGAGATCCGCTGGTCCTGCAGCCAGCGCAGCACGCGCGCGGGCTCCTGCCGGAGGCTGCGCGGCACCACGGCGACGGTGGCGCCGGCGCACAGCGCCCCGAAGATCTCGGTGTAGCAGGGATCGTGGCCGACCGAGGTCCACTGCGCGATCACCTGGCCGGGCTCGAGCCCGAACCGCTCGCCGAACCAGCGCATCAGGTAGTGGAAGCCGCCGTGGGTCTGGACGATGCCCTTGGGCCGCCCGGTCGAGCCCGAGGTGTAGGCGATGTAGACCGGGTCCGCGGGCCGCGGCGCGCGGCTCACGCTCTCGCCGGCGCCGTCCGCCGCGTGGTCGAGCCCGGCCGCGTCGAGCAGCGCGGGCGCGCCGGCCTGCCGCCAGGCCTCGAGCGCCGCGGCGTGGTCGCCGGCGCCGGCGTGGATCACCACGCGGGCGCCGACGTCGTCGACGATGTGGCGGAGGTGCGCCGCCGGGTGGTCGGGCTCGAGGCAGACGAACGGGCTGCCGGCGTGGAGCGCCGCGAGCACGCCGACCACGTGATCGAGCCCGTTGCCGAGCAGCAGCGCCACCGGGGCGCCGGCGCCGCCCAGGGCGTCGATCCGGGCCGCCAGCCGTCGCGCCGCGCGGTCGAGCTGGCGGAACGTCAGCGCGCCGCCGTCGGTGACCACGGCGATCTGGTCGCCGCGGCGCTCGGCCCAGCGCGCCACGTCCGCGTGGACGCCGCCGTCGGGCAGCGCCCACCGCGGCGGCGCGGTCTCGGGCAGGAACCGGCGGCGCTCGTCGGCCAGCAGCATCGCCGCCTGGCCGACGGGGAGCCCGGGAGCCTCGACCAGGCTGTCGACCAGGGTGAGGAAGTGGTCGCGCAGCCGCTCGACGGTGGCGCGCTGGAACAGGTCGACGTTGTACTCGATGTAGCCGGTCACCCGACCGTCGCGCTCGTCCCACAGATCGAGCGCCAGGTCGACGCGCGCGTTCTCGAGCGGCGGCGGGTACCCGGCGAGCTCGACGTCGTGGAACGTGGGCTCGCGCTCCGGCCGCTGGTTGAGGGTGAAGATGACCTGGAAGATCGGATGGCGGCTCGGATCGCGCGCCGGCGCCAGCGCCTCGACCAGCTTCTCGAACGGGATCTCCTGGTGCTCGTAGCCCTCGAGCGCGCCGCGCCGGACGCGGCCGACCAGGTCCTGGAAGCTCGCGGCCGGCTCCAGCCGGGTGCGCAGCACGAGCATGTTGACGAAGTTGCCGAAGATCGCCTCGAGCTCGCCGCGATCGCGGCCGGCGGTCGGCGTGCCCACGACGAGATCGTGCTGGCCGGTGTAGCGATGGAGCAGGACCTTGAACGCCGCGAGCAGGACGATGAACAGCGACGCGTTCTCGCGCCGGGCCAGGCGGCGGACGCGCTGCGCGAGCTCGGGGGACAGCGCCAGCGGCACGTGCATGCCGCGGAAGCCCAGCAGCGCGGGCCGCGGCCGGTCGACCGGCAGGTTCAGCGCGGCCGGGAGGTCCTGCAGGCGGCTGCGCCAGAACGCCAGCAGCTGCTCGAGCGCGGGGCCCGACAGCCGATCGCGCTGCCACGCGGCGAAGTCCGCGTACTGGACGGCGAGCGGCTCGAGCTGGAGGGGCTCGCCGAGGCAGCGGGCGCGGTACCGCGCGGTCATCTCGCGCAGCAAGATCCCCGTCGACCAGCCGTCGTAGATCATGTGGTGGAGGACGAACACGAGCAGGTGGCGGTCGTCGGCCAGGCGGACCAGGCGGACCCGCCACAGGCACTCGGTGGCGATGTCGAAGCCCCGCGCGCTGTCCTCGCGGAACATCGCCTGGAGGTGCTCGTCCTGGGCGCCGGCCGGGACCGACCGGAGGTCGTCCTGCCGCAGCGGCACGGCCATCGCGGCGTGGACCCGCTGGACCGGCTCGCCGTCGACGATCGGGAACGTGGTGCGCAGGGTCTCGTGGCGGCCGATCAGGTCGGCGAGGCTGGCCGCGAGCCGGTCGGCGCGGAACGGCCCGGTCAGCAGGTACGGCGCGACCGCCACGCTGTAGCCGTCGCCGCGGAACTGGTCGAGCAGCCAGAACCGCAGCTGGGCGAACGACAGCGGGAAGTCGTCGGCCCGGCCGTCGCCGCGCCGCGGCAGCGCCGGGATCGTCGTGGCGCGGTCCGCCTGCTTGTGCTTCGCGAGCCGCGCCGCGAGGGCCGCGCGTCGCTCCGGCGACAGCGCGGCGAGCTTGCCGGCGAGCGCGGCCCGGCGGGACACCGGCGCGGCGCTGCGCTGCCGGCCGATCAGGCGCTCGAACACCTGCTCGAACCGCTCGTAGCCCAGGCTGTCGACGAAGGCGCGCGCGGCGGTGCGCGACTGGTCGACCAGGGCGTCGTAGTGCGCGCGGTCGCCGAGCACGCGGGCCAGCGCGTCCTGCCAGGGGCCGAGATCCTGCGCGGGGATGATCGGGGTCGGCCGGGCGGACAGATCGGGCTGCCGGTAGTCGGTGATCGGGTTGACCGGCAGCACGTACGGCACGCCGAGCTTGGCCTCGGGGATGCCGCCGACGTCGCTCGCCAGGACCGGCAGGCCGCGCAGCATCGCCTCGACGATGATGAGGCCGAACGCCTCGCCCCACAGCGACGGGACGAGCAGCACGCGGGTCCGGGCGAAGATCTCGTCGATCCGCTCGCGCGGCTCGAGCAGGGTGACGTTCGGCAGGTCGGTGATCCGGCGTCGCTCCTCCGCCGCGGTGTCCCACGTGACGACGGTGGCGAACGGCACGTCGGGGAACCGCTCCGCCAGGCCGAGGAAGATCGGCAGGCCCTTGAACGGCGAGGCGTTGACCAGGGTGACCGCGCCGCGGTCGAACGACGGCTGCACGGCCGGATCGGGCTCGCTGTAGACCGGGAACGGCACGACCTCGGACGCGCAGCCGCCCCAGCGGGCGATGTAGTCGCGGACGTACTCGCTGACCGTGAGGATGCACGGCGTGCGCCGGTAGAGCCTGGCCTTGCCCTCGTCCTTGACGAACGCGGCCGGGCCGAACGGCAGCGTCACCTGGGAATGGGCGAGGTAGATCACCCGCTCGGCGGCGGCATCGAGGGCGGCGCTGTGGAACAGGCCGGTGTGGTCCTCGGAGACCAGGACGATGTCGGGACCGAACGCCGCGATCAGGCGCTGCAGGGCCGCGTGGAACCGCGGGTAGACGTCGAGCGTGAACCCCGAGACGATGGCGTGGACCTCGACGCCGCGATGGCGGTAGACGACGAAGTCCGCGTCCTCGCGCACCACCTCGCAGCCCTTCTCGGCGAACGTGCGGTAAAGGATCTCGCGCTCGTCCGGCCGCGGCTTGACCGAGTCGTAGCCCGGCGCGTAGACGACGCAGTCATGGCCGCGCGCGGCGAGGCCCTCCATCAGCAGGCGGTTGCACTTGCTGGCACCGGCGAACGCGTACAGGTAGTCCACCAGCTGGATCAACAGGATCTTCATTGCGGATCTCCTTCCGGCGCGAGGAGGCCGGCCAGTTCGTCCTCGCCGAGTTGTTCCAGCTCGTCGAGCAGCGCCTCGGGGTCGCCGGCGCCGCCGCCGGGGACCAGCAGCGCCTCGACGTCCCGCGCCAGGCTCTCGAGGTCCTTGCCCGAGAACAGGACCTCGAGCGGGACCCGCACGCCCAGCCGCTTCTCGATCCGGCCGGCGGTCTGGATCGCGAGCAGCGAGTGGCCGCCGAGGCTGATGAAGCTGTCGTCGAGGCCGACCCGATCGATCGCCAGGACCTCCTTCCAGATCTCGGCGATGCTCTGCTCGATCGGCGTGCGCGCCGGCCGCGGCTCGGCGGCGGGGGTCGCGGCCCTCGGATCCGGCAGCCGGTCGCGGTCGACCTTGCCGTTGGCGTTGAGCGGGAAGGCCGGCAGCACGACCAGGTGATCGGGCACCATGTAGCGCGGCAGCGCCTGGCGCAGCGCCTGCCGCGCGGCGTCGACGTCGACGCCGTCGCCGACCGCGTACGCGACCAGCTGGTCGTTGCGCACCACGGCGAGCGCCTCGCGCACGCCGTCGCGGCGCAGCAGGCGACTCTCGATCTCGCCGGGCTCGATCCGGAACCCGCGCAGCTTGATCTGGTGGTCGCGGCGGCCGACGAACTCGATCTGGCCGTCGGCGCGGTAGCGCGCCAGGTCGCCGGTCCGGTAGAGCCGGGCGCCGGGCTCGCCGCTGAACCGGTCGGGCACGAAGCTCGCCGCGGTCAGCGCCGGCTGGCCGAGGTAGCCGCGCGCGAGCTGCGCGCCGCCGATCACGAGCTCGCCGGTGACGCCGACCGGCACCGGCTCGCCGTGGCGGTCGACGACGTGGACGCGGACGTTGCGGATCGGCGCGCCGATCGGCGGCGTGCGCCGGGCATCGTCGGCCGTCAGCGGCGTGCCGGTGGCGCACACGCAGCCCTCGGTCGGCCCGTAGGCGTTGACCAGCCGGGTGTGCTGGGTCCAGCGCTCGACCACCGCCGTCGAGCAGGCCTCGCCCGCGCTCACCACGGTCTCGAGGTCGGGCAGGTCGTCGGGTGGCAGGCCGGCGAGCACCGACGCGGGCAGCGTCACCAGGTCGATGCGGCGCCGCCGCAGGACGTCGATCAGCGGCTGCCCGGGGGCCAGGTCGTCCGCGCTGGCGAGGTGCAGGCAGGCGGCGTTGCCGAGCGTGACGAAGATCTCCGACACCGAGGCGTCGAAGCCGAGGTTGGCGAACTGCAGCACCCAGGTGTCGGGACGGACGTCGAACAGGATGCGCTGGGCCTCGACCAGGTTGGCGAGCGGCCCGTGCTCGATCATCACGCCCTTGGGCCGGCCGGTGGAGCCCGACGTGTAGATCACGTAGGCGAGGTCGCCGGCGCCCACGCGGCGCGCCGGGGCCGTGCGCGGCAGCGCGGCGATCGCCTCCGCGTCGCGGTCGACCCAGACCGCGCGCCCGTCGCCGGGGGGCAGCGCGGCGGCCGCCGGCTGGTGGGTGACCACGAGGCGCAGTCCGGCGTCGCGCGCGAGGAACTCGAGGCGCTCGGCCGGCAGGGTCGGATCGAGCGGCACGTAGGCGGCGCCCGCGCCCAGGATGCCGAGCAGGCCGACGATCATCTCGGGGCTGCGCACCATCGCCAGGCCGACCCGCTCGCCGCGCCGGGCGCCGAGCCCGATCAGCCAGTGCGCGAGCTGGTGGCTGCGGGCGACCAGCTCGCCGTAGGTCAGCGTGGCGCTGTCGGCGACCACCGCGAGGGCGTCGGGCCGGCGCTCGGCGTGCTCGGCGATCCGCAGGTGGACCGGCTGGCGCGGCGCCTCGCCGCGGGTGTCGTTCCACGCGACGAGGATGCGCTGGCGCTCGGCCTCGCCGAGCAGGTCGACGCGATCGATCGGCCGGTCCGGCGCCGCCAGCACGGCGCCCAGCCAGTGCAGGAACGCGTCGAGCAGGCGCCGCGCCGTGCCGGTCTCGAACAGGTCGCTGGCGGCGTCGAGCTCGAGCAGCAGGACCTCGCCGGCGTCGAGCACGTTGCAGTGCAGGTCGAAGCCGGTGTGGGCGATCGGCGACGGGACGAACCCGACCTCGAGGCCGGACACCGCGGTCGGCTTCGACGCGTGCTCGAGGTTGAAGGTCGTCGCCAGCAGCGGCGAGCGCTCCGGGGCTGCGGCGTTGCCGAGGGTTCGCACCAGGCGCGCGAACGGATAGTCCTGGTGCTCGTAGGCGGCGAGCAGGCGCCCGCGGATGTCGGCGAGCCGCTCGGTGAACGCGGCGTCGGCGGCGGCGCCGTGCAGGCGGATCGGCAACAGGTGCGAGCAGTAGCCGACGAGGGACGCCGCCTCCGGCGGCCGGCCGCTCGCCGGAACGCCGATGGTGAGGTCGTCCTGGCCGGTCAGCCGCTGCAGCAGCGAGCTCCAGGCCGCGAACAGGGTCATGAACAGCGTGCAGCCCTGCGCCTTCGCGAGCGCGCGCACGGCGGCGGTGTGGGCGGGTGAGATCTGGGCTTGCACGCGCGTTCCGCCGAAGCTGCGGCGCGCCGGCCGCGGGTGGTCGGTCGCCAGGTCGAGGTCGGGTCGGGCACCGGCCAGCAGGTCGCGCCAGTAGGCCTCGTGCGCTGCCATCGCCGGCCCCGCCGCCTGGGCGTCTTGCCAGGCGAGGTAGTCCCGCCACTGCATCGATGGCGGCGCCGGCGCCGGTGCGCCGGCGACGCGCGCGCCGTAGAGCTGCAGCAGGTCGCGGACCACGACCTCCATCGACCAGCCGTCGACCAGGATGTGGTGGGCGACGACCGCGAGCAGGTGGCGGTCCGGCGCGAGGCGCAACAGGCGCGCGCGCAGCAGCGGACCGCCCGCGAGGTCGAACGGCCGGGTGGTCTCGACCAGCAGCCACGCCTCGGTGGCGCCGGCGCCGGCGCCGACGCCGGCGTCGTCGAGCGTCGCCGTCTCGAGCGCGACGTCGAGCGCCGGCAGGATGCGCTGGCGCTCGCCGTCCGCGGTGAGCACGGTGCGCAGCGCCTCGTGGCGGCGCACGACGTCGCCGAGCGCGGCGCGCAGGGCCGGGGCGTCGAGCGCGCCGCGCAGCTCCAGGCTGACGGCGACGTGGTAGGCGCTCGAACCGCCGGCGCTGAACCGGGCCAGGGTCGCGAGCTGCTGCTGGGCCTCGGTCACCGGCCGCTCGTCGGCCACCGGCTGCTCGTCGGCCACCGGCCGCTCGTCGGCCACCGCCGCGCGCCGCGGCGCAGCGCCGGCGACCTCGGCGAAGAAGCCGGCGGCGATCAGCTCGCGCACGGTGCCCTGCACCGCGGCGACGATGTGGTCGAGGTCGGCGTCGGTGTGGGCGGTCGACAGGAAGCAGGTGCGGCCCTCCCAGACGTAGACCCCGCGCTCGATCAGCCCGTAGTAGAACAGGTCCATCTCGAGCGGCTGGAACAGGTAGCTCGAGTTCTGCGCGGCGGCGAACCGGAACAGCGAGGCGAACTGGTGGACGGCGATCGGTGCGCCTTCCTCGGCCAGCGCGGCGCGCAGGCGCTCGACCAGCGCGCCGGTGCGGCGGTTGAGGTCGGCCTGCAGGGCCGGCCCCTCGGCGATCAGGTGGTCGAGCACCGCGAGCGACGCCGCCATCGCCAGCGGGTGCTTGCAGAACGTGCCGGCGGCGAACGTCATCTCGGCGCGCGGCGCGGAGCGGTCGTCGAACCGCCACGACCCGCCGTCGATCGCGTCGAGGAACCGCGGGTGACCGGCGACGGCGCCGATCGGCATGCCGCCGCCGAGCACCTTGCCGTAGGTGGCGAGGTCGGCGTCGATCCCGAACAGGCCCTGGGCGCCGTTGGGATGCGAGCGCAGGCCGGTGAGCACCTCGTCGAACACGAGCGGGACGCCGGCGCGCCGGGTGAGCTCGCGCAGCCGGCGCAGGAACTCGACCGGCTGGAGGTCGGGGCGGCGGCTCTGGACCGGCTCGACCAGGACGGCGGCGAGCTCGCCGAGCTGGTCCTCGATCAGCCGCAGCGACCGCTCCTCGCCGTAGGGCAGGACGAGCGACTGCCGGGCGGTCTGGGCCGGGACGCCGGCCGCCATCGGCGCGCCCGCACCGTCGCGCGCGCCGGCGACCGCCAGCGTGACGTCGGAGTGGCCGTGGTACGAGCCCGAGAACTGCACGATGCGGGTGCGGCCGGTGACCGCGCGGGCCATCCGCAGCGCGGTCATCACCGCCTCGGTGCCGGAGTTGCAGAACGTGGTGCGCTCGAACCCGGTGAGCGCCGTGATGCGCTCCGCGACCTGGCCGGCGAGGTCCGACTGGATGCCGACGTGCATGCCGCGCTCGAGCTGGCGGCGGACCGCCCGGGTGACGAACGCCGGGTTGTGACCGAACAGGTTGATGCCGAAGCCCATGGCGAGGTCGACGTACTCGTTGCCGTCGACGTCCCACACCCGCGCGCCGTCGGAGCGGTCGCCGACGATCGGGAAGCACAGCGCCTTGGTCTCGGCGCGGAACGTCATCGCCGTGCGCAGATCGGCCCAGCGCCGGTGATGCTCGGCGGCGTAGCGCTTCGAGGCGCCGGTGCGCGCCGGCAGCCGGTGCGCCAGGCGCTCGAGGTGCGCCTGCTGGCCCGGCGCGAGCTCGCGCGGCGGCTCGGAGAACCGGTCCATGCCGAACGGGTTGCGGCCGCTGGCCGGCGGCGCGTCCCCGGCGGGCTCGGGCCGGGCCTCGGCCGCGACCGGCGGCGCGGACGCCCGGGCAACCGGCGCCGGAGTCGCCTGCGCGGCGGCGCCGGACGCGCCGGCCACGATCTCGAGCTGCTGGCGGACCAGCGCCGACATCGCCTCGAGCTGCTGCTGCATCAGCCGGTGGAGTCCGCTGGCGGGATCGACGGCCGGCGCCGGCGCCGGGGCCGACGCGGCGGGAGCCGGTGCCGCGGCGGGCGCCGGTTGCGCGGCGGGCGCCGGCGCGAGCGGGGTCGGGGCGGTCGGGCGCCGTTCGGCCGTGCGCTCGAGGTGGTCGGCGAGCGCCGACAGGGTCGTCACCTCCTCGAACAGCAGGCGGATC
>Ga0307476_10001802_pt1 | contig 12947 bp, 12 predicted proteins | sample atmos_gasesECM2C_2_FD_203314 | JGI IMG/M metagenome (GOLD analysis project Ga0307476, IMG submission 203314) | Hardwood forest soil microbial communities from Morgan-Monroe State Forest, Indiana, United States - atmos_gasesECM2C_05 | ecosystem: Environmental > Terrestrial > Soil > Temperate... | reverse complement strand
CGACACCCGCATACGCGTGGCAGGCCGAACTGCTGATCCGTCGATCTCGAGACCGATGTGTGTCTCGGTCCTTCGCCAGGCTGCCAGTACGCCGTGTGTGAGGGAGCGCATTGCCGCCACGGCCGTCGTCCCGGAGACACGCATCACGTACCGGTGTGTTCTGCGACGTCGCAGGGACCGTGAGACGCATGACCACGGCCCCCGCGGTCGCCCCTCGACGATGCGATATTTTCAAGTAATTTCAATAATATAGATGACACGACGCATCGCGGATCCCAGTCCGCTCGTCGCGGTTAAGTGAGCGAGCGTACGACTGCTTCTCACTCATGGAAAGCTTTTGCTACACCTTTGGAGAAATCTTTCTTGACAGATCCAGCCATACTGTCTAAGAAGCTATCGCATGGACATTCGTGTCGCAGTTGCGTGCCATAGCGGGTATGGGCACACGTTGAAGCAAGCGCAAGCAGTTGTGGCGGGCGCCAAAGAAGTTTCAAACACCCATGTTACGCTGTTGTCACTTGATGATATGAGTGAGTCCTTCTGGAAGACGCTGGATGCCGCTGACGCGATCATCCTGGGCTCTCCCACCTACATGGGCGGCGCCAGCGCGGGGTTCCGCAAGTTCGTCGAGGCCACGAGTCCGGTGTGGGCCGATAATCTGCGCTGGCGGAACAAGATCGCCGGAGGGTTCACCAACAGCAGCGCCATGAGCGGAGACAAGCTGCAGACGCTGGTGGAGATGGCCATCTTTGCCGCACAACACGGCATGATCTGGGTCGGGATGGCTGCGTTCGCGGGCTGGAACTCGAGCGCGGGGAGCATCGAAGATCTCAACCGTCTGGGCAGCTGGCTCGGCGCGATGGCGCAGTCCAACACCGACCAGAGCAGCGAGATCGTTCCGCCTCCGACCGATCTGCGCACCGCATCCGCGCTGGGCAAGCGGATCGCCGAGACCACGAAGATCTTCTGCCAAGGTCGCGCCGCGCTGAAGTCGATGCAATGAGTAGTTTGCTCGATCAGGACGGGCTGACACAAGCGGAGCAGCTGCGGCGCGGCGAGGTTTCAAGCCGCGAGCTTGTGGCGTCCGCGATCGAGCGGATCGAGGCGCTGGATCCGGTGATTCACGCGGTCTCGGTCAAGCGCTACGAGAGGGCGCTCGAAGAGGCCGCACAGCTTTCAGGCGCCGCGCAGCGTAGATCACCGTTCGCGGGAGTCCCGTTCTTGCTGAAGGACCTCGGCCCGACCTGCGCAGGCAGCCCCGCCACGTGCGGCTCTGCGTTCATGGCGGGAGTCGTGCCGACCGCCGACAGCGAGCTGGTCAAGCGGTTCCTGGCCGCCGGCCTGATCGTGATCGGCAAGACCAACACCGCGGAGTTCGGTGCACTCCCGACGACCGAGCCGGCGTTCGGTGGTGCGACCGCCAACCCATGGGACATCGAGCGGTCGGTCGGTGGATCGAGCGGCGGCGCTGCGGCCGCGGTCGCGGCCCGGTACGTCGCCGCGGCGCATGCCAACGACGCCGGCGGGTCGATCCGGATTCCGGCATCGTGCTGCGGTGTCTTCGGCCTCAAGACGACCCGCGCGCGGGTACCGATGGGGCCGAACGTCGGCGATCTGATGAACGGGCTGGCGTGCGAATTCGTGGTCAGCCGCACGGTGCGCGACAGCGCCGCCCTGCTCGACGCGGTTGCCGGACCGGCGATCGGCGACCCCTATGTCGCCCCACCCAAGCCGGCCTCGTATCTCGAGGCGCTGGGCGCGGGCCCGCCGCGACGACTCCGGATCACGGTGACTCCGTATCGCCCGGGAGAGCTCCATCCCGACTGTCAGCGCGCCGTCGACGAGGCCGCTGCGCTGTGCGGCGAGCTCGGCCACGAGGTCATGTACGAGACGCCACCGGTCCGGTTCTCCACGCTGCGTGAGCTATTCCTGATCGTGTGGTCCGCGGGGGTGTCCTCGGCCATCGCGGGCTTCGCCGCGCTGACCGGACGCAAACCGTCACCTGAGAAGTTTGAAGACGTAACGTGGTGGCTCTATGAGGAAGGGCAGCGGATCAGCGCTGCGCGCTATCTGGTCACCATCACGCAGCTCCAGCAGGCGGCACGCCGCCTGGCAGAGTTCCACGAGCGTCACGATGTCCACCTCTCGACCGTCACCGCGGAGCCGGCACCCAGGCTGGGTGTCCTGAATGCCGGGTCTCCGACCGCCTGCCTCGAGCGTGCGCTCGACTTCGTTGCAGATACACCGCTTGCAAATCTCACCGGCGAACCCGCCATGTCCGTGCCACTTCATCGCTGCAATCATGGCCTGCCCGTGGGTGTCCACTTCACGGGCAGGTTCGGGGATGAGGTCACGTTGCTAGCACTCGCGGCCCAGCTGGAATCAGCGCGGCCGTGGAATATAAATTCGATCTCCAGTGATTCTAGCCGGCGGAAGCAGCCGCCCTCCTGAGGTGTTCCATGTTCCATACGACCGACGATTCAGCGCTGAGTGGTAACCCGATCGATGATGTGATCGGCTCGAGCATCAAGTACGCGGCGCTGGTGAGCTCGGCCAAGCTCGGGTTGTTCCGTGCCCTCGAGGGTAAGTCGCTCACCGCGCGCGAGCTTGCCGCCGCGGTCAGCGCCAGCGAACAGGGCACACAGGCGCTCGCCGATGTCCTTGTCACGCTGGGTTACCTGCAGCTCGAGAAGGGGCAATACCGGTTCGGACCGATCGCGACGCGCTGGCTCAGCTCGAGTGCCGAGCGCGACTTCACGCCTGCACTGCTGTGGGGCTACGAGCTGTGGAACGTGCTCTGGGAGCTGCCCGAGGCGATCCGCGCCGGCCAGCCGCGACAATCGCTGTGGGAGCGCTGGGCCGATCGCCCCCAGGCCGGGCGCGACTTCTCCGACTACATGAAGATCAAGTCGACGCTCACGGTGCCCGCGATCATCGAGAACGCGCCGATCCCGGCCACGGCACGGCGCCTGATCGATCTCGGTGGCTCGCACGGCTTGCATGCCACGGCGTTTTGCCGCCGCTATCCCCAGCTCACGGCGACGGTGATGGACCTCCCCGAGGCCCTGGCCAACACCGGCAAGACGATCGCCGATGCCGGGCTGTCAGACCGTGTCTCGCTCAAGCGCGGTGACTTCCTGAAGGATCCGATCGGGACCAACCACGACGTCGTGCTGCTGTTCGAGATCGTGCACAATCACACTCCGGACGACAACCGGGGCTTGATCAAGCGCGCCGCCGAGGGGCTCAATCCCGGCGGGGTCGTGATCATCCTCGAGGACCTCAAGCGCACCGAGCCCGATCCGCACAACGCGGCGTTCAGCCTGGCGATGTTTGCTTGCTCTGGTGACCGCACGTACAGCTATGAAGAGATCACCGGGTGGTGCAAGGACGCCGGGCTGACGAGCGCGCCCGCGATCCAGTTGCCGTCGTCGGTGTCGCTGGTCGCCGCGACCAAGCCGTGATGCCCGTTTCAGATATCTCGTGAAAAGGGGTTGTATGAAGTTGATCGTTGCGCGCCGTCCAGCGGCGACCTGGAACTACTGCGTCGAGCTCGTTCGTGAGCGGTATGCGAATGAATTCGGCGCGGAAGTGAATCCAAACCCCGACGCGTTCGTTGCGGGTCATTCCGGGGTTGTGGCTGCAGATACAGTATCCGCGTGCGCGGGCGTCACCTTCGGGTCCGACAAGCCGTTTTTCTCCGAGCGGTATCTCGATGAGGATGTCGGCTCGGAGATCGAACGGATCTACGGCGCGCGCCCGGAACGACAGCGTATCGTCGAGATCGGTCCGCTCGCGAGCAGGCAGGGTGGTGCCGGCAAGGAGATCATCCGGCTGACCCCGGTGCTCATGTGGTGCCTCGGCCATCGCTACATCCTGTGCACGGTGACCGAGGTGCTGACGAAGGTGTTTCACACGCTGAAGATCCCATTCTCGCCGCTGCAGGCCGCGTCGCTCGACCGGCTGTCGCCCGCCGAGCGCGAGCGATGGGGCAGCTATTACGAGAGCAGGCCGGTGACCGGCATCATCCCGCTCAACGGGATCGCCTCCCTGTTCACCGACATCACCGGGCGATACGCGTTCACCGACCCCGAGGTCACGGTGCTTGAGCATCGCGCGCCCATGCACATTGGCATGCCGGAGGGCTGAGGTGGTGCGACAGCTCGAGCAAGCGCTGGCTGCGATGGCCGACAGCGAGCAGCCGCTGGTCGAGGTGCTCTCGGCAGATCGCGGGCTCGCGCGCGCCGTCAGCTACCGCGATGCCAGCCGCGCGGCGCATGCCCTGCAGCGTCGGCTCGCGGGGCTGCGCGAGCGTGCGTCGTCCGCGCACCGGCCGCTGCGCGTCGGCGTGGTGTGCGGCAACACGGTTGGGTTCGTGATCGCCGACCTGGCCTGCCTCGCGAGCCGCGCGATCGAGGTTCCGGTGCCGCTCGCGTTCTCGCGGTCCCAGGCGGCGAGCTTGCTCGAGCCGGTGGATGTCTGCGTCCACGATGGCGAGGGCGGCCGCCAGCTCGCGAGCTGGGGCGACGATGTCCTGCCAGCCGGCTGCACGCTGGTTCCCGTCGAGCTCGCCGCGCTGCTCGCCGAGGCGAGCGGCCCGCTCGAGATCTCGAGCGACGCCAGCGACTGGATCTGCAAGGTGATTCACACCTCGGGGACCACGTCGCAGCCCAAGGGCGTCCGCATCCGGGCGCACGGCCTCGGCGCCCTGCTCCACTCGCTCGAACAGGAGATGCCGGGTGCCGCGTTCCGGCGCTACCTGTCGACCGTGCCGCTCAGCTTGCTGATCGAGCAGGTGACGGCGCTCTACATGGTGATCCTGCACCGGGGCACGCTGATCCTGCTGCCCGAGGACGTACCGCTGGTCGGCACGGCGGTCGCTGCCCCCTCGCGGGTGCTCGGGTTCCTGCGCGCGGCGCGTCCGACCGCGCTGGTCGCCACGCCGGTGCTGGTCGACGAGATCCACCAGGCCGCCGCGGCCCTCGGCGATGACCGGTGCGCGGCGCTGTTCGGCCGCGACGTGGCGCCGCTGATCTGCTGCGGCGGCGCACCGATCGACGTCGCGACCCTGACCGCGCTCGACCAGCTCGGGATCGCGGTGTTCGAGGGCTATGGTCTGTCCGAGAACGGCTCCGTCGTGAGCTGGAACCGGCCCGGCGCCCGCCGGTTCGGCTCGGTCGGCCGCCCCCTGCCGCACGTCCAGGTCCGGATCGGCGACGGCGGCGAGCTGTTGATCACGAGCACCTCGCTGTTCGCCGGCTATACCAAGGACGACCCGTCGAGCTGCGCGATCGACGAGGACGGCTGGCTGCACACCGGCGATCTGGCCCGGATCGACGACGACGGCTTCATCTACATCACCGGCCGCAAGAAGAACGTCATCATCACGTCGGCCGGGCGCAACGTCGCTCCCGAGTGGGTCGAGGCACAGTACGCGAGCTTGCCGTTCGTTCGGGCCGTGGCGGTGATCGGCAACAAGCTGCCCGCGCTGCACGGCCTGTTCCTGATCGACCCGACATGCAGCGTCGACGCTGCCCGCGATGCGGTGCTCGCGTTCGGGAATTCACAGCTATCCGAGATCGAGCGTGTCGAGGTCGTACACATTCGCCACGCCAGCGACGGGGATTACCATCGTTTCTTCACCGTGACCGGGCGCCCGATGCGCGATGCCATCTCGAGCGCGTTGCTATCGGGGGCGCTCGCGGTCAGCGCGTCGGACTCCAAGCTGCAGGACGGGTGATATGGCGGAACATAGCGGGTCATACATCATCGAGCACGACAACCGTCCCCTGGACACCATGGAGCCGCGCGCGAACATCGGGCGGCTCACGAGCACGGGGTACCTCGTGTTCTCTGGCTTCCAGGTCGGCCTCGCCGGGTTCAGCCAGTTCGTGCTCGCTCACTCGTCGCGCGTGACGCTGGATCCGGCGCGCGTGTTCCACGGTGGCAAGGTCGCCCAGAAGGTCGACGCCGGATACGCCGCCCTCGGGCTCCACCTCGAGAACGGCAACAGCCCGTTCCGGCCCGACCTGACGTGGTTCTACTGCGAACGGGCCGCTGCACACGGATCGCAGACCACGGTTTGCGACGGCTACGAGGTCTGGCAGCGCGCCAGCGCATCGGCGCGCCGGCAGTTCGAGGGCGAGCAGATCCGCTACCGTCGAAGGGTCGAGGAGTCCAAGTGGAAGTCGTTCGTGTTCCACTACCTCGGCTCGATCCGGCCGTCTCTGCGGATGGAGGACATCGTCGTCGGCGACATCCTCGCGCTGGTCAAGGACGATCCTGCGACGACGATCACGCCGCACGATGACGGCTCGATCACCTACGACTTCCAGACCCCGGCGGTGCATCGCACGCTGTTCGGCGACCGGATCGCCTGGGCCAACAGCATCTTCGGCCCATCGTACAACTACGAGGCTCCCCTGATCACGTTCGCCGACGGCCGCGAGATCCCGGTGGCGCTGCTCGATGAGATGCGGGCGCTGACCGACGACCTGACCCGGGACATCGTGTGGCAGAACGGCGATGTGGTCATGATCGACAACACGCGCGTGATGCACGGCCGCCGCGCGATCACCGATCCCGACCGCACGATCTTCAACGCGCTGAGCTACCTGTCCGAGGCGCTGCGGCCGAGCCACGACGCGGAGGTCAAGGCGTGATGCGGGCCGCCTACATCGACGACCCCGAGCTCCAGCGCGTCCTCGCAGAGATCGACCAGGTGTCGCAGCGCGATGCCTCCGTGATCCAGAATGCACAGTCGATCGTTGCGCGATGGACCGAGAAGCCATCGTACGCGCAGATGAGCGATCTGTGCCAGGACGCGGCGCTGCCCGTCCGCCCCGAGGTCGGCCGGTTGCTCTACATGCTGGCGCGCTCGCTGCCGGCGCGCCACATCGTGGAGTTCGGCACGTCGCTCGGCGCGTCGCTGCTCTACCTGGCGGCCGCCGTGCGCGACAATGGCTTCGGCCAGGTGATCGGCACCGAGATGAACGAGCACAAGGTGGCGAGGGCACGCGCCAACCTCGCGCGCGTGGACCTCGAGCGTCACACCCGCATCATCGAAGGCGATGCTCGCCAGACCCTCGCCGACCTGCCAGCTCCGATCGATCTGGTCCTGCTCGACGGATGGAAGGAGCTGTACCTCGAGGTCCTGCAGGTCCTCGAACCCAAGCTGCACGACCGCTCGGTGGTCGTGGCGGACAACCTGTCGATGCTGCCGCAGAGCTACCTCGACCACGTCCGCGACCCGCAGCGCGGCTATATCTCGATCTCGCTGCCACTCAGCGATGGAATCGAGCTGTCGATGCGCCAGCTGCCTGGTGCGAATCCAACGCGTTCGTGAGCAAGCACCATCCGGGAGAAATCATGATCAGTCGCCGTACCATCCTCAGCCTCAGCACCATGGCCCCGATCGGCATCGCCGGCCTTCACGGCGTCAGCCACGCCGAGGCGCGGGACCATGACACCGTGACCCGTGCCGACGCAGTTCGCTGGATCGAGGCCTACGCACGCGCCTGGGAGACCAAGGATGCCGACGCGGCCGTACGGCTATTCACCGAGGGCGCCGTGTACAGCGCGATCCCCGGTGTCGCAGATCAGACGTTCATCGGGCGCGACGCCATCCACAACTACTGGTCGTCGATCACCGCGGGGCAGTCGAACATCGTCGTCCGCCATGGCGCACCGATCGTCCATGGCTCGCGCGCCATGGTCGAGCTCTGGGTGACGATGCAGATTCCGGCCCTCAACCCCGATGGCGACCACTTCGTCACGCTGCTCGAGACCAACGTGCTGTACTTCGCAAGCCACCATCACGTGGACCGTAACCTCGAATACTGGAATCTCCTGATGGGCTTTATCGAGCCTCCCCCCGGCTGGGGCGAGGAAGCATAACGCGGTTCAACCGGGCTCGGTCCCATCACCCAGCGCGACCAGAACGTGGCGAAGCATGTCCGAGAGCGCCTGGACTTTCTGGGCAGGTACCTTGGCGAGCAACGCCTCGTGTGCGGCGACCGATCGCTTCACCGCCGCCTCCGCGACCCGTACACCGTCGCTGGTCAATTCCACCCACGAGCTCCGGCCATCGCTCGGATCCTCGTACCGCCGCACGTAGCCTGCGTCCAGGATCCGCTTGATCACATTGCTCGTACCGCCCGAGGACAGCAACGCGGATGTCGTCAGCTCGCTCGGCTTCAGGCGGTACGGCCGACCGACCCGGCGCAGCGTCGCGAGGACCATGTACTCGGCACGTGTGATACCCAGCTTGGCGAGCTCGCCGGCGCTGGCCGCATCGAGCAGAGCATCCAGCCGTGCCACGCGCTTGGCGACCTGCAGCGGCAATGGAGGCAGCTGGGGCATTTCGTCCCGCCATCGTGCAATGATCTCATCGGCGTGGTCGTGCTTCACGGTGCAACTCCGGGCGTACGGTCAGGGTTGAACGTGATTTCTTTCGTGGAGTTTAGTACTTGCTGGATCCGTGACTGTACCACTGGGTGGATCTGCGAGCGAGGGCACAACGGTCGGAGAGCAAAGTCTAACCTAAGTACTGGGGATCTGGGTCCGGAATCGAGCGCGACCTTGCAGATGCGGGACACCTCGTCCGGCTCGCGCAGCGCTGTCTCCGGGCGCATTGACCGATGGTCAGCGCATCCTCGTGCCGCATTCATCGACGGTGGCCCTCGCCACCCCCCGCGCGCCACCGCCGCCAGCTACGGCCGCCCTGCACGCCTGACGTCGGCTCGTCCTCCGTGGCGTGGCGCGGTTTCCTGTGCTTGGGCGCCCGCCCACACAGTTCCGCCCCAGGTAATAAAAGATAGCAACAGCGCCTCTGGCGTACCACATCTGGATCGCCATCGCCTGGCCTCGCGGCGCAGCGGCCCGTCCGCGACGGATGAGGAATGCAGCGGAGTTGGAGCGCAGCAACGCAGTCGTCCGCGCGTCTGCAACGAACGGCGGAGCGCTCGGCCCGAAATCGGAGCAGACCGGCGCGCGAGGTTGCGTTCCAGTGCCGGGATCAGGCGTGCAGTGAAGCATCGCGCCAGCGTCGATCACGCACGCTCGAGGCTCGTCGCTGCTGTCGCAGCGATTGCAACAAAATGTTGCACCCCAGCGCGGTGCGCGGTCTCGAAGAAGACGTTACACACTGCGCGTGAAATCACCTTTCGCGCCGGTCGTCGCCCCGATCGTCGCCGTGACCGCCGCGCTGATTCGATGGCAGCTGCAGGGGTCGCGGAACCTGTACACCGCGATCCACAAGCGTTTTTACATCCCGGACCCAGACCTCGGCTGGCGAATCAGTGCGCAACATCCAGTGTGGCTCGGTCTCGAGATCTGCGCCGTCCTGGTGGCAATCGCGATCGGGCTGTTGATCGCAGGCTGGATCATCCGCAGGCGCGAGGCCAGGCGCGGTCGTCACGAGACGGGCTTGCGCGCCGCGTGCTGGATCGTGGCCATCGTGCCGCTCGCGGTCCCGATCCTGGCGTTTGCCAGCGGGAACGCTCCGGCCAACGGGCTCGACACGCTCCCCGCGGCCACGATCCAGGGTATCGAAGCGGGGATCACAGGGATCGTCGATGCCCGGGCGGGTCGCTACGAGGTCGTCGAGCATGCGGGGACAGCCGTCACCGCACACCTCTCGGCGGGCCACGAGGAGTTCGACGCACGGTTCGGGACCGGCATCCGCGGTACCTGGCAGGCCGACCCCCGCGAGCTCACCAAGCCGATGACCGCGGAGGTCAGCGTGGCCGCCGCTTCCATCGATACCGGGATCGGCGAGCGCTCGAAGCACGCCAGCGAGGCATACCTGCACGCCGACCAGCACCCGCGCATCACCGTCGCGATCGACCGACTGCTCTCCGCGACACAGGCGGGTGCGAACACCGTCCGGTTTCGTGCGCCGGGCAGGCTCGAGCTGATCGGCAAGACGCACGCCGTCGAGATCTCCGGCACGCTGAAGAAGCCGGACGCCGCGGCGGTGGCGCGACTGGGCCTCTCGGGGGACATCGTCCTGGTGCAAGCGGACTTCGCGGTCGTGCTCAAGGAGACCGCACTCGCGGCCGATGCCGGCGATTTCGACGGCGATCGGATTCCGATTCACGTGTCACTGGTGATGCGCCACGCCAGTGACTGATGACCAGGCGCACGGAGATACCATGAGACTGTTTAAGCGACTCGCCTTCACAACGCTGGTTGTTGCCACGATCGCTTCCTCGCGGGCTGCGGTCGCGGACGACGCCGCAGCACCCGACTCGATCGTCGTGCTCGCCAAGCACTTCCCGGCCAAGCCCACCGACCCTGTCCAGATCCGCTTCGAGAAGTTCCAGGTCACGAAGGCGACGTTCGATCCCAAGAAGATCGAGGGTGGCAAGGCGACCATCGAGATCGACGTCACCAGTATCAACACCGCCAACGACAAGCGCGACGCGCACCTCAGCAGTCCCGATTATCTCGACAAAGTGAAATTCCCGAAGATCGCGATCGAGATCGACAAGGTGAAGAAGAAAGCCGACAAGACGTTCACCGCGGAGGCCACGGTGAAGTTCCATGACGTGACCAAGAAGTACCCGGTCACGTTCGATGTCCTGGAGACCAAGCCCGACAGCATTCGGGTCAAGGGCGAGGCCACGTTCTCGCGGCTCGACTTCAAGGTCGGCAAGGATCCCAAGGAGCAGGGGGACGGCGCGGTCGATACCTCCGTGACGATCCAGATGCAGCTGACCCTCAAGAAGAGCTAGCTCGTTCCGCGCGCGGGGGGCGCAGCAGCCCCGGCGACCTACAGGCCCGGCACGCCGTCGCGGCCGTCCTTGACCTGGATCGACGACGCCCCGATCTCGGCCTTGCTCAGCGGCAGGTAGCTGCCGCCGAGGTGCGCCGACAGGAACGCCTCGGCCGCGCCGAAGAACGCGATGTTGTTCTCCGGCCGGACGAACCCGTGGCCCTCGTCGGGGAACACGATGTAGCTCACCGGCAGGTGGTGCGACTTCATCGCCGCGACGATCTGCTCGGACTCGGCCTGCTTGACCCGCGGGTCGTTGGCGCCCTGGCCGATCAGCAGCGGCCGCTTGATGTCCGCGGCGTGGGTCAGCGGCGACACCGCGACCAGCAGCGCCTTGCCCTCGGCGGTCTCCGGGTTGCCCATCCGGCTGTGGAACAGCGCGACGAGCGGCCGCCAGTACGGCGGGATCGTGGCGAGCAGCGTCATCAGATTGGACGGCCCGACGAGGTCGACGCCGCAGCGGAACACGTCCGGGGTCAGCGTGAGCCCGGCGAGCGTGGCGTAGCCGCCATAGCTGCCGCCCATGATGCACACGCTGTCCCTGGAGGTGACGCCCTGCTGCGCCGCCCACGCGACGGCGTCGAGCAGGTCATCGTGCATCTTCTTGCCCCACTGCAGGTTGCCGGCGTTGAGGAACTGCTTGCCGAACCCGGTCGAGCCCCGGTAGTTGACCGACAGCACGGCGTAGCCGCGGTTGGCCAGCATCTGGTGGACCGGGTTGTAGCCCCAGCTGTCGCGCGCCCACGGGCCGCCGTGGACGAACAGCACCATCGGCACCGCGCTGTTCGGCTTGCCGTCACCGTCGGGATCCGCCGCGGCCGGCAGCGACAGGTAGCTGACCAGGGTCAGGCCATCGCGCGCCTTGATCTCGACCGGCGTCATCTTGACCAGCGGCTGCTTCTCGAGCTCGGGGCGCGCCGCGAACAGGAACGTCCCCTTCTGCTTGCCGCGATCCCACAGGTAGTAGTGCCCCGGGTGCTGCGGCGAGGTCGTGGTGACGATCCACAGCTTGTCATCGGTGGTGCGCGACGTGACGTGGACCTCGCCGCCGTCGAGCTTGGCCAGCGCGTCGAGGTCCTTCTGGATCGACGGATCGAGCACCTTCCACGACTCGGTCAGGTAGTTGAAGCCGACCGCCTGCAGGTTGTGCCTGGTCGGATGCATCAGCACCTCGCCCGCGTCGGCCTTGGCGTCCTCGGCGAGCACCGTCGACTTCTTGGTCGCGAGGTCGACCGAGACCAGCGCCGCGGTGTCGCGGCCGCGGCTATCGCGCATGTACACCGCCTTGTTGCCGGGCGCGAAGTCGAGCACGCCGGTCGTGTCGGAGTCCTCGAACGGGATCGCCTCGAACAGCTTCCACTTGGTGTCGGCCGCCTTGGTCTCGGGCGTGAGCAGTTGGGTCGCGCCGTCGGGCAGCTTCTTGACCGCGAACCGCACCGCGAGATCGTGGTCGAGCTCGAACCCGGCGAAGCCGTCGTTGTTCTGCGCGGCCAGCGTGCGCTTGCCGGTCAGCAGGTCGACCTTGTAGACGTCGACCACCTTCTTGTCGCGATCGTTGGTGCCGACCATCAGCGTGGTCGGCTGGCGCGGGCTGGCGCCGAGGATCTGCGCGCGCGCGCCGTCGTACGGCGTCAGGTCGGTGGCCTTGCCGTCGGCGATCTCCACCCGGAACAGGTGGAAGTTCTCGTCGCCGCCGGTGTCCTGCAGGTAGAGGATGTGCTTGCTGGTGAAGGCCCACGCGTACTGCCGGATCGGCCGCGTGGTGTCCGAGGTCACGGCCCTGGCCTGATCGAGCTTGCCGACCGGGGCGACCCAGACGTTGAGCACGCCGTCCTTGGGGGCGAGCCATGCCAGCTGCTTGCCGTCGGGGCTGATCTGCGGTCCCACGCGCTCGGGGTTCCCGAAGATGACCTGGCGCGAGATCAGGTCGTCCTTCGGATGACCGGCCGGCCTGGCCTCCGGAGCGGGCGCCGCGGGCGCGGCCGGGGCCGGGGCCTCGGCGACGGGGTTGGCCGGTGGGGTCGGCGGTGCCTGCGGAGCCGGCTTGCTACCTCCACAGGCGGCCAGAGCGATCAGCAGCAATCTCTTCATGGCGGTCGGCGTACCACATGGCCGGCGCGGCGGGCAGCGCCGCCCGCCGCCAACCGGCGCGCCCGCCGATCGGCACGTC
>Ga0307476_10001801_pt1 | contig 12947 bp, 10 predicted proteins | sample atmos_gasesECM2C_2_FD_203314 | JGI IMG/M metagenome (GOLD analysis project Ga0307476, IMG submission 203314) | Hardwood forest soil microbial communities from Morgan-Monroe State Forest, Indiana, United States - atmos_gasesECM2C_05 | ecosystem: Environmental > Terrestrial > Soil > Temperate... | reverse complement strand
CGGCGCCGTCAGCACGAAGACAGGAATCAGCGTCCTCGTCTCGGGTGACGACCAGGAACTCATCCTGGCCGCCTACAGTCCCCCGACGAAGACCTGCTGGGAGGTCCTCTCGACCAACGGTGACCAGCCAGTGACGGGCTTCGCTGCGATCACCCAGGCCGGCATGCACTCGGGAACCTGGTACGCCGAGAAGACCAGCGGCTCGCCGACCAGCTGTACCGCAACGGCTTACGCAGGGAACTGGGGGACGAGCTACAGCGGGCTGACCGCCAACTGATCCTGCAGATAAAAATTTCCGCTCTGGCGAAGTCGAGCGGAACAAACCGATGACAGTGGCCCCCGCTTCGGTGGGGGCCACTGTCGCGCTTTCCCATTGCCTGTAATCACGCCGATGCGGACGGGCTGCAGCCTCAGACTATGTGTGCCGTTGTCAACTTGTTGGCTTTAGTCTCCTCGTGCCGGCGGCGATATATGAAGACGGCGTTCATTGACGAGCGGACGCTCGATGAAATCAGGGAGGCTACAGACATGTATCAGTTGCTTTTGAAGCGGGTGCAAGCTCGCAAGTTGGTTGAGCTCGAGGGTGAGGGAGCGGGCGAAGCCGGCTTCACCCTGATCGAGCTAATGGTAGTGCTGCTCATCATCGCGATTCTGCTCGCCATCGCCATCCCGACGTTCCTAGGGGTGACGGGCTCGGCAAACGACCGTGCCGCGCAGTCCAACCTGACCAACTCGGACACAGAGGCGGCCGCTGTGTACCAGAACCAAGGCCAGGCCTACGACACGAGCGCTACCGACACCACCTCGGCCCAGTTCACCGCTGCGCTGGTTACGGCCATGGGGACGGCTGCACCTGAGTTCCAGTGGAGCGCCGGCGCCGTCAGCACGAAGACAGGAATCAGCGTCCTCGTCTCGGGTGACGACCAGGAACTCATCCTGGCCGCCTACAGTCCCCCGACGAAGACCTGCTGGGAGGTCCTCACGACCAACGGTGACCAGCCAGTGACGGGCTTCGCTGCGATCACCCAGGCGGGCATGCACTCGGGGACCTGGTACGCCGAGCAGACCAGCGGCTCGCCGACCAGCTGCACCGCAACGGCTTATGCAGGGAACTGGGGGACCAGCTACAGCGGGCTGACTGCCAACTGATCCTGCAGACCCAAATATCCGCTCTGGCGAAGTCGAGCGGAGCAAACCGATGACAGTGGCCCCCGCTTCGGTGGGGGCCACTGTCGTGTGTCCATCGTCCTGATCGGGGCACGGGCCGAGGGCCAAGGTCGACCGAACATCCCAGATGTACGCTACGTCCGTGCGGGCTTGTGTGATGCGGGAGCGCCGCCTCGTGGTCGACGATGTGCCCGATCCGCAACCCGAGCTCGGACAGGTGCTGGTGCGGAACCTGGCGTGCGGGATCTGTGGGTCAGACCTGCACTTCCTCCGCCACGCCGAGTCGATGGTCGCGATGACCGAGGAGATGCTTCCTTCGATGGGTCCGGCCGCGGCCTTCTCTGGGGCTCATATCGACCTGTCGCGCGACATCATCATGGGTCACGAGTTCTGTGGAGAGTTGCTCGAAGTCGGACCTGACACGGTCGGGCCTCCGCCAGGTACGCGGGTGGTGTCCGTCCCCGTGCTCCTCTCACCCACCGGTCTCCACCAGCTCGCCTACAACAACGACTTCCCGGGGGGCTACGCCGAGCGGATGCTGCTCGCGGCCCCCTTGGTCCTCGAGGTGCCAAACGGGCTCGACTCGAGGACTGCTGCGCTGACCGAGCCCCTGGCTGTCGGGATGCATGCCGTCGCCAAGTCGGGAATCACGCCACGTGACGCGGCCGTCGTCGTGGGGTGCGGGCCGGTCGGGCTGGCAGTGGTCTCCACACTCAGTCTGGCCGGTGTCGAGATGATCGTCGCATCGGACTACTCGCAGTCACGCCGCGAAGTCGCACTCGCTATGGGCGCCACCCACGCGGTTGACCCCGGAGACGAGCCCGTGGTGGATGCGTGGAGGCGCCTCGACGGCCGGCGGTCCCTCGTTGCGTTCGAGGCAGTCGGAGTGCCCGGCATGATCCAGCAACTGCTTCGCGACCTGCCTCCTGCGGCTCGCCTCACAGTCGTGGGTGTCTGCATCGAGCCAGACGTGATGAGCCCGTTCTTTGCTATCGCCAAGGAGCTGTCCGTACAGTTCGCCTTGGCGTACACCCCTGACGAGTTCGCCGGTGCCCTCAGGGCGCTGGCCGAGGGCGAGGTGGACGTAGCGCCGATGGTCACGGGTACGGTCGACCTCCCTGGTGTACCGGGCGCATTCGAGACTCTGGCAGAGCCCGACCGGCACGTGAAGATCCTGGTAGAGCCGTGAGATCGCCCAGGAGCAGCCCCTGTGGCCGGGTGCAGGCGCCCCGGGATTGGTCGATTGCCCCGGTAAAATAGGACCTGTTGCTCAAGAATCCCACAACGGCGAGCCGATAACTATTAGCACGTGATGTTTGTGATTAATCACTGAGAGTGGTGAAAGTGGAACGCATCTGCGCCCCCGCGCGAGCACGGCGGTACCCAGCCCGCGTCGGCGCGCGGAGCCGCTCACTAGTCGCGAGGCTGATGCCCGGCGAGAGCGGCTTCAGCCTCGTCGAGGTCATCGTGGCGATCACCGTCCTCGCCCTCTCTGTCACCTTCGTGTCGAGCGAGCTCGTCACTTCCTCGACGGCAACGGGTAACGCCCAGACCCGGCTCGTGGCCTCCGAGATCGCCTCCCAGACCCTCCAGCAAGCCGAGAACGAGGGCTACGGAACAGTGTCGGAGGGGATCGACTGCACGACCACGTGCACGCCGTCGGACCCCAACAATCACCTGTCGCAGATTCCGAGCAACTCCGGCTGCTGGTACTACGAAGCGACGCCGGGAGGTAAATCCGCGACGATGCTCGTGCCCACCACGGGCTCGCAGGAGGTGCAGCCGACGTGGCCCTACACCACACCTGCGCCGAACTTCTATGGCAAGAGCTATCTGGCCACCAATGAGGACGGCGTCAACTTCACGATCGCCACCTACCCGATGTTCGACACGAACGCTGGCGACCCGTACGGGTCTTCGGGCGTCAATTGCACGACTCTAACGAACGGCACGGCGCCCGAGGTGCCGCTGATCGTCGTGGTCGAGGTGTCCTGGCCCTCTGCGAAGCCGACCCAATACGTCTCGACGCAGACCGTGATGTACACGGCACCGCAGCCTGTGCCCACATCGAATAGCTGTGCGCAATTCTCCACCGGACAGGGTGCCCACGCAGAACCGAACCTCGCCATACCCACAGCGCAGAGCCAAACCCAAAACGCCGGGGCCCCGGTCTCGATCTACTTCGTCGACGAGAAGCCGACGGTCACACCCGCTGGCTTCTGCGTGACGGACACCAACGGTGTGACGAACCAAATCCCACCGCCCTTGGTAACGGTCACCTGGTGGGGATCCAACAGCTCCCTTCCATTCCGGAATGACCTCACGGAAGCTGATCCCCCCACTACACCCACCGGCTCCACTCCCAACGGGTCGTCCGTCTCGGCTAAAAACGGCAAAAACACTGCGCCGACCCCGGGCACTTGGTGCAACGTGAACAACGGGGCCGGGTACACGGGTCCCATCACCTTCCCCGGCACCATCGTGAACGGTAAAGCCGTCGACCCACCTTCAGGGTGCAACGTCGAGGCGCAGCTCGCATTCAATCTCCCCAAATGCAATCTGAGCGACAACCTCGCGACTGTCACGTCCGTGACGGTCGGAGTCTGGGACGACGAGCAGGACCTCGACACGTACACGTGGACGATCAACAACCCGACATGCCCATGACAGCGGACGCCGGCGGTACGGGTGTGCCGGCCACCGAGGCTTCGGAGTCGGGATTCACGCTCGTCGAGATGTCGGTGGCCCTCGTGCTCCTCGGCATCATCATTGGGCTTCTGACCCCTACCTTTCTGTCTGTCAGTGACAGCGCGTCGAGGACTGAAGCGCAGACCACGGTCGATTCCGCCATCCGCCCGGCGATGATCGAATTGTCGAGACAGATCGAGTCGGCTTCGTTCCTTTACAACCCTTGTACTGATGCGGTTTCCTACTCGAACAGTGGGACCAGCCCAAGCGCTGGATGCGCCAATGGTGGGTTCGCTCTCCTCGTCTACAGCACGAGCGCGAACGGCGGCGAGTGCACTCAGTGGCAGGTGGTCAAAGACTCGAACAACCGGATCGACCCGAAGAACGCGAACGAATCCGACCTACAGGTTCGAACGTGGGACCCGACGGCCAGTCCAGCCCCTGCGAACGTACCCTTCGTCACGTTGACCTCGGGGATAGTAATGGTGAACACGTCGTCCCAGCCGCCCTTCGTGACCACGATCTCCGCATCCCAAACGGGCCTGGTCAAGGTCGACCTCTGGGCGAGCTCGGGATCGCTGAGTCCGAGCATCGAGATCAAGACCTCGGTGGCTGCCCAGGGCGAGTCACTTGTCACGACGGCGACGACCGCCAGCCCCCCCAACCCGTGTTCTTCGACCCCCACGACGTGATGATGAGTCGGCAGGCAATCAAGCGGCTGAAGAGGAGGGCAGCGGCCGGTACGATACCCGTGACCTCGGGCGAAGCCGGGTTCGCGCTGATCGCGGTGATGCTCCTGGTGACGGTGATGCTGATCCTCAGTCTGGTTGCGTTCAGCGAGAGCGGGTACAACCTCTCAAATGCCGTCCATGTAGGTGCCGGCGGCGGGGCGGACGGCAGCGCCAGCGCCGGCATCGCCTGGGCCGACTACCAGATCGAGAGCGAGAACTTCCCATGCGGGACGAATACCGCGACGCTGCCCTCCGCCCCTAATGCCGGAACGGACAAGTATTCGGTCACCGTCACCTACTACAACACCCTCGCACTCTCACTACCGGCGGATGCTTGTCCCCAAAATGGAGCCTCCACCCCCGCGGCCGCGCTGGTGCTCTCAACGGGGACGGCCTCGTTGGGTGACGTCTCGTCGAGCGAGACGATCCAGCAGCTGCTCTCGTTGACGGCCAATCCAGGGAACTACGTCCTCTTCTCTTCGAGCACCCTCGTACCGCTCGACCTCTCCAACATCCAAATCTCCCAACCCGGGGGTCCGGCCAACACGACGCCATCAGGTCAGGTGTACGCAAACGACGACGTGATTGGCACCAACTGCCCGGGACCTGGGTACGCATCCATCGTGGCCTTCGGGTCGCTGACTTTGAACAACTGCAAGGTGAGCGGGTCGGTGACGCTCGACGATGACCTGCTGGGGAATGGGGCCTTGACCCTGTCGCAGTCTTCGGTTGGAGTCGACGCCACCACCGCTGCCGGTGACATAACAATGTCCCACAGCACGCTCGGCGGGAGCGCTCTGGCCGACGGCAACATCTTGATGTGTCCTACAGGACCCCTCCCACCTCCTTCGTGTGTTGGTCTGAACAACGGCACTAGTACGATCGCTTTCAACGCGGCCTCATCCACGGGGACCGTCACCGTCGGTGCGACGACGCCCGCTGCGACGTGTGGCGGGTACACCGACCCGCAGAGCCACGACTCGGTCGGTGGTTGTGTCGAGCCCGACGACGGGACACAGATCCCCACCCCTCCGGTTTTTTCCCTTCCCACCTTGTACAGCCCCGATAACGGCGGTAGTCAAGCTCAGAAGAACTCCTACACCGCGTGGCACAACAGTGGCGGGTACGCCGTCGACGACAACGCGAGCTGCGCTGGGACCGGTTCGGGGTCGGTTTACAACGACATCAAGACTGCAACAGGTCCCACAGCGATCGTCGCCAATTGCGCGCTCACCCTCGCGGCCCCTGACACGAATCTTCCGCTCAACTACAACATCGCGATCTTCGCCTCAGGAGGTTTCACCCTTGGAGGTGGTTTCGCATTCCAGAACCCCGGCGGAGCGGCAAGTTGCGGCAACGCCAACAACCCAAATCCCTGCCAGCTCTCCCTCATTGTTCCCACACCTACGAGTGTTCCGGCGTGTGTGCTCGGCAGCCCGGGTATCACGATCGCGCAGGGCGGAGGAGGCGACATCCCCAATCAGAACACGGTCGACACTATGTTGTTCACTCCGTGTACGGTGTCGGTCAACGACAACCTGCAGATGTTCGGCCAGATCTTTGCAGGGACGATCGCCGAGTCCATCCCTCCGCTACCTAAGGGCACAATCAACATCACGTTCGCTCAACCAGTTCACCCCCCCACCCCCGGCCTGGTGTTCGGCTACCAGATTGCTCAACTCGAGCGTTACGTCTGTTTCCGGCAGCTTCCTCCACCAGGCGTCGGCTGCACGAGCGGCTAACGCAGGAGACGCCGCGCTGCGTCGGCGCTCGACGAGACCAGCGAGGGCCGCGTCGGCTACATCGGCCCAGCGTCGTGCTTGCGCCTCGGCAGGCGCTCCCTGCGAGTGGAGAGCAGTTCCAGTGCGCTCGAAACGGCTCGCCGGGTGTCGGCAGGGTCGATCACGTCGTCGACGTAGCTCCGCTCGGCCGCGACCCACGGCGTGAGCAGCTCCTCCTCGTAGCTCTCTTCCAGCTCCTGGCGCTCGGCATCCGTCGCGCTGCGACGGAGGATCTGCGCCGCACCCTTGGCTCCCATGACCGCTATCTCGGCCGAGGGCCAGGCGAGGCAGATGTCGTTGCCGATCCCCTTCGAGTCCATGACGATGTAAGCGCCCCCGTAGGCCTTTCGAAGCACCACGCAGACCCGAGGGACGGTCGCCTCGGCGTAGGCGAAGGCCATCTCCGCCCCGTGGCGGATCATCCCCCGCCACTCGAGGTCCTTGCCCGGTAGGAACCCTGGGGTGTCGACGAAGGTGAGGACCGCCAGATTGAAGGCGTCGCAGAAGCGCACGAAACGAGCCGCTTTCTGCGAAGCTCCTATGTCCAATGTGCCGGCGAGCGCCCTGGGCTGGTTGGCCACCACCCCCACCGCTCGGCCTCCGACGCTCGCCAGCGCCGTCACCATCTGGGGTGCCCATCCCGAGCGCAGCTCGAGCAGCTCAGAGTCGTCGACGATCGACCGGACGACGTCGCGCACGTCGTAGGAGGCATTGGCCGAAGCCGGCACGACGTCGCGCAGCTCTGGCGCCTCGCGCTCCGGAGGGTCCGAGTTTGCGAAGGGCGCGGGCTCCGCGTCGGTGTGGTCGGGCAGATAGCCGAGCACCACGCCGAGCAGCTCGGAGGCCTCATCCTGATCTGCCGCCAGGAGCGCGCACAATCCTGTCGAGGTTGCGTGCAGTGCGGCGCCGCCGAGCTCGCGAGGCCCCGTGCGGACCCCGGTGAAGCCTTCCACAGCGTCTGGGCCCGAGAGGAAGGAGAAGGCGTCCGGCGTCATTACCGCTACGTCGGCTAACCCCAGAAGGAGAGCCGGGCCCGAGATCGCCGCGCCGGTCACGGCCACCAGCACCGGCACTACTCCAGAGCAGGCAGACACGGCGGCCGCTGCCTCCCCCCAACCGTGGAGCGAGTCGATGCCCTCGGTGACGTCGGAGCCCGAGGAATCGAGCAGCATCACCAACGGCAGACGTTGCCTGACGGCAGCTTGCGCCGCTCGGGCGATCGTCTCGCCGTCGGTTCGCGAGAGCGCGCCGGCGTGATGCTGCGAGACCGATCTCGTGATCACCACGCGACGGTCCCCGAACAGCTCCACCCCCGACCGCAAAGTGCCCGGCACGTGGGCCCGCACGTTCAGCTCGCTCACGGTCGGCGGCGCCACCGTCGGACATCTTAAGGGGGCCAGCCGAGGATCCGCCCATGCGATGTGCCACGATCGGCGGGCATGACCGCCCGGTCCCAGTTGCACGGCCAGCTTCGAAGGGCCTGGCCGTGGCTGCGCTACGTCGCCGGGCTGGGGCTCGCCGCGCTTGCATTATGGGCGCTGTCGGGCCGGCGCGACGAGCTGTCGGGCGCCACTGGCTACCTTTCCCATCTCGACTGGGTCTGGCTGCTCCTCGCAGCGACCGCGGAGGCGGGCTCGCTCATCGCGTTCGGGCTAGTCCAGAAGCGGCTCCTGGAAGCCGGCCGCGTGCAGATGGGCGTGGGGCGGGCCACAGCGATCACCTTCGCCGTCACCGCCATCGCAAACTCGATGCCTGCGGGGCCGCTCGTGTCGTCGGTGTTCGCATTCCGCCAGTACCGAAGGCAAGGGGCGGACGAGGCCTTCGCGGGCTGGACCCTCGCGGCGGTGTTCGTGGCGGCATCGGTAAGCCTCGCTCTCCTGGCGAGCGCTGGGCTCGGGATCGCCGGCGCCGAAGGGGCGGGGTTCGACCTCGTGTGGGTGACGATCGGCGTCCTGGCCGCAGCGATGCTCCTAGGCGCGCTATTCCTCCAAAGAAGGGCGTTGGCGTGGGTCATGGAGATGCTCGTGCGGGCGAGCCAGCGTCTCTTCCACCGCCCGCACGAGCAGGGCGCGGCGCGCATAGAGGCGCTCATCGAGGGGGTCTCGCTCGTGCGGCTTCGCGCCGTGGACGTCCTCGCGGTCACCGGGTGGGGCCTGGGCAATTGGGTGCTCGACTGCGGCTGCTTGGGGCTCTCGTTCATGGCGGTGGGGGTGGGCGTGCCCTGGAAGGGTCTGCTCCTCGCCTACGGGGCTGGGCAGCTGGCGGCGAACCTGCCCATTACCCCCGGAGGGCTAGGTGTGGTCGAAGGGAGCCTCACCATCGCCTTGGTGGCCTTCGGGGGGGCGGAGACCCAGACTGTGGCTGCGGTGCTGCTGTACCGCATCATCAGTTTCTGGGGGGAGCTGCCCGTGGGATGGGCGATCTGGGGTGCGATCACATGGAGCCACCGGAGGTCGAACGTCGCCGAGCTGGAGAAGGAGAAAGCGCGAGAAGCCGAGCTAGCCGAGGTGGCGGAGGCGACAGCGTGACTCGACGAAGCCCCTCCATGCAGGATCCGCTCCGCCAGTCTCGTAGGACTGAGGCGATCGCAATGGGTGTGGTGTTCGCGCTGGGATCGATGGGCCTCTTCGGCTGCACGTCGGCGCGCAATGCCCTCGGGACGAACTCGAGCCCGTGCTACCTGGCCCTACCGGTGGCGAAAGAGGCGATCCACGACCGCGGCACCTTTGCCGGGGTCCGTTTGGTGACCGCAAAAGCACTCGCCGCCCGTCTACACCTTCTCGCCGCCCTCACTGCGCGCGCCCGTGGCAAGCTCACAGACGTCTGCGTGGTCGAGTACCGCGGAAGCTATCGGCCCGACCAGGTCAGCCGACCGCTCGGGCACGCTCCGGCCGGCGGCGTGGGTAGGTTCGCGATCGTGGTCGTCGAGCGTTCGACGAACCAGCTCCTCGCGACCATCGTGCGGTCGAGGGAGCCCGAGCCCTTCCGTCACACGGCACTGCGTGCAGCGCCGCGTGCCGGCCCAGACTTAGTTGCAGCTCAGGGATCGCCGGGAGCGGGACCGCTCCCCTGAGTGGGTCCGCCGGGGCTCTGTGTGTCGCCCGGAGGCAGCCAGCCGCCCCCGGGCGCGGGGCGGGGGATGGCACTCACGCGTTGACGGCGGGGGTGCGCTCGGCGGCGAGCCTCCGACCGGCTGGCGCGCTCGAGCTGTCGCTCTACCTCTGCCCACGTGAGCGGCTCGACGTCTCTGCCCTCTCGGTCGGCGGCCTGGGCCCGCGCCATCGCCACCCACGCGGCCGTCCACAGCACGGGCAGCGTGGCGACCTTCGCCATGACTCCGGATATCTGCTGGTCGGCAAGAGCGGACACGCCGAGGGCGCGGTGGACTGCGGCGAACGCCGGGTAGATGGGATGGCGAGCGAAGATGAATATGACCGCCGGAAAAGTCGGGACGATCGACTGCACGAAGAGGTACACCGCCACCCCGAGCGAGCCGGGTCGGTGCGCCCCGGGAATGTTGCGGAGCACCGGGCCCCACAGGAGCCCGCCCCCCGCCAGCAGCAGAGCGTCGATGCCGCCACGAGCGAGCGCCGAAGAAGACTGCTCGGCCACGACCGGCGAGGCGAGGGTGCCGACGGCGATGGCGCTGAAGGCCGCCACGGCCACGACAGGGCGGGTGACGAAGTCCAAGACGGCGTCGATGGGCGCCGGGCGGGTGAGACGCGCGAGGACCGGGGCCGGCACGGCGAGAAGGAGCAGCGGGGCTGCCGCGAGGGTGATCAAGAGCCGCTGCGCCAGCAAGGCTGTGAGCGACCAGTGGGCCGCCAGGTCGGCGAGAGGCCAGGTGAGTGCAACCGCCAGCGTCAGTAGCCCGCCAGCCAGGGAGCTCCATTGGCGGCGGGTCGGCCTCGCACGCGACGAGGCCGGGACGAGGTGCAGGGCCAACAGGTAGGCGAGCGCCACGCCCACCACGACCGCCCAGGCGGCCGGGTGCGGGTGGAAGGCCCAGGGGTCCGCGCGGTGGGTCATGGCCCTTTCACCCCGGGCAACGCGTTGGGGGGCGCCTACTGTGGCGCCCGTGGTCGACAGGCTCGAGCGTCTCACGAACCTCGTGCTGTTGCTGCGCGAGGGGCGTCCGCGGTCGCTTCGCGAGATAGGGGACTCGGTACCTGGGTACCCGCCCGAGGGCGAGGCGCGACGTCAGGCATTCGAACGCGACAAGCGGACCCTGCGCGACGGGGGAGTGGAGATCACGACGGTGGCGATCGAAACCCGTGACCAGATCGGTTACCTGATCCGCACCGAGGACTTCTACCTCAAGGAGCTCGCGCTCGATGCGGACGAGCAGGCGGCGCTCAACCTCGCCGTGGCCGGCGTCCACCTCGGCGATCCTAGTGGTCGAGACGCGCTCTGGCGCCTGGGGCTTCCCGCTTCGGCGGGCTCCCGGCCGCTCGCGGAGCTGCCGTCGCTGCCAGCGCTGCCGAAGCTCCACGGCGCCATCGGGTCGCACGCCGCGATCGAGTTCTCCTACCGGGGCGAGAAGCGTCACGTCGACCCAGTGATGCTGCGGTTCCACGGCGGTTGGTGGTACCTGGTCGCATACGACCGCGACCGCGGCGCCGCCCGCACCTTCAGGGTCGACCGCATGGAAGGACTGCCGTCGGTGGGAGCGTCCGGCTCGGCTCAGCTGCCGGAGGATTTCGACCCGGAGGTGGCGCTGAGCGACGAGCCCTGGAAGATGGGGGAGTCCGAACCGGTGGCGGTCGACGTCCTCGTGGACGCGCCGCTCGCGCCGCTCGTCCTGGCGGAGCTCGGCGAGACCACAGTGGCCGAGCGACGCGACGACGGCTCGGTCGTCGTGCGCCTGGATGTGACAAACACGCGCGCGCTTCGGAGCTGGGTGCTCGAGCTCGGCGAGCACGCAGAGGTGATCGCACCTTTGTCGGTACGCGAGGAGCTGGCTGCGTGGCTCGATTCCATGGTCTCTGCCCCGCCCGCAAAGAGCCAGCGACGTCCTCGTGCGGGGGGAGAACGCGCGCCGGACGGCGAGAGCCACCAAGGTGGGCCTTCCGAACGGGTGGGCGGGCGTATCGAGGCTGGACAGCGCCTCCACCGGCTGCTCGCTGTGCTCACTTTCCTGGCCCGCAGCCATCGCGCGCCGGTTGCGGAGCTGGCCCAGCGCTTCGGGCTCTCGCCCGAGGAGCTCGTCGCCGACTTGGAGCTCGCGGCCTGCTGCGGGCTCCCTCCGTACACGCCGGACCAGCTGATGGAGATCATCGTGGACGAGCAGGAGGTCGTGGCCGACCTCGGGCCCGAGCTGGCGCGGCCGCGCCGGCTCACGAGCACCGAGGGTTTCGCCCTCGCCGCCTCCGCGCGGGCGATCCTCTCGGTGCCCGGAGCCGATCCAGGAGGAGCCCTCGCGCGCGCACTCGGGAAGCTCGAGAACGCGCTCGGCGACTTCGGCTCTCTGCGCGTCGACCTCGACGAGCCGCCGCATCTTTCGGCCGTGCGGCGGGCAGTCGATGAACATGAACAGGTCGAGCTCCGCTATTACTCGGTGTCGAGCGACGAGGAGTCTCTTCGGGTCGTCGACCCAGTGGACGTGGTCGCGATCGAGGGCCGGTGGTACCTCGACGGCTACTGCCATCGGGCGAAGGGGATGCGCAGGTTCAGGGTGGACCGCATATCGGAGGTTCGCCGCACCGGCGAGAAGGCCGAGCCGCCCGACAGGCTTCGCAGCGAGGCACGCCCGACCGCGGCCTTCGTCCCCGGCCCCGACTCCACGGTCGTTCGCCTGTCGGTGGACGAGTCGGCGGCATGGGTCGCCGAGGCGGTGCCCGTCTTCTCCACCGCCCCTCTCAAGCCCGGGCGTACGGAGCTCTCCCTGGGTGTGGCGAGCATCGTGTGGTTCGAACGGCTGCTGCTGCGTCTCGGCCCACACGCCGAGGTGATCGACCCGCCGGAGCTCTCCGAAGTCGGGCGCGAAGCGGCGCGCAGGCTGCTGCGGCGCTACCACGAAGTGCGCTGAGCCGGCTCCCGGCTCGCCGCTTGTTTCCGGTTGTTACAGGTTCTCCGCCGCAATGCCAACGCTCGGCCAACGTCGGGACTACGTGTGCCCGGCCGATCGCAAGGGAGCACGGCGGGAGGCGTTTTTCGAGGAGCCGGTCGGCGCACCAGCCGTCCCATCGACCCTGGAGGCGACGTGGACCCGTCTCTCGTACCCGCCCCCCGCCCCTTCGTGAGCTCCAATCCCCCTGCTCGCCCCGCCCGGTACCGCCGGGCAGCCGCTCTATCGTTCGGGATCCTGCTCGCGGTGCCTGGGGCCATGGCCGGGGCAGCGGCCTCCGCCGCGCCTGCGGGCGCCGGGGTGGTGGCGACCCACATGGTGCCGGCGGTGCTCGGCGGGCTGCCGCTCGCCACCAAGCTGGGGCCGGCGCCCGCCGGCCAGGAGATGAGCATCGGGGTGTCGCTCTCGCGCCCGAACCCTGCCGCAGAGACGCAGCTCTACGACGAGCTCTACGAGCCTTCGAGCCCGATGTATCACGACTTCCTCTCCCCGTCGCAGTTCGACCAGGAGTTC
>Ga0307476_10001800_pt1 | contig 12948 bp, 11 predicted proteins | sample atmos_gasesECM2C_2_FD_203314 | JGI IMG/M metagenome (GOLD analysis project Ga0307476, IMG submission 203314) | Hardwood forest soil microbial communities from Morgan-Monroe State Forest, Indiana, United States - atmos_gasesECM2C_05 | ecosystem: Environmental > Terrestrial > Soil > Temperate... | reverse complement strand
CGGCGCTGCCGATATTCTGCTCGTCTCGGCGCGCACGGCGGGAGAGGCGGGCGACGCTCGAGGCGTGTCGCTGTTTCTGGTGCCGCGCGCCGCGCCGGGTGTGGTGCTGGACGCCTATCCCACCGTCGATGGCCAGCGTGCGGCGGATGTATACCTCAAGGGAGTGGCATTGCCGGCGGTGAGCCGGGTCGGCCCCGAAGGCGGCGCGCTGACCGCCGTGGAAGCGGCGCTCGACATCGGGCTTGCGGCATTGTGCGCGGACGCGGTGGGCGTGATGCAAGCCATGGTGGATGCCACCGTCGATTACGTGCGCGTACGCCAGCAATTTGGCCAGCCCATCGGCCGTTTTCAGGCGCTGCAACACCGCATCGCCGACATGTTGATTCATCTCGAACAGGCCCGCTCGATGAGCTATCTGGCGGCGCTGCGCTGTACCGCCCAGGATGTGGACGAACGCCGCAAGGCCCTGTCGGCCGCCAAGGCGGTGATCGGACAGGCCGGCCGATTCATCGGTCAGCAGTCGGTGCAGCTGCACGGCGGAATGGGCATGACCGACGAACTCAAGATCAGTCATTGGTTCAAGCGGCTGACGGCCGCCCAAATCATGTTCGGCGACAGCGATGCGCACCTGCAGCGTTACGCGAGTCTCACGCGCGCATGAGGCGGGCGTGGGCGGTGGTGGCGCGAGAAACGGGCCGGCCGGTGGCGGTCGAGCAGATCGACGTCGAGGCGCCGCGCCACGGTGAGGTGACCATTCGGCTGGCGGCCTGCGGAGTCTGCCACAGCGATTTGTCCGCAACCAACGGCACCATTGCCTATCCCTTGCCGCTGGTACTCGGGCACGAAGGCGCGGGTGTCGTGACCGCGGTCGGCGAGGGGGTCAGCCGCTATGCGGTCGGCGACCACGTGGTCAGTTCCTTCGTCAGCATGTGCGGGCGCTGCCACTACTGCCAGACCGGCCGTCCGCAATTGTGCGTGCAATCCTTAAAAGCGCTGTATACCTTGCCGGACGGCACGGTACGCACGCGCGATGCGGCGGGCTCGGCTCTCAATGTGTTCTGCGGCTGCGGCGTCATGGCCGAATTCGCAACCCTGCACAGCGATAACCTGGTCAAGATCGACAAACAAATGCCGCTGGATCGGGCAGCGCTGATCGGCTGCGGGGTCATGACGGGCGTGGGCGCGGCGGTCAACACCGCGCGCGTCGAGGCGGGCTCGATTGCCGTGGTCTTCGGATGCGGGGGTGTAGGGCTCAACGCCATTCAGGGCTGCGCGATCGCCGGGGCCGGGATGGTCGTCGCCGTCGACACCAGCGAGCCGAAGCTCGAATTGGCGAAGAAATTCGGCGCGACCCACGTGTTCAACGTCAGCGGCCAGGAAAATGTCGGCCGCTCGCTTTACAAGTTGACGGGCGGTGGTGCGGATTACGCGTTTGATTGCGTGGGGTTGGGGAAGATCTCGGAACAGGCGTGGGGGATCTTGCGGCGCGGCGGGACGGCGGTCATCGTCGGTATCGCGGGTCCGCAGGATGAGATTACCCTGAATGCGCAGCAGGTGGCGCTCAGCGAGAAGACCTTGACCGGCAGTTACTATGGATCCGCGCGGCCGCAACAGGATTTTCCGCGCCTCATCGGCCTGTACCGCGGCGGCCGGCTCAAGCTCGACGAATTGATCACGCGCACCTATTCGATCCACGAGGCACCCCAGGCGTTCGCCGATCTCACCGCCGGCCGCGAAGGCCGCGGCGTGATCATTTTCGACGCCGCCTGAAACGCGGTGCGGCATGACCCTGCGCGGCATGAGGCTGCGCAGAGAGGGTGTGACGAAGGTCACATTCCCCGCAGAAGTCGCGGCCTTGGCCTGACGGCGCGGCGCACGCTAAAGGTGTCGGTAGCGCTGCCGATAGCCTTCCCACAGGGTTGGAGCGCGGGACTCATGCTTAAGGCTTGGACGTTGATTTTGATCGCACGACACTTTGCATCAACGGACGCCTCGTGAGCGCCTCCCCGAGCGGCGCCGGCAGCACCGGCAACGAGTCGAACGGCTTCGAGTTCGTGACCATGCTGGCCAAGGAACTGTCCGCGGGCAAGATCGATCTACCGAGCTTTCCGGATGTGGCGCAACGGGTGCGCAAAGCCCTTCTGGATGCCGAAGTCTCCGCTGAAAAAATAGTGCGCATCGTCGGTGCGGAGCCGGCTCTGGCCGCGCGGCTGCTGCAGCTGGCCAACTCTGCAGCCATCATCGGCAGCGGAAAGAAGATCACGGACCTGCGTGTGGCCATCGCGCGGATCGGCCTGAACCTCGTGCGCAGCACTTCCATCGCCTTCGCCATGTCCCAGCTGACCAAGTCCGAGGATCTGCGTGCAGCCAGGGAGCCCCTGCGCGTACTTTGGCAGCGCAGCGCGCTCGTGGCCGCGATGGCGAGCGTGCTTGCCAAGCGTCTCAGCAAGATAAACCCGGATTCCGCGGCTCTCGCCGGCATACTCCACGGCATCGGCAAGCTCTACATCCTGGTCAACGCGGTCAAGCATCCGGCGCTGTTTGCGGATGCCCAAGCCTACCGCGGCATAGAGGAGCTTTGGCATGCCAATATCGCCAAAGCCCTGCTCGAGAACTGGGAGATGCCCGCGGATGTGGTCGCCGCGGTGCATTTGCACGAAGACCTGGAATACTTGCACGATGGCGATATCGACTTGACCGACGTGCTATTGATCGCCAATCTCATGGCCGCCTATCGCGAGCATCCCGAGGACATCGAGCTCAACCTGCAGGGCGTGCCGGCCGCGCGCCGCTTTCGGCTCGACGGCGAGGGCTTCAAAAAGCTGCTGGCCGAGTCGAGCACCGAGATTGGAGCATTGCGCGCGGCGCTGGGCGGCTGACGCAGGACGACGCGCCCGGGAAGGTTTGCAGCGCGCGTCATGCGATACCGGCCTTGGAGAACGGCAGCACATAACTGCGCTTGCCGGTCGCGGCAAAGATCGCGTTGGCGACAGCGGGCCCGACGGGTGCCACGCCCGGCTCGCCCACACCGGTCGGCGCCTCCGCCGAAGGTACGATGTGCACTTCCACTTTCGGCATCTCGCTCATGCGCAGCACGCGATAATTATTGAAGTTGTCCTGTTCGACCCGGCCGTCCTTCAGGGTGATCGCGCTATACAGCACGGCCCCCAAGCCGAAGCCGATGCCGCCTTCCATCTGGGCGGTGATGATGTCGGGATTGATCGGCGTGCCGCAATCGACCGCGCAGACCACCCGATCGACCTTGATCTGGCCGTCGGCATCGACGCTGACCTCGGCAACCTGGGCGACATAAGTCTTGAACGCTTCGGCAACCGCGATGCCTCGGCCCTTGCCTTTCGGGAGGGGACCGCTGTTCCAGCCCGCCTTCTCCGCGGCGAGCTCGAGCACGGCCTTCATTCTCGGCGAGTGTTCGAGCAATTTGCGCCGAAACGTGAAGCCATCTTCGCCCGCCGCGTGGGCCACCTCATCCATGAATGCCTCGACCGCGAACGACGTGTGCGAGCTGCCGACCACGCGCCACCAGAGGACCGGCACGCTCGCCTTCGTCGTCGATAGTTCGACCTTGAGGTTGGGTATGGCATAGGCCATGGTCGCGGCACCTTCCACCGACGTGGGATCGATCCCATCCTTGATCATGGCGGCGAATAAACCTCCGGCCATGATCGATTGGCCGACGATCACTTGGTGCCAGCCGATGAGTTCGCCCTTGTCATTGAGACCGGCTTCGAGCTTGTGAAAGTACATCGGGCGGTAGAGACCGCCGTGGATGTCATCCTCACGTGTCCATTGCAGTTTGATGGGTGTGCCGTCGGCGCCGAATGCCTTGGCGATCGACACCGCTTCGACGATGTAATCGGACCACACATTGGCGCGGCGCCCGAAGCTGCCGCCGGCATACAAGGTGTGGATGCTCACTTGTTGAGGGTCCAATCCCGCCGTGTGCGCGGCATTCATTTGATCGACGGTTTGGAATTGGTCTCCGGCCCAGATTTCGCAGCTGTTCGCGGTGAGCTTGACCACGGCGTCGAGCGGCTCCATGGGTGCGTGTGCCAGATATGGGAACTCGAAATTCGCCGATATTTTCTTCGCGGCGCTCTTGATCGCTTGCGCCGCGTCGCCATCGTTGCGGGCGGAAACAGCCGGCTGATCCGCGAGGCGGCGATATTCGTCCATGAGGGCCGCCGAGCCGCGCTTCTCGGCCTTGGAGTCATCCCATTCGATCTTGAGCGCCTCTCGTCCCCGCTTCGCGGCCCAGAAACCGGTGGCCACCACGGCGACGCCGCCCGGCACCTGGACTACTTTGACGACGCCGGGCACGGCGGCGGCCGCAGCGGCATCGAACGACTTGACCGTGGCACCGAACAACGGTGGCCGCTTGAGCAGCGCCACCAGCATCCCGGGCATGGCGACGTCGATCGTAAATTGCGCCGTGCCGTCCGATTTGGCCGCCGCATCGACGCGCGGAGCCTGCCGGCCAATCAGTTTGAAGTCCTTCGGGTCTTTGAGCTTCACGGTCTCGGGTACCGGCAGGGTAGCCGCCGTCTTCACCAGCGCGCCGAACGTCGCTTGACGCTTCTTTCCCGCATCGTAGACGATGCCTTTTTCGACGGTCAGATCGGCGACGGATACTTGCCATTGCTTGGCGGCGGCCGCGAGCAGCATGGCGCGCGCTTTGGCGCCCGCTTCACGAAGCTGCGCCCAGGAATTGGCCATGGCGGAACTGCCGCCGGTTCCCTGCAGGGTGCCGAACACGAGATTGGCGTAGCGCTTCGCATCGGCGGGGGCGCTTTCCACCCGCACCAACGACCAGTCGGCGTCCAATTCCTCGGCGGCGACCGTGGCGATGCCGGTGTACGCGCCTTGGCCCATCTCGACATGCTTGGCGATCACCGTCACGGAGTTGTCGGAGCCGATGCGCAAAAAAGCGTTCGGCGTGAAAGTGCCGCCCGGTAACGGCGCCGCTGCGCCCGCGGCAAACGCCCGTCGGGCGGAGCCCGGCCATTCGAATCCGATCGTCAGCGCCGCCGCGACCGTGCCGGCATTCTTCAAAAAAGTGCGTCGTGTCGAGCGCCGTACTGCTTTGGGGTTGGTGGCCATGATTTACGCCTTGATGGAATCGGCAGCCGCGTGGATTGCCGCGCGTATCCGATTGTAGGTGCCGCAGCGGCAGATGTTGCCGCTCATGGCGCTGTCGATGTCGGCATCGGACGGAGTGGCATTTGATTCGAGAAGCGCCGTGGCGGACATGATCTGTCCTGACTGGCAATAGCCGCACTGCGGCACCTGCAGCTGCACCCAAGCGGCCTGAACCGCCTTGGCCGGCCTGCTCTGCAGGCCCTCGATGGTGGTGATGTTCTTGCCGGCGACCGCGGACAGTGCCGTGACGCAGGAGCGAATCGCCTTCCCCTCCAAATGGACCGTGCACGCACCGCACTGCGCCATGCCGCAGCCAAATTTGGTTCCGGGCAGACCCGCGACCTCGCGGATGGCCCACAGCAGGGGCATGTTGGGGTCCGCATCCAGGGTGGCAGGTTTGCCGTTGAGTACGAATGCCGTGGGCATGAATCTCTCCGCGAATGGTCCGAATTTTGCCGGCCGTTGATTCTACGAACTTTGCGGCGACAAATCGACCCGTGAAGGCCGGCGGGCGGCAACGAGGCAATGGTTCTGCAATGTGAATGACACCGGCATGTAGCGAGCCGCGCCATTCTCGACCGAGACGCACTGCCGCCCACACTGAGGGAGCACGACGCGGCGCTGTCGCGTTTGGCCGCCGCCTACAAGGCGATCAATGCGCCGCGCGGCGAGCTCGGCCGCAGGTCGCTGCAGATTGCGACGGAAGCGCTCGCGGGCGATGCGACGACGATTGGCCAGCTCGACGGACGGCTCAATGATCTGACGGTACGCCGCAATGCGCTCGCCGGCCGCATGATCGCGATACTCGAGGGCGCCGCGTTCGACGGTCAGTCGATCGACAGAGACGAGGTTGAGCGGCTCATTGCGCAGGCGCAGGACTTGCTGGGATCGCTGCGGTGACCTTGGGGACAGGCTCCTAGTCGTCGGCGAGGTCCTCGCCGGGAAATAGCGCGTCGTTGAAACCGAACTGCGTCAGGTCTCGAATGCGCCGCGGATACAGGATGCCGTCCAGGTGGTCGACCTCATGCTGCACCACCCGGGCGTGAAAGTCCTTGACCGAGCGATCGATGGCCGCGCCGGCGGCGTCGCAGCCGGTATAGCGCAACTCTCGGTACCGCGGCACGAGCCCGCGCATGCCGGGGACCGACAGGCAGCCCTCCCAGCCCTCCTCCTCTGCGTCGCTCAGCGGGGTCAGAATCGGATTGATCAGCACCGTAAAGGGCACGGGGTCCGCCTCCGGGTAGCGCTGGTTCACCTCGAAGCCGAAAATGATGACGCGCAAGCCCACACCGATTTGCGGTGCAGCGAGCCCCGCCCCGTTGAGTTCGCGCATCGTGTCCTGCATATCGGCAATGAGATTGTCGAGGTCGGGAGTACCGAATTCGCGTACCGGCGCCGCTACCGCCAGCAGGCGCGGATCGCCCATTTTGAGAACTTCGCGTATTGCCATGGTTCCGAGTATCTTAGCGGCCTTTTCCATGCGAGCCTATGCCGAGAAGATGCCCGGTCTTTTATACATAAAAACGTTCGGCTGCCAGATGAACGAGTACGATTCTGGCAAGATGCAGGATGTGCTCGAAGCCGCCCATGGGATGACGCGCACCGACAACCCCGCGGAGGCGGACGTATTGTTGGTCAATACCTGTTCCGTGCGCGAAAAGGCGCAGGAAAAGGTCTTCTCCTTGCTCGGCGAATGGCGTTTGTTCAAGCAGCAGCGCCCGCATGTCGTCATCGGGGTGGGCGGCTGTGTGGCGAGCCAGGAGGGGGAGGGCATAACCGCGCGGGCGCCGTTCGTCGACCTGGTGTTTGGCCCGCAAACCCTGCACCGGCTGCCGGCGATGCTGCACGGTCTGAAGCAAACCGGCCGTCCGCAGATCGACGTCAGCTTTCCGGAGATCGAGAAATTCGACCGCCTGCCGGCGGCGCGTGCGACGGGCGCAACCGCATTCGTTTCGATCATGGAAGGCTGCAGCAAGTACTGCAGCTTCTGCGTGGTGCCCTACACGCGCGGCGAAGAGATCAGCCGCGCCTTCGACCAGGTGCTCGAGGAAGTGACTCGCTTGAGCGAGCAAGGCGTGCGCGAAATTACGCTGCTCGGCCAAAACGTGAACGCCTACGCGGGGCCGATGGCGGACGGTACCCTTGCGGATTTGGCGACGCTGATCCATTTTGTCGCCGCGATCGACGGCGTGGAGCGGATCCGCTTTACGACTTCGCATCCGCTCGATTTCAACGACAGCCTGATCGAAGCGTATGCCAACGTACCGAAGCTCAATAATTTTCTGCATCTGCCGGTGCAGAGCGGTTCGGACAGGATCCTCGCCGCCATGAAGCGCGGCCATACCGTGCTCGAGTACAAGCAGAAGCTGCGCAAATTGCGGGCCGTGCGGCCGGACATCAGCATTTCAACCGATCTCATCATCGGATTTCCGGGCGAGACGGATGAAGATTTCCTCGCGACCATGAATCTCGTGGCGGAAGCGGGCTTCGATCAGTCGTTCAGCTTCATCTACAGCCGCCGGCCCGGCACTCCGGCCGCGTCGCTGCCGGACGAGGTGCCGCACCAGGTCAAACAGCAACGGCTGGAACTCTTGCAGCAGCGCCTCAACGGTCAAGCGCGCGCCATCTCCGAACGCATGGTGGGCAGCCGGCAACGCGTGCTCGTCGAACGGCCCGCCAAGCGCGACCCGCGACAACTCGCCGGCCGCACCGACAACAACCGCTGGGTCAACTTCGACGGCCCCGCCGATGATCCGATGGCCCTCATCGGGAGCTTTGCCGACGTGATCGTAACCCAAGCCATGCCGAATTCGCTGCGCGGCCGTCTCATTGCCGACGGAGCACCGTGAGCTTAAGTCCATTGACGCGCGACGTGCTGCTCGCTCCGGCGGACAACATCCGACTGGTGGAACTGTGCGGACCGCTCGACGAGCATCTGCACCAGATCGAGGCTCGGCTCGGCGTGGAAGTGAGAAGGCGCGGCAACCGCTTTCAGATCATCGGATTGCCCGCTGCCATCAAGCGGGCGGAAGCGGTGCTGCTCGATTTGTACGCGCGAGCGCAACGCGAGCCCGTCGATTCCGAACGCGTGCACATTGCGCTTCAAGAACTGGATATGGACAGCAACAACACCGATGCCAACACGGATTCAGACGAACTCAAGGTTCACACTTCGCGTGGCGCGGTGCGCGCCCGCGGCGCCAATCAAACCGAATATCTCAACAATGTCCGCACCCATGACCTGACCTTCGGCATCGGCCCGGCGGGCACCGGCAAGACGTATCTTGCCGTCGCCTGTGCGGTCGAGGCGCTGCAATCGGAGAAGGTCAGGCGCATCGTGTTGGTGCGGCCCGCCGTCGAAGCCGGCGAACGCCTGGGTTTTCTTCCCGGCGACCTGTCGCAAAAGGTCGATCCGTATCTGCGTCCCATGTATGACGCGCTGTATGAAATGATGGGCTTCGAGCGGGTGGCGAAACTCATCGAACGCAACGTCATCGAGGTGGCGCCGTTGGCTTTCATGCGCGGCCGGTCGCTGAACGATTCGTTCGTGATCCTGGACGAAGCTCAGAACACGACCAACGAACAGATGAAGATGTTCCTTACGCGCATCGGCTTCGGCTCCAAGGCCGTCGTGACCGGCGATATCACGCAGGTCGATCTGCCGAATTCCAAGCAATCCGGGTTGCGCACGGTGATCGATATACTGCGCGGCGTGCGCGGCATCGCCTTCACCATGTTCAGCTCGCGCGACGTGGTGCGCCATCCGCTGGTGCAGAGGATCGTTCAAGCCTACGAGGCGAGCGCGCCCGACGACGGTTCCAAGGAGCCTGCAGGACCCTAAACCGTGGCACCGCGGCTCGAACTCGATGTGAGTTACGCGGCGCGGCGGCCGTGGGTGCCGAGCTCACGGCAGTTGGCAGGGTGGGCCGCGGCGGCTCTCTTGCCGGCGCGCCGGGCGCCGACCCGCGCGGCGCCGGCAAGCGCTGCGTCGAGACGCCGTCACATCGTGCTTTCCGTACGGGTGGTCGGGCAGGCCCGCAGCCGCAGCTTGAACGCGCATTACCGGCGCAAGAACAAGCCGACCAATGTGCTGTCCTTCGGCGGTGCCGGGGATGCGCCTGACGGCCGCCATTACCTCGGTGAACTCGTGATCTGCGCGCCCGTCGTGGCCCACGAGGCTGAGTTAAGCGGCAAGCCGCTGCAGGCACACTGGGCGCACATGACGGTCCATGGAGTGCTGCACCTCCTGGGTTTCGACCATGAGGCCGCGCAAGAGGCTGCGAAAATGACGGCAATGGAGATTCAAATCCTTGATCGGCTTGGCTTTTCGGACCCGTATTGCTGATCGAGTATCCTAAGGCCCCCATGTCAGAACAACCTCAAGGCGGCACCACCGGCCGCTGGTTAAAGCGCATTACCCAGTCGATGTCGGGCGAACCGCGCGATCTCGCCGAGCTCATCGAGGATCTGCGCGAAGCCAGCGAGCGCGGTCTGTTCGACGGCGATGCGCTGGTCATGCTCGAAGGAGTTTTGGCGGTGGCCGACATGCAGGTGCGCGACATCATGGTGCCGCGCTCGCAAATGGTGTTCGTCGAGCGCGACGAGCCCCCGGAGAAGCTGGTCGAGCGCGTGGTCGAATCCGGACACTCGCGCTTCCCCGTGATCGGCGAAGATCGCGATCAAATTCTCGGCATCCTGCTGGCGAAAGACTTGCTGCGCTTGCAGGCCGCGGGCGACGAGAGCTTCGAGATCCGCGAGTACATGCGCCCGGTGGTGTTCGTGCCCGAGAGCAAGCGGCTCAACGTGCTGCTCAAGGAATTTCGCCGCAGCCACAATCACATTGCCATGGTCGTCGACGAATATGGCGGCGTGTGCGGCCTGGTCACCATCGAGGACGTCATCGAACAAATCGTCGGCGAGATCGACGATGAGCACGACGTCGAAGATGATCAGACGATCCGCAAAGAAGGCGCGAGGGAATTCACGGTACGCGCGCTCACGCCGATCGCCGATTTCAATCACTACTTCGGGACCGCATTTTCGGATGAGGAATACGACACGATCGGCGGGCTTTTGATGCAAGAGTTCGGGCGCCTGCCGCGCCGTGGAGAAACGATTCAGATCGGTGAGTTGGAGTTTCGCGTATTGCGCGCCGATCGCCGCCGCATCGATCTACTGCGTGTGTTCACGCCAACCGATATTGAGCCGCCGGCCGTCGACGAGTCGATTCCTTGAGCGTCGGTGCGCGCGGCTCTCCCGCCGCGTTGCAGATACTGGCCTCACGCATCTCGGCCGGCGCATTTGCCGCCGGCGCCTGCCTGAATCTGGCTTTCGCGCCTTTCGGCTGGTGGCCGATCGCGGTGCTGGCCCCTGCCGTGCTGTTCGCGCTCATCCGAGGTCTGCCCCCGCGCCGCGCCTTCGGCGCGGGCGCGGCCTTCGGCGCCGGGCTGTTCGCCTTCGGCACTTACTGGCTCTACACCTGCCTGCATGTCTTCGGCTTGGTGCCGATCTGGCTCACCATCATCCTGCAGGCGGCTCTGATCGGGGCGATGTCCGCTTACTTCGCGCTCGTGTGCTATCTCGCCAATCGATTTTGGCTGAAAGCCGGCGCGACCCGCGCCTGGCTGGTGCTGCCGGTCCTATGGGTCTTGGCAGAATGGCTGCGCGGCTGGGTGCTGAGCGGCTTCCCGTGGCTGTCGCTCGGCTACGCAATGATCGATTCGCCGCTGCGGGGTTGGGCGCCGCTGTTTGGAGTCTACGGTGTGACGTGGGCTGCCGTCACGATCGCCGCCGCGCTCAATGGGCTGCTGATGCCGGCCGTCTCGACGGCGCAGCGGCTGGCCGCGCTGGGTGCCATCGTCGCTTCGTTCCTCGTCCCGGGACTTCTCGGCGGCCACGCTTGGACGCGCACCCTAGGACCGCCGATTGCGGTTGCCGCCGTGCAAGGCGCCGTGCCGCAGGACCAAAAATGGCAGGCCAAGAATCTCGATGAGACCATGGAGCGATATTCCACGCTCACGGCGCAGGCTTGGGGAGCCCGGCTGATCGTCTGGCCGGAAGCCTCGCTGCCGATACTTGCGAACGAAATACCCGATTATTTGCGGGACCTGCAGACGCTGGGACGCGCCCACGCGGCCGACTTCGCGATCGGGCTCGTCAACTTTCAGCCCGAAGCCAAACGCTATTTCAACGGGCTCCTCGTGCTGAGCGACGCAGGGGGCGGCTGGTATTACAAGCGGCACTTGGTACCGTTTGGCGAGTACTTTCCGGTGCCCGCATTCGTGCGTTCATGGCTGCGGCTGATGAGCTTGCCGTACGACGACATCACGCCCGGCAGCGAGCACCAGCCCGTCTTGAGCGCCGCCGGACAGAAGCTCGGGCTGACGATTTGTTACGAGGATGCCTTCGGCAGTCAGCAGCTCAGGGTGTTGCGCGATGCGACTCTGCTGATCAATGTCACCAATAATGCCTGGTACGGAGATTCCAGCGCGCCGCACCAGCATCTGCAGATCGCGCGCATGCGCGCGCTCGAGGCCGGGCGCTTCCTGGTACGCGCCGCGAATGACGGCATCACGGCCGTCATCGGCCCGCATGGAGAAATCGTGGCGCGCCTGCCGCAGTTTCGCCAGGCTGTGCTGCGCGCCGACGTGCGGCCGATGACGGGTCTCACGCCGTATGCCAGATTCGGCAATTACCCCGTCGTCGCCGGCGCCGCTCTGTTGCTGGGGCTGGCCGGTTGGCGCCGCCGGCAGGGCGTCTAGAAGCCATCTTCCGGCGCCTTGGCTCAGGTCGACAATTCCGCGAGATACCAGTCGACGAAGCGTGCCGCGTAGGTTTCCTGCAATGAATAGGGGCCCGGTTCGAAGAAACGCGAGTTGACGCCGGCCTGATTCATCTCGACGATTTTCTTGTCTTCCGCGCTGGTGGTCTTCCACAGCCAAGTCAGTCGCTCCACGTCGTAGTCGACGCCTTCGACCGCATCTTGATGAACCAGCCAGATCACTTCCATCTCCGTTTGCTCGACGGTTTTGGGAATGAATCGATAGATGACGCCGTGATCCGGGTAAGCGAGAAAGTCGCTGATCGGTCCGATATCGAAGTAGGTGGAGTTGCCGTCAGGCGCCGAAAACGCGCCCATCAGCCGCGCGACCGACCGGCCATCGTCCGTGGCGCTCGCGATGCCGTCGTGCAGGGCGCTGCGCATGACGGCAACCGATTCGCGTCCGGCGCCGGCGGCGCGGCCATACCCATCGATGTCGGGCACCACGATACCGAGCGCCTCGGCCCGCGTGCGCCCCGCGCGCTCCAATTCCACGTTGAGCTCGGCCGGGCGCGCATACACATGACGCTTCGAGAACTCCGGGTGAGCGGGCGTGCAGTGATAGCACTCCATGTAATTTTCAACGGCGAGTTTCCAGTTGGATTTGATCGAATACAACTCGCGGTGCGCGACCTTTGCGCCTGCCCAGCCGTGCACGCCGGCGGAGCGGGCCAGCGCGTCGGCGGCGACTTCAAGATCGAGCGGCTCGTCGGCAAAGGTGGTGAATATCAGGCCTTCCATGATCTGCACCGGCAGGTTTTTCAGGGCAATCTCGGCGCGCCGAAACGATTCCGGCATCTGGCGGGCAACCAGCAGGTTGCCGTCCAGATCGTAGGTCCAGGCATGATAGGGACAGGTGAGCCTCGCAGCTTGGGCCTTTCCCGAGCGCCCGGCGCAGAGGCGCGAACCGCGGTGCCGGCAAACATTCAGCAAGCCGCGTACCTCGCCTGCCGTGGTTCGAACGATGATGA
>Ga0307476_10001799_pt1 | contig 12955 bp, 7 predicted proteins | sample atmos_gasesECM2C_2_FD_203314 | JGI IMG/M metagenome (GOLD analysis project Ga0307476, IMG submission 203314) | Hardwood forest soil microbial communities from Morgan-Monroe State Forest, Indiana, United States - atmos_gasesECM2C_05 | ecosystem: Environmental > Terrestrial > Soil > Temperate... | reverse complement strand
TATGCTCGGCGCTGGGGAATCCTTTGTGAGACGAGTGCGTGTACTGGTGGCAAATCATCCGCGCCTGATGCGGGAATTGGTGATGGCGACGATTGCCGACCAGCCCGATATTGAGGTCGTGGGAGAGGTGCAGAACGAGGCGGAACTGGCAGACATCGTCGAACAGGTGCAGCCTGACGTTCTGATCATTGCCATGGATGATACTGAATCGAGCACTACCACGTTGGCTCGCGTCGACACAATCTGCGCAACCGTTTCCGGGCCGTACGATCCCGCCCCGACCACGTGGATGTCGTCCTTCTTCGAAAGAATGCGCAACAAGGCTTCGCGCAGCAGCCGGTTTTCAGCCAACAAGAAGACTGCGGCTACCGGCCCCGAAAATCCTGAGACTACTGTTCCCATCAGATAACCAACCTCGCCTCGTACTCTTCACCCTGCTTGCCCCCCGGTCTGGTTGCTGTATTTCATTTCGTGTGTACACCTTCACACGCTAGCTGCCTTGCAAACGTGAGGTCAAGGGGAAAGCGTGTCTGCGCGAACAAGAGTTCCCGCGGCGGGAAGACCCTTTCTGGATTCCGGTATTGGTCTGTAACGGGGCCCTAAAGGAGACTGCCGGAAGAATGATCCGTAGCCTGTTACTCTTCGTGCCGTTCGCTTAGAACTGGCGCACAGAGTGTACTTCCGGTTGGGTAATTCTAAGGGCAACCGTCCTGACGAATCTATTCAATATTGAACACTTCCGGAAGTTTCTGAATTTCTGAAGAGAGGGGTGAGAAGTAAGGGACAAAGCTCGACGGTCAGAATTATAGACCAAGCTGCCAAACACACCTAACTTACTCCTTCCGCGGCGTAGGCGCAGTTAGCAGATCGACAAACATTTTGTAAAACTTCTCCAGGTCCACATCATCCTGCACTTCGACCGGTTGCATCTCGATCTTAGGTTTATCTCGATCTGTCCAGCCCAGGGTGTTGCCGTAGCTGGCTCCGCGGTCCAGGTCCACATCCATGAAGAGCGTTTCCTTCTTCGTAATCAAGCTCGGATCGAGCCACGCCGCCGCCGCCAGTTCATCCCACAGGTAATTGTAGTTACCCCGCAGGCGCGCATACTTGCCGATATAACGCGCCGCCGCCGAATCTCCCGCTTTGATGCGATTGAGCAGGTCCGCAGTCAGTCTCGTTTTCACGGAAATATCTACGGTCGTGCAGACGATTCTCTTCCAAGGCGCCCGAAGCACGATGTGAGCAGCTTCCGGATCGAACCAGAGGTTGAACTCGTGCGTTGGAGTGTTGGCGAACTCAGGATCGTCCGTCCGGGGATTGAAACTGCCTCCCATGAACACCAACTCTTTGGCCAGTTCCGCGAATGTGGGATCAAGCGAGATGGCCAGGGCCAGATTGGTCATAGGGCCACCCTCGTAAATCGTCACCTCATTAGGAAACTTATGCACCATGCGCAACAGAAAGTGCGCGGCGTCCTCCTCGGCAGGAGAGGTCGTCGGCTTGCCTTCCGGCATCTCTCCTAACTGCTCAGGCGGATGATAAAACCTCGGCGTCCACGCTCCCAACCAGGGTACGTTGCCGAATTGCTGCTCCCATCGCTCCGCCTCTTCTTTCCGCCTCACCAGCGGGTACTCCGCTCCCGGCACGACCGCAATATCAGTCCGTCCGATGAGCTCGAGCATGCACAAGGTGTGCGCTACTTCCTCGTGAAGCCATTGATCACCCGTCACTACCGTGATGCCCAACACTTCCGTCTGTGGCGACTGAATCAGCAGCAGCATCGACTGCTGGTCGGTTCCGGCGGGACCGGCTGCATCCTGATCGATGATGATTTTGCGACTCGCTTGAGCCGAAGCGAAAAGCGCGCTGAAGAAAAGAACGGCGGCGATGCAACGGATGAGAAATGATTTCATGGTTGCTCCCAAGAATTCTAATGCAGCACCGGACGATCGCGCCCCCTCGATCTTATCGAGCCTTCGCGATTCCAGCGGCAAAACAAAAGGCAGACTGAACACCAGTCTGCCACAAACGGAATGCCGGTTTGGCTTCAGAAGTTCAGCCGCAGAGCAAATTGAACCAGCCGCGGATTGTTCACTTGCTGGTTGAGCACCGAAAAATTGCTTGGGTTTGCTACGTTGATGTCCAGAAGCCCGACGCCTGTAAGACCCCCGATAAAGAACTGGGGATGGTTGAACAGATTGAAGAATTCCGCCCGGAATTGCAGGTTCATGGCTTCGCGGAATGGGAGCGGGAAGTCCTTGATGACCGAGAAATCCGTGTTTACGAAACGCGGCCCGTACGCCGGAGCGCGGGGAGCCGTGCCGATCTCTCCCCCCGGTGCATGAGTAAACGCGCACGGATTCAACCAGTTTTGGTGCGTGTGAACCTGGGTGGGGCATCCCGTCTGGCCGCCTTCGTTGCCGGGCCTGTTGGGGTCGCCGACCAGAACCGGCCGATTGAGGCTCAGGAAGTCGTAGTTCAAGAATTGTCCGGTATTGCCCGCGGCCGGGGCCGCACCAAAGGTTGGTCCGGTGTTTGCACTGTCCACCACAAATAACGGGAAGCCGGACTCAGCGCGCTCGATCAGGTTGACCTGCCAGTGCCCCAGAACCGTATTGGTGGCGCCGTTCCAGTCGCTGCCGAAGCGCTTGCCTTTGCCGAAGGGCAGATCGTACAGAACGCTAGCCGTAAAGGTATTGTTCAGGTTTAATTGCGACAAGCCCCAGTCCAGTTTCTGGGTTCCGGGCAGAGGCCAAAAGATCGCGCCCGCATTAGTGCCCAATCCGTCGGTCAAGCCAGAGTCAAAGTTGCGGGCATAGGTATAGCCGATCAGGGCGTAGATGCCGTGGCGCGCGCTCTTGGTTTCTGCTTTAATTTGCAGCGAATCGTAGCGCGCTGCTCCCACGCTGTTATTGCTATCGACCACCTGAAACGGGTTGCTGGGAATAATCAGATTGCGACCGCAGCCCAAAGTGTATCCGGTCACCGTAAACCCGGTACCCGGACACGCGAGAGGAGATCCGATATTTTCATTCACCTGGCTGACCAGAATGTGCGCGCTGCGCGAGCCCGCGTAGCCGGCTGTGAGCACGATGTTTCCTGGCAACTGGTGCTCAACGTTCAGGTTGAATTGCTGCACGATGCCCTGCTTGAAATTGCGGTTCATCGACTGCAACGTGCCGGTGTAGTTGTCGGGGTTTACCGGAGCGTTATAAATAAATCCGCCCGGCACGCCCAAAGTGGAAGGCGGCTGGGCCGCGTTTAGCAGGAAGCCATCGGAGAGCGAGCCGAATGGGTTGCCAAAAGCATAAGAGAAGGTCGGTGGATCAACTTCCGCGTAATAGGGCGGGTTCTGCCACAATCCCTGGCCGCCCTGGTTCCAGGCGGAGTCGTGGAAGATCGCATAGCCGAGACGAATGGCGGTGCTCTGGCTACCCATCGGCTTCCAAGCTAGTCCGATGCGTGGCTCGAAGGCCGTTTTGTCAAACTGAATACCCAGGCGTCCGTCCGAAGCTGTACATGCGAAAGGTAGAATCGCGGGGGCGCAACCTCCTGGACTGCCTTTTGGGACGAACCACGTGAGAGAGGCAATATCGAAGTTCGCCTGCCGGTTCTCGACTTCCGTTTCGGGAGTAACCAGCGCCCAGGCTAATCCTAAGTTCACGGTGAGGTTATTGGTGACGCGCCAGTTGTCCTGTACAAACGGGCGAACGAGTTTCCATCGCCGGCCAACCGTCGCGCCCAGGAAAGTTTGGTCGTGCGCAGCAAAGACTCCGATCTCGCCCACCAGTACGTCAGCCACATCGTCACCGGTGAAAGCTCCTGATTCCGAGATGGAACCGTCCTGCAGAGCGTTGTTACGAACGTTCATCTCATTGGCGCGGTAGACCACGCCGAAGCGGATCTCATGCTTTCCGCGAATCAGGTCAAGCGAATCGGAAACCGAGTAGACGTTGGTTCCACCTTGGTAAGGCGCAAAGCCGCGGTCGCCGACGGCATAGTAGCTCGACATGGAAAACGACGTCATGCCGCAACCTTCACAGTCATTCGTTGCTTGGTTCAGGCTGGCGGGATAACCGGTCAGGCTGTCACACTTGCTCCCCAAATCGGCGCCGGGAATTCCGATGATCGAAGCTTCGCACGTCCCCGTTCCGAAAGAAAGAATGTGGTTGAAAATCCGGCTGAAGCCGGCGTTCAATTGGTTGATCGTGTTCGGCGAGAACAGATGGGTTTCTGACAGCGCTAGGTTGCGCCCGTGATTGTTGATGAACTGATTGCTCCCGAAGGCCGTAGCCTCCGACCACGTCGGCGAACCACCTGGGATGAAGTTCGTGGCCTGATCGTAGCTGAAGCGCGCGAAGACCGAGTCCTTGCTCGAAAAATTGTGGTCGAGACGAACGTCCCATGTGCCTTCGTTGAGCTTTCTGGTGAGCTGATCGGCGTAGTTGAACCCGATAGAGCCGGTGGCATTGGGAATCGGATAAAGCCCAATGACCTGCGCGCCAATCGGATTGACCAGCGCAGCTGGGATGATACTGCAGGGGGTTCCTGTCGGGGTCTGCGATCCGTCGGAATTGACTGGGGCAGGGACGAGCGTGCCGCCCACGTTGTTGCACTGCAGTGCGGAGCCCGTGAACGGGTCTTTGATGAAGGGAAGGGTCGTCGGATTTATAAACGGATCGTCGCTGTAGTCGTAATTGCCGTTGGCGTCCGGGGTCACCATGTTGTGGGTTGGAACGTAACCCGGATACGTCACCCCTTGGCGTTGCATCTTGGCCTGATAGTCCAGGAAGAAAAACGTTTTATCCTTCCTGATCGGGCCACCTAGTGACCCGCCAAATTGGTTGAGGTTGAACTTTTGCTGTGTCTGCGTGAAATATTCGTTGGTGTTGAGCTTAGTGTTGCGGAAGAACTCAAACAGCGATCCGTGCCATTGGTTCGATCCTGACTTGGTCGTAACCAGAACAGTGGGACCCGCGCGCTCACCGTATTCGGCAGAGTACGTATAGGTCAAGACCTTGAATTCCTGGATGTCGTCGATAGACGAGAAGATAGCTATCCCGCCTTCATCCAGTTGGTTGTTGTCGTTGCCGTCGAGCAGCCAGTCTGTGCTTTGCTCGCGCGAACCACCCACCGAAAGCGAGAACGATCCGCGAGTGGAAGCTTCGCTGCTGGGCGCGCCATTGAAAAAGCTTACCGGGTTCGTCGATGCCGTCGTCCCGGGCGTGAGCGTGGCTAACTGTACAAAGTTGCGGCCATTCAGCGGAAGATCGGCGACTTCCTCAGATGTAATGACCTGCCCAAGCGACGGACTTGCAGTCTCAACAGCCACTTCCGTCGCGCTTACCTGAACCGCCGTCGAGACAGAAGCCGGCGCCAGGGAGAAATCCACCTCGCGATGCTCATCGACCTGCAGCCGGACATCCTTCTGCTCGGTCGCCTGAAACCCCTGCGACTCCACCCGAATCGTGTAGAACGCAACCGGCAGCAAAGGGACCAGGTAATATCCCGAATCGTTGGTCTTCGCCTCGCGTGATAGGCCGGTGCCTTGCGAGATCACCCTCACCGTCGCGCCAGAGACGACAGCACCCGCTTTGTCAGAAACTGTGCCTGAAAAACTGCCATTGGCTTGACCGTACAGGAGCGGACAAACCGAAACAGCAAGCGAAAAGACTGCAACAAGCACCTTCTTATTCAACATTACAACCTCTTTTCGGTAGCCCCACACCGAATGACGAAGTGGCTTTTCGTCTTGTATCGAAACTGTGAGGTATTTAGACCGTAGATCGGCTCTTATAAATTGCCGCTCCTTGCCAAGTCAAGACTATTCGGTGGTTGATACATTCAATGCTCAGTTGTTTCCCCTTTTTGCACAGGTCCGTGAGCAAGAGGTTAGCCACTCTCCTGAAGGCTGGGCGGCGATCATCGAGTTAGAGTCGAGCTAGCTTCCGCCGCGAACTGCCCACTCCGCATCAAAACGCCCGCGATCATAGAAAGACTTCTGCGTCCCGATGCCTGTTGTGGAAAGTCCGGCGTACAGGTTGGCGCGCCGCACCGCCTCCTGTTCCGGTACTCCTTCCGCCAGGAATACGGCGAAACTTCCAATGAACGCATCGCCCGCGCCAGTGCTGTCGATGCTTTTCACGGCATACGGGGGAAGGTGCTCGCTGACTCCACGCCCCGCGAGTAGGGATCCGTTGGCTCCCAGCGTGACGATGACACGGCGGATTCCGCCCCCCAACAACTTCTCCGCACACTTCTTCGCGTCTTCGACATTCCGTACCGCCATTCCGGCAATCGTTTCCGCCTCACTCTCGTTCGGGACGAAGTAATCAAGCTCAACCAGAGCGCGCACGTCAACTGGCTGACCGGGTGCGGGATTCAGAATGCATCGAATCCCATGCTTACGAGCGAACGCAATCGTGTGGTAGACGGTTTCGAGAGGAATCTCAAACTGGAGGACAATACAGTCGGCGCTTTTCAACGTCTCGGCGGCTGCATCAACGTCTGCCGGTTTCAGCGCGTCGTTTGCTCCCTTCACGACCAGAATCCGGTTTTGCCCGTTAGGCTCGACGAAAATCGGTGCAACCCCGCTGGACAATCCCTCCACCTGTTTCACATGAGTCGTGTCGATGCCAAGCTTCTTGAAATTCTCGATGGTGGCCGGCCCAAACAAGTCGCTCCCGACTCGCGCCACCATGAATACATCCGCGCCACATAGACGAGCCGCGACCGCCTGATTCGCACCCTTGCCTCCGAATCCAAGATCGAACTTCTGCCCGAAAATAGTTTCCCCTGGCTTCGGAAACCGGTCCGTAAAGGTTGTCAGATCGACGTTGGCACTTCCAACCACCGCAATGCGAGGGCGCCGTGGCATAGTTTTTCTTCAGCGAACCTTGAGAACGCCGAGTCTATTTGCCGACCCCGATCGTGTCAAACGCAGACCGAGTCACGTACGCTCCAGTAACTCTTCTTCGAAAGCGCTGACAGACCCGCAGGATTTTCCAGTTGCATTTTTCTGCTATAGTTGCGTTCCTCGGAGGTCGTGTCCCATGCCCCGAATTGTGCGCTGTGCCTTGATTCAAGCCAGCAATGCGCTCAGCAGCGAGCGTCCGCTTGCGCAGATACGAAAAGCGATGGTCGACAAGCATTTGAAGCTGATCGAACAGGCTGCCCGAAAAAAAACGCAAATCCTGTGCCTGCAGGAACTCTTCTACGGTCCTTATTTTTGTGCAGAGCAGAATGCCCGCTGGTATGAACTGACCGAACGCGTGCCGGATGGTCCGACGGTCCGCCTGATGCAAAAGCTAGCCGCCAAACATCGCATGGTGATCGTTGTTCCGGTTTACGAAGAGCAAATGCCCGGCGTGTATTTCAACACTGCCGCAGTGATCGATGCCGACGGCCGCTATCTCGGAAAATATCGCAAGCACCACATCCCGCACTGCCATCCCGGCTTCTGGGAAAAGTTTTACTTCACTCCCGGCGATCTCGGGTACCCGGTCTTTGAGACAAAATACGCCCGGGTCGGCGTCTACATTTGTTACGACCGCCATTTCCCGGAGGGCGCGCGCATTCTCGGATTGAACGGCGCCGAGATTGTCTTCAATCCTTCAGCCACAGTAGCCGGTCTCTCAGAATATCTATGGGAACTCGAGCAGCCCGCACATGCCGTAGCCAACGGCTACTTTGTAGGCGCCATCAACCGCGTAGGCGTCGAGAAACCCTGGAGCATCGGGGAATTTTACGGCAAGAGTTATTTCTGCAATCCCCGCGGCAAAATCATCGCCCAGGCCAGCCGTGACAAAGATGAAGTGGTTGTCGCGGATCTCGACCTTGACATGATTGCGGAAGTCCGCAAAGTGTGGCAATTCTTCCGCGACCGCCGCCCGGAAAGCTACGGTCCGATCACGGCGCAAACTGGTGAGGCCGCAGCCGCAGACTGAGACGCAAATCGCAGACCGAAGCCCATGACCACGCCCCTGCCTAGTCATCTCCCATCACGAATCGAATCCAGTTCTCTCTACAATCCCGACCTCGCGCCCGCCCGCGCCGATCGCCGTCATTGGGGCATATATAACTTCGCCGCGCTCTGGATTTCGATGTCGGTCAACATTCTCACTTACATGCTGGCAGCGAGCCTGATTCAGGGTGGGATGAACTGGAAGCAGGCGGTGATGACAATTTTTATCGGCAACGTGATCGTGGTCGTCCCCATGCTGCTGAACTCCCATCCCGGAGCCAAGTACGGAGTCCCGTTCCCGGTGCTGGCTCGCGCTTCATTTGGAGTGCTGGGCGCCAACGTAGCCGCGGTTCTGCGCGCCCTAGTGGCGTGCGGATGGTTCGGCATTCAGACTTGGATCGGCGGCGAAGCGATCAGCATCCTGCTGGCCACACTCGCTCCCGGCTGGAGGAACTTCCCCTACGCCACAGCCATTTGCTTTCTTCTGTTCTGGCTGATCAACCTCGCAGTAATTCTCATGGGGATCGAGTACATACGGATTTTGCAAGGCATCAGCGCACCGGTATTGCTAGCCGTTGGGTTGCTGCTCTTAGCCTGGGCCTATCGCAGTGCGGGCGGCTTCGGCCCCATGCTGGCTGCGCCCTCGCGCTTCAACAACTTCTCTGACTTCCTGAAATTTCTGATCCCAGCTCTGAATGGCACGGTCGGCTTCTGGGCGACCGTCTCCCTGAATATCCCCGACTTCACACGATTCGCACGCAATCAGCGGGAGCAAATCATCGGACAAGCCCTCGCCCTGCCGACCACGATGACTCTCTACGCTTTCATCGGGATCGCGGTGACGTCAGCCACCGTAGTGATTTACGGGACGGCCATTTCGGATCCCGTGCAACTGCTCAGCCGCTTTCACTCTCCCGTAGCCGTGATCATCTCGCTGATCGCGATTCTGCTGGCAACGCTCAACGTCAACATAGGGGCCAACGTTGTGTCCCCGGCCAACGACTTCTCCAATCTATGGCCTCGGCGAATCAGCTTCCGGACCGGCGGCGTGATTACCTGCGTAGTGGGCATCGCGCTGATGCCATGGAAGCTGCTTGCCGATTACAAGACCTTCATTCTCGGCTGGCTGGGCGGCTACGCCGCTTTTCTCGGGCCCGTCGCGGGAATTATGATCTGCGACTATTTCGTTTTGCGACGATGTGTTCTGCAAGTAGATGACCTTTATCTTCGCGGCGGGATCTACGAGTATTCCAAAGGATTCAACTGGCGTGCCGTGATCGCTCTCGCTCTCGGAGCCGGAACGGCGCTCATCGGACTGGCGATTCCGTCGGTGCGCATCCTCTATGACTATTCTTGGTTCGTAGGCTTTGCGGTCTCCTTCGCGGTCTATTACGCGGCGATGAAATTTCAGCGCCCACCTGCGTTTTCACCGATGGCAGCCTCGTAGCTTCAGCGCTTCGTCTTCACCGTTTCCCGAAACGCCGGCAGAACATCGCGCTGGTAGATATCCAGCGTCTGCTCTTCATCTCCACACATCAGATACAAATTGAATTGAGTAACTCCTACGCTGGCCAACTTGTGCAGCTTCTTGTGATGAGCCTCGACGGGTCCGACGAGGCAAAACCGGTCGACTACTTCGTCAGATACAAAATTCGCATTGTCACTCTCCACCACGCAGTGATGCAGATAGTCGTAAGCGCCCCGGTCCTGCACGTACGAAGTGAGCGCCGCTGGCAGATCTTGCGGCTTGTACTGCCGGATGAGGTCCATCACGTGGTTTGAAACCAGCGCCGGAAACCAACGCACATGCTCGCGCGCCACAGCCAAGTCATCAGAAACCCAAACCGGAGCCGCCGACATCACTTCGATCTCGTCGGGGTCGCGGCCCGCCATACGCGCTCCTTCTTTCACGAAACCCAAGCACCAGGAAATCAAATCAGGATCGGCAAACTGCAAAATGATCCCATCAGCGACCCGGCCCGCCATGTGCAGCACCTTGGGCCCATACCCTGCGATCCAGACTCGCGGAGAAACCGTGGCCCAAGTCAAGCGCGTCGATTGGCCTTCGTACTCAATCTCGCGACCAGCCGTGAGGTCACGAAAAACTTTGACCGCGGCTTCCAGCTGTGACCAACTGACCGGCTTCTTACCGAGCACACGTCTCGAGCTGTCTCCCCGTCCAATACCCAATTCCATCCTTCCATTTGAAATCAGATTCAGCGTGGCGAACAGGCTGGCCGTCACGGTGAGGTCGCGAACCGCGGGATTGGTTACACACGTGCCAAAGTGCATCCGTTGCGTGTTCGCAGCCATCAATGCGAGCAAAGGGTACGGTTCCTTCCACAAAACGTGGGAATCAAAAATCCACCCGTACTGGAAACCGGCAGCTTCCGCCTGACGCGTCAATCCGACAATGCGTTCAACCGAGATGTCTGGCTTTAGCGTAATACCAAACTGCATGGCGGGACCTCTTTCATTCCTGACAAATACATCGACCTGAAGTGCGGCAGTTTAGCATAGAATTCCTGCTTGATCTCACTCGCACGTGGAGGGATGGATGGGCTTTGACACGATCATTGGCAACGGATCCGTGGTCACTGCAACGGATACCTACGTGGCTGACGTTGCCATTACGGATGGCAAGATCGCGGCCATCGGCAAAGACCTCCCTCGCCAGAATGCCACGAAGATTCTGGAGGCCTCAGGAAAGTATGTTTTCCCCGGTGGCATCGATGTTCACACCCATCTCGATATGCCCTTCGGCGGCACCACCAGCGCTGACGATTTTGAAACCGGTACGCGCGCCGCGGCATTCGGCGGAACGACCACGCTGATCGACTTCGCCATCCAGTACAAAGGCCAGCCCTTGCGCAAAGCTTTCGACACCTGGATGGACAAAGCTTCGAAGAAGGCGGTCTGCGACTACGCTTTTCACTGCATCGTCACCGATATCAGTGACGGTCAACTCCAGCAGATGAATGCCCTCGTGGGCGAAGGCGTGACCAGCTTCAAGCTTTTCATGGCCTATCCCGGCGTCTTCATGCTTGATGACGCCAGCATCTTCCGCGCCCTGCAAACCACTACGAAAAACGGCGGCCTCATCTGCATGCACGCCGAAAACGGAAGCGCAATCGACGTCATCGTGCAGCAAGCGCTGGCAGAAGGGAAGAAAGCGCCGAAGTATCACGCCCTAACCCGCCCCACCACCGCCGAAGCTGAGGCCGTATCCCGCGCGATTGCTTTAGCGGAGATGGCAGGCGCGCCGATCTACATCGTTCATCTGAGCTGCCATGAAGCTCTCGAGAAAGTGCGCGAAGCGCGCGACCGCGGGCTGCCCGTCTACGCCGAAACCTGCCCGCAATACTTGTATCTCTCGATCGAAAACTTTGACGTCCCTGATTTCGAAGGGGCGAAATATGTCTTCACACCGCCGCTGCGTGAAAAATGGCATCAGGAAAAACTCTGGGCCGGCCTCAAGCGCGATCATCTGCAGGTCGTCTCCACCGATCACTGTCCATTCTGTTTCAAAGAGCAGAAGGAACTCGGCCGCGACGATTTCACCAAGATACCGAACGGTGGACCCGGCATTGAGCATCGCATGAGCCTGATTTACTCCGGCGGCGTTGCGGAGGGACGGTTCAATGTGAATCGATTCGTCGAACTCGTCTCCACAACTCCGGCTAAACTCTTTGGCCTGTATCCGCGGAAGGGAACGATCGCGGTTGGCAGCGACGCCGATCTCGTGATTTTCGACCCGACGCGCAAACACACCATCAGCGCCAAAACTCACCACATGCGCGTGGATTACTCCATGTTCGAAGGCATCCAGGTAACAGGCATGCCCGACGTCGTTCTCTCGCGAGGCCGGGTGGTGGTGGAAGGAGACAAGTTTCTTGGCCGTGCTGGGCAAGGCGAGTTTCTCCGGCGCTCAACCTACTCACAACTGAACGCCTAGTTCGCGAAATATAGATTGTTTGCCCCGCGCTTGTGGTGTGAATAAATCAGGCGTACAGTTACTCACTTTGCGTCCTAACCACGCCTCAAGGAGAACCAATGTTCACGCCTTCGAGTCTAGGCATTGCGCTGTTGATGATGATCACCAGCGCCGTCTGCTGGGGTTCATGGGCCAACACCTATAAAGGCGTCAGGGGTTATCGTTTCGAGCTTTTCTACTGGGACTACGCCGTCGGCATCTTTTTGATTTCACTCGTGCTTGCCTTCACGATGGGGAGCACGGGGCACGATGCATCAAGTTTTCTGAACAACGTCCACACTGCAGATACGTCGAATATTGTGAACGCGCTCATCGGAGGCGCGCTCTTCAACCTCGCTAATCTCTTGCTAGTGGCCGCGATCGACATGTCTGGACTCGCCGTCGCGTTTCCCATTTCAATTGGCATCGCGCTGGTGGTCGGAACCGTATTGAGTTATGCGCTTCAACCGAAGGGAAACGCCATTTCCCTCGCCCTCGGCGTAGGCTGCGCATTCATTGCCGTACTTTTGGACGGCAAGGCTTACGGCAGTCTCGCATCCGCCGGACGCTCGGTCTCCAAAAAAAGTCTGGCTACATGCGTGGTGTCAGGGATTCTAATGGGCCTGTGGGCTCCATTCATGACCCATGCCATGACTCGCGGCAACACGTTGGGACCTTATAGCGCCGCCGTCTTCCTGACCCTCGGAGCGTTGCTCTCTTGTTTCATCTGGAATATTTATTTCATGAAACATCCGCTGGTAGGCGAACCGGTAAGCTTCGCTGGATTTTTCAGCGGACCTGCCTCCGGTCATCTGCTCGGCCTCTTCGGTGGATGCATCTGGGGCATTGGCACGGTCTTCAATCTGGTGGCTGCGAGCTTCACCGGCGTTGCCATCTCTTACGCCATCGGCCAATCCGCTCCCATGGTTGCGGCACTCTGGGGAGTTCTCGCGTGGAAGGAATTCGCGAACTCAGGACCTAGCGCCAAAGCCTACCTCGCCCTGATGTTCGTCTTCTAT
>Ga0307476_10001798_pt1 | contig 12957 bp, 12 predicted proteins | sample atmos_gasesECM2C_2_FD_203314 | JGI IMG/M metagenome (GOLD analysis project Ga0307476, IMG submission 203314) | Hardwood forest soil microbial communities from Morgan-Monroe State Forest, Indiana, United States - atmos_gasesECM2C_05 | ecosystem: Environmental > Terrestrial > Soil > Temperate... | reverse complement strand
GAGCGCCCAGTGAAACACCACCCAGCACAATAGCGTGGTGGCGGCGGCGTAGCCCAGCGACGGCAGCGGCGGTTCGCCGAAGCCGGACGCCATATAGGCGAACACGAACACCGCGATGGCCGGGATGAAGCCGATCAGCGCGACGGCGCCGATGAACAGCGCCATCCAGACGAAGAAGAGGGTCGCGCGCCGGCGCACCAGGCCGGGCGCTATGCCGAGGTCGCCACTCTGGCTGCGCACTTGCACAGTGGCATCGGCATGGGCATCGACCGCCTGCTCGCGGCCGAACAGCTCGTTGACCAGGTTGAGCACGGCGGCGACCAGCGCCATGCCGCAGGCGGTCAGCGGCACGATCTTGGCGTCGTGCGGCCAGCCGGCCGACGAGGCGATGGCGGCGACAATGAGTACGATGACGGCGAGCGAAAAGGCCGGCGCGGCGCCGAACCGCGGCTTGCGGCCGCCGACCTCGCGCCATTGCCCGATCAGGGTCACCGCGATCTGCGACAGCGGCCGGTACAGCGCCCAGACCACGCAAGCGAGGATTCCCAGCACCGCCGGCCGCCACAGCCAGCCCCAGCCGTAAAGCTGGGTCGAGATGAACAGGTAGCGCTCGAAGATCGCGCCGACCACGATGCCGAGCACCATGGGCGGCCGCGGCCAGCCGAGCCGCTTCATGATCCAGCCGATGACGCCGAAGAACACCAGCGCATAGAGGTCGCCCCAATCGTGCTCGCCCTCGAAGGCGGCGACGAAGACCAGCGCGATGATGATCGGCAGCAGGATTTCCGGCCGGATGCGCGAGATCTGCGCGAGATAGCGGCTGCAGGCGAGACAAATGACGGCGCCGATGACATGGGCGAGCGTGAGACTCCACACGATCATGTAGGTGAGATCGAGATGCTTGGTCAGCATCTCCGGCCCCGGCGTCAGCCCGTGCATGAGAAAGGCGCCAAGCAGGATCGCCATCGAGGCGCCGGCTGGCACGCCGAACGCGATGGTCGGGACCAGGTGGCCGCCCTCCTTGGCGTTGTTGGAGCTTTCGGGTGCGATCACGCCGCGCACGTCGCCACTGCCGAAGGTTTCCGCGTTCTTTTCCGTCCGCTGGGCGTAACCATAGGCAATCCAATCGATCACCGCGGAGCCAATGCCCGGGATAGCGCCGAGGCCGGTGCCGAGCACGCTACAGCGCAGCACCAGCCACCAATTCTCGGCCACGTCGCGCACGCCCTGCCATTGGCTGGAGAGATTGATGTTCGGCGCGTTGTCGCCGGCGATACGCTTGCGTGACACGGCAAGCTCGCAGAGCTCCGGCAGCGCAAAAATGCCGAGCGTCGCCGGAATGAGCGGCACGCCGTCCCACAGATAGAGCCAGCCAAAGGTCCAGCGCAGCGTGCCGGTCTGCGAGCGCGAGCCGACCATGGCGATCATCAGGCCGAGGCCGGCGGCGGTCAGCCCCTTGAGCGGCGCGCGGCCCGACAACGTCGCCACCATCGACATGCCGAACAGGGTGAAGGCCAAAAGCTCGGGCGAGCCGATCGACAGCATCAACGGCCTTAAGATCGGAATGCTGATGCCGAGCACGATGGCGCCGACCACACCGCCGGCGAGCGAGGCGGCAAAGCCGGCGCCGAAGGCGCGGCCGGCTTCGCCCTTGCGCGCCATGGCGTGGCCGTCGATCACCGTCGCCGCGGCGCCGACATGGCCGGGCACGCCGAACAGCACCGCGGTGATGAAATCCGACGACGTGATCACCGCCGCCATGCCGAGCAAGAGCGCAAAGGCGGTGTATTCGTCGAGATTGTAGGTGAACGGGATCAGCATCGCCAAGCCGACGATGCCGCTCAAGCCCGGCAGCACGCCGATGGCGAGCCCGATCAATACGCCGATGAACAGGAGCAATAGCCGCGTCGGCTCAAGCAGGAGATGCAGCGCATGCACGGCGCTTGCGAACATATCCGGCTGCATCGAGCGGCTTCCCCCCTGCCCCGGCCGCTATCGCGCACCAAAGGCGCCGATGCGTCAAGCCCGCGCGGGGATGTTGCATTGCCGCATCGGTTGCCGCAAATAGCGCGGAACGCCCACGCATCAAGGCGCGTTACGAGGAGGGTCATGAGACTTTCACAAAATCATATTGCGGTTGCCGCCGCGCTGCTGCTGTTCGGCGCAACGCGTTTTGCCGCCGCGCAAAGCCCGGCCGATTTCTACAAAAATCGCAATATCGACGAATATATCGGTTATTCGACCGGCGGCGCCTACGACTTCTATGCCCGCGTGATCGGCCGCCACATGGGCGCGCATATTCCGGGCAATCCGACGCTGGTGCCGCGCAACATGGAAGGCGCCGGCAGCCTGCGCCTTGCCAATTGGCTTTATCGCGTCGCGCCGCAGGACGGCTCGGCGTTCGGCACCATCGGGCGCGGCATCGCGTTCGACCCGTTGTTGATCGGCAAGGGCGACCAGTTCGACGCGCAAAAATTCAACTGGCTCGGCAGCGCCAACAACGAAGTCAGCGTCTGCGTCGCGCTGAAGGATTCCGGCATAACCAAATTCGAGGACTTGTTCACCAAGGAGCTCGCGGTCGGCGGCACCGGCACCAGCGCCGACACCGATCAGTTCCCGCGCGTGCTCAACAACGTGCTCGGCACGCATTTCAAGGTGATCGAAGGCTATCCCGGCGGCAACGAGGTGGTGCTGGCGATGGAGCGCGGCGAAGTCAATGGCCGCTGCGGTTGGTCGTGGTCGAGCGTGAAGTCGACGCACAAATCGTGGATCGACGACAAGAAGATGATCGTGCTGGTCCAGCTCTCGCTCAATAAGCATCCCGAACTGCCCGACGTACCCGCGGTCCTCGATTTCGCCAAGACCGACGAACAGCGGGCGATCCTCAAGATGATCTTTGCGCGGCAAGTGATGGGCCGGCCCTACGTCGCGCCGCCCAACCTGCCGGCCGAGCGCGTCGCCGTGTTGCGCCAGGCCTTCATGGAGACGATGAAAGATAAGGATTTTCTGGCCGAAGCCGACAAGACCCAGCTCGAGGTCAACCCTGTCTCCGGCGAGGACATCGACAAGTTGGTGAAGGATGTTTACGCCACACCGGCCGACATCGTCGCCAAGGCCAAAGAGGCGGCGAAGTAGCCGCCTCCCATCGTCCAATCTGCTATTTCGGATTATTGCCGGTCGGGCCCGCGGTCCCGCTCCATCCGGTTGTCGTGGTCACGAAGCATGCCGCGATCGTCGCGGTCCTTGTGGCCAGGCGCATAGCCCGATGCGCCAGGCTGGCCCGGGACGCTGCCGCGTTCCTGCATCTCATGTCCCGGCGTGGTACCCGAGGCGCCGGGGCCTCTTTCTTGCGCCAGACCGGACGCGACCGAGCCGAACAGCAGGGCCGCAGTTGCGGCGGCGAGGCTGAACTTGTTCATTGGAATAATCCCTTTTCTTAGGAACTGTTCGCCATCTTGGGAACTGTCCGCAATCGAGTTCGCGAATGGCAACGAGGACGGCCCAGGCATAGTTCCAATGCTTGCGCCCGGAACAGGCTCACGGCGTTCGCCGCCCCGTGCGCCGCGGTCCGGTATCGGTCACGCCGAGATGCTTTTCCAGCGCGGCGCGGTCGGCGATCAACGTTGCGCTGTCCGCACAATGAACCACGCAGCCGCGCTCGATGATGATGGCGTTGTCGGTGACGCCGAGAATCTTTTTCGCATTCTGTTCGACCAGGATCGCCGACATGCCTTCGTCGCGGATGACGCGGCGCAATGCCGTCAGTAATTCCTCGACGATGATCGGTGCCAGCCCTTCGAGTGGCTCATCGAGCAGCATGACCCGCGGGTTGAGCACCAGCGCGCGCGCCACCGCCAGCATCTGCTGCTCGCCGCCGGACAGCTGATTGCCGAGATTGCCGCGCCGCTCCTTGAGCCGCGGGAACAGCGCATAGACTTTTGCCGTGCTCCACGGCCCGGGCTGCGCCACCGCGGTGAGGTTCTCGTGCACCGTGAGCGATTTGAAGATGTTGCGCTCCTGCGGCACCCAGCCGATGCCGATATGGGCGCGCTGATCGGGGCGCAGCTTGGTGATATCGGTGCCGTCGAGCACGATCGTGCCGCCGAAATAGCGGGTGACGCCGACCACGGTATTGACCAGCGTGGTCTTGCCCATACCGTTGCGGCCTAAGAGCGCCAGCGCCTGGCCTTCGGCAAGGTTGAGCGACACATTCGACAACACGATGGCCTCGCCATAGCCGGCCGATAAATTCTCGATGCTGAGAAGCTCACGCATCGGCTTCCTCGCCGAGATAGACCGCTTTGACCCGCGGATCACGCGCTACGTCCTCGGGCGCGCCGTCGACGAACAGGGAGCCGTTGACCAGCACCGAGATGCGGTCGGCAAACGAGAACACCAGATCCATATCGTGCTCGATCAACAGCACGGTGACCTCGGCCGGCAGCGCGGCGATGGTGGCAAGCAATTCGTGACGTTCTGCTTCGGGTACGCCGGCGGCCGGCTCGTCGAGCAGCAGCACATGGGGCCGGCAAGCGAAGGCGAGCGCGATTTCCAGAAGCCGCTGCTTGCCGTAGGGCAGGATCGCGGTGCGCTCGTGCATCACGTCGGCGAGGCGGAAGCGCTCGACGATCTCGACGATCTCGTCGGTCACGGCGGCCTTGCTGCCGACCAGCCGCCACCAGTCGCGGCCGGAGCCGAGGCGCTCGGAGACCGCGAGCCCGATGGTCTCGAGCGGCGTCAGATCGAGGAACAGCTGATTGATCTGGAACGTGCGCGCCATGCCGAGCCGCACGCGGCGGTGCGGATCGAGCGCGGTGATGTCGCGGCCGTCGAGCATGATGCGGCCGGCGGTCGGCTTGAGCACGCCGGTGAGCAGGTTGATCACCGTGGTCTTGCCGGCGCCGTTCGGCCCGATCAGCGCGTGCCGGGCGCCCTTCTCGACGGCGAGCGATACGTCATGCGCCGCGACAATGCCGCCGAAGCGCTTTTCCAGGCCGATGGTTTCCAGGATCGCCATGGCTCAGGTCCGGTCCGGCGCGCGGCACCGCGCAGCCGGCCGCGGCATCAGCCGCATGCAGAAACGATAGATCGTGTTGCGCGCTGCTTCGTTCACTGCGCCGATGCGGTCGCGGCCGACCAGCACGATCACGACGAGCACAAGCCCGATCCAGAACTGCCAATATTGCGGCGTCAGCGTCGAGATCCAGTCCTGCAGGAATCGGTAGATCACCGCGCCGATCAGGCCGCCATAGAGATAGCCGGTGCCGCCGATGATCAGCACGAGAAGAAGATCGGCGGAGCGATCCAGCGAGAACACGTCGAGCGAGCAGAACGCGGTGGTCTGGGTGAGCAGCGCGCCGGCGATGCCGGCAAAGCCCGCCGCGATCGTATAGATCGCGACCAGCCGCCATTTCACCGGAATGCCGATCGCCGCCGCGCGCAAACCATTGCCTTTGACGGCGCGCAGCGACAGGCCGAACGGCGAATAGACGATGTGCCGCACGATGACGAAGCATACGAACAGCACGATCAGGCAATAGATGTAGCCGTTGTGGCCGTAGAGATCGAAGCGGAACAGGCCGAGGATCGGCGCCACGGTGACACCTTGCAGCCCGTCGGCGCCGCCGGTCAGATCGGAATAGCGGTTGGCAACTTCGTAGAGCATCAGCGAGACGCCGAGCGTCACCATCAGCCGCGTCAGGTCGGAGCCGCGCAAAACGAGAAAGCTGGTGACAAAGCCAAGGGCGGCCGCGACCATCCCGCCGAGGATCAGCGCGATAACCGGCTCGTTGACGATGCCGTATTTGGCGACCAGGCCGGAGAAATATCCGGCAATGCCGAAAAACGCCGCCTGGCCCAGCGAAAGGATGCCGGCATAACCGAGGATGAGATCGAGCGACAACGCGAACAGCGCCAGGATCGCCGTATCCTTCATGATCAGATATTTGCCCGGGAACAGCCAGATAGTGGCGAAGGCGAAAATCCAGAACGCGATCTCGAGCGGCGACCAGCGGGCGCGGCGCTTGAGATAAGCGGCGACGTCGTCGGCGAGCGGGATCATCGCTCTCACCGTGCCGCGCTGCGGGCGAACAGGCCCTGCGGCCGCCACAGCAAGACCACGATCATGATAGCGTAGATGACGAAGGCGCCGAGCTTCGGCACGTAATATTTGCCGGCGACGTCGCCGATGCCGAGCAGGATCGAGGCGAGGAACGGCCCGGTGATGCTCGACGTGCCGCCGACCGTGACCACGATCAGAAAGTAGATCATGTATTTCAGCGGAAAGGTCGGATCGAGGCCGAGAATTTCGGCGCCGAGCGCACCACCCAGCCCGGCTAGTCCGGAGCCGAAGGCGAAGGTGACGGCAAACACCGCACCGACATTGATGCCCAGCCCCCGCGCCACGCGCTGATCGTCAACCGCGGCGCGCAAGCGGCTGCCGAACCGCGTCTTGGTCAGCATCAATTGCAGCGCGATCGTCAAAAGCCCGCAGACTGCGATGATAAGCAGCCGGTATTTCCCCATGCCGATACCGAACACATTGAACTGGCCCTGCAGTGCTTGCGGGATCTGCACGAATTGCTGCGACGAGCCCATCACGTAGTCGGTGGCGGCCACCGCCATGAACACCAGCCCGATGGTGAACAGCACCTGGTCGAGATGGGGCTTGGCATAGACGTGCACATAGAGCGTGCGCTCGAAGACGCCGCCGATGATCGCCGTCATCAGGAAAGCGATCGGCAGGCCGAGCGCGAACGGCACGCCGAGGCGGTTGACGACGATGACGGTGCAATAGCCGCCGGCCATGGCGAAGGCGCCGTGGGCGAGATTGATGAAATTCATCAGGCCGAGCGTGACCGAGAGGCCGCACGCCAGGACGAACAACAACATGCCGTAGGCAATTCCGTCGAACAGGATCGTCAACATGTTGTCCCGAGCGCTGGCGCCGCTTTTGCCGTCTCGCTGTCCCGGAATAGGCGAGCCTCGACGCCGCTGCGGCGCATCCCAACATTCCGCCCCACCATTGTCCAGCGACCGGTCGCCTCACCTGTCGCGGCGGCTGCGCTGTGGTAGCATCGGCCGAAACGGGACTCGGCTGAGCTAGCGGGAGATTGAGATGGCAAAAATCGTTCTCGGAGCCGGAAGCTCGCACACGCCGATGCTGCTCGCCTCCGACGAGACCCTGCCGCGCTTCCAGGAGACCGACCAGAAGATCAAGCATCGCGACAAGGACGGTCGGCCCACCACCTATGCGGAGCTTCTGGAAAAGGCCGATCCGAAGATGGCCGACATGGTCGCGCCCACGGAACTCGTGGCGCGGCAGAACAAGGTGCGCGCCGCCATGGCGCATTTGAGCAAGACGCTCAATACCGCCGGGCTCGACGCGCTCATCGTCATGAGCGACGACCAGGACGAAGCCTATCTGGAAGACGCGCGGCCCACTTTCGCGATCTATTACGGCGACACCATCCTCAACAGCAACGAGCAGCACGAGCAATATCACCAGCGCTTTCCGGAATGGTACGTGAAGAACCGGCAAGGGTTTTTCGAAGACAACAAGCCGCGCGCCTACCCGGTCGATTCAAAACTGGCGCTGCATCTGATCGACTGGCTGATGGAGCACGGATTCGATCCGGCATCGTCGAAGCGCATGCGCGAGGGCGAAGGCGAAGGCCACGGCATGGCGTATGTGCACCGCCGGCTCATGGACGAGCAAAAACCGATCCCGATCGTGCCGGTGTTTCTCAACACCTACTTCCCGCCGAACCAGCCGCGGCCGCGGCGCTGCTATGAGCTCGGCCAGGCCATCCGCCAGGCGGTCGAGACTTATGCCGGCGACGCGCGCATCGGCATCATCGCCTCGGGGGGCTTGAGCCATTTTCTGGTTGACGAGGATTTCGATCGCGCCATCCTCAAGGCCTGCGCCGACAAGGACGCAAAATTCCTGCAGACCCTGCCGCGCAACAAGCTGCATTCCGGCAGCTCGGAAATCCTCAACTGGGTCGGCGTCGCCGGCGCCGCCGAGCATCTCGACCTGAACTGGTTCGAGTATGTGCCCGGCTACCGCACGCCGGCCGGCACCGGCACGGGTTTGAGCTTTGCGACGTGGGCGTGAGGCTCGCTCCCTTCCCCGTGGGAGGAAGGGAAATATTTCGCTCTAATTAATTTCAATTCTTATCGGCGTATTTCGCCCACCAGGTCAGCTCGGTGTTGAAGCCTGCTTGCGCCTCCTGAAAAAACATGATGTCCGGTTTGGCGCCACGGATACCGGACAATGCCGTCAGCAGTACGAGGTCCTTATCGGCCCAGTAAACTTCGACCTTATCCTGGTGAAAGTGGTCCGCGAGATAGCCTTTGCCCTCGGGCAGAATGAAGATTTGATGGATCTCGTTGGCGTTTTCGCTGTCGAGCGCCGCGTAGCCGCGCGCGGAAATCGTCTGGTCGTTTTTAGTCAGGCCCAAAATCTCGGTTATGACCGCGCTGACGGCGATGTCCTTGCCCTGGTTGGCAATCCAGCCGTCGATCTTCTTGAGCTGAGCATCCGACAGCGCCCGCTCGGCGGCGGAGGTGCGCACCAGCGCGCCCGGCACAAGCGCTGCAGCGCTCAAAATCAGGATCGCAATGGCGGCGATCCCGATCCTAGTCCAGGCCGTCATGGAAATGTCCTCCTGTAAGCGGCCCGGCCCGGCCGCAACTATAATGCGCCAGCCTTGCGCGACGAAGACCCGCACCGCCGCAGCCTGACTTCGCTTGCGCCATTTCGGGCTTTCGCCCTACTATCGCATTCCGCACGTTGCCCACTGAAATCGAACCGAAATTTCCGGAAATCTGGGAGGATTTTTGATGTCCAAACGAATGATCGCGGCCGTTGCCGCAACCGCTGTCGCGGCCGGCTTGGCCGTGACGTCGGCCGCTTCGGCGCAAGAAGTCAAAGTCGGCGTCATCCTGCCCTATACCGGAGTCGGCGCCGAGCTGGCGCAGCAGATCGAACGCGGCGCGCAGCTTTATCTCAAGCTCAACCCCGATCAGGCCAAGCCCTACACGTTCAACATGATCAAGCGCGACTCCAAGGCGCCGAACGGCGCCGAGGCCAAGATCGCGGCCCAGGAATTGCTCACCCAGGACAAAGTCGACGTGCTGGCGGGCTGGGTCTATTCGCCCGACGCCATTGCGTCGGCACCCGTTGTCAACGCCGGCAAGAAGCTTGCGGTGATCATGAACGCCGGCACCTCGTTCATCACCAACCTGTCGCCCTATTACGTCCGCACCTCATTCACCTTATGGCATTCGAGCTACGCTTTGGGCGAAGCAGCGGCCAAGACGCTGAAAGCCAAGACCGCGGTCGTCGCCTACTCCGACTATCCGCCCGGCAAGGACAGCCTCGACGGCTTCAAGACCGCCTTCGAGGCCAATGGCGGCCGTGTGCTCGACGCCATTCCGTCGGGCGGACCCGGCCAGGTCCCCGACTTCACACCGTTCTTCCAGCGCGCCAAGGACGAGAAGCCGGACGTGCTGTTCGTGTTCGTGCCGGCCGGCGATCATGCCACCGCGGTGGTCAAGACCTATGGCGCGCTCGGCATGGCGGCTGCCGGCATCAAGCTGATCGGCCCGGGCGACATCGTCCAGGACATCAAGCTGCAAGGCATGGGCGACGCCGCGGTCGGCCTCATCACCATGCATCACTACAACGCCGACCTCGACAATGCGCAGAACAAGAAATTCGTCGCCGCCTGGAAGAAGGACTACGGCGCCGATTCGACGCCCGACTTCACCGCCGCCGGCGGCTACGACGGCATGGCGGCCATCGTGCATGCCGCGCAGGCGACCAAGGGCAAAATGGACGGCGACGACGCGGTCAAGTCTCTGCTCGGCTGGAAGTTCGACAGCCCGCAGGGCCCGATCATGATCGATCCGGAAACCCGCGACATCGTCATGAACGAATATCTGTCCGAGGTGGTGAAAGGGCCGGACGGCAAGCTGCACGAAAAACAGCTCGCCGTCGTCCCGAGCGTCAAGGACCAGTGCAAGGTGCTGGCGTTCGGCCCTTGCGCGCCGAAGAAGTGATCAGCGCACGTTGACGCTTTCAAGCCCGGGGCCGCCGTTCCGCTGACGCGGGCGGCGGCTTTGTCTCAACCGCGATGGGTCGAACAGGCCGTGGACTTTGTCGCTAACTTCGCCGGTATCTTGTTGGGCGGGCTGTCCGCCGGCACCGTGCTGTTTATCGTCTCCGTTGGGCTGTCCGTCACCATGGGGCTGATGGGCTTCGTCAACCTCGCCCACGGCGCCTTCGCGATGTTCGGGGGCTATGTGATCGTCTTGTCGATGAACCGCGCGCATTTCGGCTTTGCCGCCGCATTGGCGCTCGGCTTCGTCGCCACCGCGGCGATCAGCGTGGTGCTGGAGCGCACGCTCTACCGGCGTCTGTACCGCGCCAGCGAGCTCGACCAGGTTCTCTTCACCATCGGGCTGATTTTTATTTTCATCGCCGGCGCCATCATCGTGGTCGGCCCGGAAAGCCAGACCTTGCAGCTGCCTGCCGCTTTGCGCGGCCAGATCAATCTCGGTTTCCTGCAATACCGCACCTACAGCATCTTCCTGATCGTGATCGGATTTTTGATCGGGTTCGGCATCTCGCTCGCCTTCGAGCGCACCCGCATCGGCGCTCAGATCCGCGCCACTGTCGATAATCGCCGCATGGCGGAATCTCTCGGAATCAATGTCGACCGGCTGTTCACCATCACCTTCGCGTTCGGCAGCGGCATGGCGGGAATCGGCGGCGGGTTAGGCGCCGAATTCTTGGGCCTCGATCCGCAATATGCGCTCAAATACCTGGTTTATTTCTTGATCGCAGTGTCGGTCGGCGGGTTGGGCAGCGTGATGGGCGTCTATTACGCCTCGCTGATTCTGGGCGTGTTTGACTTCGTGCTGAAGCTCTATCTGCCCAAGGGCGGCACGCTTTTCATCTACGCGCTTACCATCCTGCTGCTGCTGTGGCGGCCGCAAGGATTGTTTGGAAAGAAAGAAACGTGAGCGCCGCCGCTTCGCCCGCAATCGAGCATCCGGGCGCCCGCGGCCTGATCACGCGCCATCGCCTGCGCTGGTGGGAAACGCTGCCGTGGATCATCGGGCTCGGCTTTTATTTCGCGTTTCCCGATTACCTCGGCTTCGGCGCCGAGCTGTTGGCCATGATCTTGTTCGCGCTGTCGCTCGATCTGGCGCTCGGCTATGCCGGCATTGTCACGCTCGGTCACGCGGCGTTCTTCGGCGCTGGCGCCTATACGGTTGGCATGCTGGCGTTCTACGAGATTTGGACCGAGCCGATCACCAGCTTGCTGCTCGCGGCGCTGGTGGCGGCCATCATCGGTTTTTTGTCGGGTCTCGTGCTGTTGCGCACCCGCGGGCTGACGCTGCTCATGCTCACGCTCTGCACCATGGCGCTCCTGCAAGAGGCCGCCAATATGGCGCGCGCCTATACGGGCGGTTTCGACGGTTTGCCCGATCTCGCCATCGCGCCGGTGTTCGGCGTGTTCGAGTTCAATCCGCTCTACGCCAATACGCAATATCTCTACAGCCTCGGCGTGCTGCTGGTCTGCTTCATATTCATGCGCACGCTTGTCTACTCGCCGTTTGGGCAAAGCCTGACGGGCATCCGCGAGAATCTCTTGCGCATGCATGCGATCGGCTCGCCGGTGCGGCGCCGGCTGGTCATCTGTTACACCATCTCGGCCGCCCTCGCCGGCATCGCCGGCGGTCTGTGGGCGCAGACGAATGCCTATGTGAACCTGAGCGCGCTCGATCTCGACCGCGCGGCGACCGTATTCATCGTGCTCATCCTCGGTGGCTATGGGCGGCTCTACGGCGCCTTCGTCGGCGCCGTCGCCTATATGGCGCTCGAACACTTCCTCGCCAAAATCTATCCGACCGCCTGGCAGCTCGGGCTGGGGCTCCTCCTGGTTATGATCGCGCTGTTCGCCCGCAACGGCATTTTGGGCGTCGCCGAGGCGCTGTGGCAGCGCTATGGCGCGCGGCGCAAGACGCCATGAGCGAGCCTCGTCTCGAAACCAAGGCGCTCAGCCGCAATTTCGGCGCGCTTCGCGCCGTGCAGAATATCGACTTCAAGCTCGAAGCCGGCGCGCGCCACGCGCTAATCGGCCCCAACGGCGCCGGCAAGACCACGTTCATCAATCTTCTCACCGGCGTGTTGCCGCCGACGCAGGGCCGCGTGCTGCTCGCCGGCCGCGATATCACCGGCAAGGGCCAGGCCGAGCGGGTCAAGCTCGGTGTGGCGCGCACGTTCCAGATCAACCGGCTGTTCCGCGGCCTGTCGGTCCTGGAAAACATCAGCATCGCGGTGGCCGAGCGTAAAGGCGCTGCATGGTCCATGCTCTATCCGATCGGCCGGCGCGGCGACGTGATCGCCGAATCGATCGAGCTTCTGGAGACGCTGAAGCTCGCCGACATCGCCGGCCACCGCGTCTCGGAATTGCCTTACGGCCGCCAGCGCCTGGTCGAGCTCGCGATCACGCTGGCGCTGGAGCCCGACGTGCTGCTGCTCGACGAGCCCGCCGCCGGCGTGCCGAGCGCCGAAAGCCACATCATCCTCGACGCCATCGAGGCATTGCCCAAAAACATCGCCGTGCTGATCATCGAGCACGACATGGACGTGGTGTTCCGCTTCGCCAAGCACGTCACCGTGATGGTGAGCGGCGCGGTATTCGCTTCGGGCACGCCGCGCGATATCGAGTCGAACCCGCAAGTGCGCGCAATCTATCTCGGACAGGCCGCAAGAAACAATGGCTAGCGCGCTCCAGCTCCGACATGTCTCGGCGGGCTACGGCGACACCGTGGTGATCGAGGACATCGATCTAGACCTTGCGCCGGGCGAATGCATCAGCGTGATCGGCCGCAACGGTGTCGGCAAGACGACGCTGCTCTCGACCATCATGGGCCACACCA
>Ga0307476_10001797_pt1 | contig 12960 bp, 11 predicted proteins | sample atmos_gasesECM2C_2_FD_203314 | JGI IMG/M metagenome (GOLD analysis project Ga0307476, IMG submission 203314) | Hardwood forest soil microbial communities from Morgan-Monroe State Forest, Indiana, United States - atmos_gasesECM2C_05 | ecosystem: Environmental > Terrestrial > Soil > Temperate... | reverse complement strand
CAAGGACCTGGCGGTCTGCTTCGTTCAAGGTGATTGTCGGTGCGATACGCAAGGTCTTATCCTCCTGTCAGAAGACAAGACACGCCAATCAGAAATAAGATAGGTTAATTATGAGACACTACACTAGTTTAGCACGAAACGATGGCGGCGCGAAAACATCGTTTATTCCTGTTCAGCGGAGACCGCGGCTGATGCCGTGTGAAGAGAGCTCCCTGGCGGCGGCTCCTGCGTCAGCAGCGAAAACCGGCTGCGCCGCGGGACCAGGGGGACGTGGCAGTTGAGTAGACGGCACAGCTCGAAGAGCCATAATCGCCAGCGCAGGCAGAACGCCGGGCGGGGGAAGACCTGGCCGGCCAGGATCGACAGGATCGCGCGGTGAACCTGAAACGGGCCGGAGCCGTTGAGAAAAAGCTCGCGGAAGGAATGGTCGTAATACTGGCGGATCAGGCGGAAGAAGATGCCCGTGCTGCCTTCGACGAAGCGGATGTATTGGCGCTGGGCCATCGACGGCTCGATCCGGCCCGCGATGAGATCCTTGACATGGCCCGCGGCTTCTCGAGCGGAGATCATCGAGAGCGTCACGCCGGTGGAGAAAATCGGGTCCATGAACGCGGCGGCGTCGCCGATGAGAAAGTAGCCGCTGCCGGCGTAAGGCCGGCAGTTATAGCTGAAATCCGCCGTCACCATGTTCTCATCCGGTCCGCTGGCGCGACGCATTCGGTCGCGAACGGCAGGGCAGCGATCGATGCCCCAGGCCAGCATGCGATTGGCCGGCACGTCCAGCGCGCGAGCGATCGCCGGATCAAGCACCAGGCCGACGCTGGTCCGCCGCTCGTCCAGCGGGATCAGCCAGAACCATCCTTCATCGCACATGACGATCAGCGGGTAGCCGCCCTCGATTCCCTGGGATCGCTCGACATTGGCAAAGTGAGCGTAATACGCGACCTTCTGAAGGTGCGGCTCGGTCCTGGGCCGGCGGATTCCCAGATGGCGGGCGACCACCGCCGCCTGGCCGCTCGCGTCGATCAGCCAACGCGCCGATATCTCCTGGCCATCCGCCTCGACCGCCACATCCCGATCGGAAAGGCGAACGATCTTTCTGACCGTAGCCGGCTGGCGAACCTCGGCGCCGGCTTCGCGGGCGGCGTTCAAAAGCATCGCATCAAACGGGGCGCGCTCGAGATTCACCGCTTCAAATCCAGGCAACAGGCTCAGACTGAACGGGTATCGGACCGAGGCCGTCCCATCTCCCATCGCGAACTCGACGCCGAACTTGGGGACGTGGGGGAGTTTTCGTAACGCCGCTTCCAGGCCGAGTTCAGCGATCAGCGAGAACTGCCGCGGCAGCAGCGACTCGCCGATGCGAAAGCGGGGGAAGGAAGAGCGCTCGAGGACGAGCGCCCGCAGGCCGGCGCGGGCCAGCAACAGTGCGGCGGTGGCGCCGCCGGGGCCGCCGCCAAAGATGATCGCGTCGAATTCAGGGGCCAATCGCGATTTGGGTGGGCGGCAAGTATATGCGGATCGATATTTCAATTCACGACCGGCAGGGCCGTGGCAAGCGGGCGGCCGAGGAGCTGGAGCGACGTCTCGTACACCATCGCCGGCGTCACGCGAGTCATGCAGCGGTGGTCGAGCGGGCAGACCTTTTTCTGGCACGGGCCGCAGAAGACCTTCACCGCGACCTTCCGCTCCTTCTCAAAATAGATTTCCGTCCATTCGGGATGGGTGGGGCCGAAGACGGTGACGACCGGCACATCGAACGCCGCGGCCATGTGCCGCGGGCCGGTGTCGTTGGTCACCATCAGGTCGCAGCGGCGGACAATCTCCTTGAGCGCGCCCAGCGTCATTTGCTTGGTGGAAAGATCGAGCGCCGCGTGCCGCATGCAACGCTTGATGGTGTCGAGGATCATCCGCTCGCGCGGCGCGCCGCTGAGCAGGACGGTGGCGTTGAGATCGTCGATGAATCGGTCGGCCAGCTCGGCGAAGTATTCCGGCCTCCAGCACTTGGCTTCGCCGTACTGGGCGCCGGGGTTGAGCAGCACAAGCGGCGGCTCGCCGGCCGCGCCCGGGCGGCAGACGTCCGGCGACAGGCCGCATCGCGTCAAAACCTCCCGTGCCTGGCGGACTTCCGATTCGGTAACGAAAAGCCGCAGCCGCAGATCGCGATTGGACGAGCCCAGATAATGGGCGATGCCCATGTAGGTCTTGACGATTGGAACCGGGATGAATTTCCCGCGGTCCTTGACGTGGAGCAGCTTGTCGGTGAGGAGGAACCCGCGCCCATCCCGCTCGTATCCGACGACGCGGCGGATCTTGGCCATCTTGCAGAGCAGGGCGGCCTTGAAAGAGTTGGGCAGAAGCACGGCCAGGTCGAACCGCGCCGCGCGCAAGCGGGCGGCCAGGTCGAGCAGGCCTTTGCCGGTCTTCGTGTGAGTCTTGCCGGTGCGGTAGGTGATGATCTGGTCGGCCCACGGCATGCCGCCGTACAGCGGCTTCACGTACCGCCGCATCAGGTAGGCGATGTGAGCGGTGGGGAACAGCTCGCGGATGGCGCGCAGAGTCGGCGTCGCCATGATCGAATCGCCCACCCAGCTCGGCTGGACGACCAGAATTTTTACCGGGTCGGGCATCGTGGGCGGAGTATAACCGCGCGAGGCGGTTTGGGGATACTACCGTGCTGAGAACCTGAAGACGGTGACCTGATCGTACTTCTGGCCTGGGCGAAGCTCGGTGCTGGGGAAGTCGGGGTGGTTCGGCGAGTCGGGAAAGTGCTGGGTCTCGAGGCAGAAGCCGGAATGCTTGACGTAGTTTTTGCCGCCGACGCCGGTCAGCGAGCCGTCGAGGAAGTTGCTGGTGTAGAACTGCACGCCCGGCTGCGTGGTCCAGACCTCCATGACGCGGCCGCTGGCAGGGTCCTTGACGCGCGCGGCAAGTGCAAGCGTTCCCCCGCCGGAGTTGATGACGTAGTTGTGATCGTACCCGCTGCCGACCTGGGCGATACGCGAGCCGACCGGGGTTGGCGTCGTGAAATCCATCGGCGTCCCCTTCACCGCGCGCAGCTCGCCGGTCGGGATGAGCTGATCGTTGACAACGGTGTATTTGTCGGCGTTCAAATAGAGGACGTGATCGAGGATTTGGCCGGACGATTCGCCGCCGAGGTTGAAATAGCTATGGTTCGCCAGGTTGACGACCGTCGGTTTGTCGGTCGTGGCGGTAAATTCAATCTTCAGGCTGTTGTCGTTGGCCAATGTGTAGGTGCAGGTGACAGCCAGCTTGCCAGGGAAGTTCTCCTCGCCGTCGGGGCTGAGATAACTGAAGGTGACTGACGCGGCGTCGGCAGTCTGGTGAGGCTCGGCCTTCCAGATTTTCTTGTCGAAGCCCTGTTTGCCGCCGTGCAACGTGTTGGGGCCGTTATTGATGAACAGGTGGTACGTCTTGCCGTCGAGGGTGAACTGCCCGCCGGCAATGCGATTGGCATATCGCCCGGCGGTGGCGCCGAAGAACGGATTGCGCTCCAGGTAATCCTTCAGATCGGCGAATCCCAGCACCACGTCGGCGTTCTTTCCGTTGCGATCGGGGACGTCCAACTCGGTCAGAATCGCGCCATAGGTCATGACCTTGGCGATCATGCCGTTGCGGTTGGTCAGCGTGTAAAGATCGACGGCGGTTCCGTCCGATGTCTTGCCGAACTCGGTCTTCTGGATCATGGGCGGACTTCCGCTGTCTGGTTGCGGCGCAGAGGCATTCTGCGGCTGACAGGAGCCGTTCGTCAATACCAGGACAAACAGGATCAACAGGCGCGCGAGTGTGGCGGTTCTCATGAGGTGGATCGTAATGCCACGGGACGCGCCAGTTCAACAGTTTGGCGTTGATGCATCAGTTCCCCTCAGCCCGCGCCGGCGCTACCGGGTCGGTGGGCGGGGGACGGAATGGCAGGGCGGTCGGCGTCACCTTCTCTGTCCGGATATGGCGCTGGAGGATCCACGGGAACTGGGCGTGATGGGCGCGATATATGAGGCCCAGGCACAAACAATAGTAGTGCATCGAAAAAATGCCGACTAGAAGTGCGGGCAACACGAAGGCCCAACTGGTGAGCCATTGCGGGGTGTTGAGAGAGAACATGAGCGAGCCCAGCGCCAGCGCCGTTCCGGTCCAGCCCCACAGATAGGTCGTCGTGGCGATTACCCAGGTAACGACGGCAAGAAGATATCCGGGCCCGCAGGCGCTGATGACCCCCAGCACGCGGTCGGGGCGAAGGTTCCAAATCGTCCCGCTGGTCTGCAACGTGAGCATCACGGCGGGCAGAAAGAAAGTGCCGGCTGCGTAGATCAGCACTGCCGTGGGTACAATAAGCCATTGCGCCCCTGTGAGATCAAAGACGATCGATGGAAGCGGCGCCCAGATGCCGTAACAGATCAGCATTGCGCCGAACATCGCGACAAAGGGCGACCATATGTCCTCGTACCATCCCAGGTCGCGCAGGGGCCGGGGCAGCTCATCTTTCTCCATCGGGCCGATGTCCTCGATCACGTTGCCATAATGTGAGAGGACCAGCGCGAAAAAGACGGGAATCAACAGGTCGAAGAATCCTATTCCAACGAAAGAAACGAAGACCAGCGGCCAGGTCAGCACGTGAAAGAAAAAGAAGACGGCGATCATGACCGCCAGATTTCCGGGCGTCAGCAGTTGGACAAATCCGTTGGTGAAGGAGGCGCCGCGGGCGGTCGTGCCGGAAGCGTAACCGATCGCCGGGCGGGCCCAGGGAACGCTGCCGGGGTTGATCTGAGGCTCGTCGCTGGCCTTGAGTTCGTGCGGCTGAATCAGCTCACCGGTCTCGGGATCGTAACGCGGGGCGTGATCGTGGGAGACGTAATCAGATACGAGGGGAATCGGTTCGCCGCTGCCGACGTTGTTGATGTCGGCCTGGGTGAGCCGCAGGTCGATTCCCTGCCCGTGAGCGTCGTTGGCGCCACGTTGATAGACGTACGCCAGGTCGGCGGCCGCGTAGGGCTTGGCGCCCGGCGGCTCGTCAATTTTGTAGATGCCTTCATCCGTGAGGTTGCCCAGATCGCTGTGAGCTGGAACGTCGTTGAGCCGCCGGCATTGCGGGCATTGGAGCATGCCGCCGGCCTGGTCCTCTTCGACCCGGAAGACGTGGCCGCAACGGCATGGGAACTCGATCATCATCGGACTTGCAAAACTGCCAGATTATAGGGCATCGGCCAGTCTGTCACGGTTACCAATAGAGACGGAGCGGCGCGCGATCGATTGCGGCGGCACAGGCGTGCGAGATGTTTCAGCCGGCAACAGATCGCCCCTCCGCCGCGATTTCCTGTTTTGCCCAGAAGGCATTTCATTTGTACTGTCAATTCACGATCGTGATGAGGTGGAGCGATGTTGCGAACCACAACCATTGACGCGGTTACGTCCATCCAGGAGGCCCTGACGACGCTGCCATCGGAGCTGGAAGCGCGCAGCGAGTTCTTCGTGCAGTGGAGGACCCGCACCGTCGAGACGCTGGAGACGGGGTTCAGGGAAGATCCCGGGCCCGCCCGGCTCTTTAAGGACATTGAATTCAGCCCCCGACGTCTGACCAAGGACGAAGCACGGGATGCGCAGCTCAAGCTGGACGCATACCTGGCCGGATGTGCGGCGGCGCGGACGCTGCTGGAGAGCCTGCTGTGGCGGCTGAATACCGCCGGCGGAAAGCCGGCGGAATCGCAAGCTGTTCAAGTCCAAGCGGCGACGCCGCAATTGCCCGCGGCAAATTCAGCCCCCGCGCCCGCGCCGGCCGTGGCAGTCCCCGTCGTAGTTGCGGCCGTCCCTGTTGCGGTCGCGGCAGTTCCGGTGGCCGTCGTTCCAATACCATTGCAAGCAGCGCCGGTTCCCGTCGCGGTCCCGGCGGCGCCCACATTACCTTCGCCTCCCGTTGAGGCGGTACCGCCTTATGTCGACAGTTTTGTGACAGGAGGATCCATGGAAGCCCGTGATCTTTGTGCACCCGTGCGAAGCAGCCTCTCCCGCGTGCTGGGCGCCTGGGACAGAGGGGACCGCGAAATGGCACTGGTTCTTTCCGCTCAACTGTTGGCTGACCTGACCGTGCTCGCGCGGCACGATCAGTTCCGGAGCACCTTCGAGAACGTGGTCAGCAACGCGGTTGATTCCGGCGCCCTTCCCGGCGGCGCCGAGGCGTTCAAATCAGCCGCACCGCTGTGTGTCTGGTCGCTAGTGGCGGCGATGAATGAGGTCATGAGGAATTAACTTGCCTGCGGCTTGAGCGTGACCGTGCGGAGGTTCATCACCGCCAGGCCGGGCTTGGAGATTGGCTTCACCTCGATCGTCGCCGTGCCGGACTCGAGGCGAACCGTGCCGACCTTGACGGTTCGGTACCGCTGCCAGCTTCCCGTCGCTTTGATCGTGCCTTCCGCCTTTTCGCTGCCCGCGATGATGGCGTATTGGCTTCCTTCGCTCCCGCCCTGGCAGGCGTAGGTCAGGCTGACGGAAAAAGTTCCCGCTTTAGTTACCTTCACCTTCCATTGCACGTAGTCCTTCGCGTCGGTCCAGTATCCGATGTTGTCCCCTTCGAGCTGGGCGGAGCCGAAGATCTGGGCATCGGCGGCGTCGAGCTGAATCGAACCGTCTTTTTCCTGCTTGATCGTCGAGTCGACGGCCAATGGCTGCACCTGCCCGTCCACTTCGGCGACTACGACGCTGACAATCGGATCCGGCGCCGCGGCGGGAACGACGATCTGCGCCCCCTGGTCGGAATGCGAGATCGCCAGCGGCTTGTCAGGGTCGCTCAAGAGATATGCCTTGGCGATCGAATTGCTCATAGGAACGTTCAGCTTGCCATTGCCCGGCCAATCAAATACCAGCAGGTAGAGCTTGTTGTTTCGACGCGTGCAGCGGCCAAAATCGAGCTTGCGAAACGGGCTGGCCGAGGTGGAATAGATCGCCTCGCCGTTGGTCTTGAGCCATTTCCCCACCGCTTCCAGGCGATCGACCTCCGGCTGCGGGATGACGCCCTCGGAAGTGGGGCCGACGTTCAGGAGATAGTTGCCTCCCTTGCTGGCGATGTCGCAAAGGTTGTGCAGAAGGACTTCGACGCTCTTGAAATTCGTGTCGTAGGACTTGTATCCCCAGGTGTCATTGATGGTCATGCAGGTTTCCCAGTCGCGGCCGGGCAGGCCGGTCGGGGGAATGCGCTGCTCGGGGGTTTCGCTATCGCCGGCGAATCCGCCGCCCAGGCGGTTGTTGACGATGATTTGCGGCTGAAGCGCCAGCAGCGGCAGGAACTGCTCGGCCCGCTGGCGCGTCATGTTCATCGGCGTGTCGAACCAGAGCACCGCAACCTGACCGTAGTTGGTGAGAATTTCGCGCACCTGCGGGACTGCGATGGTGCGGAGGTATTGGTCGTAATCTCCGTCCTGGGCCTTGTCCCAGTGTCCACCCGAAGCGGCGCCGCCGGGATGGTGCCAATCCTGCGATTGCGAGTAATAGAACCCGAGCTTGATGTCCTGCTTGCGGCACGCCTCGGCTAGTTCGGCCAGCGGGTCGCGCTTGAACGGCGTGGCGTCATAGATGTTGTACGGGCTGGTCTTCGAGTGGAACATCGCGAACCCGTCGTGGTGCTTGGACGTGATGACGATGTATCTCATTCCCGCGTTCTTCGCGATGGAGACCCACTCGTCGGCGTTGAACTTGACCGGATTAAATTGCTTGGCGTACTCGGCGTACGTTGCCACCGGGATCTTGCCACGGTTCATGATCCATTCGCCAATGCCCGGGATTCGTTTCCCGTCATACGTCCCGGCTGGAACGGAATAAACGCCCCAGTGAATGAACATCCCGAAGCGGGCCTCGCGCCACCATTTCATCCGCGCTTCGCGCTGGTCGGGGGTTTCCTGTCGAGTCAAGGGTTGGTTCTCCTGCGCACAGGAAAGACGGGCCGTTGCGACAATGCCGGCCACGAGAAAGAGCAAGACGATGGACGCGCGTTTCATAGCTTGTTTCCTTTCCGCCGCGGCGCCCCCCGGAGCAGCGAATGGATTGCGATTATCTGAGCGGCCAAGAACCTAACGCAAATCCCAATTTCGGGCAACGCAAGAACGATTGACGGATGACCACGGGATCAGGGTCCAAATGGTCCAAGTGAGCCTCGGCGCTCTTAAGTGGGACTATGAAAGCGCCGATTCGGTGAAAGTGGCGCCATCCGCGCCGACATGTCGTCCCGGATGCTTAGGCATCCACGGGATCTGCGATGAACAACGTAGCTCAAGTGCTCAACGCGGCGATCACGCAAGGAAGATCGGCAGTCCTTTGGCCCGCTTCCCGCGGGGCCTTCCGGCCACTCCCGATTCGAGTGGTCGCCGACCGGCGCGGCGGCGCGGAACACGGCATTTGGGCGGAGGTCCTGCAACCCGATATCCGCCTGATCGGCGGTCTGATCGAATCGGCGACAGCGGTCAAGGTCCGCTTCGCGTTGAAAGAGGGCTCGATGTCGCTGGAGACCCTGGTGCTGGACCAACAGCGGACGCTGCTTCGCGGCCAGCGCATCCTGTTGGGCTGGCCCGAGCAAGTCCATATCCGTGAACGCCGCAACAGCCGGCGTGAATATGTGCCGGAGGCTATCGAGCTGTCCGCACGGTTGCGAATCGAACACGACGGCGATCGGGAGATTCCTGTGCGGCTGTTTGACCTTAGTGCCAAGGGTGCGTCCGTGCATTGGCCTTCGCGCCTGGCTCCCCCCTCGCTGCGAATCGGGCAGGGAATTCGCATCTTTCTATGTTACCGCGACGTGGATTATCGCCTCGACGGCGTCTATCGAAACATTCTGATGATGCCGGGGGGACGAATCCGCCTGGGCGTGGAGTTCATCGGCGGCGAAGGGGCCGCCCAGGCTCAACTGCATCTTCTTCTGGAGGAATTGGCAACCCGCCGCATCCGCCGGAATCTGGGATCGGCGCTCGGATAGACTCGGGCCACAGATTTCGGCAACTTAATGTAAAGCAGCGCGATCCACCGGACGAAACGAATGAGTGAGGCCTTCCGCACCGCCAGATTGCCGCGCAGGCCTCTCATCACCAGGCGCGTATGAGCACCAGTCTTCACGTTCTGACCAAGGCGATTGCCGACCGGCTGCCGGCGGTCATTCGTGTGGGCGGCCCAGCCGCACGCGATCTGGCTCAGGTCTGCTTTCTGGCTGATGGACGCCCTGATGGACACGCAGGGATTTGGACGGAAATCGTGGAGGGGGACCTTGGGCAGCTCGATCGGCTGATTGCCGCCCAGGCGCATGCCGAGGTTTCCTTCACTGCGGGCGAGGCCCGTTTTTCGTTTGAAACGGTGCCGTTGCGGCAGCAACGCGCCTTTCTTCGCGGGCAGCGGCTGCTGATAGCCTGGCCGTCGCAATTGCGGATTCGCGAGCGGCGGGCCAGCGAGCGCGAGCGTGTGCCGCAGGACGGGGACATCTCGGCGCGCCTGTACCTTCCTCCGGACGGCCGCCAGGAGATACCTCTATATGTCTGGGACCTGAGCCGAACCGGCGTCGCACTGCTGTGGCCGCCGGGCAAGCGGCCCCCCCGGTTTGAACCGGGGCAGAATCTCCGGCTAGCGCTCCGCATCGATGGAGTCGATCACACATTTGCCGTCACCTTTCGCAACACTCAGACGCTCCCGGGCGGGCGGGTGCGGCTCGGCGTCGAGTTCGTTGCCGCCGATGCCAATCCCGAGACGCTGAACCAGATCGGCCAGTTAGTCGCCGACCTCAAATCCCGTCGTATTCGCAGTTCCCTGGGTTCCGCCCTGATCAAGGGCGTAGCCTGATCCGATCAACCTGTGGCACAGCCGCCGCCCTGGGCTGTGGCTCTGCGCCGGAAATTACGCCGTTGTCACGGCGCCGCGGTCTTCGTAGAATGCCGCAGCTTCCACACCGCGTGGGTTTCTGAAAGGATGCGACAATGCGTGCGTGCGTATGGGTGCTTGCGGCCCTGTGCCTGCCGGCCGCCTTCGCCAGGGCAGAAGACAAGCCCAATCCCGATCAACTCAAGAAGGCGTATGATGATGCGTTGGTCCAACTCAACAACGCGCAAAATACCAAGAACGAACTGGCGAAGCAGAACGAGAACCTCGGCAAGCAAGTCGAGGAGCTCAAGACCCAGCTTGCCGCGGCGAACCGCCAGATCGCCGGGCTGCGGCGGCAGGTTTCCGAGAACGAGGAAAAGACCTTCTACCTTCGCTCGTACTACGCCGCGTGGCAGCGCTTCCTGCAAATCCATCCGGAGCTAACGCGGCGATGGAAGATTTTCCTGGGCGACGATCCGCTGGCATTGCCGCAGGAGTTGCCGCTGATCGACATGGGCCTGCCCGCGGCTGCCGATTCGCGAGCGCAGGCGAAGAGCGATCACGGCTGAACCCGGTGCTTGCTAAGAGAGCTCACGCCTTCGCGCAACAGACGGCGCGAGCGGCTGGCGGCTCATTGGGGATGGGCTGGGCCCATTGATTCGATTCCTCATACCCCAGCTTGATAATCAGATCGTCCGATTCGTGATTGAAAAAGGCCCGATCGGCCGGGGTGAAGCCTTCGCGCCAGGCGATTGCGTGATCGTGGGCCGAGGCGGGGAGGATTGCGGTACTCGCCGGGCGGCGGACGATCCGCCGCTTCAGCCGGCAGAGAAACGCCCGGCTGCCGGGCGGCGGACGGACCCATTGATTTTCTTTCCACGCCAAGCCGAGCTTTTCGGCCAGCCCCGACATGATTGCGCCGGGGCCGGTGAGCAATTCTTCCATCTTGATTCCATAGATATCCGGCCGCATCAGCCAGCTCTCGACGTGATCGGCCCACGCGCGCACGCGGCTGACGCCGCGATCGCGCTGACGAAGGAATTGTGACAGTCCGACCGGCGCGTCAGCCTGAACGATGTTCCAGAAGCGATGAAACGAACAGAGAGTGTCGCGGCCGTCGCGATAGACGTACAGCCATGTCGCTCGATGCCGGAGCCATTCACCCAGTTCCGGATCCACCCGATCGACGCCCCGCTCGAAGGCCAGCGAGAGGTCGGGTAACGCATGGGTTTTTACGATTGGTCGCGGCGCGCGACCCATGACCTGACGCACCAGCCGGGCTGCCCGCGATCGATCCATGCCACATATATGATCGAGGGACAGGTACAGCCGGTCAGCCGGCTCGAACCATCGCTTGGGCGCATCACATTCGGCAAAATTCAATCGAAGCGTGTCGATGCAGAGATGGGTGCCGCTGCGCGGGTGACTGACGGCGACGATCGGCCGACAGCCGTTTCGCTCCAATTCAGACAAAACCCGGCGCAATTCCCCAGCCATTGCCCTGACCTCCCAACGATCACAGCGATCAAACTCGCATCGGCGCGGAACGAAGCGCCAGGGGTTTGTGGACATTGCGAACCCGCAAACCGCAATCACGGCGCGCAGCACACCCCCTCCAAGAAACGTCCGGCACGCCTTAATATTGTTCGATCCCGAAGGAAATATCCATCGAGAAATTGCGAAATGAGGTTAGAAGTCTGCGGCGACAGGCCCGAACCGGCGGCCCTTACCGCACGACCGGCAGGGCCGTCCCTCTTTCCTGCCTGATTTTTTCCCACCCGCTGCCCAGTTCCCCGATCGGGTCGGGAGGCTTGATGTCCACGATTTGGTTGCGGAGTCTTGCTTCACCGCGCTGAACTTTGTCGGCGAAAATACGGACCTGCTCGAAGAGACGGTCGAGAATCTCTCCCTCGGCGACGGTCGCCACCTGCTCTCCCTGCACGTAGATCACGCCGCGATGTTTGCCCGCGAAGACTGCCACGTCGCTGCCTTCGGCCTCGCCGGGACCGTTCACCACACAGCCCATCACGGCAACCTTCACCGGCACCGAGATTTCCGCCAGCCGCCGGCGTACCTCCGCCATCATCGCGATCAGATCGATTTCAATCCGTCCGCAGGTCGGGCAGGCGATCAATTCCGGCTCGGTCCGAGGCCGCAGCCCTAAGACCTGAAGAAGCTCTTTCCCATCTTCGACTTCGTAAATTGGGTCGGAGGCGTAGCTGATGCGGATCGTATCGCCGATCCCCTGGGCCAGCAGGGCGCCCAGCGCGACGACCGAACGGATTCGCCCGGTCTCCGGCGGCCCCGCGTGAGTCACGCCCAGGTGCAGCGGGTAATCGAACCGGCCGCTGATCTGACTGTACGCTTCGAGCACGATCTGCGGGTCCACGCTTTTGGCCGAGAGCACCACGTCGTAAAAATCGTTGTCGGCGAAAATCCGAAGGTATTCCTCCAGCTTTTCGACCATGATCGAGACCATCTGCCCGCGATAATCCTTCTCGAGGGCCGCTTTCTCCTCAGCTCGCTGGCCTTTGTTCTGCCGCTCGACAATCCCCCCTTCGTTGGCGCCCACCCGGATCGGAATCTTGCGTTCCCTGCACGCGGCGATGACCTTCTCGACTTTCGGCCGATCTTTGATGTTGCCGGGATTCAATCGGATTTTGTGAATTCCTGCTTCGATCGCCTCCAGGGCCCGCTCGAAATGGAAGTGGACGTCGGCGATCAGGGGAACGCGCACCTGATCGAGAATTTCCCTGAGTGCGGCGGTGTCTCTCTTGTCCGGCACGGCAACCCGAACCAGATCGGCCCCCGCCCGGTGCAGTGCGTTGATCTGCTTGACCGTAACGTCGATGTCGTACGTGTAGGTGCTGGTCATCGTCTGGAGCGCGACAGGGGCATCGCCCCCAATCCCGACCAAACCATGCAATTTATCACCCACCCATACTTTGCGCGTCTTGCGGCGGAGGGACATTACGGCTCCTGAAACCTCGGATCGTAAGAATTGATGCCCCCGAAATCAATTTGCTCGCGGCCTTCAAGGGCCATTTTGTGTTATCGGACTTTGCCTACCCGATTGTATGATCGCGTCCCACGTTCAGCGGCGACAACGGCTAACGA